>Ga0315279_10002078_pt1 | contig 31116 bp, 24 predicted proteins | sample YL17G06_20_MG_FD_203694 | JGI IMG/M metagenome (GOLD analysis project Ga0315279, IMG submission 203694) | Sediment microbial communities from Yellowstone Lake, YNP, Wyoming, USA - YL17G06_20 | ecosystem: Environmental > Aquatic > Freshwater > Lake > Sediment | place: USA: Wyoming | collected...
GCCGCCGTGGAGGAAGCAGGTGGCGGTGGTGGCTTCCCAGATCACGCCGCGCTGGGCGACCGGCCCCCAGTCCGGAGCCGCGTCGTCGGGGGTGCGCGCCTCCTTTGCCTTCCAGCAATCGGCGCCCACCTGAGCGAGCATGGGCATGGAGAGCATCTTGTCCCCGCCGAGCGCGGCGAGGCGGGTGCGCTCCATGATGGAGTAGGCGTACTCCATGCCGTACCCCAAGCCGCCGGTGGCCTGGTACATGATGATGCGGGAGGGGTCGAGGCCCATATCGGTGACCAGGATGTTGACCTGCTTCTGGATGTTGATGTCGAGGGGGGCTTCGGTAATGAGCTTGTGGCCGTCGGCCATGCAAGCGGCGGTGATGGTCTTATAGTTATCCTGGGTGGCGGAGCCGAGGAGGCAGTTCTGGCCAGCGGCGACCTCGCTGCAGCGAGGCATGATCTCGTTGTCCTTGTCGGCCTGGCCGCAGCCCCAGATGATGAGGGGCACGCCGACGGCGCCGAGTATGGCTTTCACGGTCTGGGCGCACTCCTCGGGGGAGCGGTTCCCCTGGTCTGGGTGCGCGCCGACGAGGCGGAGGCAGATGATGTCTGCGCCGAACTCCTCCACGCACTTGCCGGCCCAAGCGGCGGGGTCCTGGCAGACATCGGCGACCGCCTCGGCCATGGGCGCGGGCCATTCCGCGGGGGGCGCGTCCAGCACCTCCAGGGCGATGGCGGGGCGGTTTGGCGAGCGTCCTTCGAAGTGAAGGAAGGGAAGGGTAGTATCCCCTCCAACCGTGATAGTCGAGGTGCGAGTGCCGCCCTCGGCGGCGGTGGCCCCGAGGGTGATGGTGTTGACGGCACTCGCCCATTTCTCGACTGGCATCTCGAACGACATGGCAACTCCCTCTGTACTTGATGGTTGAGGCGCCGGATCGGCTAGGTGGGAGGTCCCTGGGCGGGGAGTCCAATGGCGGCGCGGATGCCACTCATGTTCACATGGTCCTCGAACAGGGCGCGAGCGCGCTCGACCTTGGCGCTCTCGCGAATGCGAATGCGGCCGGTGATCTGCTCCACGCGGGCAACGGTGGCAAGGGTGTCGTGGGGAGCGAGGAGCAGAGGCACGCCGAGCTGTTGGGCGCGGGAGACGATCACCGGGCTGGGGTAGATGTTCCCGGTAAGGATGATGGCGGCGGTGGCGGTCTGGAGGGCGGCGAGCTGGATGTCGGCGCGGTCGCCTCCGGTGATGACGGCCTTGTCTGCGAGCTGGCGGAAGTACTTGGCGGCGCTGGCGACGCCCATGGCGCCGACGACGAAGTGGACGACGAGTTGGTCGAGCGCCTTCTCGCAGCAGAGGAGCTTGGCGGGGAGGTGCTCGACCAGCTCGCGGACGGTGACGGCGCCCAGGAGCTCGTCGCGGGGGAGCACGCCGAGCACAGTGATGCCGCGCCTTTCCAGATGCTGACCGAGAGGACCGCGGAGGGCCTCTTCCTGATCGGGGCCGGCGAAGTTGAAGATGGCGCCGATCAAACGATCACCGAGCAGGCGGCGGGCCAGCAGCACCTCCTCTACGCTGGCGTCGGACTCGTGCCTGGCCAGCACCAGCACCTTGGCGTCGAGCAGCTCGGCGATGGCGACGGCGGAGAGGCCGAGCAGGGAACCTCGGGCCAGGTCCCCCAGGCCGCCCACGATCATCACCTCGCGGTCGGCGGCGATCTTGGCGTAGGCGGCCTTGATCCGCTCCGGGACGCCGACGAGATCCCCGGCAATGGCGCGCTGGGTGAGGTCCGGGGTGAAGAGGAGCGGGCAGATGGCCTCCACGGGAGCGTCGGGATTGAGGCGGTTGGAGATGAAGAGGGCGTCCTCGTCGGTGACCACATCGCCAACGGTGTGGGGCAGGGAACCGAGCGGGCGGAAGTAGCCGACGCGGTAGCCCGCGTCCCGGAGGTGAAGGCCGACGGCGAGGGCGGTGAGAGACTTGCCCGAGTAGGCGTCCACGGAGGCGATGTAGAGGGGGGGCCTCATGGTCGCAGCCCCAGCCTGTCAGCGGTGGCGGGGAATAGGTCCAGGTCGGTGTGAGGAAGAAACAGGCCGGACACGTAGCGCTCCATGTAGCCGGGGTGCAGGCTGAGCTCGAAGTTGGTCATCTGTCCAACCAGTCCTTCTGTGCGGTGCCGCGCCTCCCTGCTCTGGAGGCAGAGGCGGGCGCCGGCGACGGCGGTATTGCCGATGAAGCGGATGCGGTCGAGGGGCACCTCGGGGAGGAGGCCGATGGTGACCGCGTTCTCCGCGTCGAGGTAGTTGCCGAAAGCTCCTGCAACAAGGATACGCTCGATACTTCTCACGCCGATGCCCAGGCTGTCGAGCAAGGTGGCAGCGCCGGCGTAGACGGCGGACTTGGAGCGGATCAGGTTTTGGATGTCATCCTCGCCCAGGGAGATGTCATCGGCGCGGCCCACCTCTTCGCCCCACACCAGCACGAACTCCGGGCGCTCCTTACGCACCCGCACGCGGGGGCTGGAGAAGCCGAGGTTGATGCGACCGGAGCGGTCAATGGCGCCGGCGCGCAGGAGGGCGGCGAGGGCGTCCACCAGGCCGGATCCGCAGACTCCGCGGGGCCGGGCCTGGCCGATGGTGAGGTACTCCACATGATCGGTGGCCGAGTCGTAGGTAAACTTCTCGATGGCGCCCACGGTGGCGTACATCCCATACTCCAGGCCCGAGCCCTCGAAGGCGGGGCCGGCGGAGCAGGAACAGCACATCAGCCAGTCGTGGTGGCCGATAACCATCTCGCCATTGGTGCCCAGGTCAATGAAGAGGGTGAGCCGAGGGGAATCGGCCATGGCGCTGGCGAGGACGCCGGCGGTGATGTCGCCTCCCACGTAGCTGCTGACACAGGGTGCGAAGTAGACCGGCGCGGCGGGGTGGATGTCAATGCCGACGTCGCCGGCGCGGAGGGTGGGGAGAGAACAGACGGCGGGGACGTAAGGCTCCCGGCGGATGGCGGCGGGGTCAATGCCCAAGGCGAGGTGGGTCATCACGGTGTTGCCGACACAGGCGGCGGCGATGATCTGCTTGGTGGTGGCGCCGGCTCGGTGCGCCGCCTTGACCACACAGCGGTTGATGGTATCGAGCACCGCCTCGCGCAACTGCTGAAGCCCGCCCTCGTGCTCCTGGGTATGGATGATGCGGGAGATGACATCGGCGCCGAATCCCACCTGGTCGTTGAGGGAGGCGCAGGCGTCAACGAAGCCACCGGTGGCGAGGTTGATGAGGTGCACGACGACGGTAGTGGTGCCAATGTCCACGGCGAGGCCGTAGGCTTCCGTGTCTGACGGCGGGGCGAGGTGGTAGATGACCCCCTTGCCATCGAAGTCCCCGAGCAGGGCGTCGAGGCGCCAGTGGTGGTCTCTGCCGAGCTGAGGGAGAAGCCGAAGGGCCGGGAGGTCGAGGGAGAACTCGGAGAAACGAGCGCCGCGGCTGTCCTGAAGGGCGCGCAGGAGGCGTTCGTCATCGCCCCGGCCGTCCTCCTGGTCGGGCGGGGAGACGGAGAGAGGTACTCTCTCGGCGAGGGGGACGCCGCCGGTGGTCTCGGTTTCGAGGGGGCCCTGGTCAACGAGGATCCTGAGTTCGGAACGCTGGGATTCGAGGGGCACCTCCACCACCAGGTCGCCCTCGACGGTGGCCTGGCAGGCGAGGACCATGCCGTGCTCGATCTCCTCCGGGGTGAGCTGGTCGCCGGGCTGGCCTCCCGGTTGCCCGAGGGCGATCAGGACCTTGCACTTGCCGCAGGTTCCCTGTCCGCCGCAGGCGGAGTCTATCGGCACTCCGGCGGCGCGCGCCAGCTCGAGGATCGCCTGCCCGGGCTCGGCCTCCAGGCAGGCGCCGTCGGGCTGGAAGACGACGATATGGCCGCCCCCTAAAGAGTGATCACGCTCAACTTGCGATGACACAGGCTCCCCCGACTATTGAGACCCCGAGGCTATCCCGGCCAGGATGAGCGCAAGAAGCTGGGAATGCCGGAGGACTCTCTCGGTCCGACGAGCACCTTCCACTCCTGGCTGAGTTCGTCCTCCAACTTCCCGCTCAACACCGCGACATGGCCGGGGAGGATGAGCTTGCGGTGTTTGACCTTGCTGCCGACGTCGAAGTCGCGCACCTTCTTGGCGATGACCTCGGCGGTGAACTTCTCGGCGGCCCAGGCGGTGAGCACGGAGGTGCCTTCGGTGTCCACTACCACCACCCAGGCGGGAACCTTGCTGGCCTCCACGTCGCCTTCGACCGTAAAGTAGGTGAGGGAGAAGTTGGTGGTGACCAGCACCGGGGAGGTGTCGTCCGGGGTGCCGATCTGGTAGAGGCCTTCCTCGATCTGGATGGGTTTCTGGGGGTCGGTGTAGATGTTCTGCCTGACGGTCACGAGGGCGAGGAGCTGCCAGGCCTCCATGTGCTGGAGCACCACTATGCCCGCGTACTTGGCGATGTAGGTGGCCGCCTCCAGGACCTCCTCGGAGGGATCCGTGCTCACCGTGAAGGTGATGGTGGGGAAGCCGAAGGGGCGGAAGCGCTTGCGAAGCGCGGCCCGGCGAACGCCGGTCTCGTTGGCAAGCACTTGCCCGGTGGTGCGAGCGCCGGAGTCGAGCACCAGGTCGGCGGCGCCGGCGGCCTGCGCCTTCTCGGAAAGGGCGGCGAGCGAGGCGAGGTCACCGCTGCCGCGCACGGCGAGGGGGCAGTTGTGCTGCTTGGCGAGAGCCGCCATGGCCTCCAGGTTGGCCTCGGTCGCGGCGTAGATGAGCGGGCGCTTAGCAGCACAGGCTTCGAGCGCCTTGCCCATAGCGGCCGGGTCTTCGTTGATGAGGATGACCGGGACGGCTGACTTCTCCGCGGCGATCTGGGCGGCCTTGACGAAGGCGTCGCCCTCTCCCTTGATGGCGACGGCGTCGAGGCGGAGGGTCTGCCCCACGCGCTCGAACTTGGCCTCGCTGATGGCGGTGACGCGAGCGGCCAGCTCGGCCTCGGGAAGGGAGGCGTCCACCAGCACGGCGAGGCCGGTGGGGTGGTAGAACTGCTCCTCATGGCGGAAGAGAACGGTCTCGTTGCCGAGCGCGAGCTTACGGTCGCCGGCGCCGATGGTGATGAGCTTGATGGGTGGCGCGGAGGCGCCGTCAAGCGCCGCCTTGGCCGCGTCGGAGACATGGGGACATTGGTCCAGAGAGGCCTGCTTCTGAGCCAGCTTCATGGCGAAGGCGAGGCAGGTGGGGACCCCACAGTCTCCGCAGTTCGTTTTCGGCAGTTGCTTGAAGATGTCAAGGCCTGTTAGCCCCACGGCTGTACCTCCTCGGCAGGGCACTCGCGCCGGTCCGTAAGGGCGACCCGCCGGGTCGCCCAGGGCGAGTCACCGACTCGCCCCTACAGCAGGGAGGGCATCTTGAGGGCGGGGTGGCCATTCGACTCCAGGAAGGGCATCAACTCCTCGGCGGTGATGGCGACGGTTTCGTCGGCGATCTGGTCGTAGAGCCCCTCCAGGCCCATCTCGGCGGCGCGCTCCCTGATGCGATCGGCCAACGCCTCCTTCAGCTCCTTGGGCATCCAGAGAATACGAGGCAGCCCACCCTCGGCGGAGATGAATTTGCGGCTGATCACGTACAAGCGCCCGATCCCCAGGAAGCCGGGCGTCTGCAAGCCCCCGCCCACGCTGCCGGCGAGGGTGGTGAAGGCCATGCCGCAGGGGGTCATGCCCGGATACTCGCGGTTCACGATCATCACCCCGTGGACCTCGCCGGTGGGCTCGGGCAGGATCGCCATGATGCACTCGAAGCAGCCGCAGGAGGTCATGGGGTCTTCCATCAGGGAGTAGGCGTTGAAGCGCTCGACGCTCTTGTTGGAGGCCTGGTAGACGAACTCGTTGACGCCCTCCCACTGGCCCTTCACCGGGTCAATCACCCGGCCTTTGGCGACCGGCTGGTTGGCGCCGGCGGGGTTGATCTCATAGGCGGCGCGGCCGTCGAGCCAATTGTAGGCGCCGCACAGGCCGAGCCGCTCGGGGCTGATGACGCAGACGTGGTTGGGGGCGTAGGACTGGCAGAGGGTGCAGGAGTAGAAGGTGTCCACGCTCTCGTCGGTCATGCCGGCGACTCTGGCGTCGCGGGCGTCCCAGACCTTGTGCGCCTCCTCCAGGATGGGCTTCATCGGCGCCTCATCAGTGTAGATGGTGACCTGGACCTTGTCCACCAGGGCGGGGAACCTCTGGAGGTACTCGGCGCGGAGCAGCTCGCCGAGGTGCTTGAGTCTCAGCCCGGCCTTGAACGCGTCCTTGGAGATGCGAACCCAGGTGAGGCTGCGCTGGCCCATGTGGAAGACGCCCATGGCGTGGTTGACGAAGGTGTGGACCTGGCGCTCGAGGATAGGCTCGAAGTCCTGCTGCATCTTGCGGCCGGCGACCTCGATGAGGAAGCCGAGGGGCATGGCGCCGCCCAGCTCCACGGCATCGCAGTCCGCGCCGATCAGCTCGATCTTGCCGTCCTGGACCTCGTCCATCTCCCTCATGCGGAGGTACTCGAAAGCGGTGGTGTACTTGCCGCCGAACTGGACCTGCATGTCGTCGCGGCGGACGGTTTCGCCCTCGAAAGCGGCGGCGACGGGGACGGGGATGTCAATCTTGGAGACGCTGACCTTGACGCCGCGCACCTGGACACAGGTCTCGACGATGCGCTGGTGGTCGAGCTCGCGCACCAGCTCCTCGTAGGTGCAGACGCCGGTGGGCCGGATGTCCGGCCCCTCGGTGTCGGCGACCACAGGGAATCCCATGTTGATGGCGCCGGCGCCGGAGGCGTACTTGAGGTCATCGAGGTCGCCCAGGCCGAGGCCGAAGGCGAAGATGCGGGACCGGGTGTAGTCGAGGCATGACTTCCAGTCTCCCTTCTTGTGTCCGCCAAAGGTGAGGGCGCCGCGGATGGCCCAGTTGAGGGCGTAAATGATGGCCTCGGTGTCCGGCCCCAGGGGCACGATGTAGCGGCCCCACCAGGCCTTCTTGAGATCTCCGTCCTCGGTCTCGGAAGCGTCTTTCGGCAGGACGTTGGCCTCGATCAGCTGATCGCGCATGGTCTGCCCGCGGTGGTTACCGATGAGGAAGGTGAGGATGTTGCGCTTCTGAAGCTCACGAATCACGTGGACCGCGGTCTCGGTGTCGGGGGCGGCGCCGACGATGGCGGCGAACCCGGGGAGGCGGCCATCCACGAGCTGGATGCCGAGGGTGCGCAGGATGGTGTCGGAGATGAAGCCGTGCCAGCCGTCGAGCGGTTCCTCGCCATTGAGGTAGGCGATGGCTTTGATGAGCTCTTCGCCGAGCAGGGTGGCGACGCCGGCGTCGAGGGCGCCGGAGAGGTAGGGGAGCCAGAGGCTCTCAGTTGGCTCATCGGAGAGCAGGCTCTGGGCCACCTGGAGCACCTCCCTGGCCTGGGCCAGGTTGGCTACGTCGAGGCCCAGCAGCGCATTCGCCATGGGCAGATAGAAGGCCGTCTCGGGGAACGCGAGCGCCTGCGCCTCGCCGTGCTTGGCGATGGCGTCGTTGAGCTTCTGCTCCGCCTCGGCGACGATAGCATGAGAACCGCGAATGGCTGCGGCCGCGACGATCTTAGACATCCGAACTCACCTCGTGGCGGCTTATGTGACGTAGCATCATAGACCTGCGGCCTTCAGGACGGCAGGGACATGGTGGCCCCAGCCGAGGGGCATGATGTGGACCCCGCGGCAGAGGGGTTTCAGCTCCCGGATCAGGCGGCCGGCGATCTCGATGCTGGCGTTCACCTGATGGCCGCCCTTCTTCCCCTCCGCCTTCGCCGCCTTGTCCTTCTCTCCAGCGGCGGCCATCTCTGCGATCAGGTCGTCGGGCACGGTGACGCCGGCGACGTTCTTGTTCATGTAGCGGGCCATCCCGGCGGACTTGAGCAGCACGATGCCGGCGAGGACGGGGACGCCGGCGCGGCCGGCCTGCTCCATGAAGCTGGCGAAGGCGGCGATATCATACACCGCCTGGCTCTGGATGAACTCGGCGCCGGCCTCGATCTTCTTCTCCATCTTCATGAGCTGCATCTCGACCGGGTTGCCCCCGGGGGTGACCACCGCGCCCAGGCAGAAGTCGGGCTTGCCCTCCAACTCGGCACCCATCATATCATGGCCTTCGTTGAGGCCCTTGGCGACCTTGAGCAACTGCACAGAGTCGAGATCGTACACCGGCTTTGCGCCCTTGTGGTCGCCAAGGGTGGGATGATCTCCGGTGAGGCAGAGCACATTCTCGACTCCCAGCACCCAGGCGGAGAGCAGATCGCTCTGGAGGGCGAGGCGATTGCGGTCCCGGGTGACCATCTGGAGGATGGGCTCGCCGCCCAGGTCCTTGATCAGGTGGCAGGTGACCATGGAGCCCACGCGCATGGCGGCGGCCTGGATGTCGGTGACGTTGATGCCATCCACCAGGGGGGCGAGGAGCTTCACTTCCTCCACCACATGGGTCAAGTCCACTCCCTTTGGGGGGCCGACCTCGCCGGTGACGATGAACTTGTCTGATTGGAGCACGGGGCGCAGGCTCATGCTTCGCCTCCTTCACGGGAGAGGGTGCGCTGGCCGGGGTGGACTTGGGCTTCCTTGGGGGCCGTGTAAGGCTTGAGGCGGTCGAGCTTGCCCTGGTCCTTGAGCTTGTTGTAGATGAGCAGCCAGGCGCAGTCGGTTTCAGGGTTGACCTCGCACTTGCCGTCGGCGGTGGTGCCGCCGCAGGGGCCGTTCTGGAGGCCCTTGGCGCAGCGGGTGACGGAGCAGATGTAGCCGGTCTCTTCCAGAGTGCACGCGCCACAGGCCGAGCACAGCTCCCGGAACTGCCCGAACCGCTCCACGCACCCCAGGAAGAGAGTGTTGGTGCCAGTGTGCACCGGCTTCTCGGTCGCTATCGCCGCGGTCTGGGCACCGGTGCCACAGGACATGATAAGCATGGCGTCGGCGGCCTCGATCTCGGCGCGGTGCTCGCGGAACTGGCGCTTAAGGTTCAGCAGGTGACAGCCCGGATCGGCGATGAGCGTCCCGGTGATGGTCTTGCCGTGCTCCTCTAGCTGCTCGGCCATCGCCTTCACCTGCTCCTCGCCGCCGACCTGCACCACGGTGGCGCACTCGGTGCAGCCGACGAGGAAGATGTTCCTCTGTCCCTCGAGGAACCCGAGAATCTCTTCGAGTGATTTGGGCTCGCTGATGGTCATTCCTTCTCTCTCCTAACGGGGGCCCGCCCTACAACTGCCACTTGGTGGCCTCGACCGTATTTCTCAGCAGTATGGCGGTGGTGACCACTCCCACTCCGCCGGGCACCGGGGTGATCTGGGAGACGATCTCCTGCGCCGCCTGCGCATCAACATCGCCATAGGTCTTGGTCTTGCCGGTTTCCTGGTCCTTGACGCGGATGGTGGCGACGTCAATGACGACGGCGCCGGGCTTGAGCATGTCTCCGGTGATGAGGCCGGGCTTCACCCCCACCGCGGTGACCAGCACATCGGCGCGACGGGTGTGAGCGGCGAGATCGCCGTGCTGGCTGGTGCCGATGTGGCAGACGGTGACGGTGGCGCCGGCGAGCTTATCGGTGTTGCCGCCGGCATCCATGGTGATGTACTTGTCCAGCAGCAGCAGGGCGGCCGGCTTGCCGACGATCTCGCTGCTGCCGACCACCACCACCTCCTTGCCGTACATGTCCACGCCGGAGGCCTTCACCAGCTCGATCACGCTCATGGCGGTGCAAGGGGCGAGACGCGGCTGCCCGAGCACGACGCGGCCGAGGTTGGCGGGGCTGACGCCGTCCACGTCCTTCTTCTCGTTGATGATGGCCTGGGCGGCGGCCCCGTTGAGGCCTTTAGGCAGTGGCATGAGCAGCAGGATGCCGTGCACGGTGGCGTCGGCGTTGAGCTTCTGGATGCCGGCCTGCAAGTCCGCCTGGGCAATGTCGGCGGCCAGCTCTCGCAGCTCGTACTCAATGCCGACTTCCTGGCAGGCCTTCTGTTGGGCGCCGGCATAGAACTTGGCGCCGGGGTTGTCGCCCGCGAGGACGGCGACCAGCCTGGGCGTTACGCCCTTCGCCCTCAGCGCCTCCACATCGGCCTTCACCTGGGCCCGGATCTTCTCGGCAATCGGTTTCCCTTCCAGTAAGGTAGCGCTCATATCACTTTCCCTCTCTCATCCGCTGGTTCACCTTCGCCCACACCTCCCGGGCGAGGCGCGCTCCCTCTTCGAGCAATGGAGCGATGTCTTTGCGGCAGGTGGCGACGAACTCGGCGTCCTTGATGTAAGCGAGGTTGATCTCCACGTTGAGTTCGGCGCACTCCATCGCCGCCAGCGCAAACTTCGCCGCCACGCCCACATCGGTGATCAGATTCGGGTTGCCCTTGTCCACCAGCTCGGCGGCGATCTTGATCACCTGGTGGGCGGCGCCGGCCGCGGCGCGGGGCACCTCCGCGGCGGCCCGCAGCGCCTGTTGCATGGCGGCCGCCCTCGCCGCCTTCTCCTCATCGCTGCTGCGCGGCAGCTTGGAGGCGGCGGCGTACTGCCCATAGGCCTCGGTGTCGGCCTGGGTCAGGCGCTGCAGCTCGGCGCGGAGCTTCTCCGATTGCGCAAGGAGCGTGCGCACGTCGGCTTCGACGGCCGCGAACTTCTCCTTGCCCACCGTGAAGTTGGCGACCATGGAGTTGAGGGCCGCGCCGAGGGCGCCGACCAGCGCGGCGGCGCTGCCGCCGCCGGGGGTCGGCTCGCCGGAGGCAAGGGCATCGAGATAGACGTGCAGTGGTTCCTCGAGATAGCCCATACTAGAACAACCCCACGATCTTGCCTTCGGAGTCAACGTCCACATCCACCGCGGCGGGCCGGCTGGGGAGTCCCGGCATGGTAGAGAAGGTGCCCAGCAGCGGGAACAGGAAGCCGGCGCCCGCGCTGGGGCGGATGTCCCGGATGGGGATGCGGTAGTTGCGCGGCCGGCCCTTCAGGTTGCTGTCGTGGGACAGCGAGAGGTGGGTCTTCGCCATGCAGATGGGAAGCTTGTCGAGGCCCCACTTCGTGTACAGCGCGATCTTCTTCTCCGCCTCGGCGGCGTAGTCCACGCCATCGGCCCCATAGATGGTGGTGGCGATGGTCTCGATCTTCTTCTTGATCGGGGCATCGTCCGGGTAGAGCAGCTTGAACTTGCTGGGCTTGTCGCAGGCGGCGACCACGGCCTCCGCCAGCTCGCGGCCGCCCTCCCCGCCCCTCGCCCACACCTCGGAGAGGTAGGCGCCTTCGGCGCCGGCCTGGACTGCCAGCTTGCGGATCAGCTCGGTCTCCGCCGAGGTGTCCTCGGTAAAGCGGTTGACGGCGACCACCACGGGGATGCCGAATAGCTTGGCGTTCTCGATATGCTTGGCCAGGTTCTCGCAGCCTTTCTCGAGCGCGGGCAGGTTTTCGGTGGTAAGCTCCTTGGGCAGGGGCTTGCCGGGGCGGATGTTGCCGATGCCGCCGTGCATCTTCAGCGCCCGCACGGTGGCGACGATGACCACGCAGTTGGGGGTGAGGCCGCTGATGCGGCACTTGATGTTCATGAACTTCTCCATGCCGCAGTCGGCGCCGAAACCGGACTCGGTGACCGCGTAGTCGCCCAGCTTGAGGGCGATCTGGTCGGCGACGATGGAGTTGTTCCCGTGGGCGATGTTGGCGAAAGGCCCGGCGTGCACGAACACCGGGGTGTTCTCCAGGGTCTGCATCAGGTTAGGGTTGAGCGCGTCCTTGAGCAGCACGCACATGGCGCCGGCGGCCTTGAGCTGCTCGGCGGTGACGGGCTGGGCGTCATAGGTCTGGGCGACGATGATGCGGCCCAGGCGCTGGCGCAGGTCTTGTAGGCTGCTGGCGAGGGCTAGAATGGCCATCACCTCGCTGGCGACGGAGATGTCGAAGCCGGTCTCACGGGGCACGCGGTTCTCTCCGCCCAGGCCGGAGACGATGTCGTAGACGCCCCACTTATCATTCAGGTCAATCACCCGCCGCCAGGAGATGGTGCGGGGGTCAATGTTGAGCTGGTTGCCGTGCTTGAGGTGGGCGTCCACCATGGCGGCGAGCAGGTTGTTGGCGATGCTGACGGCGTGGACATCGCCGGTGAGGTGGAGGTTGAAGTCCTCCATGGGAACGACCTGGGAGTAGCCGCCGCCGGCGGCGCCGCCCTTGATGCCGAACACCGGCCCCAGGCTGGGCTGGCGGATGCAGGTGATGACGTTCTTGCCGATCCTGCCCAGGGCCTGGGAGAGGCCGATGGTGGTGACGGTCTTGCCCTCGCCGAGAGGGGTGGGGGTGATGGCGGTGACGTCAATGTACTTGCCCTGGGGGTTGCCCTTGAGACGTTCGAGTATGCTTAGCTCGACCTTCGCCTTGTACTTGCCATAGGGGATCAACTCATCTTCGATGATGCCGAGTCTGGCGGCGATCTCGGTGATCGGCTTCATGGTTGCGGCTTGTGCGATTTCCAGGTCGCTCTTCATGCTTCGCTTTCTCCTCGCCCTGTCGCGGATCTAGGCTACCGGTTCCAGTGCCGGCGGTTCGTACATCATCGGTCGCAGCTTCAGCGATGCGCGCTTGGCGTTGATGCGCTCTATCATCAGCCGGGCCATCTCCATGGGATCCTTCTCGAAGGCCCAGGTGGCGCCGAGATCCTCCTCCATCTCCTTGGTGAGGTAGTCGGTGACAGCCTGGGAGCCGAGCACCGGCAGCGGGGTCCCGAACACGGTGAAGATGCCCGACCCGACCACGTACATGCCAATGGACACCGCCTTCTCGGACATCCACTCCGGCGCGGCGCCGGCCACCGGCAGATCGCTGATGTCCTCGCCGAGGCCGCCCTCCCGGAGCATCTCGCAGCAGGCGACGAGGATGCGGCTGTTGTCCACACAGGAGCCGACGTGGAGCACCGGCGGAATGCCCACCGCCTCGCAGATCTCCTGGAGCCCCTTGCCGGCGTATCTCATCGCCGCTTCCGGGGCAAGTAATCCCTCTTTTGCGCAGGCGATGGCGGAGCAGCCGGTTTGTACCACCAGCACGTCGTTGCGGATCAGCTCCTTCACCAGGGCGACGTGCCCGAAGTCCACGGGCTGGAAGTTGGGGTTGCAGCAACCGACCACGCCGGCCACTCCGCGCACGCGCCCCTCGATGATGCCGTTGTTGAGGGGCCGGTAGGAGGGGCGGAAGCGGCCGCCGAGGAGCGTGAACACGTACTCGGCGGTGAACCCGGCGACGAGGTCCATAGTGTCCTTGGGGATGTCCACGGTTTCCTGGCTGCGGTTGGGGAAGTTCTCGATGGCGGTGCGGACGATCTCGCGGGCGACGTCGAGGGCGCGTTCCTCGTCAAACTCGATATGCTTGACGCCCGGCATTCGCCCTTTTGGCGAGGTGGTGATGATCTGAGTGTGGAAGCACTTCGCCACCTCCGGCAGTGAGGGCATCAGGCACTGCACGTCCACCACCATCGCCTCCACCGCGCCGGTGGCGATGGCGAGTTCCTGCTGGAGGAAGTGCCCCGCGGAGGGGATGCCCTGGCGCATGAGGATCTCATTGGCGGTACAGCAGATGCCGCTAAGCTGGATACCCTTGGCGCCCTTCTCTTCGGCCAGCTTCAGCAGCTCCGGGTCGCGGGAGGCCTCCACGATCATCTCGGAGAGGATGGGCTCGTGCCCGTGCACGACAACATTGACCTTCTCCTCGCTGAGCACTCCGAGGTTCACCTTGGCTCGGATCGGCACCGGGGAGCCGAGCATCACATCCTGCAGGTCGGTGGCGATCATGGAGCCACCCCACCCATCGGCGAGGGCGGTGCGCACGCCGTGGCGAAGGATGCTGCGGTAGTCGGTGTCCACTCCCATGTGCGTGCGGTGCATGCACTCGACGATTTCCCGGTCCACCCCACGGGGGACTACGCCCAGCTCCCGCCATCTCTGCTGGCGCTTCGCCGGAGCCCGAGCGATCAGGGGCAACTCGCCATCCTGTTGCCCGAACCCGGCGAGGGCCCGCTCGCCGACCTCCTTGGCAATCTGGTCCGCGCTCTTGCCATCGGTGGCGACGCCCAGCTCGGCGGCGAGGCGGCGGAGCTTAAGTTGATCCTTGATCTTGTAGTCCTTGGCCTTCCCCTCCGCCATCAGCAGGAAGGTGTGGGCGACATCGCGGCCGTGGTCGGAGTGAGCGGCCGCGCCCCCGGCGATCATGCGCACCAGGTTACGGGCAACAATGGTGTCCGCGGTGGCGCCGCAGACACCGATCTTGGTACCCTTGCTAGTGGTCTGGGCTCGGCAGGGGCCCATGTTGCAGATGCGGCAACAGATGCCATCCCGGCCGAAGCGGCAGGAGGGCTGCTGCTGGTCGAAGCGATCCAGCGCGGTGAGCATCTCACGCGCGGCGGCGGCCTCCAGCGCTTTCTGGCTGGCGGCATCGCGCATGCGCTTTCCGGTTTCACCCATTCTCTACTACTCCTTAGCGCCCCACCAAGAGGAGCATTCCCAGAACGACAGCGTCCGCCAAGGGGACGCTCAGGAAATCGGCTCTAACACCACGCGGTGGTTGAGAAGGTCAATGGTCACGAGCTTGCCGCGCACGTGCTGCTGTTCACCGAAGAGGGTGACCAGCCGGTATCCGTCCCCCTCCGGGGTGATGGAGGTGACATCTGCGAGCACCAGTTGCTCCCCCTCGGCTGTTGTCAGGAACACCTTTGACTCACACATACCCACACCTATGAAGCCTGTCACGCTTCTCTTGTGCGGCACTCGCTCGCGGAGCCGCTGTGCGACGACTCCCCGCGCCGGTCCCTGCCCTTCCCCTGTTGGGTGACGCAGGATACTCCCCAACACGCGCGCCGGCCCCTGGCTACGACGACAGCGGCGAAAAATGGTAACAGCACGGCCCGCAAAGCCTCCCCGGCTACCCACCCGGCCTGCCTGACCAGGGGCGGCGGGACCGACTCGCCTGCCGGCCGTCGGGCAGCTCAGCGCGGCTGCTCTGTATCGTCTCGCACAACCCGGCCCGGTCACCTAGACCGGGCCGGGGCCTGTCGCGGTCGTATGCCACTAACTTCCCCGCGCCGCCCCCCGACTCCTTCCGCGTTCGCGGAGAAAATCACAGGCGCCGCAGCCCGGGCCGCTCTCCCGCCGAATCCCCAGCACGCCGTCTCCGGCTAGCAGATCCTCGGCATCTGCTCCCCCACATGGCGGTCCAGGATGCGGTGGGAGCCAAGGGCGGTCCTGAGGAGGACGCGGCCCGGTTTCCCCGCCTGCACCTGACCAATGAGCGCGGCCTCCTTGCCGAGAGCGTGGGAGCGAAGGACGGCGAGGGCGGGTTGCGCTTGATCCGCAGGCACGATCACGATCATCTTTCCCTCATTGGCGGCGTAGAGGGGGTCGAGGCCGAGCAGGTCGCAGGCGGCGAGGACGGCCGGGCGGATCGGCACGGCTGCCTCGTCCACCTCGATCTCCACCCCGGACTGGCGAGCGATCTCGTTGAGGGCGGTGGCGAGGCCGCCGCGGGTGGGGTCGCGCATGGCATGCACCCGGGGGACAGCGGCGAGCAGGTGCTGCACCATGTCGGCGAGGGGCGCGCAGTCGCTGACGATCTCGGACTCGAACTCCAGCCCCTCGCGCCGGGACAGCACGGCCAGGCCGTGATCTCCCACGGGTCCGCTCACGATCACCGCGTCTCCGGGCTGGGCGTTGGCGCCGGAGACGGAGATGCCCGCCGGCACTTCGCCGACACCGGAGGTGGAGATGTAGAGCTTGTCCGCCTTTGCCCTGGGCACTACCTTGGTGTCGCCGCAGATAACTCTGACGTCCGCCTCCTGCGCGGCGGCGGCCATCGAGTCCACGATTCGCTCCAGATCGGAGATGGGAAGGCCTTCCTCAAGGATAAAGCTGGCGCTGAGCGAGATGGGGATAGCGCCGGCCGCGGCGAGGTCGTTGACGGTGCCGCATACCGCGAGGCGACCGATGTCACCGCCGGGGAAGAAGATCGGATCGACCACGAACGCGTCCGTCGTGAACACCAGCCTGTCACGTGGCACAGGCTCCCAGCCTGTGGTGCTCACCCTCGCACTATCATCCCCCGCCGGCTCTCCCGTCCCCAGCCGCGACACGAACACGCGCGCAACGAGGTCGGCCGTCAACTGGCCGCCGTCGCCGTGGGAGAGGAGGATGCGGTCGTCGCTCATGGCTGTGTGCTCCCACGATAGCGATACCACGCCTGGCACGCTCCCTCGCTCGATACCATGCACGCCCCCACTGGATTGGCGGGCGTGCAGGCCTGGCCGAAGAGCGGGCATTGGTGTGGGTCAATGGCGCCGCGGAGAACATCTCCACAGCGGCAGCCGGGCGGCTCTTTCGCAGGTGGAACGTCCACGCGGAATCGCTTCGCGGAATCGAACTGGACGAACTCCTCCCGCAACGCCAGGCCGCTCATGGGTATCTCGCCGAGGCCGCGCCAGCGCGCATCCACCGGCCGGAACACCTGCGCGATCATGTCCTGGGCGCGGGGGTTGCCCTCCGGGCGGACGGCGCGTCGGTATTCGCTCTCGACCTCGGAGCGGCCTTGCTGGATCTGAAGCAGCAGCATCTCGAGGCCGCGCAGGATGTCCGCAGGTTCGAAGCCGGCGACCACGCAGGCCTTCCCCTGCTCAGCGACGGGCGCGTAGGCGTTGCTGCCGATGATGACGCTGACGTGGCCGGGGCAGAGAAAGCCGTCCACGTTCACATCGCCCGCCACCAATGCCATCATCGCCGGCGGGATGAGCTTGTGGGCGGCGAGGACGGAGAAGTTGGGGAGGGCCTTGCGCTTCGCCTCGCTGATCGCCAGGGCTACCGCCGGCGCGGTGGTCTCGAAGCCGATGCCGAAGAACACCACCTGGCGGTCCGGGTCCCGCTCAGCGGCGGCGACGGCGTCGAGGGGAGAGTAGACGACCAGCACGTCCACGCCATCGGCGCGGGCCCGCTCCAGGCTCTCGACGCTGCCGGGCACGCGCATCATGTCGCCGAAAGTGGCGAGGGTGACGCTGTAGGGCGGGTATGCCGGCGAAGCCGCATGCCCGCCGCTCCTCCCAATCGCAATGAACCTGTCAATCTGTTCCTGGGGGGTGACGCAGACGGGGCAGCCCGGTCCCGAGATCAGGCGAACCCCCGCGGGCAGCGCCTCCCGCAGGCCGTGGCGGGCGATGGCGACAGTATGGGTGCCGCAGACCTCCATGAGGGCGGCGGGGGGCGGGGTCATGGACCGCAGGCGCTCGGCGAGCGCGCGCAGGACCTGAGGATCGCGCAGCTCGGAGACGCTAGCCACCTTCGCCTCCTCCTCCCCCGCCCAGCAGCTCGGCGATCAGCCGCCGCGTCTCCTCCGCCTCGACCGGGTCCACCTTGTCAATCGCGATGCCGGCGTGGACGATCACATAGTCGCCGATCGCCAGGTCCTCGATCAGATCAACGCGGACCTGCCGGCGCACGCCGGCCTCCTCGACCTCGGCGAGGGGGCCGGAGATAGAGACGACTTTCATTGGGATGGCGAGGCACATGGTTGAGTCACCTCATGGGTTGGGACGCGGGCATCGCGGCAGGCAGACGGCTGGCTCGATAGCCGATGCCCTCTGCCTAATCCTCCCAAGGCCCTCCCGATCAAGGCGTAAATGCTCGGCCAGGACGCAGATGTCCTTCTCGTACACTTCGGCTTTGGGGTGGTCGCGTCGCAGGTTCACTGACAACTTGGATATGAGCAAGGCCTCCGCTGACATACACCGAACGCACATGTCTCCGAGCCGACCGTTCTGTCTGGCAGGAAGCCAGGGACGCTCTAGCTGAAGCCACCACCCTCCCATGTCAGGCACAGAGATGCACACGCACTCGTCACCGAACCGGAGCGCTGCGGCCTGCACGGTGAGACTCTGCTTCTCTGCATGGGGACGCAGTCCATCCCGGTCCTGCTTGTGAGCGGGGAAGGCGTAGCGGAGGTCCCTAAGCACCTCCTGGAACTGCTCTACGTGACCCAGCGCGACAGCGAAGTCGATGTCGTCGTGATCACGAGATGCTTTGGGAATCTGGGCCTCTATCGCCCATCCCCCGGCCAGCCAGGTCTCCAAGTCCCTCACGCGGCACGCCTCCAGGATCAGCCGCATCTCCGTGAGTAGGTCGTCTCTAGTGAGCGCGCGCATCTGCGATCATCCCTGTGTCATTCGGTGGGTTTGGCTATGCCTGCCCTGCAAGCGCCAACCACCGCCTGCCCCAGACTCATGCCGCCGTCGTTTGGCGGGACTTCGCGGTGGATATGAGGACGGAGGCCGACCTCGTCCAGGCGCTGGATCAGGCGCGCCACGAGACGGGCGTTCTGCATCACTCCGCCGCAGAGGACGACCTCCCGCGGCGCGCCGTCGGCGTGGAGGCGTTGGCAGGCGGCCACGGTGAATGCCGCCACGGTCTCGTGGAAGCGCGCCGCGATGTGCGCCGCCTCGGCGCCGCGTTCGACCTCGGCGGCAATTGCGCGCACCACCGGCCGAGTATCTATCATGCCATCCGTGAGCTCGTAGTCGTAGGGCAGGAGGCTAGCTCCTTCCCAACCGGAAGCCATCGCCTCCAGCTCCATTGCCGGCTGGCCCTCATAGGTGGCCTCCGGGGTGGCGCCCAGAAGTGCGCCCACGGCATCGAACAGCCGGCCCATGCTGGAGGTGAGAGGGCTGTTGAGGCCGCGCTGCAACTGCCGCAGCACGACGCGCGCCTCTGCCTCGGGCAGCCTCGGCAGCAGGCGGTGGGCGATCTCCGGCGCGTCATCGCCGAACGCGTCCCACAGATAGCTCAACGCCATCCGGGCCGGATACCGGATCGCTCCCTCGCCGCCGGGCATGGGGAGGGGACGGAGGTGCATGGCCCGGGTGAAGTCCCTGCGGTCGGCGATCAGGATCTCGCCGCCCCAGGCGGTGCCGTCGCTGCCGTAGCCGGTGCCGTCGTAGGAGACGCCGATCACCGGCCCGGCCAGTCCCAGCTCGGCCATCACGCTGACCACATGGGCATGGTGGTGCTGGACGGGGACGAGGCGGACGCCCGGGAGGGATTGCGCGTACTGTGTGGACAGGTAGCCCGGGTGGAGGTCGTGGGCGACGACCTCGGGCGTCACCTCGAAGAGCCGCTGGAAGTGCTGGATGGCGCGGGCGAAGTAGTCCAGCACCTCGGCGGTGTCGAGGTCGCCGATGTGCTGGCTGAGGATGGCCTCGCCGTCGCGCAAGAGGCAGAACGTGTTCTTGTGGTAGCCGCCCACCGCCAGGACAGGCGGACCACTGACACCCACTGGCACCGACCGGGGCACATAGCCCCGCGCCCGGCGGACCGGTATCACCAGGTCGCTGTCCACTCGCACTACGGAGTCGTCACAGGGAACGGCGATCTCGCGGTTGTGGGACAGAATGTGGTCAGCGATGGGGCCAAGCTTGCGGCGGGCCTCGTCATCTAGGTGGACGATTGGTTCCTCGGCTAGGTTGCCGCTGGTCATCACCAGGGCGGGAGGGGACTGGTCGAGCAGGAGCCGGTGCAGCGGGGCGTAGGGGAGCATGACGCCGACGGTGGCCTGCCTGGGGGCGATGCCGGGGGCGAGTCCGCCGCCGGCCTTGGCGGGCATGATCACGACTGGACTCTCCGGGGAGGTGAGGAGCGCCTCCGCCTTGGCGCTCACCTGCGCCACCCGACGCGCCTCCGCCAGATCGCGCACCATAATGGCGAAGGGCTTCTGCCCGCGTCCTTTGCGGGTGCGGAGCCTCTCCACCGCCTGTGGGCTGCGGGCGTCGCAGGCGAGGTGGTATCCACCGAGGCCCTTGATCGCCACGATCCTGCCTTCTGCGAGCAGGCGCGCCACGCGGGCGATGCCGTCGGGCGCGGGCCTCCCGCCGAGGAACAGGGACGGGCCGCATTCAGGACAGGCGACCGGCTCGGCATGGAAGCGGCGGTCCTCGGGGTTGGTGTACTCCGCTCGGCAGCGGGAGCACATGTCGAAGGCCGACATGGTGGTCTGTGGGCGGTCGTAGGGGATGCCGAGCACGATGCTGAAGCGAGGACCGCAGTTGGTGCAGTTGGTGAAGGGATATCCGTACCGCCTGTCGTCGAACTCGGCGATCTCGCGGCCGCAGTCGGGACACAGCGCCACATCGGGGGGGATGAGCGCGGTGGGCCGGTCGCCGGTTGCGCTGGGGATGATGTGGAATCCGGTTTCGCCGGTGGGTGTCACTTCGGTCGCCTGCAGGTCCACGATGCGGGCGAGGGGCGGGGCCTCCGCGGAGAGTCGTTGGGTGAACTCATCCACCCGCGCGTGATCGCCCTCGATCTCGACCACCACGCCGTCGGGGGTGTTGCGGACCGAGCCGGCGAGGCGGAGGGCGGCGGCGAGCCGATACACGAAGGGGCGGAAGCCTACCCCTTGTACGGTCCCCTTGACTAGTAGGCGACGGCGGACTGAACTCACGGTGGATAGCTTACAGGCTGAGGAGGCGCGCGCCAAGACCCGGCAGGATCACATATCGGCGGCAGCCGCTCTGACATCCGCCCCCGGTCGCCTCCACAGCGGGAGCGGCCGCGCCAGGGTGAACACGGTCACCTCGGCGGCATCGGCGCGGCGCAGGGCCCGGGCGCACTCGGAGAGGGTGGCGCCGGTGGTGAAGAGGTCGTCCACCAGCAGCACGCGCTGCCCGGCGATCACCTCTTGCAGGCGGGGTGCGAAGGCGTCCCTGACATTGGCGCGACGGGATTCGACGGGCAGGTCCACCTGTGGGAGGGTGGGCCGGGTGCGCTCCAGCAGGGCCTTGAGGGGCTTGTCGAGCGCGGCGGCCACCTCCTCGGCGAGCAGTTCCGACTGGTTGAAGCCGCGCTCGCGCAGGCGGGAGGAATGCAGGGGCACGGGGCAGATGACGTCAACCGCGTCCGCCGCGATCCCGGCTGCGCCATCGCCGAGCGCCTCCGCCATCAGCTTGCCCAGGCGCGGGCCGAGGACCATCTGTCCGTAGTACTTGAACCGGTAGATGGCCTGGACGATGGGGCCGTCATAGTACACCGCGCTGCGGGCCCTGGCGAAGGGCCGGCGACCGGTCCTACAGCGTTGGCACCTGGGCGCGCCCTTGGCGAGGGGGTCGAATGGCTCGCCGCAGACCTTGCACATCGGGGGGCGGACGAACTCGATCTTCGCCGCACACTCGGTGCAGATGGGCTCGGCGCGCAGGCGGCCGCAGGCCTCGCAGCGAGGCGGGTAGAGCAGATCCAGAAGGCCGCGGAGGAGAGGGTGCATGGCAGTCCCGGGAACATGGTTCGGCGGCAGGAGGGCGGTTCCTGCCTTGTGCAAGCTTGTGTCACCCATCCACAATCGCCTGGTTTCGGACCCCGGCGAGGCCGGGCATGCTAAGAACGATGTCTGTGGTATACCGGATGGCGCCATGGGAGAGTTGACCGCGTCTGTGGCGGATGAGGCGAAGAGGAAGTCATCGCAGCGTCGGCTGATCCAGTCGTTGCTGTGGGTGATCGTGGTGATCACCATCCTGGGCGGGTACTGGTTCCCGCTGTTGGGGTTCACGGTGCCGGTAGTGATGGTTGCGGGCCTCGTTGGTGGGCTTCTCAAGGGTCGGTTTGTGTGTGGGTGGCTGTGTCCGCGAGGCGCGTTCTTCGACCGGGTGATGACGCCGATCAGTTCTCGCCGGGGGATACCGGATTTTCTGCGCAACGGCCTCTTCAGATGGACGATGCTGGTGCTCCTGATGGGGTTCATGGCGCTGCAGATCGCGCAGAACCCCGGCGATGTGTACCACTGGGGCAGGGTCTTCTGGAGGATTTGCGTGCTCACCACGGCGATCGGGGTGGTGCTGGCACTGGTGCTCCATCCCCGTTCCTGGTGCTCTTTCTGCCCCATGGGGACGTTGCAGCGGGCGGCGGGAGGGGAGAAGTCACCGCGGTATCTGGAGGAGGGCTGCAAGGGATGCCGGGCGTGTGAGCGGGCATGCCCCATGAACCTGAGCATTATCGGCGACAAGCAGCCCGGCCGCTTGCACCTGCCGGACTGCCTGAAGTGCCCGGAATGCCAGGTGGCGTGTCCCCAGCAGGCGCTGCACTTCTAGCGCGGATTAGACCTACTCCTTCGACTCCTTGCCCGGTCGGGCCGGCTCCTTGGCGGCATCGGTCTTGGCGGTTTCCTCTTTGTCCCTTTCCTTCCGACCCTTGCTCGGATAGTCGGTCACGTGGAACCCGGACCCCTTGAAGATGATGCCGACCGGCCGGAAGATCTTGCGCACCCGTCCTCGGCATTTGGGGCAGCGGGTAAGGGGTGGGTCCGTAACCTTGCGGTAGGCCTCGAACCTGTGGTCGCACTCATTGCACTGGTATTCGTAGTACGGCATGGCTCATCCGGCACGACCGGCGTGCCTACTGCACCTCCTCTACGATCAATCCCTGTCGCGCGATGTGGAACGGCAGCACGGTGGCGCCGGCGGCCTGGAGCGCGGCCTCCACTGCTGCCCGCTTGCCCTCCCCGGCAAATGTGATCATGCATCCACCCCCCCCGGCCCCGCAAATCTTCGAGGCGAGGGCGCCGGCGCCCTTCGCCGCCTCCACCATGCGGTCAATGGCAGGTGTGGTCACACCCTCGGCGAGCTGCTTGCGGGACTGCCACTCGCGGTCCAGAAGCTCGGCGAACCGGTCCAGGTCGAAGGCCACCAGCGCCTCCCTCATCTCCTCCGCCGTCTCCCGGATGGTCCACATGCTGGCGCGGGAGGCGCCGGAGTCCTCAATAAACCGCTTCATCATCGCCCAGTTGTTGGTGCCGGAGAAGTGCGACTCGCCGGTGAAGGTGAGCACGATCCTGCTTTCGAACTCCCGGATCCGCTGCTCCTCCGTGATCAGCCCTTCCTGTGACCAGCCTCTCACCTCGAAATGGAAGGCGTTGACGCCCCCGAACAGCGCGGCCAGATAGTCCTGCTTGCCGGTGGGAATGGCGATCACCTGGGCCTCCAGATTCGCGCCCAGGTCCACGAAGTCAGCGCGGGGCATGTTGGTGCCGTTCACGTAGTCGAGAGCGCCGCTGAGGGCGATCAGCAGGGAGGAGGATCCGCCCAACCCGGAACCGTGGGGCGTTGTGTTGTGGGTGACCACGTTGACGCCGGTGCGAGGCGGGTAGAAACTCACCACTCGCGCCACCAGGCTCAGCTCCCGGTCCACCGGCAGCTCCTCCACAGAGCGTGCCACCAGTTCCTGCTGCCTGTCCACGGACCTGAGGTGCACCTCGGCGTCGTCCCGCGTCTCGATGCGGACGGTGCTCCAGAGGTCAATAGCGGCGTTGTTGGTGACCCCGCCCTCCAGGAACAGGTAGAGCGGGTAGAGGTCCAGCGTGCCGCCGGACAGGTCAATGCGCGTCGGCGTGCGGGCCTCGACGATCATGGCCCCATCTCCCAAAGAAAGGCGGCCCGCCTTCCGTGAGAAGGAAAGGCGGACGCTGGATGACAGTATAGTGGGCCGGCGGGTGGTCAGTCAAGGCGGGTGGCGCCTTGTTGGGAGGCAGAAGACGCGTAAGGTGGATTGCGGAAACGGACGACGGAGCACGGATTGGCCGGCGGCCGGCTACCGGCCACCGGCTGCCTACTAGTTGTACCGATAATGGCTTGCATGGCAATGTGGTGGTGGCTAGAATCGGCCACCGGGATTGGGGTGACTGGGGGAACTCGCATGGCCAGCCCAAGGAAGGAGTCGAGGCATGTCTATTGAGATGGAGCCGTCGCTTTGCGAGATAGTGGAGGCTCGGTTCGTTGACCTGTTGGGCCGCGTGAAGGCGATGGCGATGCCGCTGAAGAGCCCGTCGGCTGACCCACGGGAGATCGCCGCGGACCCGGCGGTGGCAGCGGGCATCTCGGTGGACGGGTCCAGCATCACCGGCTACGCGCAGGTGGAGAACTCAGACTTGCACCTGGCGCCGGACCCGGAGACGGTGTTCCTCCTCCCCTATCATCCCGGCCGCGCGGCGGTTCACTGCGACCTAAGACAGCGAGGGGTGAAGCGCGAGTACAGCCCCTTCGCGCTCGATCCGCGCGGCCGGCTGAAGGCGGTGCTGGGAGAGCATCTGGCTGCGGGCCAGCGTTTCGAGATCAAACCGGAGCTGGAGTTCTACTTCGTTCGTGAGAGGCGGCGGCGACACAGTGGGTCGGCCGCGGGGAAGCGACCGGCGGACGCGGCGGGATACGTGGATGTGTACCCGAGAGATGAGCTGTCCCATCACATGGACCGGGTCTACGGCAGTCTGAACGCGATGGGGATCCCCGCAGAACGGGTGCATCACGAGAACGGCCCCGGCCAGGTGGAGGTGGAGGTGGACTACGCGCCGATGCTGGCGCAGGCCGATCATCTGTTCGCGGCGAAGACGGCGATCCAGGCGATCGCCTATCAGGAGGGATTGCGAGCGACGTTCATGGCGAAGCCCTTTGTGGATATCGCCGGCAGCGGGATGCACATCCACCTCCGGCTGTTCGCAGGTGATGCGAATCTGTTCGGCGCCGGCTCCGGCGAGCTCACGGAGACCGGCCGTCAGTTCACCGCCGGGCTGCTGGCCCATGCGCCAGCGCTCACCGCGGTGTGCAATCCCACCGTGAACTCATACAAGCGCCTGGTTCCGGGGCATGAGGCGCCGGTGCAGATCTGCTGGGGATACCGGAATCGCTCCACGCTGGTGCGGATTCCGATGTTCACCGACCCGGCGAAGGCGTCGGTCGAGTTCCGGTCGCCGGATGCCACATGCAACTTCTACCTGGCCCTGGCGGCGATCGTGGCGGCGGGTATGGATGGGGTGCGGCGCGAGCTGGAGCCGCCGGAAGCTCGTACCGAGAACATCTACGCGCTGTCGGCGGCGCAACTGCGTCGCCTGCGTATCAAGCCGCTTCCGGGCGACCTGGGCGAGGCCCTGAACGCCCTGGAGCGCGACGAGGTGGTGCTCGGAGCCCTGGGCGAGCAGATCGCACCCCGCTTCCTGGAGCTGCACCGCGCGGCGTGGGATGAGTACTTGCACGGGGTGGTGACGGACTGGGAGGTGAAGACGTACGGGGACTGCTGATCGGCCCCCTTCTTCACCTCTCGCGGGCGGGAGGGGAAACCGTCGCCTTGGCAGAACCCTTTCTGTGAGCGATTGGGTGGTCACGTGCGCCTGTGGCGCACGAAGCGGGCGAGTGCGGGGTTGCGGCGATGAACGAGTCTCCTCAGGCGGCGCTGGTACTGGCGGCTGTTGCCCTCCTGGTCTGTGCGGCGGCGCTGTATCTGATTCTGTCCCCAGGGCGAAGGGAGCGAGTGCGGCGGCTGCGCGCCCTGGTGACGCTGCTGCAGGTATCTGATCCGCGCGTTCGCACAGAGACGTTGGAACGCGTGCATGCGCTGCGCCCGGGAGAGCGAGCGCTTGTCTCGAAGCTGCTGCGGAAGCAGCTGGCCGGGGGGCAAGCGCGTTCCGGGGCGCGGGGCGCAGAGCCGGCCGCGCCCGAACAGCTTATGACCGGGTGGTTCATCCGGCAGATTCTCGCCCTGCTCTCAGATGCCCGGACCGCGGTTCGCGCGGATGCGGCGCGGGTGCTCCGAGCGCTGCTGGGGAGAGAGGGCCGGCGGGCGGAGGGGGACAAAGAGGAGACGCCGCTGGCGCACGCGGTGATGGCCGCGGTGGAGCTGGCCGGGGGCCGGGGGCTCTCTGCGAGCCAGGAGGCGCGCCAGCGGACCCGGGTGCTGGCCTTCGCGGAGATGCTGGAGGCGGGGCTGCGGCCGCTGGCGGTGAGTGTGCAGGCGCTGGAGGGGATGAGTGAAGAGGCGCTGGAGCCGCTCACCTCGGCGCTCAGAGATCGCAGCCCCCGGGTCCGGCGGACGCTGTGCGAGGTGCTGGCGGCGGTGGGCGGGGAGCGGGCGGTGGAGCTGCTGGTGCCTCTGCTGCAAGACCCCAGCCCGGACATCCGCGCCCGCGCGGCGCACTCGCTGGGGGGTCTGAAGGCGGCCTCGGCGGCGCCGCAACTGACACAGCTTCTGCGCGATCCAATCGGGGAGGTGCGCGCGGCGGCCGCGGCGGCCCTCGCCGAGATCGAGCTGGCGAGCGAATGTCCGGCGATCATTCAAGCGCTGACGGAGGAATGCCGGCGAGAAGACGCCTCGGAGCCGGCGCGGGCGGCGTATATCGAGGCGATCGCCCACCTCGCGGACGGCGGCAGAGCGCCGCTCGCGGAGGCGCTGGGAGCGCTGCCGCGCCCGATTGCGGGCCGGCTGGCGGCGGCGCTCGAGGGTCGGGAAGCGATTGTCCGCTGGCTGGCGGAGCCGGAAGCGGCGAGTGCGGATGGTGTGCTCGGCGAGCTGCTGGCGGCGGCGTGTGGGCTGGGGGTATGCAAGCCATTCCTGGAGGCGCTTGATTACAGCGAAGAGCACGTTCGCCTGCGAGCGGTGGCGGCGCTGGGGCACAGCCGAGAACCGGCGGCGCTGTCCGCGGTGGCGGGGCTGCTGAATGACCCGGAGGCTAAGGTCCGCGCTCAGGCAGCCGCGTCGCTGGCCATGTTCACGGATCCGCGGGCGCTGGAGCCTCTGGCGCAAGCGTCGGCCGATCCGGAGGCGAAGGTGAGGCTGGCGGCGGTGTCGGGGCTGAAGCAGGCGCTGGCGCGGAGAGATGCGTGGAAGAGCGAGTCGCTGCCGGACGGCCTGGATGTGAACGGAAGCGTTGCGCAGGCGCGGCGGGCGGCGATGCTGGCGGCGGAGGATGAGGAGCCGGCAATCCGCCGGGAGGCAGCGCAAGCGCTTGCGGCATTCAGCCCGGACGAGGCCGGGGAGATGCTGGTGCATCTGGCGCTGACGGATGGTGACACAGAGGTGGTGGCGCAGGCAACGACGGCGATCGCGGCCTCGGGGAGTGCTCACCTGCGGCGGTTGCTGGTGGCGGCGCTGGAGGAGGGTGATGAGGGGCGGCGGGCACGGGCGGTAGTGGTGCTGGCTGCGGTTGGGGGCGCGGAGGCGGGGCGGCATCTGGTGGAGGCGCTGCACGACTCGTCGCCCAGGGTGGTGGAGGCGGCGCTGGGCGGGCTGGCCGCGGCGGAGGTGGATGGGCTGGCGGCCCGGCTGGTTCCAGAGCTGAGGCATGTGGAGGCGCGGGTGCGAGCGATGGCGGCGGCGCAGCTCGGCCGAGCGCGGGCGGCGGCGGCGGTGGAGCCATTGGTGGAGGCGCTGGCGGACCCGGATGAAGAGGTGCGGGTGAGCGCGCTGTCTGCGCTCTCTCGGCTGGGGGGGATGGTGCGGAAGCACCAGGGCGCGCTGAACGGCAGGCTGACCGATCCCAGCGCCAGGGTGCGCGCGGCGGCGAGCGCGGCGCTGGCGACGCTGCGCGCGGCATGGGCGGAGAGCGCGGAGGGGGAGCAATTCTTCCCGGAAGGTCCGCTGTCTTCGGCGGGCGCGGGGAAACTGGTGGACATGGCGGCGGAGGGAGACCTGAAGCCCTTCCTGTGGGCTCTGAACAACGCCGAGTCGGCGCAATCGCTGGCTTCGTATCTGGCGGGGCCTGGCAGCGGAAGGCTGGGGGCGCTGCTGTCCTCGCTGCGGCAGTCCAGCGAGTGGGACCGGGTGCGGGCGCTGGCGGCGCTGTCGGAGGCGCTGAAGCAGACCGGAGCCGCGCACAGCTACCTCTCGCAGCTTAGGGCGATCTCCCCGGCGGTGAGGCTGACGGCGGTGGAGATGGCAGGGATGCTGGGGACGGCGGAGGCGGTGGCGGCGCTGGCGGAGGTGGTGGAACGAGACCCGGTGCCGGAGGTGAGGAGCCGGGCGGCGACGGCGCTGGCGGGCGCGGACACAGAAGCGTCCCGCGCGGCCCTGGTTCGCGCGCGCGACGAAGACCCCAATGACGTGGTGCGAGTGGTGGCGGCGCGGGCGCTGGAGCGCAGCCGCGGGGTCGCCGACGACGCCGTTACCTCTCTTACCAACCAGTCGGAATAGCGGTTTCTCTGATCCAAGGGTTCCGACTACTGGTTATCGGTCGGCAGTTGCGCCATTCCATCGGGCGCCGCGTGTGCATCACCCTCTTGCCGCGTCTCTGGCCCGCTCGCGCACGTGCACCAGGAAATAGGCCCCGAGCAGGCAGCAACCGGCCGCGAGCGCGAAGTCGAGACGCCAGCCGAGGCCGGGATGCCGGGCCGCCACCGCGCTCCCCAGCACGCCGCCCAGCGGCAGCGCCAGGGCCTGCGGAAGCACGGCGGAGGCATTCCAGATCCCCAGGTAGCGCGCCGACTCCCCGGGTGGCAGCAGGTTGCACGCGAAGGCCCACTCCACCGCGGTGAAGATCCCGTACGCGAATCCCGCCGGAATCGCCGCGACGATGGCGAGGGATCGGCCCTGGGCCAGGACGAAAAGCAGCGCTCCCGCTGCCATCACGAACTGCGCCGTAAACAGCATCGGCCGTCTCCCGATGCGATCGGAGAGCGTTCCCGAGGGGATGCTGGTAGCCACCGCGGCGACGGTGGCCACCAGGATAATGAGCACCGCCGCGAACTCCGGTGCCGGGTCCTTGAGCGTGTCCTGGAAGAAGAACAGCAGCACCCCCAGGAACATGTAGAACCCAATGTTGGTGACCGCGCGGGAGAGGCACAGCCAGTAGAAGTCGCGGTTGCCGTGGAGCTTGAGCGCGAAGGACCCGAGGATGATCTGCCGCACCGAGGCGGCGGGGCGGCGGCGCAGGGGCTGCTCCTTCAGGGTAAGGCAGCTCAACACCAGCGCCACCACAGTAAAGGAGGACATGATCCAAGATAGCAGCAGCATCCGCTGGTCGTGGAAGGCAACCACGGCCGCAGCCCCGGCCCGCTTCACCGCCGCGCTCGCGCTGAGGAGAACGCCCGCCAGCAGCAGGCCACCAGTGTCGCCGGCCAGCCTTGCCACCCCCATGAACCCGGATGCCTTCCCGTGCTCGCGCGGATTCACGGTGTCCGGCAGGAGCGCGCTGAAGGGCCCCAGCGCAACATTGGTGGACAACTGCACCAGCATCAGCGCGCCCGCAAAGGGCCAGAAGGACCGGGAGCCACCAAGCAACAGGAGCGCGGGAATGGTGACCGCGCTTCCCACCACCATGTAGGGCCGCCTCCTCCCCCATCGGTTCACCGAGCGATCGCTGAAGGCCCCCGCCACAATCTGGGCCACAGTGCCGATGATCGCTCCCGAGAACCCCAGCAGGCCCAGGTAGTACCCTTTCTCCGTTTCCGCGAACCAGTCTCCGAGGCGACTCTGCACCCCGATGTTCAGCAGCACACCCCACATCAAGGTGTTTGCCAGCCAGTAGATGGTCAGCGCCAGGTGGTGTCTCAGGGGACGCAGCGGCAGCTCCTCTGCCGAGGGAGGCGCCGAAGGAGCAGCGGGCGCTGGCGTGTCCGCCATCTCAGGCATCCCCCTGCGCGAGCCGGTGGACTGCATACCGATACTCCACTAGGCGGTCAATATCGAACGCCAGCTCGGGAGAGCTTCCCCACACCGCGCCTCCTACACAGCCCAGCATCTCCGCACACCTGCTCTCGATCTCAGCGACCGTCAGACGCCGAGTGGCAAACCGCAGGATGAACCCCAGCCCCAGCAGCCGCGCCATCCGCCACTGGCTCTTGCGCGCGGCGTAGGCGTTCTCGACGTGCCTCCAGTTCTCCGTCAGCGTCTCCGGGTTCAGTACGAACGCGCACCCCATGGTGCACTCACCATCTCGGAGCTTCACGTACTTCGCAGGCGCCCCCGGGAAGCGTGCCGCGAATTCGGCCCGCGCCACCAGCGGAACGCACAGGTCCAACCCCATGGGACAGGCCTCCAGGTAGTCGTCCACGACCCTGGCGGTAACGAAGGGCAGATCGGTAGTCATAACCAAGACGCGCTCGGGCCACCTGCCTCCCCCCGCGTGGCGCAGCCACTCCAGCCCGGAGAGGATGTTCTCCGGCCCCGTCCCTAGCTCGGGAAGCACCGCGTCCGCGCCCCGGGCGGCCGGATGTCCGCACAGCCTTTCCGGCCCGACTACCACGATGTGCTCCACGTACGCGCTCCCCCGCAGCGCGCAGATTGCTCTCTCCAGCACAGTGCGCCCGCCGAGGGAGATCAGGGCCTTCACCTCTGCCGCGGCCTCGACGGCGAACTGCCCGGCGATCCTGCCCCCTGCTGGAAGTACCGCGTCCACCGAGTTGGTCATCCTCTGTGACAGGCTGGCCCCTGACCGCGCGCGCTCGGGGCTGGCGGTTGTTTTCGCCGCAGGGGCGCGAGTTCCCGCCGGCCGGCCCGCCAGGGAGACAGGGGCGCCTCAGCAGGGAACTGGTGATGGGGGAGGGAAGTCAAACCTACACGCGGGTCAGTCGTCGCCGAGCGGCGACTGACTTGCGTCTATGGCCGAGGGAGTGCCAACTACGCAGTGACGACGAGACGACGTCTAACAACTAGGCTAGTGCCGGCGATCGCGGTCGGGCTGGCGGTGGTGGCGACGGTCCGGTCCGGGCAGCCGCGCCGGGTAGCTGAGGTGAAGGGGGAGGTGATCTCCGGACCCGTCGGCACCGAAGGGTGGGTGGCGTGGATCGAGGGTGACGAGCAGGGGTGCCGGCTGCGGGCCGCCCGGGGCGGCGGCCGCCCGATGCTCGCCGCTCCCGCGCTGTCCGGTTTGGCGGTCGCGGGCGAGACTGCGTTCCTGACGCGTGCGGAGGGGCCCGAGACGGAACTGCTGAAGGTGAGCCTGCGATCCGGCTCTACGGAGCGGATCGCCGCCCTGACAGGCCCGGCGGCGCAGATGGTGGCGGGAGGGGAATGGCTGTGCTGGCGGGAGCACCGGCCGGCAGGCCTGCCGGGGGTTCCGTTTGTGGCGGCGGGCGCGCCGATCAACGTGATCCGGGCGAGAAAGCAGGCCGGCGGGCAGGTCTCGCTGGTGACGCCGGTGACGGGTGCCGTGGAGTTGGTCGGGGTGAGAGGAGATGACCTGTACTGGGTGGAGCGGTATGGAGAGGGGCCGGGCGCGAGCACGCTGATTCGGCGGGCGAGGCTTCCGCACGGGGAGCCCGAGACGCTGGTCACGGAGAAGGGCTGGCGGACGGCGGCGCTGGCCGAAGATGCCCGCCACACATTCGGCG
>Ga0315279_10002079_pt1 | contig 31109 bp, 31 predicted proteins | sample YL17G06_20_MG_FD_203694 | JGI IMG/M metagenome (GOLD analysis project Ga0315279, IMG submission 203694) | Sediment microbial communities from Yellowstone Lake, YNP, Wyoming, USA - YL17G06_20 | ecosystem: Environmental > Aquatic > Freshwater > Lake > Sediment | place: USA: Wyoming | collected...
ATATCCGAAGACTTGAGACGGGATGGAATCGTTGACATTAACGATGTCGGAGAATTTGTAAATCAGTGGCTCCAGACGACTCAGTTGGCTGATACAAACGATGATTATGTGGTTAATTGGATTTGAGCCGAGGCGGCGGCCCTTGACAAAACGCTTCGACTACAGCTAAAATTGTGACTGAAAATTATTATAACCGAACCAGCAACTAGGGTCGGACGCGGGCTAACGCCCGCACCGATGAGCTTGACGTTATGTGGAAACCATATAAACAATAGTTCGGGAGAGACAAGAATGAAGACAGCATCTATCCTCATGATCCTTTTGTTAATGCTCGCTGGTTTAGAGTGTTCGGAAACAACACTCGAAGAGTCGGCAATGCGCATTACTGAATTGCTGCGTCAGTCCGACTATGTTGGCTTTGTGACCGCGGCTCCCAAGGTCTCCGATCCCCAATCGGATTGGAAACAGATAATTTATCTTTACAATATTGACTCATTCAAGGGCGAACTAAAGCGCGATCCTGGGTCAAAGCAATTTCCATGGGTATATGCAGGCCAAGAACGCCACACGAGATACCCGACATGGTTCTCTCAGAAGGCAGAGTATTTAGTATTTCTCAGATATCAGGAGGTGGAGAGTAAAAAGGTATTAGCCACAATTGCAGCCTTCCATGTTGAATACCGACCCGATGAAGCTGGTCGCGTTGTCGGCAAGGTCTTCGCAGGCAACACTAATGGGGAGTCGCTGGATGCTCAACAAGTCCGTAACGTACTTGAAACACTTGTCAAGGGGGGACACTTATCTGATGAAAAACGAAAAGCAGTTGACTCTTTCCTTCGAACTGCCGTTCTGCCAGACGGTGTTTCTTCACAGCCCGCTTCTGTTCCCTTCGAGGAACGCTTTAGAGAGGCGAAGAAAGTAGCGGCATCTGTCAAGATTGGGACCACACGGAAGGACATTGAGAAGATTTTTCCTCAAGAAGACGGTGGAGCATCTGGGCCTGGGAGCACGCGCTACTATTTGGGATCTGAGGTGATGATAGAAGTGCCGTTTGACCAAACGGGAGGAGCTTGGAACCAAGAGAACAAAGTGAACGGTCCGGTTAAGGTCTACCGCAGTCTAATGCACTTAGATTGACTATTGCCGAACAAAGCACTGAACCGGACGCAGGTAAAGTCGCTGCCCCTCAGCAGAATAGTTATCTGCGAATTTGGGTTTTGGGTGGTAAGTAACCCCCGGCGAAAGATAACCCCCACCGCGCAGGGTAGGGGCGAGATAGTGGTTAGTGAATAGTCGTTAGTGGTTAGTAGAATGAGATTGCCACATCCGCCTACGGCGGATTCGCAATGACGTAAAACGGATTCCGTGTCCCTAGGCAACATATTGCCGGGGCAGGCCCTTCGACGCGCTACGCTTGCTCAGGACAAGCAAGAACGGCAGGAAATTTTGGGTTGACCAGTTTTGAGGGTAAAGATAGCATACAATCGGCACTTGTTCCATAGGAAATGCGTTATGCGGAAACCATATAATACATAGTTAGGTGAAGATGAATTTTGGGGTGACGCGGAAGAAGCAGGATGAACTTGAGGCAAGAATGGCGACTCTGGGGGTGCGCGAAGCGGACATAGAGGAAAAATATATTCGTTCATCAGGGCCGGGCGGACAAAAGGTAAATAAGACAGCGAGCTGCGTTTATCTAAAGCACATCCAGAGCGGGCTGGAAATCAAAATGCAGCGGGAACGGTCGCAGGGGCTGAACCGGTATTATGCACGAAAGCGATTGTGTGAGCTGGTCGAACAGGAGAAATTTGGCTCCAGGAGTCCAGCGGCATTAAAGGCCTACAAGATTCGCAAACAGAAACAGCGACGCAAACGCCGAAGCAAAACAACCCGGCGTAAAACGCCGGGCTAAATAACCAATTAGGATTGGCGGAGATTGTTTGAGCGTGCCGGTTCTGACGCAAAAAGTGGGCAAAGAGGTGATTTTGGTTCTTGACCTCCGGGTGAATCCTTTTTAATATATGGAAACGCTTAACGCACCGCTTTGTTATTTACCTATTTTAACATATTTGTATTTCTAAACCCCTTAAAAGGTCTAAAACAAAAGATTTTACTTTTTTTGAGAATTTTAGGGATTTTTGTAACATATAGTTACAAAGATGTGCTATAATAATTAGAGTAAATGAATTTGAATCCTTTAAAGGAAATCTTAGAAAATGTTATGCAATCCTGCAACATCAAGTAAGGCAGTAGCTGATATGGCTATAGTGGCCGACAAAATATTGTTAAAAGAAAGGGCGCAAAAATGTGACCACAGAGGTTTTACGTTAATAGAGCTTTTGGTCGTGATTGCGATCATAGCCGTGTTGATGGCGATAAAAACGCCAAACACAGGTTGCTTGCTAAAAAGGTTGATTTATTCTGTAGATGTTTTTCTCAAGGTAGTAATATTACAAACCTTTATAGCATCCTTAAATATGGTAGCTAAATTCGCGATTATTAACTTAGGCGAGTTGCCCGCAGAAAGTCTATTAACGTGGCCCTATCCTCAACACCTCGTATTCTTAATGATGAATAGAGTAAGCTCCAGGTGGGTCCGTCAAATAGGCTCTTTGCGGCTTGCTCAAATACGAGGTATTGAAATATGGAATCACGAAATAAACAAAAGAGCTATACAAATCCGGTCATTCAGTTCTTAAACAGTCGGCCAGATTATTTACCAGTTTATGGTAAATTCAAAGTCAAAAGCAAAAAAGACAAGGATATCCAGAAACTGCTGAAGTTAGAGAATTGGACAACAAAGAAGACGATAAGATTATTACGTAAGCGAGGGAAATTAATAAAAAGACTAAAGGCTGTAGACGGACACATATATGCGAACTGTTGTACAATTTACACATATTGGTTACAGAATAAAAAGGGCCTTCTTCAAAAGAAGTAAGTATTCAACCAACTGGTGTACTTTGTATCAGAGCAGTCCAAAATTGCGGTCTTTGGATGTTCAAAGTTAATGAAGACCGAAAACTTGCAATACAAACATATTGACACCCATATTTCGGCAGGGATTGTCCGCCGATTGCAAAAGGAAGGTATGACACTCAAAGATATTGGTGAAAAGATGGGAGGATTAAGTCATTCATTCATAAGTCAAGTCAAAAATGGAAATCGCGGCTTCACTATGGCAAGACTTCTCATGCTTGAAGATGAAATTGACCGGCCCCTGCCTATCATAATCTTACAAGGTGCAGAAGAAATATGGGGACCAGAGAAGTTAAAGGAGCCGTATAAGATTTTACAACAATGGTTAAATAAATCAGCCGAAATGAGAAAACGCTGGAAGATATAGGCTTATGATTTTCATGCCATAATCCAGAAATGTAACTAAATCAACACTTTGTCAGAGTTACATGCTCGTTCAAATTTTCAAACCAAGAATAGCCGAAAAGCAAATATATTTGAAATTTACATAACTATGTAATGTCCTGACCATTAATGGGCGTGACCTACGCTTATTTAGGCGTATCGGAGGGTTGTTTAAACGTGCCGGTATTCGGTATAACGGTCCCCAGTCGAAGAAACAGTTCTTAACTCACTAAACCTTCACAGAGAGAGATTCTTCACCCGCCTTCGGCGGGTTCAGAACGACACTTTTTTGTTAGAAGCGCTTAGTCTGGATTCCTCCTCCTTCGGATGTGCTCGCTTCGATACTTCAGCAAGGTTCAGTGCAGGCATGCTCAGTGCAAACAGGACAGGTTTCGCAGGAATAACATGGGGCAGCGGTTGGCTGCGCGACAAGTTGAGCTCTCGATATAGCTTGCGGTCCAGGCCAATGTTGTTCCTAAAGGAAAGATTGCTCACTAACGTGATAAGAGGCTCGCGCCGTCGCCAGAAGTTTCGCCACACGCGGCGGAGGATGCGCGACAGGGAATAGAAACGCCGGTTGCAGGACTCCATCTCTCTGATGATGTCTGCCCAGGACAGGTGATTGTAACGGGCCACCGGAAGAGTCAGCGTGTAATATTTCCAATCTTCCGGGAAAGTGTCGGCGGCGATGCGGCGTTCCGATTCCATCTTGTCCCACAGGCGTGTGCCGGGCAGCGGCGTTAGAAACAGCGTGTTGAGGGCGTCCAGGCCGCAGCGATTGGCTGTATCGGCAATCTGCTGTCCGATTCCCGGCTCATCAACGTCCAAACCCATGATGAACGAGCCAACGACTATGATGCCGTGCCGCTGTATTCGCCGGACGGATGTCTGGAAGTCACGGTCTTTCCGGATGTTGAATTCCTTGTGAACCTCTATCAGCCCTTCAGCGTTCGGCGACTCGAAGCCAATGAAGACACCGCTGCAGCCGGCCTTCGCCGCCAGTCTAAGCAGTTCTTCGTCATCCGCCATGTTGATAGTCACCTGGGCAATCCACTTCTTACCAAGATTTGCCTGGATTATGGCCCGGAGGAGGTCCTTGGTGCGAGCGATATGGTCCTTACGGGTGCCGATGAAGTTGTCGTCCACGATGAGGACATATTTCTCCCGAATCAATTTGAACTCCTGCACTACGTTCTCAATCGGGCGGCGCCGGTATGCCCTTCCGTTGAAGGTAGTGACGCTGCAAAAGCTGCAGTTGAGCGGGCAACCTCGCGTGGTCTGGATAGACCCAAAGCGATAGCCGGTCGGCAGCAGGTCGTGCCGGGCAAGCGGGATCTTGTCCATTTCCAGACGGGTACCAGTATAGACCCGCTTCAGGGCACCCAGCTTAGCGTCTTCCAAAACCTGGACCCAGATGCTCTCCGCTTCGCCTGTTACCACGGCGTCCACCCGTTCCGACGCCTCCGCCGGGCGCATGGTAGCATGGATGCCACCCATCACCACGGGCACGCCAGAGGTACGGAACTCGGCAGCCACTCTGTAAGCGCGGCCCGCCTGTGAAGTGAAGGCCGTGATGCCCACCAGGTCAGGACGTGGCATAGCCGTGTAGTCGGGCACGCCGAGGTTCTCGTCAACCACCGTGATGTCCCACTCGGGAGGGGTTAGGCCGGCTAAAACCAGAAGGCCAAGCGGCTTCCAGACGCGGTACTTGTTCCAGCGGCTTTCTTTGACCTTGACCATGCTCACTAATGGATTGCATGGGTTTATAAGATATAGACGCATATTTACCTCTTACTGACCCTATTCTATTTCTATACACCAACTGCGATTAGAGAGTTGTCTATATTCAACTGCGAACGCCGCAGGAATCATATAGCCCAGCGACCTATGCGGCTTTTTATGATTATATCGAAGCCGATATCCTTCCACAAGCATCTTTGTCTCTATAAGCCGCTGAACAAAGGCGGAAATTGTTAAACTAACAGGATGTTGTGAAAAATGGTGGGGGGATGCCGCGAAAAACAGGTCCTAAAAAAAGGTTAATTCTTTCATAAAAACTTTTGCTCATGTAGATTACCTTAGGTCGGTAGGAGTCCTATAAAAAAAATTTTCAAAAATTTTCAAAATAATCTGTTTGTATGTTGACGATGTGGGAAGAAGTGGTAGAATTTCCCAGTGTTGGATTATTGAGTGGGACGAATACCATGCTGTTATTAACAGGCGAATATCCGCACGTTGTAGATGAGAAGGGCAGGGTCCTCGTATCAAATAAGCTGCGCAGCCAGATTGACGCCGACGAGCACGGCAGCAATTTCTACCTGGTCTTAGGCACAAATGGGATACTCTGCCTGTATCCTGAGAAATGCTTCGAGCATATAACCCTTGCAGTTACGCCCGGCACGACCGCACCCGATGAGGCAGTAGCGTTTGAGCGAATGAGCTTTGCCCTTGCCAGCAAGGTAGAGCTGGATGCCCAGGGGCGGCTGCTGTTGAATGAGCGATTGCGGAAAAGAGCGGGGTTGAAAGAAAACATCACCCTGATTGGCGTCAGAGACCATATTGAGCTGTGGAACAGCGACAATTGGGAGCAGTATCTTTCAGACCATATGCCGCAGTATCAAAAACAAATGGCACAGGCGCGGCAGGTTGTTTTACAGAAACAGGACGAAGAACTTTAAGCTGGAATGGAGGCAAAATGCTTGAGACAAACCATTGGCAGATTGTAGCAAGAAGTCTGAACGGCGAAAGGGAGGTTGATGAGCAAACCTTCGCATCGGTGGCAGCTCTTACTGAACGGCTGGAACAGTTGAAAAGAAGCGACATCGCTTTTTCCGAGGTTACATTTTCGCCCGCTGTTAAGAAACTTCAGAACGAGACGGTAGCCGTAAGCTAACTCCGCCGTGTCTTGTGGCACGGCCATCCTGGCCGTGTTTTCACGGGCTGGAAGCCCGTGCCACATAAAGACAGGCGGGCGGTTTGCCGTAAGTGCCGAGCTATAATAGGTTTGGGCTTATGCAATCCGCCACGCGGAGGGCGGATAAAACCGGCAGGCGATAGTGGGTATCTGTGGTCTCTGTAGCAAAAATATATGGATTCCCGCCTTCGCGGGAATGACAAGACAATTGTTACCGAAGTGAATGGTTTGACAGCAGAACATATTCCGGTTCTTGCCGGAACGTTAGCCGAACAGATAATCTTACCGCCGGATGGGGTGATGGTTGATGCAACCATTGGGCACGGAGGTCATAGTTATCTGTTCGGCCAAAATTTAGGCCCCAGGGGAATTATCATCGGCTTAGATGTTGATACGAACGCCATCCAAAGGGCCAAAAACAGATTAAAAGACCTTTCCTGCAAGGTCATTGTGCTTCATTCGAATTTTTCTCAAATCAGCGAACAGGTTCACGAGCAGGGCATAGACAGGGTTGATTTTATACTGGCAGATTTGGGTCTTTGCTCGGCGCAGTTAGCTGACTTCGAGATGGGACTTAGCTTCCAGCAGAATATGCCGCTGGATATGAGAATTGACAAAAGATTAAAGACCACTGCTGCCGATATAATTGGTAAATCAGACGAAAAATCTATAGCCGATTTGATTTACAAATTCGGCGAGGATAGGGCCTCTCGGCGGATTGCTCGATTTATTGTGCAACATCGCAAAGAGAAGCCGATAACCACGACTGGCGAGCTGGCGGCAGTAGTTTGTAAGGCACTGGGGCAGCCGGGGCAAAGACGGAAAAGTAAGATACACCCGGCAACCAGGACCTTTCAGGCACTGAGAATTGCGGTTAATTGTGAGCTGGAGAATTTAGAGAGATTACTTGGTTCGGCGTCGGAACTGCTGAAGAGAAATGGTTATATAGCGGTCATTAGTTTTCACAGCTTGGAGGACCGATTGGTTAAGAATAGTTTCAAGCAAAATGCAAAGGAGGGCATTTACAGGATTATTACGAAAAAGCCGATTGTGCCGTCAGGGGAAGAGATTGCGGAAAATCCGCGAGCAAGAAGCGCAAAGTTGAGAATCGCGCAAAGGCAGTAACATATTTTTAGACACAGATTCCGCCTTCGCCAATGCTACGGCGGACAGGTTACACGGATTAACACGGTTTGTTAAGATAAGAAAATATGGAGATTTGTTATGACTTCCGATGCCAAGATTGGATTATTGTTGGGTTTGGTCTTTATATTTATAATTGCATTCATAATTAACGGGCTGCCGAGCTTTCACCGTGACAAAGACAATAATGAGCTGACTACGAAGATGGTCGGTTTGCAGAATAATCCGCCGGGTCTTGGGGCCAAGGAGCACAAAGCCCAGGAATCTCTCGCCCTGACAGAGTCGGCCGGGACCCAAACTGTTGAGGAAGCTCCGCCGCCCTCAGCAAACAAAGAGGATATTCGCGCTGTAGTTGCGTTGCCCACCGGCGATTCGGTTGTCAGGGATATCCTGGCTGGGAAAACTATAGATTCGCCTCCACAGACTGCTGAGCAGGTCAAACCGCCCACTTTAGGCCCGATTGCTGATGAAAGGGCCGGTGTCAACAAGGCCGGTTCTGTCAAGCCGGACTGGCCGAAGACATATATTGTCAGCGAGGGTGATAATCTGGCTGCGATAGCCAAAAAGTTCTACGGCGAGCAGGAAGGCAACAAAAAAGCCAGCATCACCAGGATATTTGAGGCCAATAAGAACCTATTGAAGTCGCCGGATGAGATTTATTCCGGCCAAAGGCTTACTATTCCAGCCCTGTTGGCTTTGTCGGCAGATAATAACAAAACCGCAGGAATTTTTTCCTCTACGATATTTGAAAAGGTTAAATCTATCGGCCAGAAGCATCTTTCAATTGACAGCCCCAAGCCGAAGCAGAGCGGGGAGTATGTTGTGCGGGAAGGCGATAACCTATGGCGGATTGCTGCCGAGCAGCTTGGAAACGGCAGCCGTTACAAAGCGATAAGTGAGCTAAACGCTGATATTTTGAAGGACGAGGATAATCTTGTCGTTGGGATGCGGCTGAAACTGCCGGCTCGATAGAAAATTGGTGGGCTAAAGTCCACCCTACAATATCTGCCACAAGTAAAATTATGAGGTTCCCATTCCGTTTTGTCTTTGTCGTTTTTTGTTTTGCGGCCATTTTGATTTTTGCTGCTTATCTACGTGGCGCCGGCAATCGCGTTTTCTATAAACTCTGGAGCATAAATACCGAGGAAAGCCGGTTAAAACAGCAGCTCTGGCAGAAACAATTACAGTTGGAGAGTTTGATAAATCCGGCCGCCATCTCAGAACGTCTCGGCGAATAAGTTCGTAGTTTTGTGTTCGTAGTTCATTGAAACAGACCACGAACTATGAACAATGAGCGGCGAGCTACGAACAATGAACTATGAACAACGGACATTGAGAAGCGTTCGAGTTGCCATTTTTTTTTTGTCGCTTGTGATTGGGGCTTTTGCAGCACTGGCGGGGCGGTGCTTTTATCTGCAGTATTTCAAAAACGGGTATTTTCTTGACGTTTGTCTCAAACAGCAGGAGGGACTGCTGCCTTTGAAGCCTCAGCGAGGCGTGATTCTCGATTGCCGCGGGAGAGTGCTTGCCGCCAGTAATAAAATTCACACCATTTTTGCCGAGCCGCGAGTCATAAAGGACCCCAAAAGCACATCAACTGACCTTGCTTCGATTGTGGATATGGGTGCGCATGAGATTTGCAAACTTATAATGGATGGTAAGAATCCGGGCTTTGTGAAGATAAAGGCAGATGCCGACGTAAACCAATGTAGTGCCGCCGGTAAAATCTACGGTGTCGGTGTGTGGTCGGATTGGCTGCGACTCTATCCGATGGGATACTTGGCCGCTCACGTTGTCGGTTTTACCAGTGTTGACAATCGGGGTTTAGGGGGCATTGAGTTACAGTATGACAAAGAGATTAGAGGTTCTGCGGCAGAGGACGTGTTCCTTGCTGATGTGTATCGTCGGCCCGTTCGGCCAAAACAGCAAAACGGCATTTTGGCTGATGGCGTGGGTATTATTTTAACACTGGATACCACCATCCAGGAGTTTGCGAGAGAGGCACTTATAAAGCAATACAAAGACTACCAGGCCGAGTCGGCCATAGCGATTGTGGCAGAGCCAAAGAGCGGAGCGATTTTAGCTCTGGTTTCACTGCCGGATTTTGACCCTGCCGATGCTCGCTCAACCGACCCAAATAATTTCCGAAATCGGGCGATAACCGACCAGTTTGAGCCGGGCAGTATTATAAAGCCGGTCGTGGCAGCGATTGCGGTCGATGCAGGGGTTGTGAACAAGGTTGAAAAGATATTCTGCGAAAACGGGAGCTATTCCGGCAAGGGCTTTGGGCGAATCGGCGAATACCGTCAAGGTTTCGGCGATTTGACTGTGCGAGAAATTCTGATAAACTCCAGCAATATAGGAATGGCCAAGATTGGACAAAGAGTCGGCAGAGATAGACTTTACGAGGGATTGGCCCTTTTTGGCTTCGGCAGGAAAGCGGGGATAGACCTGCCCGGCGAGGCCGATGGGCTGTTGCGACCTGCCAGGGAATGGACAGGATACAGTGTGACCCGCGTGCCTTTTGGTCAGGAGATTTCTGTAACTGCTATCCAACTGCTTCGGGCTTTCTGCATACTTGCCAACGGCGGGCATGCAGTTCGGCCTTATTTGGTTAAAGCAATGGTGGGAAATGAGGGGCAGATTATTAAACTGAAACAGCCCACGCCGCCTGTTGGTTATGTTATCAAGCCCGAAGTTGCCAGATGGATTGTTACCGACGCTATGGTCGGCGTAGTCAACGAAGGAACGGGTAAGCGAGCCAAGTTAGAGAAATGGCAGGTGTTTGGCAAGACCGGCACTGCTAACATCGCAAGAAGCGACCAAAAGGGCTATTCGGAAGATGATTACATCGCTTCCTTTGTAGCCGGTGCACCGGTTGAAGACCCGGCTATTATTGTTTTGGTTTCGATTCGCAAGCCAAACAAACGGCTGGGAAAAGGATATACCGGCGGGGCTGTGGCTGCCCCAGTGGCGGCTGAAATAGTTGAGAAAGCCCTGACCTACCTGGAAAAACGAGGGGGTGGTGATTGGTGAGTAGTGAGTGGTGAGTAGTGCGATGAAAAGACGAGGGCCGAGAGATTCATCCTTCGCAGTAGCCCCCGACAAGTCGGGGCTGCTATGAAGAATGGACGAGGGACGCACGATGAGAGCCCCGCACCAATTGAACGTTCCTTAAGGCACATTACCCAAATTTGGTTCAACAGACGCTTTTGTCCGCACAATTGGTGCGGGAATATTTTATGGCTAAAATAGTCTATGCTGTTTGCGGTGAAGGATTTGGACATAGTACCCGCTCACACTTGGTAGGGCAGCGGCTGATTGATGCCGGCCACAATGTGATGTTTGTTGGGTCCAAAAACTCACTTCTTTATTTGAAACAGTATTTTGGTCCGCCGTTGGCGGATGTGAAAGAGGTATTTGGTCTGTCTTACGCATACGATAAGGGGTATGTGGACCCGATAAGGACTGTGAAAAAAAATCTTGTGAAGTTTCCTAAAGGGCACAGGCAGAACAAGGAGCTTTTCAAGAAGCATATCGAGCCGTTTGAGCCGGACCTGGTTATCTCGGATTTCGAGCCTTTTAGTGCCTGGTGGGCCTGGCGAAAAAAAGTGCCATTTATCAGCATCGACAACGAGCATATGCTTACACTTTGCGATCTCGAGCATCCGGCAAAGAACCGGTTTTCACGGCTGACTGCCAGCGTGGTAACCAGATGTCACTACATAGGAGCGGTCGCTTATATTATTATAAATTTCTTCAGGGCGCCTTTGAGGATTGATTCCGCTATCTTAGCACCGCCTATTGTAAGGCCGATTGTATGTGCTCTGCGACCGGTGGAGGGGGAGCATATTATCGTATATTCCACCACCGGGACAGGCGAGGAGCAATTGCGCTTCGTGCTTGGTAAGTTCGGCAGCCAAAGGTTTTATGTTTATGGCTTCAACAAAGACGCCGAGTATAAGAACTGTATTTTCAAAAAGCGCTCGATAGAGGGTTTTTTAGCTGACTTGGCAAACTCGCGAGGGGTTATAGCTTCAGCCGGCTTTTCATTGATAAGCGAGAGTATGTATCTGAAAAAGAAGATGCTGGTTTTGCCTCTAGCCGGTCAGTATGAGCAGATAGTCAACGCACATTATATCCAGAAGCTTGGACTGGGGCTTTCGGCTAAGAAGCTGGACGAACCGGTTTTGGCCAGGTTTCTTGACGAACTCGATAAACCTATGCCAGTTGATGAAAGGATTATCTGGCCGGATAACGATAAATTCTTCAAGATACTTCAGGATGTCCTTAATAAGCTGGACAATCCGATTAGTATAGCGGTTTCTTAGATTGCGGTAGTGCCCCCGACCGCTACTATTTTGGTATCGGTTCAGGATGTGCTATTTCGTTTTCCTTTCCGCCCCATTTGAGATTGTTCAAGTATTCTGTCTTAATGAATTCTACGTAGCCATCCACATATATAACGTTGCAGCCTTCGCCCTGATGGTTGTCAGTAGATAAAATTTCTGGTCCTCCGGCCTGGTTCCAGCCGGGGCTGCTCTCAAATAGTATGACCATACTGGGCGGAGCGTTTATTCCTAACTTTTCTACGTTTTTATTCATAGCGTAATTGCATTGGTCAACAGAGCGATACTTTATTAATGCAGCCGGACAGGCAAATGTCTGTTTGGAAACGTTCTGGTTTTCAACAAGCAAATCACACCACTTAGATGGGGTCGGGAACATATTATTATAATCGTTGGCGTAGATAAGCATTGCCTTTGCGAGGTTGGACATATTATTAGCGCATACCATTCGTAAAGATACCTGCCTGGCCTTGAAAAGTGCCGGCATCAGGATTCCCATCAAGAACGCAATGATAGGCAGCGAAACAGGAGGGATGACTATTCCTGCGATGGCAAGGCCGCTGCCTTTTAACTGGCCTGCGCTTTTGCCGATTTTCACTAATGCCACGATGCCCAAGACTATCGCTGGTATTGCTGTTATAAAGCAGGTGAAAGGCGCGAGGATGCCGAGCACAAGCGATGCGGTTGCCAGACCGCTTGTCTTGGCCTGCTGGGCCGGGCCCGACTCAGCAACACCCGGCAGTGCGCAGTTGCAGGACCAGCAGGATGCAGCGTTATCCGGATTTTCCGTTTTGCATTTTGGACACCGCATTTTGTTTCCCTTTCAATTTTATGTTATAGGATGCTTACATAATATAATAGATTGTTGGTGGGAAATTACCAGAAGAATTTTGTTTATTTTTCTGATGCTGGTTGGTTTTATTCGGTTGTTGGATTGGTTTTACCGATGTATTCGGCATCGATGCAGAACTGGATGATGTCGCGCGCCAAGGGTGCAGCATCACTTGAGCCGTGCTGGCCGCCTTCGACAATAAGGGCGATAGCAATTTTGCGATTTGCGCTATCAGTAGCAAAACCTGCAAACCAGGCATTGTCAGGTTTTTCCGTTGAGCCGGTTTTGCCATAAACTTTTACATCCTGCGAGGCAAGGCCGCTATTAGCAAATTCCTTGTAGGCGGTTCCACCCGGCTCATTGACCACAGCATACATACCATCATAGACTATGGCCAGCGTCTGGGGCGATATACCCAGGTCGATTTCAGGTTTTGGATTTTGGATTTCGGATTTTGAGTTATTGGGGTCATCCAGAAACAGCCGGAGATGTTTGAATACTCCGCCGCGGGCGATTGCAGCCATTGCATTTGCCACCTGCAGAGGCGTAACCCGCAGGTTACCCTGGCCTATGCCAAACCACCTTCTTTCGCTTTCTGTGAGCGGCGGTAATTGCTCAAACTGTGAGATTTTGCCTTTTGGTGAGGCGCTGGAGATTATGCCCTGGGCTTGTCTTAGCTCTCGTGACTCGTGATTTGTGGTTTGTGGTTCGAGATACGATTCACGAGCGACGAGCGACGTAATGTGGCCGTAGCCGAATTTGAAGAGCCATTGCTGCAAAACCGAAGGGTCGATTCTGTCGGCGAGGCGTGAAAAATAGATGTTGCAACTGCCTTTAGTGGCGTTGTGAGCGTTATTTAGTCCCTCATTGTCGTGGCCGATAGAGTATCTATTGTATATCCAGCAGCTCGGCCAGCCCGTTGGGGCTTTTTGAGCCGGGCAGCTTGTAACCTGGTCGGCAGTGATTTTACCGGATTCGAGCCCGGCAATAAGAATCAGCGGTTTTACTGATGAGCCGGGCGGATACTGCTTATTTATCGCCCGGTTGCGGAGCGGCTCGTTGGGGTCGGCAGCAAAAGTGGCGAAATTAGCCCTAATCTGGTTCAAATCAAAGACCGGCATTGAGACCAGGGCAAGAATATCACCCGTTGCGACGTCAATCACCACCGCGGCTGTGGGTGCCCTGTAATTGGGGTTCAACTGGCCGTTGGCAAGATAGTCTTCGATTCTTTTTTGAAGCTCGATGTCTATGGTCAGCAAGACATCTTTTCCGAACTGGGTTTCGGTCCGATTTACAAGCTCGCGGTCTATGTCATAAACGAGCTCGCCTCGTCTGCCGCGAAGGATAGCTTCGCAAACGTACTCGACACCATCTTCCCGTCCGCAAACTTCTCCGTCCAGATAGCTCGATAATTTGTCATCTGCGAAGAGGGCTTTATCATCCTCTTGTGTTGCCGGGCCGACCCAGCCAATTGTCTGGGCGGCAACTGTTCCGTAACTGCAGAACCTTTGCCCCTTTGGCAGAATCTGGACGCCGGCAATATCCGCAAACTCCAGTTGAGCAGTAAAGATGTCATCGTCGGTTTTCAAATCGAGCAGCGGCCAACTATCGTGCATTTCGGCGATATCAACTTTATCAACCAGTAAGAGTCGCTCATTGGGGTCGGGGACGGCCAGTTTAAAATCTTTATCCGGGAAATTTCTTTTCCAGGCGAGGTATTCACGCAGATTCCATATTTTGTTGTTTATCTGTGCGATTCCGGATTCGATATCCGTGCGCTTTAGCCCAAAATATGTACATTTATCAATTACCCGCTGCAAATCTTCGAGCTTTGCTTGAAGGTCTTTTTTAATGTCAAAAGAGGGATTTGGGTTATTTTTTGCGGCTGCTTTGAGTAGTTTTGCCTGACGAACGCGCTGGTCTAAAAAACAAGTGAGTTTGTAATCTATACAGAGTTGGAATTGTGGCTGGTCGGCGGCTAAAACTTTGCCTTTTCGGTCGAGTATTCGACCTCTCAGAGTTTTAAGCTGCCAGGATAGACCTCTCTGGCGTTTTAGTTCCGCAATTTCATCCTGAACGGACCAGTTAGGCAGCAACTGCATTTGTGTCAGGCGAAGCAGGCAGACTAATAGAAACGCTGCGATTACGAGTATAAAAATTCTGATTCGCTTATCATACATATTTTAGTCGGTTCGTGGTTCGTGATTTGTGTTTCGTGGTACGATTCACGATTCACGGGCCAGACGTCGTCGAATGCGGTTTGTTTTTATATGCATCCACCAGCCAGAAGGCAAGAATAAAAACGGTCCCACGACGCTTGAGTACAGAGATATTCCTAAAAGAACGGTGTGTATGTTTGGTGCGATTGGCTGGCCCTTCAGAGAGGCCAAAAAATTAGCCGCAGCATCGGCTAAAAATGCGGTAACAAATATTGCAATCGCTTGATGGGGCATATTTTTGATAGCGATAACGCGGTGCAGATATGCCAGAGCTGTGCCGAACAGCCCATAGCTAATCATTTGCGGGCCCATTGCCGGACCAATCAGGTCGGCTGCAAAGCCAATCGTGAAAGAGGTTATAATCGCCTCCGGGATATTGTAGTAAATAGCGAAAAACACCAGAAGAATTGACAGCAAATCCGGCTTGACATTCAAGTCGGCAAATAAACTTGCCTGCAGGACGGCGGCAAAAAGAATCAAGACTGCAAATCGTAACCATCGCATTTAGATGTCCTTAATCTATCACTGTAGTTAAATGGCTAATTGGTTACTCAAACTGACCGATACAATGGCATTAGTAATTATAAACCTTTTATTTGTAAGATATTATAGCAACCTGTCATTCTGAGCGAAACGAAGCGAAGAATCTGGCCATCGAACAAATAGCTTTTTCTTCTACTATGGCCAGATGCTTCGCCTTCGGCTCAGCATGACAATAAAACCGGTCAGTTTGAGTTGGTTAATTAACTACTCACCACTCACCAATGATTTTTCAATAATACTATTGCGGATTTATTATTATTACGGCTACGCTGGTTAATCTTTCGATGTCACAGGCGGGTTTCACCGTTATGTCCCACAGCGATGGATTTTGGTCGTCCCGTTTACATTGTGCGACCTTTCCTATAATCATCGGGGCATCCAGAGATCCGGCTTTTTTGCTGGCATAGATACCATCGCCGACCTTGACTTTGTGCTCCATCTGGAGCAACTGAATCTTGGCTGAATCATTGCCGCTGCCCTGCATTACCCTCTCTACATTTAGTTTCCCAACTTTTATTGCTATTTTGGATGTTGGGTCTGTAAATAACTTTAGGCGGGCGGTGCGGGAGGATGTCTCAGATATGGTTCCGATGATGCTGTTGTCGGCCAGAACGAATTGACCCTTGGCCAGCCCGTCTTCGGCTCCGCGGTTGATAGTAAGCTCGCTGTGCAGTCGGTCGATGGAGCTTGTAATGACATCAGCGAGCATCAGCTTTGCACCTTCCAGCGGCAGTCGATTACGTAATCCCGAGAGATCTTCAACTTTTTGGTGTTCTTGTTTTAACTTTGCTTCGAGGTTGACAATATAGTTTTGGTACTGAGCTTCTTTGTTGTTGGCAGGGGCATTAGACGGCTGTTGTATGCGTGCCGCGAGGGAGATGTTTCTGCCGATACTTAAGGGCCAGCGAAAAGTGCGGGTAAAAGCGAGCTGAAATTTGTTTGTCAAGTTCTGAGGGGCGAAGAGGAAAATAAGCCCGGCTAACATAAACCAGGTAAATAACATTGCTCTGGATACTCTGACTTGCTTCCTTGCCATAATATAGGCACACAAGAGCATAAGGGCGCAAGACCAGAAGCAACTTATGCACTTATGACTTGTGCACTTATGCACTTTTTACTTAGTCCCAGCCGTATTCATCGTGGTCCATCGTATCTTTCCACAATTCCAGATTTTCGAGATAGACGCTGGTGCCACGTGCCACACAGGTCAGCGGGTCCTCGACTCTTTCGACCTTCAGGCCAGTTGCGTTCGCCAGAACCGTATCCATTCCCCGCAATAGTGACCCGCCGCCGCAGATGTGTACGCCGTTGTCAATCAGGTCGGCGGCCAGTTCCGGCTCGGCCTTTTCCAGAGTTCCGGTAACCGCATCTATGATTGCGGCGATGGGGTCGCGGAGGGCTTCGCGGATTTCCTCGCTTGTTATGACGATTTTTCTCGGCAGGCCTGAAATGGTGTCTCTGCCGGCTATCTCCATCGTCAATTCTTCTTCCAGCGGAGCGGCTGAACCGATTTGTATCTTGACCTTTTCAGCCCTCGACTCTCCGATAAGCAGGTTGTAAGTTTTCTTAAGATGATTGATTACCGCTTCATCCATATCATCGCCGGCGACGCGGATTGACTGGGAGGTAGCGAGGTCGGCCAGACTCATTATAGCTACTTCTGTGGTTCCTCCGCCGATATCGACAATCATCGAAGCGGTAGGCTCAGTAATTGGCAGTCCGGCTCCTATCCCGGCGGCCATCGGCTCGTCAACCAGATACACCTTGCGTGCTCCTGCACGTTCGGCGCTATCGATGACCGCACGACGTTCAACAGCGGTTATACCGCTGGGCACGGCAATTACTACCCGGGGTCTGATTAAGCTGCCCCGGCCGTGCACTTTGCGGATAAAGTAGCCCAGCATTGCCTCGGTGATTTCGAAGTCGCTGATTACACCGTCCTTCAAAGGTCTTATTGCGCTAATTGAGCCGGGGGTCTTGCCGAGCATTTCGCGTGCAACCAGGCCGACGGCTTCGCCGTTGTTTAGAACTATATTGGTTCCTTTGCGAACTGCAACTACGGAAGGTTCATTGAGGACGATGCCTTTATCGCGGACACAAACCAAAGTAGTGCAGGTACCCAGGTCGATACCCATATCCATACTGAACCAGCCTAAGAATGTGTCCAGCAGCACTTTCGACTCCTTTCTTGATTTGCCAGTTGGCTATTTTTATATAATAAGAGCAACCCCGTCAATAGGGAAATTGCTATGGAATACTAAAAAATGTGCCGTACTGGGAATAGCACTTATAGGCAACCAGCACGACAGCAACCAGGACCACACAAAATGCTACCGTGAGCATAATCGTGTAAATGTTGTCGGGCGGCGTTATCTTTCTGCCGCGGCTTTGACCATCAGGACTCATAACAACTCAAAACTTAAAACCCAAAACTCAAAACTTATAGACTGGTGCTTACGCTGTCACCGACTTTGGGCTGCTGTTGCACAAGCTCCAGGATGCCGACCGCCTTTTCGGTGTCAACATCTAAAATCAGAATATCACAAATAAACTCATCACCACGAGTAACGTGGAATTTCATACTTTCCTTGACGCCGTCTGCTGCGCCGATGGATATCTCGGCCATAGAGTTCTTCGAGTCCACTACTGTTACCCGCCCCTTCAACTCGAGGTCTTTAGTAACAGGAGCAGGGGCCACCCGTGCCTTGTCTTTTGTTGGCGTGACCGCTGTGGGTGCGACGGCAGTTTTGCCAAACTGGCGCAGGACCTGGTCTAACTTGTCCTGTAGTTCGGTTTTCTCTTCGAGCAGACGTTTGGATTTTTCTTCCAGAGTCGTTACTATCGCCATTTTTTCGATGAGAGCGGTTGTGGTGTCTTTAAGGTCACTCTGTTCCTTTATCAGTTCAGCTTGAACTCTGTTCAGCTCATCGAAGGTGTTCTTTAATAACTGTCCCTGCTTATCATTGGTCTGGAAAAAGTCTTTTGTTATGGCTGTCAAGCTATTTACCTGCTGGAGGAGCGTTGCCTTTTCTCTTTCAGCAGCGTCGAGTTTGGCTTGTACCTCGCCGATTTGTGTTAGTAATGAGGCGATGACCTCATTAAGCTTGGCTTTCTCCTGGTCTGCTTGCTTAATCGTTTCGTTTAACTGCCTCTTTGCGTTGTCTTCATTCGCCTTTGCAGCCGCTGCGGTGTTGCGAAGGTCGGTATATTTTTGTCTGTAGTTTTCGGCGTTGGCGACATAAGTTACCACGATGCCGCAGAGGAATATTGAGGCCACCGTCAGCAAGACAATCAAAGCCTTTGTAAGTGTGCTCACAACAGGCTCCTTTCACTTTTGCATCGTTTAGAATACGCCAAGGCCTAACCTTATGGCGTCCCAAACACAATAAACATTATCCAAACCTGCTCCATTTTGCGACTTTCCGCAAAGTGGAACCTTACGCCCCGGTTATTATGTATAGTATAATTTTACCCTTAAAACTCGAAAAGGTCAAGTTATTTTTGGCTATTATACCTAAAATAAATATCAAAAAGCAAAATGCAAAAATCAGCCCGCCACTGCGTATGGCGGGTCAAAATGAAGGAACTTCCTTACTTTTAATATCCGTCGAGCCGGCGCCGGACGGGTTTGATTTTTAATCCGCCAGACGTATGGTGGATTAATCTTTGATGGGGTTTTCATAAGGTCATCGCTTCGCTGCAGATTGGAGAACGCCCTTGGCGGCAGCAATACGGACAAATTTTGACTCATTTTTAAGCAGCTCCGGCAGGAATTTTGTAAGGGAAGCCGTCCTGATTTGACCTATAGCCATCGCTGTCAACACATTAGCACGTTCGCTGGATTTTTTATCCAAGCCGGCGGTGAGGTTTTTCTGGAAAACATCGAGAACTTCGGGCTCTCCGATGGGGTCTTTAAGCGTGCCGAGCTGCTCGGCTGCCGCCAGTCGGACATCCAGCAATTCGTCATCCAACATAGTAGTAAGGGCATTTCTCGCCTCCGCGGTTCCCAGTGCCCCCATCGCCTTTATTCCCATAACTCTGACGTCGGCGTAAGCACTTATCAGCATTGACCAGAGCTTTTGATATATTCGCTCATCGCCAAGGCGGGCTATAGACTCTGCTGCCTGGTACACGACCTTGTCATCGGAATCTTTATTTCGCAGGGCCCAGTATAAAAACTTCAGGGCTGTTTTATCGCCGCTTTTGCCTAATAGTAAGGCGGCATTAGCCCTGACCGTCTGGTCATCGTCAAGTATGGCCTTTCGCAGAACTTCAAGGTATTCGCCGCCCCCGAGCTTGGCCATCGCATAGGACGCGGCAACTTTGACGTTGATGTCTTTATCCTTCAGTAGCTGCCTTATCGAGTTTCCTCCGAGGGCATATTGCAAGTCGCCAATAGCCAGGGCGGCTGCAAATCGAACCGGTACGAATTGGTCGTTTACTAATCGCTGGACTTTAGGCATTAGTTTGACCTGCCTGGTGGCTGCGACAACCTCAATGGCGTTGACCCGCACCATAGGGTCGCTGTCGGCTAACCCCTCCTGGAGGATTCGAACGGCCTCTAACCTGGGTTCATTTACGTCGGGAACATTCAAATCGCGGGGGGCTGGTTTTAATTTTAGCGGTCCATTGCAGCCGAATGCAAAAATCATCGTGCCGACGAAAATCAAGGCAGGAAAAATAGAAATGTTCAATCTTCTGTTCCGGTGCAGTTTAGCTTTTTCCGGCATATTTTTCATTTGGTTACCCTGCCAAACAAGTGTCCACATTTTTTATTTCTTAACTCGCCGCACGTCTGGCGGGTCAAAAATTTTGCTGAAAGTCCTACTATTATGAGCAAGGCAAGGCATATCTGGCAACAAAAATCCAGAAACTCGCCGTTTTTACTAAAAAAAGTGGTTCTTCTATCTATCGGGATTCTATCGGTGAACCACCCTGCTACGGCTGTTCTGTCCATAGCTTTATGGGGCAAAGTGCCGGCTAAAAAGTCGTCTCTTATGCGTCCGAGACTATCTATCAGGCAGCTTATGCCGGTATTGACGCTCCGGACGATAGGGAGCCGGTTTTCGACAGCCCTGAAGGTGCAAATGGCCGCATGCTGAGGAAGTTCCGCGCTTGAGGAAACTTCTGTGTCATCAAATTTCACAAACCATCCATCGTTGCTTATATTTACGAGCCAGTCAATCTGCTTTTGTCCTTTTTTATCCAGTGTAAATCCTCTTACGACGGCGGGAACAACATCCTCATAACAAATTATGACGCTGAACCTGTATGGTTTGGGTTGTTGGCCCGGCTTGCCGGTCATTTCAAAGACAGTGTATTCGCTGCCGTAGTCGAGCGAATAGTCGAAATTGTAAGGTATGAATTTGACCTTCATCAGCAATCTGTAAAACCAAGAAAGGGTTTTTCGCAGGGGCAGCACTTCGCCGAACGGAACCAGATGAATTTTATCGTATCGCCTGCCATCCTGCTGTCCATCGGGGCGATAAAGAAAAGCCGAATTATACCTGGCCAGAGAAATACCGCCGTCGCTGTCCTGCTGAATCCTGCCGCCATAAGCACCTACCAGCACAAAGGCAGTTTTTTCTGAGTGCTCCCGCAGGGCCTTGTCAAAAGCCCTGTTGTCCTCTGCCGAGGTCAGAAATGGCCAGACTTGTGAATCCAGGATTGCCTGCACCATTGTTTCGGGCCAGATAATTAGTTCAGCGCCGGCTTCGGCGCTGGCTTTACTTTGCCCCATCAGGCCATCGAAAATTTCCTTTTCGGCACTAAAGGTTCTTTTGACCGACTGTGGGACATTTGATTGCAATGATGCAACTAATGGACCTTCAGAGACGAACTTGGGTGACTGGTTTATTCTCCATCGTCCATAAACGATTGTAGTAACCAGTGCAGCGCACACTATAGTAACCTTTATAAGATTTCCGATTTTGAATATGCTTTTCCAACATCGAGTATCGAGCATCGAGTATCGAGTATCGAGTATCAGTTCAGCTATCAATCCATTGACCATCGCTATCAGAAATGAGACTCCGCCTGCGCCGAATATGTCGGCTATCTGGATAAGTGCGATATTCTGATACTGGCTGTGAGCTAAAAATCGCCAGAAAAAGCCGCCTAAAAAAAGGCCTTGCATCCGTTCAATGCCGACAATCAATATGGGTGCGGCGAGGAATAACGGGAATTTTTTTATTCGGCAGTAGCGAAGACAAAGCGCCAGTATCGGCCATAGTATCGCAGTATAGAGGCAAAAAGCGGCCCAACCGACTATGGTTACGGGGCAGACCCAGTATAGATTGCCCAGCCAGTAGCAGAGAGAAATTACATACGCCCATATAGCTAATTGACGGGGCTTGGCCTGCGGCGAACAAACTAAAATAAAAGGCACCCACGAGACCCACGCTAAAGCCGCCCAGCCAATCGGCGGCTGAATCACCGTCAACATCAACGCAGTAGCAGCAAGAGCGAGGACTATAACGAACGACTTTTGGTGAAACAAATTTGAAATTTCAAATTTCAGATTCCAATGCCTCCACAGCACTTAGTATCTGCTCTCGCGTATATTCCTTATGGTTGTTCATTCGAACCTTGAATTGGTTGGCGAATAATCTTAAAAGTTTCCTGTCGGAGGTAATTTCTTTTAACGGTTTTCCTATGTCGGATAGAAGTTGTTTTAGTTCTGTAAGTTCAACAGTATTCAGAAACAAGTTTTCGGTCTGTTGCTTTTTTAATTCAGTGAGGCGTTCGTTGGCTTTTTCGACATATTTTTCCGAGATTTCTATGCCGACATAGGTTCTATCGAGTTGATATGCTACGGCTGCGGTAGTTCCCGAGCCGCTGAAAGGGTCGAGCACGCAATCGCCAGGATTGGAGCTTACCGCTATGATTCTTTTTAACAAACTTTCCGGCATCTGGCAGGGGTGCCAGCCGGTCCGCTCTTTGAACGTCCCGCATACACGGGAGTGTCCGTCCCAGACATCATCCGGCATCTTACCGGTGTTATTGGCGCGCTTGTCATCATAGATTAACTGCCGGTCGGATGGAACCCGGACGGCGTAATCGTTAAAAGTGAAGTTCTTTTTGTCGTTGACGAAGTAAAATATGTGCGTATGGGAGCGGGCGAATTTGTTTTTTGTCTGCTGGCCGAATGTATAGTGCCAGATGAGCCAGTTTCGCATAAAGAGCCGTAGTTCGTCGGCTATGATTTTTACATTTGCAGCGTAATCATCGCCGATGGCTATGTAAAATGAGCCATTGGGTTTTAAGACTTTTTTGCAGACCGCTATCCAGTTTTTTGTCCACGCAATGTAGTTGTTGTGTTCTTTTTTGTCGTGGTATTTGTCGTATTTGTAGCCGATGTTGAACGGCGGGTCAGCAAAGATTAGGTCCGCAAACGGCTCACGGACCTTGCCCAGAACCTCTATACAATCGCCGCAGATAATCCTGTTGAGAAAATTTTGCATAACGATATGGTATAGATTGCTGCTGAGTTTGCAAGAGGAATTGAGGTAACTGCGAACAACAGAATTTTATCCTGTTTATGGTGTCTTGTGCGACAGAGCTTTTTCCAGATGTAGTACCAAAGCAGGAAGGTCTGTCGAGACAATCTCCCAGACGATATCGAGGTCAACATCAAAATAACCGTGAATCAGACGGTCTCTGGTTCCTGCGATTTGTCGCCACGGGATTGATGGATACTCTTTTCTGAACTGCTCGGAAACACTTTTGGCGGCTTCGCCCAGAATTTCTAAAAGCCGCACCAGTGCCAGGGAAAGCTTTTCGTCTTTGTCCAGGTCTGCACGGCTGTGCCCACCCGTAAGGTCTATCGCCTTACGTGCAGCGTCAAGCATGTGTTGCAGACGAACAATATCTTCACCTTTGGGCATATTGTTCCTCAGCTTCTCTGAGCACTTTGTCTCGAAAGTATCGGCTTAGAAAATTTGGGGTATGCAAATCGACTTTTCGGTTTAACATTTTTGAGAGCTTTTCCTGCATATCAAAAAAGGCAAATCCCGGCTCATGTCCTTTTTGAAATTCGACCAGCACATCCACATCGCTATCCGGGGGAAAATCATCTCGCAGGGCCGAACCAAATATAGCAAGCCGGCGTATATGATGACGCCGGCAGAAATCCGCAATTTTGTCCTTTGGTATGATTAAGTTTTTGTTCATTGCTATATATACGCCAGACGGATTTCTTTTCGTCACGCAATACGAATCACGGCGTGATTACCCTTTGCTCTTTGAAGACTTTGCCGGTCAGGTAGTCTGTGAAGGTTACAGTGACCGTCAGAGGTTCTTTGAAGTTTTCGACCTTGCCAGCCACATCAAACGTCAATCGGTAATTGACGGTCAATAAAGTCTTAAACCAAAGCCCTCTTAGCTGCTCTGCCGTTACGTGCCACTGGCCCAGCCGAACAGGTCCATCCGCTTTGTTTAAGTCCAGCAGTTGCACGTCCACATCGCCTGCCGCCTTTATTATGTCGCCCTCCTGGTCAATCGGCTGGATATAAACAATCAACATTTCCTTCTTGCCGTCCTTGTCTTTATCGTAAAAGTTGGTGTATCTGGTAATTTTGATTCCATGGACGGAGTAGATATTTTCGGGCTTGACCCCCTCGGGTAATCCGGAGAGGACATGTATTTGTTCCTTCAGTTGTTCATTTTCGGTCCTGGACTGTTCAATCTGGGTTTGTAGAAGCGTTTTTTCCTGTGCCAACTGTTTAACCTGGTCGGCCAGCGGGATTTTATTGCTGCTGGCATTTTCACAGCCGGCAAGTAAGAGCATAAGTACACAAGAGCATAAGAGTGTAAAAATCTGTCTTCTGTCTTCCGTCTTCTGCCTTTTGATAGCAAATCTTATCATTTTTCTTTTTCCTGGTTTTGTTGTTCCTGGGTTTTGACGATTTCGGGGGCTTTTTGCAATATTCTATCAGCCAGGCCGTACTCGATTGCTTCTTTTGCATCCAGCCAGAGATTACGGTCGCAGTCTTTTTCGACCTTCTCTATATTTTGGCCTGTGTGTTTGGCAAGTATATTATAAAGCACACCGCGAAGCCGCAGTATTTCCTGCGCTTCGATGTCTATGTCGGTTGCGGGGCCAATCAGGTGCCCTGTTATCAACGGCTGATGGAGGAGAATTCTGTTATTCGCCAGCAGGAACCGCTTACCGGACTTGCCGCCGGCCAGCAATAGTGCTGCCATACTCGCCGCCTGCCCGATACAGTATGTGGCGACGTCGCAGCGCAAAAACTGCATCGTATCATAGACGGCGAGGCCGGCTGTGATTGAGCCGCCAGGCGAATTGATGTAGAAATGGATGTCACTTTTAGTGTCTTCGTTACTTAGAAAAAGCATCTGGGCAATAATTAAATTGGCGATTTCATCATCGAGCGGTCCGCCAAGAAAAACTATTCTATCCTTCAGCAGCCGCGAATAAATGTCATACGCGCGTTCGCCCCGGCCGCTCTTCTCAATCACTATCGGCACCAAGCTCTGATTAAGGGTCATTCTCTTTTTTCCTTGTTCGTAGTTCATAGTTTCCCGATAAGTCGGGATTCACCGAAAAACTATGAACTCATAACTAAAAACTCAAAACTAATGTTTTACTTTTTCTCTTTCTTTTTTTCTTTATCTTCTTCGCGAAGCACCTCATCGATAAGGCCGTATTCGCGTGCCTCATCGGCAGTCATATATCTGTCTCTTTCGGTCTCAGCGGCGATTTTTTCAACCGATTGTCCGGTGTGTTTCGCAAGGATTTCGTTTATCATGATTTTGGCCTTGAGGATTTCTTCGGCCTGTATTTTGATGTCGGCTGCCTGGCCGCTGACGCCGCCCCAGGGCTGATGGAGCATAACTTTGGCGTGCGAAAGGGCAAATCGAATTCCTTTTGTGCCAGCTGCAAGTATTAACGCCGCTCCGGATTGAGCCCTGCCGATGCAATAGGTCGCTACCGGCGAGCTGACAAATCGCATGGTATCGTAAACAGCCATTGTGTCGTCAACACTGCCGCCGGGCGAATTGATATACAGACTGATTTCGGAGTTTCGCTTGAGGTTGTCGAGGTAGAGCATCTTCATAATGACTTCTGCGGCCCTTTGATATGTTATTTCTCCTATCAGAAACACGATGCGGTTCTCCAGCAGCATATCGTCCAGGCTCATCTGGCGGTAACGCTGATATTGGCCGTATTGGTCATACACACCCTGGTTTTTGGCAAAGGCGGAATTTTGCAGCCCACCTTTGGCGGGTTCAATAGACATTTACACTTCCTTTATAAAATTCGCACTGATACTTGATGCTCGATACGAAATATACTCTTTTAATCGGTTTTTCTTACTCGCGGGTTTTCTTTTTTGCTGTTGTTTTGAGCGCCTTCGGTTGTTTTTTTTCGTCCTCGGCTGCTTTCCTGGCCGGTTTTTTCGCCGGTTTTTTGGCAGTTTCTCCAATATCCTTTTTTTCAGGCTCTTTCTCTGTTATCTCTGCCGACTCGAGCAGTTTGGCAATGCACTTACTTTGACGAATCTCCAGCCGGAACTGAGCTAATGAGCCGTTGCGGGTCATCTCTTCTTTCATCCTTTCGGGACGCTGGCCCTGGTGAATCGCTAACTCGGCAATATGACCGTTGATTTCCTCTTCGCTGACATCAATCTCGAACTTGTCGGCGATTTTATCCATTACAAAGAATGTTTTGAGCTGTTCTTTGGCCTGCTCTTCGCTGCTTGCCCGCAACTGCTCCATCTGCTCGTCTATCTGCTCACGGGACAGTCCCCGAATCATCAGATTCACATACTGTCTTTTTAACACCGTGGCCGCCTGCTCGGCAACGAGGTCTAACGGCAGGTCAAAATTAGTATTGTTGAGCAGGTATTGATAAATCTGCTGGGTCATTTCTGTTCTCGTTTGCTGCTCTAACCGGCTCTGTAAGGTATCGCGGGTTTTTTCCCGCAGTTCGTTTTCATTTTCGGCGCCCATTCTTTTCAAAAAGATTTCGTCCAGCTCGGCGGGTTTAAGCCATTTGATATCTTTGATGGTTATTTGAATATCCACCTTTTTGCCGCGATATTCTTCTCTAAAATACGTTTTTGGGACCTCGACGCTGGTCTGTTTTGTTTCTCCTGACCCGGCGCCTACTAATAGTTCGTCCAGTTTCTCCACCGGGATTGCTCCGACGAAACCATTTCGTCTAACATATATCTCGACGTTATCGAGTTTCTGTTCCGCTCCAGCTTGCTCCGCCGAGACGAGTTCCGTTTCGGCTCCTTCGACCTTGAGGACTACATCGCCGATTATCTGGTCGCCCGGCTCGATAGCTCCCTCCTCCCGCGGCGTCCATATACCCGACCATTTTCGCAACTGCTCGATTTCCCTGTTGATTTGGTCGTCGGTTGTCTCCAGCTTCGTCCTCGTTACAGGAATACCTTCAATCTGAGGCAAATCAAAGTCCGGACGCACCTCGACCTGGAAATCAAACTTCAAAGGACCTTGTGCCGGCAGCTCTATTTTCTCAAAGTCGATGTCCGGGTCGCCGATGATGTCCAGCTTATTGTCCTTGATGGCCAGGTCGCTTGCATCAGCCAGCAGTTTCAGTTTGACCTGCTCTGTGGTTTCTTTGCCGAACCTTTTTTCCAGAAGTCGGCGGGGCGCCCGGCCCTTTCTAAAGCCCGGCACCAGTGCATCTTTTTGCAAGGATTTGTATTGTTCGTCCGTAGCGTTCTTTATTGTCTGTTCCGGAACCTCGATGATGACCTTTTTTTTGCAGGGTCCCGCCGGTTCGATTGTAACGGTATTTTTTAGTGCGGTGGGTTGCGGTTCGGCACTGAGCGGCTCGACTGAGCTCGCCGAAGTCTCACCGCCGAGGGGTTTTTCTTCACTCATTTCGGTGCTCCCAAACAATTTTGCTTTAGCGGCTTAAATTATAAACAAAAAAGGCGTCGGGAAAACAACTTTCCTTAGCCAAGTTTGAGCATTTTTTTAAGCATATCGGCGACCAACGCCAAACTACCCATTAGCCGGTGCCTCACCGATACTATCGTAGTGCATAAGTCACAAGAACACAAGTCATAAGTCACAAGAGCATAAGTCGTTTGTGCTTGTGCACCTATGCTCTTGTGCTCTTGACGACAGCGGGTGATGGGATTCGAACCCACGACGTCCACCTTGGCAAGGTGGCGCTCTACCCCTGAGCTACACCCGCATAAATTAGTCGTTAGTTGTTAGTCGTGGTTATATTATATGGGCGGTTATCAGTGGCTGCAAGTGATTTTTTGTAAAAATTTGGCGCTTATATCGGCATTTGGATATGCTATAATATTGGCTGCTGACACGTGGAGATTGTAATTGAAACGGATGACGGTTTTGAAGAAGGGGGTTATTAAGATGGGTACAAAATATCGAGGGTTAGTCGAGAATCAGGTCTATACGCCTTCGTCTTTATTATTTTTCCTTGTGCCGTTTATGGTTATTTTAACGACAGTGTCCCAGCCGGCTTTTGCCGTAGGGAATAAAGTCGCAGATGCGAATCAGCCAGACCCAAACGATGGGAAGCCGCTGCGTCCCGACCATAAGCATCCGGCCTTCAAAGAGCGAGTTAAAGAACGTATCGAAATGGTCGCCGAACAAATCCAGGCGCGAGATGTCAACGACCCTAATGTTCTAAAGGCGATGCGAATTGTGCCCCGACACGCCTTCGTTCCTGACAGCGAGCAGCGATATGCGTATGCCGACCATCCGCTTCCGATTGGTCTGGGCCAGACCATCAGCCAGCCCTATATCGTGGCATTTATGACCGAGGCCCTGAAGCTCAAACCCAACTCTAAGGTTCTGGAAATCGGCACCGGCTCCGGTTACCAGGCCGCTGTTTGTGCAGAGATAGCTGGTGAGGTCTATACAATCGAGATTCTCGAAGAACTCGCCAAATCCGCCGAAAAGTGCCTGAAGAAACTTGGATATAAGAACGTATTTGTTAAAGCCGCTGATGGATATTTCGGCTGGAAAGAAAAGGGACCTTTTGATGTGATAATCGGCACGGCTGCGACCGGTCGTGTGCCGCCACCATTGCTTGAGCAGCTAAAGCCCGGCGGGCGAATGATTCTGCCTTATGAAGATGACATCGGCTTTCAATATCTGGTCTTAATCACAAAGGACGATAAAGGCAATATACGCAGGAAAAATGTTATGCCGGTCCGCTTTGTGCCGATGACAGGCGAAGCAGCAAGGCCACAGAGAAAAAAGTAGCCACGAAAAGGCACAAAAAACACAGAATAAAAAACTGCCACAGAATATTAGATTTATGAAATATGTGGGTTAGCACGTCAGGTGCAATGCGGCGGCGACATTTACGCCAGTCTGGGTTAATTCATTGAACCGCTCAACGGCTTTGTAGGTATCAATCGCTTCAAGTTTGATATTGTATTGCTGTAAGACCTGCCGGGTATTCTCTGGCACCTTCATAAATCCCGATGCCCCGCAGCCGACCACCAGAATAGATGGCCTGGCTGTAATGACGGATTCTAAGTCCTCAGCAGATAGTATGTGCCCTTGTTTTCTCCACCAGTTGGCCTGGACGGAATCACCAAGGATTAGACAATCACTGGTGTAGCTAACCCCATCAATAACAATTTCGCCGAATTGGTATGAATCAATGTGCATATTCACAAGCCGTATATCATAAAAACAAAATGCTTTTTGTGCTTCACGAGACAAGAATGAGACATAGCACAACTACTTTACAAAACAGCTTATAAAGAAAGCCCGAAAAAGCAAGAAAGTCCGCCTGAGAAATCTTGAGTTAGAATGGCGTTGTAGTACTAGGACCGATTCCACAACCAGTTGTAAATAGCTGTTCTAGCGATAAAAGATAGATTTCTCTGTAAGGTATCTTGTTCTTCAGCTCGTACGTTTGTTGCGAAATACCAAGGTTCTATGTCGCGCATTAGCATGTCAAGACCGTGTGACAAGCTGGACCTCACTTTATAAATTAATTCCTTCTCTCTGGGAAATTGACGCTCAAAAGATGGTGTGTACTTCTTAAGAAATTCTTTAAATCCTTTGGTTACGCCGTATTTTTGCTGACCACAGTATTTACACACCTCTTTCTTTGGCTTGTCTATTAAACATTCGATTGCGCTAACAAGTGCTATAAAGGCAGACGAGTTAGATTCTTTCCAAATATCAGTTGCTTGGTAATACCAACTACATGCCGTGAAAATTTTTTTCCAATCCTCCGGATTAAGACTAAAAGCTAAGTCAAAAGATTTTTCGAGATTATCTGGAAAATCCAAAAGGTTTGAGATTTTTGCGAGAGGTTTATAGTAGTTCTCATAAGGAACACGTCTTATTGGCGAGAAATTGTCAATAGGGGTATATTCGTCTGTTTTCCTGGGAAAACTTTTGTAGCTATATCCTTCACATTTCCACTCAGAAGTAACGTTGTTCGGTTCTCTCTCGCATACGGTCCAAAAAAACCGTGCATATCTAGGACCTAATGTAATGCCTACATTTGAAAATAGATTTAAAAGCATAACATAAATGGTCGATTTTTCTTTTTGACGCGCAAGATTAATAAGCATATTTGGACAGGAAGTATAGGAAAACTGGAGTAAAAAAGGATGACCTTCAAGCATCATTTTTGGCGGATTAGGAGCAGCATCAGGTACAGGGATTATTTGAAATAAATCTTTATACCGAAAACATCCCTCTAACCTTTGCGGAGCAAAACCAACTTTTTCACCGATTTTCAGGATTTGGTTGTCAATAAGGATCTCTTTTATTTTATTTTCAATCTTATTTAGCTCTCCACAGGGGAATCCATTAGATGGATTAATCTTCGCAATTTTCCCTGCCTTATCTAATTGTACGTCCAAAAAGAAATCTACTGAGTCTTTTTTATATCTATATCCTCTTGGTCCAATCCCTTCACAATGGCCAAAAAAGGAAAGTAAAGCCATCAACAGCTCTTGGTGATTAATTTCTTTTAGATGAAAATTGTGTTCCATTATGCTCATGATTAACCTGATATTTTTTGTCTTTAGTCTATCCTGTTTTTCAGAGCTTTCAAGAATAGAAATAACGCGTGATGCCCCATTTGGGGGTTGAGTTTGGCTGGAAAAACTGGTTCCTGTGTGAATTGTACTGATCCAAATGAGTTGAGCCTGAATATGTACCAGATGTGATTAAATAGTCCTTTACATTCCCTCTCGTGTATTCTTGAGGTCAGCACGTAGCTGATGCCGCAGCACGAGGTACGCTTCACGAGATACGAATCAATGGAGCAAGAGGGATTCCGGCCTGCGTTCTTGAACCCAAATCCGCCTTATCCTGAGCATAGTCGAAGGGTTCTCCGCGGTTAGTTTTTAGTTTTGGGGCAGAAGGCGGAATCCGTGTCAAACCAGTCAGTGTCAGTCAGTTCCAAAAAAGTCCGTGTCAGTTAGTGTCTATGTTAATCCTTCGGCTCCGTCAGCCGGCACGCTCGAAAGAGCGGGGCAATTCATTTGCCGGCGGACAAGGAGCAGACCTTCACAGTCCCTGCACGCCGGGACGAGAAAGGGCTGTGACGGGTACGCCTTCCCGGCTGACCTTTGCGCTATTTGCGGTTAATAAAATCTGTGTTAATCTGTGCAATCTGTGGTTCAATTTCTTTTATCTTTTCTCTGTGTTCTCTGTGCCCTCTGTGGCTAAAACAAAATCCGTGTTAATCTGCGCAATCTGTGGTTATTTTTGTGTCTTCGCGTCTTTGTGGCCAATTT
>Ga0315279_10002080_pt1 | contig 31104 bp, 26 predicted proteins | sample YL17G06_20_MG_FD_203694 | JGI IMG/M metagenome (GOLD analysis project Ga0315279, IMG submission 203694) | Sediment microbial communities from Yellowstone Lake, YNP, Wyoming, USA - YL17G06_20 | ecosystem: Environmental > Aquatic > Freshwater > Lake > Sediment | place: USA: Wyoming | collected...
GCACATCGTACACAAGCCGTGTTGTCAGGACATCGTGTAAAATGACGAAAAATAGGTTCAAAAAATGCCTTGCAGTGATAATTTTCTGCACCGAAAAATTACACGATGTGCTGGCAGCGGATAGCTAGGATCAGGACGACGAGTTGTCGCCAGGTTGTTGCCGAGAGACAACCAATGCGCTTATAAAAGATGATTGTCTCTATGCTCATTACGATTCCACTCAAACTGAGCACAGTGGGAATCTGTGCCCATAGTGGGGGCAAGGTGCCATTGGCCCAACCGAATCGCCCCCAGAATAGATCACACAGTAGCGACAAGCCGTCAGTCACTGTCTTCCAACCGAATAGAGAAGTACTAATGTGTAACTCGTGTTGGGCGAAACCAAGTACCTGCCGTCCTGGCATAAAGACCAAGTGATACAAACCCAGGCTGATGATAATCGGCACAGCCAGCCAGCCGGCCAATGTCAGCCAGGTGCGAGGACGAGGGGAAGACATGGCTAGTGCAACAGCGGTCAGTGGAATAATGAAAAGCAGGGTGTATTTCGTTAGGCAGGCGGCCGCGCCTAATAAACCCAAGAACAGAACAGTCCGCTGAGACGGTGGGTTGGAACGGGACACAAGCTGGACCATTGCCAGCAGAGCTGCCGCCGACACCAAATTTTGTGCGCAGTCACTGCGCACAGTAGCGCTAACGAGAATAAACTCGGGAATGAGGGCCACCACTGCAGCAACCGCTACGGCAAAGGCTAGTTCGCCTGGCCATATAACCAGCGCAGTTCGCCAAATGACCAGAATGGTTAACATCCCTAGGAGGGACGACGTGAGCCGTAAGGCGAGCAGGCCTGGATATAGCCGGAGCCAATCCAGCGGCTGTGTGGTTTCTGGCAGAAACATGTAAGCTTGCGCGATAGGACTCGTTGCGAAAGCAGGATTCACTGGTGGAAAAGTCCGGGGTAGGCCTTGAACGTTGAAGAGTGACCAGATGCGATAGACCAAGACATGGGGCACATATCCTAATACCGGCTGATACCATTCATACATGGATGTGACATGACCGATCGCGGGGAATAGCTCAGAGTGTTGGGCTGATGAGGATTCGGGTGGAGTGCCGTGCTGGGCCAGGTAGGCCACATAGAGGTAATGCGCCAGCTCGTCAGGAGATTCCCAGGGTGGTACGAATGCAGCATAGAGCACAGACCATATAAGGTAGATGATCAAGATACAGACAAGGATTCGTTTGGGAGTCAGAATCTTTGGTGTAGGAATAGACACAAATATCATCAGATAAATGAGTATGGGCAAGAGTATGGTATACTGGACGGAGGTCAAATGAATGTATTGGAATTGAGACCTCAGCCGGTTTTTGCGGCTGAGGTTAGGCCGAAGTCTGGACTCTCCACTGAATTCATCCGATCAGTATATCCTGGTCTGCTGTGTGATTATCGCATACCCTATTCGGCGCGTCAAGGCGCTCGTCACGGACATATCAACACATCATGGATGTACCAGCGGGTGTTGTAGCAAATGGAAAACAAGATTCAGCTCGACCTCGTCTCCAAGCAATTCGTACTTCATCGTGAGCGGCCCCGCTCATTCCTCGAACTGGTGACCCGCGGATGGAAACGCCGGCTCGTGGAGCGGATCTGGGCATTACGGGAGGTGACCTTCTCCGTCCATTCCGGCGAGACGGTTGGCGTGATCGGCGATAACGGCGCCGGCAAGAGTACATTGCTCAAGCTCATCACCGGGGTCATCGTTCCATCATCCGGCCAAATTCACGTTCGAGGGCGCGTGGCAGCCTTGCTCGAACTCGGCGCGGGCTTTCACTCCGACTTGACTGGCCGTGATAACGTCTTCCTCAATGGGTCTGTGCTGGGTATCCGACGTCAAGAGATACAGCGCAAGTTTGACGACATTGTCGCTTTCTCTGAGTTGGACGAGTTCATTGATGTGCCGGTGAAACATTACTCGTCGGGCATGTATATGCGGTTGGCGTTTGCTGTGGCGATCCACATGGACCCAGAGATTTTGCTGGTGGATGAAGTTCTGGCTGTGGGTGACCAGAGCTTTCAGGCCAGGTGTCTACAGCGCATCCGCGACCTCAAGAGTCAGGGTGTGACCATTCTCTTTGTATCTCACAACCTGGACACGGTAGCCAGCCTGTGTTCGCATGTGGTATGGTTGGAGCACGGTCAGGTGCAACTTGACGGCGCTGTGGAAGAGGTCCTCGGCGCATACCGGGAAAGCGTTGCCAGTCACGGCCAGCCTTCGGCGCAGCAACGCGTGGTCCGCCCTGTTGACGTGCCGGGTGTGCGCTGGGGAAGCGGCGAAGCAGAGATCACGTCGGTCGAGTTTCTCGACGAAGATGGGCGCTCCCGCTACAACTTTACCACCGGCGAGCGACTCGTGGTGCGCATGCACCATTATGCCCATCAGCGTATTTTTCAGCCCCAAACCGGCGTGGCGATTTATCATGCTGAGACTGGAGCGCATTTGAGCGGCCCCAACAACGTTTTTTCTGGTTACGACATTCCGTGCATTGAGGGCGAGGGATATGTGGATTATATTATCCCGGCTTTGCCGTTTCTGCCGGGCGCGTATTTGGTATCTGCTACGATCTATGATCATCCAGGCAACCATGCTTACGATCACTGGCACAAGTGCGCCCAGTTTAGTGTAAAACCGGGTGGAGTGGCTGAACGATTCGGTTTGGTCTACGTCCCGGCGCAGTGGGAGGCACACCAGGGCAAACTTGACCGCTCAAGCTAGCAAGAGAACTCAAAGGGGGATGATAATATGCCGCAGGTCTTGTTGGTCGGTGGGGCAGGCTATGTAGGGTCTGTTCTGGCCTATGAACTGTTGCAACGCGGTTACGCGGTCAAAATTCTCGACCGCTTGTACTTTGGCGATGATGGATTACGCGATGTCCGCGACCGAGTTGATTTGGTTGTTGGGGATATGCGCACGGTGGATGCGCACGTGCTGAAGGATGTTGACAGCGTGATCAACATCGGCGGACTCTCGAACGATCCAACGGCCGAGTATAATCCCCAGGCGAACTATGAGATGAACACGCTGGCGTCCAAAAAGTTGGCCGATCTGTGTGTGGCAAGCGGCGTTCGGCGCTATATTTTGGCTTCGTCGTGTTCAATCTATGACCGCGGTGTCGGCAACGAATCGGCGGATGTATTAGACTTTATCCGAAATAACGAATTTGGCTTCTGGTCTCGACGCACCGTTGACATCACATGGCCCATATAGACCCGTAGAGAACCATTGAGGCCCTTTGACACCCAGCAAGATGCAATGACGTCAAGGCCTTCATCGCGCTGAACTCCTATTTCGGATAAAGTCTATTGCTCGACGAGACCTCTGTCGTCAGTCCACGCGCGGCCTATTCAAGCTCCAAGCGCGAAGCCGAAAAACTGCTGCTGGGAATGGTCAGTGACACTTTTTGCCCCGTGGTTTTTCGCAAGGGCACGGTATACGGCTTTTCGCCACGGATGCGCTACGATTTGGTGGTGAATACCTTTGTCAAAAGTGTGCTGACCACAGGCAAGATCATGCTGCACTATGGCGGTGAGATGTGGCGTCCGCTGGTGGACGTGCACGATGTGGCGCGCGCCTACATTGCCGGCTTGGAAGCGCCCGAAGAAAGAGTCAAGGGCGAGATCTTTAATGTCTCGTTCCATAACATGCGCATCTCAGAGTTGGGGCTGCGGGTTCGCGCTGCCTTGCGCGAGGTCGGCTATGACGCCGACATCGTCCCCGATTATGGGTATCAAGGCGTGCGGAGCTATCGCGTGTCAGCCGCCAAGATTGAACGGGTGTTGGATTTCCGGCCCAAAGTCACTATTGAGGAATCAGTCAAGGATTTGGTTAAGCAAATTCAAAAGTACGGCTACACAGACTATGACAATCCCAAGTATTATAACATCCGATGGATGCGTCTGTTGGAAGAGGCGCATAAGGTGATCAGCATCACCGGCTCTGTCTTTGAGGTCAAAGGGTAAGCCATGAAGATCGTGCTGGTCGGCGCCAATGGGCAACTGGGCAGCGACCTGGCCCAAGTATTGCTTCCGGCCCATGCTCTAGTGCCGCTTACCCACGCCGACATTGAAGTCACTCGCCCCGAAAGCGTAGAAGCGACGATGCAGATGCACCGGCCAGATCTGGTGATGAACATGGCTGCTTTCCACAAGGTAGACGTGTGTGAAGAGCAGGTCGAACTGGCGTTTGCCGTCAACGCCCTTGCTGTGCGCAACTTGGCCCTGGCTTGCCGCGCTCACAATGCCACACTGCTCCACATGAGCACCGACTATGTCTTTGGCGGCGATAAAGCGCGCCGCGCGCCCTACGTTGAAACCGATACGCCCGCACCGATCAACGTCTATGGCGTTTCCAAGCTAGCTGGCGAGCATTTTGTCCGCTACCTGCTGGATCGCTATTTTATCTTGCGCGTGACGGGGCTGTACGGCGTGGCCGGATCAAGCGGCAAGGGCGGCAACTTTGTCGAGTTGATGTTGCGGTTGTCAAAGGAAGGCAAGCCGATCCGAGTGGTTGACGATCAGCGCATGACGCCCACCTACACGGTGGATTTGGCGCATCAAATCAAGGTGCTGATCGAAACTGAGCGCTATGGCGTGTATCACGCGACCAGCCAGGGGAGCTGCACCTGGTACGAATTTGCCGCCGAGATTTTTCGCCAGAGCGGACTGGCTCCTGACTTGAGCAAAGCCCAGACCGGAGATTTTGGTGAAAAGGCCACCCCCCCGGCTTACTCGGTATTGGAGAACAAGGCGTTGCAAGCCATCGGGCTGGATCGGATGCGTCCCTGGCAAGAAGCACTCGCCGCGTATTTGAAAGAGCGTCGCCAAACTAGGAAAGAGAGCTGAAACCATGAAGACTCATCTCACCAAAACCCCGCTGGAAGGTTTGGTCGTCATAGATATTGATTACTTTCAGGACGAGCGTGGGTTCTTTATCGAACCCTGGAACAAACGCGACTTTGCCACAGCGGGGCTAGACCTCGAGTTTATGCAAGAAGGGCACTCGCGTTCCTCTTACGGGGTACTGCGCGGAATGCATTACCAGGACATGACCGCGCCGATGGGCAAGCTGCTGCGCTGCACCGTCGGGCGCATCTTTGACGTGGCGGTTGATCTGCGCGTCAGTTCGCCCACGTTCGGCAAATGGTTCAGCGTCGAGCTTTCAGCGGACAACAAGAAACAGATCTATGTCCCGGTCGGGTTCGCGCACGGGTTTGCGACGCTTTCGGACGTGGCCGAAGTGCAGTACAAACAGACCGGCTTTTATACCCCGCCTTCGGAAGGCACAATCGCGTGGAGTGACCCGGACGTGGGCATCCAATGGCCGATCACCAATCCGACTCTTTCCAAGCGCGATCAGAACGGGATGAGCTTGAAAGAGTATCTAAGAAAACCAGCGTTCACTCAGTCGCGCTAGTGTGGGATGGGCGCAAGGATATCTGTCATGAGCAAAAGAACCATTCTGCTTACGGGAGCGGCTGGATTCATCGGTTCTCACGTCGCGCGAGATCTGCTTAGATTCTACGCAGGCGAGTATCGGATCATAGCAGTTGACGATCTAAGTGGGGGGTTCGTGGAAAACTTGCCGGAGGGCGTTGAATTCGTTTGTGCGGATGTATCAGATCCACAGATTGTGAATGCTATTTTCAAGGCTTTTCAGCCGAGGTTTGTTTTCCATCTCGCCGCCTATGCTGCGGAGGGTCTGAGTTTCTTTATCCAGAATTTCAACATCAGAAACAATCTAATCGCCTCGGTCAACTTGATCAATGGGGCTGTCAATTACGATGTCGAAAGATTTGTTTTTACTTCTTCTATCGCAGTCTATGGGCATGCGGACCCGCCGGTTGACGAATCTTGTCCCCCTCAACCGGCTGACCCTTACGGTATCGCAAAGTTCGCGGTAGAGCAGTCTCTGCGGGTGGCCTGGGAAATGTTTGGACTCAAATATACGGTTTTCCGGCCTCACAATGTATTCGGAGAATATCAGAATCTTGGCGATCCTTATCGAAATGTTGTGGGGATCTTTATGAATCAGATGCTCAGGAACCAACCGCTTACGATCTTTGGTGATGGGACGCAGGTCCGCGCGTTCTCATACATCGCCGGAGTGTCATGGGCAATTGCCAATTGCATTCAGATCGAAAAGGCCGTTAACGAGACCTATAACGTCGGCACGGATCAATACTATTCTATTAACGAACTAGCTGAGGCGGTACAACTTGCTTTCGGGCGTAGAGCCGAAATCACGCACTTACCTCAGCGTAACGAGGTCAAGGACATCTACGCTAAGCATGATAAGGCAGCAGCAGTTTTTCGAGATGCGCCTCAGGTTGAGTTCCGAGTGGGAATAGAGAAAATGGCACGTTGGGCTATGAACCGCGGGCCAATGGAACCCCGCAAGTTCACCGGCATTGAAGTGACCAAGCATATGCCGCCAAGCTGGGCCCAGTTTACGTTGCAATGAGAACGAGCATAGGTTCTACCTTCCGGGGATATTGCTGTGCGATCTAAAGTATTAGTGATCAGTCACGATAGAGTGGGCAAGCGGATGTCCGGGCAAGGCATCCGGTACTGGGAGTTTGCCCACGCTCTGAGTCGCCACTTTGATGTTACCCTGGCCGTGCCAGACTTCACGGACATCAACAGCCCAGACTTTGACATCAAAACTTTTAATCGAGGACAGGTTGATACCCTTACCCCCTTAGTTGCAATCGCAGATGTTTGTATCATGTGCGGCTATCTGTTAGGCGAAATGCCCGGCCTAGCCAAGGTGGGCACTCCATTGGTCATTGACATGTACGCTCCCTACAACTTTGAAACCATCGAGTTGCAAGCCAATAGACCACTGAGCGAACGACTTGCCTCTCATGCCCAGACCTTGCGTTATCTTAATTTTCCATTCCGTGTGGCTGACTTTATTGTTTGTTCTGGTGAGCGGCAGCGCGACTTTTGGCTGGGTGTCTTGGAGTCCAACGGACGCATCAATCCCTATACCTATGGGGAAGACAAAACGTTGCGACACTTGATAGACGTCGTAGGTTATGGGTTACCCTCTGAGCCAGCTCAGCATACCCGACAGGTGCTCAAAGGGGCGTACAAGACCATCACTCCTGACGACAAAGTTATTTTGTGGCTGGGCGGTATATGGGCCTGGTATGATCCCTTGACGCTATTGCAGGCTATGAAGCGCATCAACGAGCGGCGAGACGACATCAAGTTAGTGTTCCTTGGCGTGCGCCATCCAGCTCCCAGCTTGGTAGGCGATATGGAGATTCGTGCACAAGCATTCCATCTCAGTCAAGAACTAAATCTCTATGATCGTACGGTCTTTTTCGAGGAATGGGCACCTTACGAGGAGCGGGCCAACTATCTGCTGGAGGCTGACCTGGGTATCTCGTTTCACTTTGACCATCTCGAAGGTCGGTTCTGCTACCGCACCCGCACTCTAGACTTTATTTGGACTGGGTTGCCTTTCATTGCCACGGCTGGCGATACCATCAGTCAATTGGTGGAAAGCTATGGATTGGGCCGGACAGTTGGCTTTGAGGACGCCGAGGGACTGGCGGCTGCTATACTCGATTTGCTGGACACACCTGATTTGCGCGAAAAGCTGCGCCCTAACTTTGAAAGGCTGGCCCGCCAGATGACGTGGGAAAAGGTGACTGAGCCTCTAGCCGCATTTTGCGCTGAACCGCATCATGCTCCTGACCATGCATTAAGAGCTGTGACGGCACAACTTGACGTGCCTGTGCTGCTCCAGTTGCCCGGCGAGCGTGACGCAGAACTTCGACGCCTGCGCGCCCTAGTGGAGGGGTATGAGCGGGGGCGTTTCATCCGGATGATGCACTGGCTTCATCGGTTGCGGGAGAGCCTGAAATGACATTAGGGAAGCCAAGGCGTTCTATTCTTGTCCATCTCGGCGTTTTGCTGGGCTTTGCTGCGTTGACAGTGTTGATGACTTGGCCGCTGGCCTTTCGAATGGCCGACAGCGTTCCAGGCTGGCCAGGCGACAATGCATTTTGCGTGTGGTTGATCTGGTGGTTCAAACGAGCGCTTTTGGATCTGCACATTTCTCCCTATGTTAACCCCTTTGTCTACTTTCCTGAAGGGTTTGAGCTGGCTCGCAGTGATATGATGCTGGCTAACACACTTCTTGCTCTTCCGGTTACTGCTTTGTGGGGCCCCGTCGTGGCGTATAACGGAATGCTATTGCTTTCTTTCATCCTTACAGGGTTTGCGACTTATCTATGGGTTTGGCGCTTCACCCGTGATTATGTGGCCGGATTCATCGCCGGCATCATTTTTGCTTTTTCTCCATTTCGGATGGGACACTTCCCAGGCCACTTGATGCTTATGACTACCCAATGGTTGCCATTTTCGCTGTATGCCTTGGAAGAATTGGCGCATAGCCGTCGTCTTGGCTTCGCCGCCCTGGCTGGACTCTTTTTCGCCTTGAACGCCTGGGCCGCATGGTACTATTTCTATTTCTCCCTGATAGTCGTCCCCCTCTACATTCTGCTCCGATTTGCAAATTGGCGCGATAACCTGCGGTCCCCCTTTTTCTGGCAAGCCATTGCTCTTGGAGGAAGCATTGCCTTTGTGTTGATTGCTGCGGCAGCATGGCCATACTTGAGATCCCAGGGTACGCTGCAACGCACCTTCAATGACATGGAGTCTTGGGGTGCTGATCCTACAGACTTTTTCGTCCCCAATCTACTTCATCCCCTTTGGGGAGAGGCGCTGCGAGGACTCGTGCCCTTCCAGTGGAAACTGTGGGTTGAAAAAAACCTCTACGTAGGGGTGATCCCGTTGCTGCTGGCTTTGGTGGCAATTGTCAAAAGACGAGACAAAGCCGTCCTCGCCCTAGTCTGCACAGCTTTGGTTTCGTTCACTTTGGCTTTGGGTCCGTCGCTTCACTGGGCCGGACAACGAGTCTATCTAACCATTCCTCCCGGAGCAATGGCTCTGTTATATCGCGTGGGCATCACTCCTTACTTGACATCACGCCTTGATCCAGGCTTGCTCACAGATATGCAACGGAACCATTACATTTTCATCCCTTTGCCGATGCTTCTGCTCTACTTGTTCGTGCCCTTTACCAATTCTATGCGCGCTATTGCACGCTTTGGCATGGTCACGATCTTGGCCGTTGCCGCACTAGCGGGCTGCGGGATGGCGAGATTGAAGGAATATTGGACCGGTCTCCACATTCGCTGGGTGGTCCCAGCTTTGGTGGGGGCAGTTCTATTCGAGTTTCTGGCATTGCCGTATGAGATGACGGTCTTGCGCCCCCGTCCGGTTGACCTCTGGCTGGCCGAACAGCCCAAAGGAGTGATGGTAGAACTGCCAGTCAAAGACGGTATAAATCCCCTCAGAGATTACTATGCTACTGTCCATCAGCAAGCGATGGTCTTTGGCCCAATTGCCGGTTTTGTCCCATCTACTCTCTCTGAAAGGACCGAACGTCTAGGTTCGTTCCCGGATGATCAGAGCATACAGGCTCTCAAGGAATATGGGACAACTTATATGCTAGTGCACACAGACAAGTTCGCAGATTGGTCGTATCAAGTCGAATCGTGGGAAGCGAAAGACCAGTTGCACCTGATACGGTGTTTTGACACGCTCTGTGTTTACACTCTAGGGACATCTAAATGAAAGCCTCTGTGATCGTGTTGTCGTGGAACGGTGTGGCCTATCTGTCGAATTGCCTGAAGGCTGTGCTATCCCAGGATTATCCTGATTTTGAGATTATTGTCGTTGACAATGGCTCGGCTGATGGCTCGGCTGACCTTGTGGCGGAACGCTTTCCTCAGGTTAGGTTGATTCGCAATGAGCGAAACCTGGGCTTTTCCGGCGGGATGAACGTGGGGCTGCAGGCTACCCAGGGCGATGCGCTGGTGCTGCTAAACCAGGATACGGTCGTGCGTCCCGATTGGCTATTGGCATTAGTGCACGCTTTTGCCGACAAGCAAGTGGGTATCGTCGGTGCCAAGCTCCTGGAGTTGGACGGACGCACATTATCCCACGCTGGCGGCTATGTGGAATGGCCACTGGCTCTGGGGCGGCACATTGGAGTAGGGGAAGTTGACCAAGGCCAGTACGATGCTGCTGCCGACGTAGAGTATGTCACTGGGGCGTCCCTGGCAATCCGACGAACGGTCTTAGATCAGATTGGCTTGCTTGACGATCGTTTCTTTCCAGCGTTCTACGAAGACGTAGACTTGTGCTGGCGCGCACGCAAGGCTGGCTGGCGGATCCGGTATGAGCCACGAGCGGTGGCCCTCCACGATGAAGCTTCCAGCACTCGCCATCATTGGCCCAGCCGACATTATTATCATTATCGGAATCGACTGCTGTGCGTGTTCAAGCACTTGACGCCGACTCAAATCCTAGCGGAATTTGTACCCGCGGAGCAAGAGCGAATTATGACCCTGCCGCCCGATGAGCTGCGCGCCGGTCATGTGGCTCTCGCAGAGATTCTGGCTTTGTGGCAAGTTGTGACTCGTGACCTATTCACCGCCGGCGCCACAGACGCCGATGTGGCAAGGCTCCTTGAAGCTTTGCGGGCATTGCGCCAGAGGATCGTGCAGCGGCAGGGAGGCGATCCAGCTTTGGTGGCTCCCAGGCCATCCAAAGGTGCAGCTCTCCAAGATCATGCCGGCGTCGCCCTGGCTGATGAATTGCTATCTCTGTGGGAAGTCCGCGAGCGGCCTTTTGCCTCTCAGGTGCCCCTTTTGGGGCGCTGGATTGTGGCGTTCCGCAACCTGTGGAACTCGGTATCCACCCAATGGTACGTCCGACCCATGCTATCCCAGCAGGTGCAATTCAACGGCGCTGTAGTGCGCGCCTTGCTGCAACTACATACCAATTACTGGGACGACGACGCGTTGTTGACATTGCTGGCCGAGCGATGTGGGACAATGGCTGCCCGCCTGGCTGAATTAGAAGCTCGCTTGGCGCAAGCCGAGGAGCAGTTGAGATTGCCGAAGGGGAAGACGCATGAATGAAAGTTGGCTCGAGGTATCGGACGAAAACGTTAACGTCGAAGAAATCATGCGACAGATCAGAGAAAGAGTCGCCCGCCGCAGCGGCGCAACTCTGCCCGACGAGGAGAACCCGGAGGCTGCCGCCGAGGCCCTCTGGAAAGAAATGATTGGCAATGGGGAGGGAGGTCTTACCCCGGGTCAGCACGTTCCGATTCGGCAGCGCGATTGCGACATTGTGCCTCGCTACTATGTGATTGATTGGCGGATACCGATTCTGGGGCCGATCCACGCAGTTGTCCGGCGGATCATTAACGCCGAGATACGCCGGTATCTGTTCCCTTCACTGGAAAAACAATCGCGCTTCAACCGCCAGGCTTTGCGAGCGATGGCAAGTCTCAGCCAAGAAAACGCGCGTCTGCGCCAAAAGATTGAAGAACTTGAGCGCGCGTCAAGCGGGCCGCTATAGCCGTGCAGGTACATCAGTTCCATCCAACAGTTTCCTACGGAGATGCGATCGGCGACCAGATTCAAAGTCTACAGCATCTCCTGCGGCGTATGGGACATCGCAGCGAGATATTTTGTGAGCAGTTGCCTATCCATTTTCAGGGGCGCGTGCAGCAGATAGCCCAGTATGCTCGCTGCTCGTCACCGGCCAACGTGTTACTGCTGCACTTTTCTCTGGGCTATTCACCCAAAGTGATGGCTTGGCTAAAGAGCGTCCCGGATCGCAAGGTGCTCGTCTATCACAATATCACTCCCCATGCTTATTTTTCTGGCGTCAACGATGTCTACCTGGAAGCTGCGCAGGCAGGGCGCGAACAGTTGGATCAGCTGGCTGCCTTGACGCAAGCGGGATGGGGGGACTCGACCTTCAATTGCCAGGAGTTGGCCGAGCGAGGATGGACTCGTCTAGGAGTTTTGCCGATCATTTTTGATCCAAGACGGTATGCGGTTCGCCCGGACCGACAAGTGCTGAAGCGATGGCAAGGCGGCGTCAATGTTCTGTTTGTGGGTCGGGTCTCGCCCAACAAACGATTTGAGGACCTGATCCTGGCGTTTCACTATCTCAAGCGAGTGCGGCCAGATGCCCGACTGTTGCTGGTCGGATCAGCGCGGGGAATGGAACCCTATCTCGAATTCCTGCAAGGGCTGGCAAAACGGCTGAGGCTATCAGATGTTGTGTTCACGGGCCACGTCAGCACCGAGCAACTGGCAGCTTATTATCGGTGCGCCAGCGTCTATCTCAGCATGAGCGAGCACGAAGGGTTCGGCGTTCCGCTGCTGGAGAGCATGTATTTTGGCGTGCCGATCGTTGCTTACAAGGCATCTGCTGTGCCCGAGACGTTGGGCGGCGGCGGTATGTTGGTGACGCGCAAAGACTATGCCTCGGTGGCAGAGTTGATCGGGTTGTTGCTGGAAGACCGGAATTGGCAGGCTCGGATCGTCGCCCGGCAGCGCGAGCGGCTGAGAGATTTCCTGCCCCAAAGAGTGGAAGAGCGACTACGAGACCTATTACATAGCCTCGAAGCGTAAAGGAGGACTTCAATGAACATTGTACTGGTCAGTAGTGATGGACAATGTGGTGTCTATGAGTATGCACAGGTCCTTATGGAAGGGTTCCGCCAGGTAGGCCATCGAGTGCGATATATTGGTGTACGCAAAAGGGACGATCATGACCTCGCCTGTAAGTTGAAGCAGGTAGCTGCTGATGATGAGGTCGTGATCTTCGAGTATGAGCCCGGCATCTTTGGACTACGCGGACTGGTCATGCAGATGGCCCGGCTACGTTTCCGGGGCAAGAAAGTATTGCTCTCGGTACATGAAATTGAATCGGCCAAGTACGGCGAGTATCGCTATATCCTGCATCAATTGAACCGGCCAGTCCGATTTCAGGGACCGCTAGAGCTGCTCTGGCTCATTCGGGTGACGCTGGGTGTGGCCTACCGGTACTTTACCCTGCGTGTGCCATTAGCCATGATGGGATGGCTATCCCAACAGGTGATTATCCACTCACCAAAGACTAGCGATCACATTGGCATTATGCTGGCAGATCGGCGGAAACTGCACTATGTGCCTCTCTTCGTCAAGCCACTGGATGGTGACCAGAGCACCTTGCGGGATCAACTTGGGCTTCCACGGCAAGTTTTCGCCTTTATCATCCCTGGGTTCCTCTTTAGGCGCAAGCGCATCATCGAGGTAGCCGAGCAACTGCCAGCCAACGGGGAATTGTGGGTCGTGGGACTCCCCTCAGAGTTTGAACCGGGTTATCTGGAGGAGATCAACGCCTATCTAGCACAAAGCAGCAAGCGTCAGCAAGTACGTTTGATCTTGAATTATGAGGTGGAGCCATATCTGTTGGCAGCCGACGTGGTTGTGTTGTTCTATGCCGACGTCTATCAAAGCATGGTCGCTAGCTTAGCAGTGGGAGCATGCAAGCCGTGCATTTTTTCGGATTTACCGGCCTTTTCGGATTTGCGCGAGGCAGGGCTGGTCGTGCGCACGCCGGGGGAGTTGCGACAGGCAATGTTGGATGTTCAAGATCCAGAACGATACCGTCAACTGGTGGCAGGGGCAGAGCGACTTCAAGCGAGCTTGAGTCCGACGCAAACAGCCGTGGCATATATCCGATAAAAGGTAGATTAGAAATGCAAGAACTGGATTTGCCCCAAATGGTTCGAGAGGCTCATTCTCGTCTCCGCACTCCTGTGCCTTTGTGCAAGGTATGTGACCTCCCTGAATACAACGACCCCGATTGGGTGGGAACCTTGACGGATTTGGGTTATCCATTTGATGGCAAGTCGTTGGCTAAAAAGGGATGGGAGTATGCTCAATTACTATACGGACTGCGTCGCCTCAATTGCCTCAAGTCCGATGCTAGGGCACTCTCTGTGGGTTGTGGCTCGGAACCGCATTTGTACTATTTGACGAATTATATAGCAGAGGTTGTGGGTGTTGACTTATTTGAAGGTGAACTAGCAGATGTCGTGAAGGATCCAGGTGCTTATGCCAGGATGGACTATCGCGCGGAACGGCTGCAATTATCGCGCATGGATGGCCGCAGACTAGCATTTCCTGATAACTGCTTTGATATCGTATTTTCGCTGTCGTCAATTGAACACTTTGGCGGTCACACAGGTGCTGCTAGGGCGAGCTATGAGATTGGGCGTGTGCTCAAGCCGGGCGGTATCGCGGCGATTGCCACAGAGTTTATCCTGTCAGGTGCCAACCATTCTGATTTCTTTTCTTGGGAGGATTTGCACAAGTATGTCATTGAGCCCAGCAATCTGGAGTTGATCGAACCAATTGACACTTCAATATCTAGCTCGCTAGGAGAACACTATGTCCATGTCAGCAATGTCCACTCATCGCTGTATATGATAGTCTATTGGGGGACTCATCCTAATCGCTTTCCGTTTACATCCATCATGTTGTTTATGATAAAGCCACAGCAGCAATTAGATTCTGCGCAGCGCTCTCATGTGCCAGCCATATGGAGGAAAGAGATGCAAGAATTGGACCTACCGCACCTGATTCGAGAAGCCCGCTCTCGTCTCCGTACACCCGTGCCCTTGTGCAAGGTGTGCGACCTGCCCGAATACAATGACCCCGATTGGCTGTCCGCCGCATCTGCGCTGGGGCTGCCGACTGACGGAACCTGGGTTGCCAAGAAATACTGGGAATACACTCACCTGCTCTACGGTCTGCGCCAGTTGAATTGTATCCAACCGAATGCAAGAGCATTATCTGTGGGGTGCGGCTCTGAGCCGCACTTGTTCTATTTGACCAATCATATCGCCCAAGTCGTGGGCATTGACTTGTTCAATGGCGAGCTGGCAGACATTTTGGAGCATCCCGAAAAGTATACGATGATGCCCCATCACCTAGAACGGCTACAGCTCGTGCGCATGAACGGGTGCCGGCTCGAGTTTCCGGACAATAGCTTCGACTTTGTCTTTTCGCTATCGTCCATTGAGCATTTCGGCGGGCATAAAGCAGCCGCCCAGGCCATGCGTGAAATTGGGCGTGTGCTCAAGCCAGGCGGCGTTGCGGCGATTGCAACCGAGTTTATCCCGGTGGGAGTGAAACATCCGAGCTATTTCTGTTGGGCCGATCTGCACCAATACGTGATCCGTCCAAGCAAGCTCCAATTAGTCGGGAGCATTGACTTGAGCATATCGGACTCGCTCAAAGAACACTATGTTCATGTTCGTGATGTCCGGTCTCCGTTGTACCTCTTGGTTCATGACGGAGAGTCACCCCATACCGTGCCGTTCACATCGGTGATGCTCTTCATGGTCAAACCGCAGCGGCGCGCCGACCTGAGGCAAAAGGGGGTTGTGCCGACTATCTGGGATATGATTCGACGGGCGACCGGCGGTGCCAACGTGCATAGCGATTTCAGCTTAATCTTCCCGCCATTAGCGAGTAGCGTGTTGGACGGCATTAAGCTTGTACACGCACGAGGTGTCGCCTTTCTGGATGGAGGACTGTAGTGTTAGACAGATTGAACAGGCTGACGCCCAGATTTATCAAAGAACGAGTTCCCCAACCCCTAAAATCCTATCTGGCGACTCACCTTGCAAGTCTCCAAGACCAGGCAAAGCCTTTCACGGGATATTCTGAAGAACCACCAATTGTTCCCGATAATTCAGATACTGGCCTGTGCGAGTTGGCTAATCCTGGCAAGTATAGCAACGCTGAATGGCGAGCTATTCACGCAGATTTGGAGACTTATTCCTATGACAAGCATGTCTTTAGCCCCCATGTCTATCGCAAGGGTTGGGAATGGACTCAGGCCGTATATGGCTTGAAGATATTGGGCATGATCAACCCAGACTATTCTGCTCTGGGAGTAGGAGCAGGCAGGGAATGTGTGATCTTTTGGCTGGGCGCACATTTGCGAAAAGTTGTAGCCACTGACTTGTATGGCAACAAAGACTGGACAAAGCAATGGGGAAAGGAAGCAGATGCAGGGATAATGGACAATCCGCAAAAGTATTGCCCCAGAAAAATGAACATGGATAATATTCAATTCTCGATAATGGATGGAACCAACCTGGAGTTCGAGGACGAGAGCTTTAACATTGTGTGGTCTCTATCCTCTATCGAGCATTTTGGCGGTCACCAACGAGCTACTAAGGCGATGAAAGAAATGGCTAGGGTGACCAAGAAGGAAGGAATAGTTGCTGTCGCTACAGAATACTTGTTGTTGGAAGAGTATAGCCATCCCGAGTTCTTCAATAAAAGAGAGTTATACGAATCTGTGATCAATGCGAGCCCTCAGCTTGAGCTAGTAGAGCCAGTTGATTTTTCTTTGCCTCCCCTGGAATACCTCATTGACTCTGTTGTGGTTCCGACCGGGATACATAAGAGAAGACGGCACCTGATACTTAACGATGGTCAGGTTCAATGGACTTCTATCATACTCTTTCTAAGAAAAAAGTAGGGCAGTGGTGCATTCCTCGGTTTGTACGGGATTGACGAAGGACGCTATGAAAATCGCTTTTGTCGTCCAACGCTATGGCCTCGAGGTCAGTGGTGGCGCTGAATTGCTCTGCCGTCAGGTCGTGGAGCACCTCGTTCCAGAGTTTGAGATCGAGGTGCTAACCACCTGCGCGCAAGATTACGTGACCTGGGAGAATACCTATCCCTCAGGCCCCGACACTGTCAACGGCATCTCTGTGCGCCGCTTTCCTGTTCTTCGTACCCGTGAAGACAAGTTCGGCAAACGCTCGGCCTGGCTATACAGTCAGCCACATACCCTACAAGATGAGTTAGATTGGCTGCACGCCCAAGGACCTGTTGCGCCGGACTTGTTGCGCTTTATCGCCGAACACCGCTCTGAATATGCTGCATTTGTCTTTTTTACCTACATCTACTACCCTACCGCATTGGGACTGCGCTTGGTGGCAGACCGGGCTTTGCTGGTCCCAACAGCCCATGACGAACCCCCAATCTACTTGAACATGTACAAAGCGCTGTTCCATTCCCCACGCACCATCATTTACAATACCTTTGAAGAGAAACAATTGCTGGAGGACCTCTTTGGCGTCGAGTACATCCCAAACGAGGTGGCAGGGGTGGGCATTGATGTGCCGACTCAACCGGATGCTGAAGCATTTCGCCGCCAGCATAATATACAGACACCATACGTTGTTTACGTTGGACGCGTCAGCGTCTCCAAGAGTTGCGACACGCTCCTGGATTATTTCGTGCGTTACAAGACCGCGCACCCTGGCCCACTTACCTTCGTGCTCGTTGGCCAGGCCGAAATTCCCATTCCGCAGCGGCCCGATATTGTCTCGCTCGGGTTTGTCTCGGACGAGGTCAAGTTCAACGCCATTGCTGGGGCCGAGTTGTTCTTGCTGCCTTCCAAGTTCGAGAGCCTGTCCATTGCTTTTCTGGAAAGTCTGGCAATGGGAACGCCGGTGCTGTGCGAAGGCACTAGCGCTGTTTTGCGTGGCCATTGCTTGCGCAGCAACGCGGCACTGTATTACCTCAACTACCCCGAATTTGAAGCCAGCCTGGAATTGCTTCTAGCTAACCAACGCCTCCGGCGGTCACTAGGTCGCCGAGGGAAGCAATACGTCAAAGAGACCTTTACGTGGGAGAAGGTAGTCCTCAAGTACCGCCGTCTGCTTACACAGACTGTCAAGACACCATGGTGGTAGTTGTGTGAATAAATGCAGCCGTTATGGAATTGCAACGCAGCACTAACGATACACAGCGCATTTTAGGTTATGATGAGGGCATGACTCTGGGATGGAGTTGGGCTATACTCAATGAGGTGCAAGATGATGTGTAAGAAACGTCGAATGTTTGGGGTGACTCTCGTGATGGTCCCAGTACTTGTATTGGGAACAGCCTGGCAATTTGTGCCTGGGCCTTTGTCGCGCGTGGCTGCGGCTGCGACGCTTTCGACGGTGACCTTGAGTGGTGAGCGTATCGAGCAGTCCAGTGTGGCAACGGCTGATTTTAACAGCGATGGCCGCAAAGAGATCGTCGTCGGAGGCCGGGATGGCATGTTGTATGTGATCGCCTATAACGGCTCGTCTGTGTCAGTGGTGTGGTCGCGACAGGTGGCGATTGACCTCAACAACGCCGGCGCTCCTACTGCTGGATGTGTGACAGACAAGAGCGATATTCGTTCGGCTCCGGCAATAGGAGACTTGGACAATGATGGGCATCTGGAGATCGTCGTCACCACGGGCGGTGATCCAGCACAGCACCGGAATGGCGGCGTACTGGTCTATCGGTACAACTCTGCTTGGTCTTTCACGCTGGTACCTGGTTGGCCGCAGCCTAAGCAAGATGTGGTAGGAAAGGGACCAGGAGCCAGCGATCCCGATGGGTGCTGGGATGGTATCTGGGGATCGCCAGCTTTGGGCGATTTGGATGGTGATGGCGATCTGGAAATAGCGGTGGAAGGGTTTGATCGGCGGCTCCACGTCTGGCACTATGATGGCACGTATGTCACAGGTTGGCCAATCCAGCCACCTACCATTTCCCGGGGGGGATGGGCTACGCCGGCGATCGCTGATATAGATCAAGATGGCCTACCCGAAGTGATCTTTGGCACAGATTATGAGACGAATGGCTTCTACAACCTATACGTCTTTAATGGCGATGCGTCGCTTCTCCCAGGTTTTCCTGTACAAACTACCCAGAACATGATGTCTTCTCCTGCCATCGGCGATATCAATGGCGACGGTTGGCCGGAGATTGTCGTTGGAACCGGAACCTATGAGGCGTCGGGGGGAAACAAAGTGTACGCTTGGGATCACAATGGCAACTTGTTACCCGGATGGCCTACGACTACAGAAGGTAAGATGCCAGCCTCACCGGCGTTGGGCGATCTGGATGGAGACGGCGATTTGGAAGTTGTGATCGGTTGTGGCGCTGAAGGTGATCCCTATAATCCTGCTACTTGCACCAAGTTATATGCCTGGCATGGCGACGGCAGCCTCGTATTCGCCACGAGTCCAGCGAACAACACTGGCTGGTCGGCCGACCCCAATGGCTTGCCTTATCCCCCGATATTGGCAGATTACGATGGAGACGGCTCCATCGAGATTCTGGCGGTGAATCGGTGGTCGTGGGGAATTTCAACCGTTGGACATGATGGAAGCAACCGCAACGATTCGAGCCTCCGTACCGAAAACACGTTAAGCAGTCCCCCTGCTGTAGATGATGTAGATGGCGATGGTAAACTGGAGATCATCATTGGTGGCGCAAACAGCAGTGGAAGTAACGGCAAGGTTTACATCTGGAAAATGAATGGCAGCACAAGTAATGCGCTCCCCTGGCCGATGTTTCATCGCGACGTGCGCCGTACAGGCCGTTACTTGTTGCCACCCAAGCTGGGGTTCCCCTCCGAGATCCGTATGTTTCATCAACAGGGATCGGGCAATACAGAAGCGCAGTACGCTTTCGTTCGGAATGAAGGAGAAGGCCAGTTCGACTGGCGTATTACACATTCCATTGGACGCCTGCAGGTCATCCCGAACGTCGGCACCGTCACGGCCACCACACCAGCACAATTTGTCATAGATACCACTGGCCTTAACATTGGCTGGACAACATTGGGAACGGTGACCCTCACTGGCACTGCAAGCGGAAAAAGCATTCTTGGTAGTCCCACGACTGCAACGGTTTACATCTATGTCGGTGATGTCAACCGAGTTTACCTTCCGGCTGTCTTGCGGAACTACTGAGTCTGGTGCTCACACGTAGAGTAAAAGAACAGACTCCGGGAGCCTAGAGGTTCCTGGAGTCTTGTTTTGGTATCTGTATGGCTAATCTTCCACATATCCTGCACGGCGCGCAATCGCTTCGACGTACACTGCGCGGACTCGGTCGGCCACAATCTCCCAGGTATAATTCTCTAGCACTTTTTGGTACCCTGCTTCGCCCATTTGTGCTCGCCGTTGCGGGTCTGCTAGCAGAGCCAAGATGGCCTGCGCCAGCTCCTCGGCCTCTTGGTATGTGACCAGTAGTCCGTCGCGCCCTTCATCAATGACTGACGGAATGGCCCCCCTGCGGGTGCCGATGACAGGCTTTTTGCATGCCCACGCCTCCAAGAAGGCGATGACAAAAGATTCATATCCGGAGGGCAGCACAAACACGTCGCAGGCCGCAAGCAAGTCTGGCTTTTCGTGTTCGGCAAAGTCGCTCAGAACGGTGACGCGCTCTTGCTGTTCCGGTGTGAGGCTGCTGATCTGCTGCTCCAGTTGGTGAGAGTAGGAAGTTCTTGCGCCTGCGATGAGCAACCGAACGTCGGGCTGTGCAGCCCACACGCGTTGCATCGCCTGAAGCAGCGTATCAAAGCGTTTGCGCTCTGTCTGTTTGGCCATGATGGCCACGACCGGCGACATTTCCCATCTATATCGGTCCCGCAGTCTTGCTCCATCTGCCTTGGCAAACGCGCGAATATCCACGCCCGCGCCGATGACGGTGATTTTGTCCAGTGGGATTCCACGCCCAACCAAATAGTCACGCTCAAAGGTCGTGAGAGCGATGTAAGCATCGGCTTGCTGAATGGCTTGGTAAATCACCTTACGGTCATAGCCCCACGTATCAGCCGCATGAATTGCACCTAACAAGACCAAGGGAGTTTTCGAACGCCGCGCCCCGGCAAGCGCATAGTACATGTGAAGCAAGGGGAATCCCATCGCTAAGATCACATCGGCTTTACTGTCGGCAACCGCGCGGGTCATTCCCCAGATCACTGGACCAGTTTGAATCGTGCGCAGCCAATCGTTGTAGGGCAAGCGCAGCCGATAAGCTCCACCTGCCATTAACTTGCGCAGCGTATTTAGACGATTGAATACCGGAAAGCGACGCACTGTCACACCGTTAATTTGCTCCACGCCAGTGGGCATAGCAGGTTCGTTGGAACCCCAAAAGTATTCCATGTTGTACGCAACAGTAGTGAACACGGTCAGTTGGTCGCGATGTCGCGAGACCAGTTGCTCGGAGAGGTTCTTGACGAGCCATTGAGAGCCGCCAATAGATGGGTGATACCCGTGAACCACGTGTAGGATCTTCATCGGTCTCGTCCCCTGATGTGCTTCAAGCCGAGAGCAATAGAGGTGAATAGCAGGCCGGCCGCTGTGAGCAGGCTGACTGCCAGGCCTAGCTTAAACGAGAGCGGATTGTATTCAAACTCTACCTGGTGTGCGCCAGCTGGTACGACGACGGCGCGAAAGGCGTGGTCGGCGACGTACACGGGCGTGAGGCGACCGTCCACTCCGGCTTCCCAACCTGACGCATAGTTGTCGGTCAAGACCAGCAGACCGTCTACAGCAGTCTCCACTCTCAATTTGATTTGGTTCGGCTCATAATCAGTGATGTGAACCGCAGCCGTAGTCGCCGGTTCTATTGGAGGCTCCACCCAGCCAGCGGGCCTCTCCTCTAGCACGACTGTTTTACGAAAGTCAAAGTCGCTATCTGTAGTGCGCTCAAGGGATCGGGCAGCGCCGTTCACGACTTGAGCCTGGTGGACGATAAAAGCGCGGGGCAACACGTCGCGGTTGCGATAGACCTTTACGCTACCCGCATCGCTATAGGCCAATTCCCATTTTCCATCAAGTGGCTGGTCCGTGAGGACATACTTGACGTTCAGCAAATCGAATAAGGGCGAGCCGGCCCGCACGAAAAGCGAATGAAAGTGGAAGCGATAGTGGCCTTCCAGTCGGTCAATGATGTCTGTATATCGCCTGGGAACGACCATGTCGTACCCGCGCACATCGGACAAACCAAAGACCATGCTGGTGTTGGGCTGCAAAATCAGGCCAGTACCGCTCACGCGGTAGATGTCCGGGTCCTGCTGGAGGAACTGGATAGCGCCTGGTGTTGGGAAAATCTGTAGGGGAGCGATGGTGGGATTGACCGACCTGCCGACCCAAAAGGCATCCAGCAGCGTGAGGCCCAGCGCGGCGCAGCCCCACATCCTCGCGCCGGCAAGTGGTTCCCACTTTTCACGCCACCGATGCAGCGCAAACCAGGCGAACACCATCAATACTGGCAAGTACATCACGAGGTGGCTTGGCCGAAACAGGGCCAACTTCTTTTCATACCGCTCTTCTACCAGGGCATAGTAATACTCCAACGGGCGAGAAAGATAAGGCGAGCCCCAGTTCATCTGCATAAAGTCGCGCCCGGAGCGGATGACCTGATCCTTAAGGACGACCAGGCCGCCATACGCAACCGTGATGAGGAAGAGACTCGTCAATGCCAGCAAGATTAGAATGGACAGAGCAGTTCGGCGGCTATCTTTCTGTTCCACGATCTCGTCCAGCCCCAGGCCAGCCAGTACGGCAATGGCGAAGGCGTAAATCAGGCGCAGCCTCCCGTTCGATGCGAGGTTGAAGAGTGGCAGATAATTGACGGCATTCAGCACGGGCAGACGGAGCGCGACCCCCAGGCAGACAACTGCCATCAGGGTGAAAAACAGGATCAGATTTCGGCGAGGAGAGGAGTATTGTCGAATGTGGCGTAGGACCGCTGTCGCCGCCAGGGTTAACGGCAACACACCGACGTACAGGTTCTGTTCCACAGAGTTGCTGTAAGGGAACCAATAACTTCCATCAAGCTCGGCGCCAAAGTAATGGGGCAAGAGAGCCGTGATCGCTGTGGGCCAGTCGCGCCATTCGAACAAGATGCGAACCAGGAGGGAAGACAGGCTGCCAGGTATCTGGGCCTCTTTCATAGACGGCGTGGCGCTCTGGAAGAGAGCCTCCGCAAAAGGCAATAATTGCGCCAACGCCAACAGGATGCCAATCACCGCAGCCGTGGCGATCCTCGCAAGTTGAGGGGGTAATTTCGACGACCGCCAACCTTCGAGGGAAACAGCCCGGTAGAGCGCATACGCCGCCCAGGCCAGCATGACGTAGAAGCAAGTTTCGGGATGTCCCCCAAGAAACTGAGCGTCAATCGTCAGACCGCTGGCGACGGCATAGAGTATGCTCTGGCGGGTGAGTGCTCGCTCGATGGTCCACAGCATAGCTGGCAGCCAGACGATGACGGGAGAAAGTGGGTAACCAAGCCACACGATCATCGGCCCACTGAATGTAAAGACAATCATGGCCAGCACCGCACCCGGCGCACCGAGGCCGATCTCGCGGGCAAACAGGAACGTGAAAATACCGGCCACAAGCAGGCGCACGATGGCTGTGACGATGTACGAGGAATAAAGAGGGACAAGATAACTGAGCAGATTAAAAGGGCTGAAGAGCGCGGATTGGGTGTTCCCTACGAAAGGCAGACCACCCTCAATTTGCGGATTCCAGAGTGGCAGTTGGCTCCGGGCAAGCGAACGCAGGGTAAATACCTTCCAGGGGAAATACATAAAGACCTGATCGGACAGGATCGGGTTGGACGGGTGAATGTAGCCTGCCGGCGCCAGCGCCTGCCAGAGAGGATCGGTATCAAAAATCAAGTCGGCGGGCAATAACACGCGCCCGCCGATCACAGCGGGCCAGAAAAAGATCACTAACAACAGGAGCAGTAGCAAGGCAGCGCCTACTATTTCCCACTTGGCCCTTTGACTTTGAATCCTATGTTTGACCTGTTCGCTCCACAAGTTGATCATAGATTCTCTCGAACGATGCGATCATTGCCTGCTCTGAAAAGTCCCTTTGTCCCACTTGCTGTGCTGCTTTTTGCAGACTTGCATACTCGCGCGCCAACCCTTCGACGGCAGTCAGGATGCCAGCCGGGGTCACGTTTTCCACCACCTGGCCGCTGCCCGTTTGCTCCACATAGTCCGCTATTGGGATGCACCGACTGACGAGGACGGGCTTGCCCGCGGCCAGGGACTCGATCAGCGAATGGGGATACGACTTGATGATGGCCGAGTCGGCGGCTAACGATACACTGGCGTGCACACCAGCCAGTACGTTATTGACGTCCACAGGCTGGTCAAGCACCTCTACCTGTTTCTCAAGGTTCAAGCGATGCACACGGCGTTTCATTTCGTCGGCCAACACGCCTCGCCATAAAAAAACCAGGTGCAGTTGAGGCGAGTGTTGGGCAGCGGCCAGGAGGGCATCCACACCTTTTGTCCGGAACTGGGCCCGCGTCCAGGGAGCGGATCCAACCAGCAGTTTGATCTCCGATTGCAGTGGCAAAGGAGCACAAGTGAATCGGCTTGTATCAATGCCAGGATGGACCAGCACACTATTGTCCAGGCCCCACGCCCTCAATTGCTTGAGGCTACGCTCGTCATACACGGTGACGGCAGCCAGCGAGGCAAAAAAGTCTATATTGGGCTGTCTATCCCCGACTCCACTGCTGATGGAATAAAGGACCGGCCGGCGCAGTCGGTGCAACACTGGGAAGGGAAATGGGTCGGGATTGTACAGGTGGTGCAGGTGCAGGTTGGTTTCCTGGGCCTGGAGTTGCCTGAGTTTGTGGAACCCAAACAGTAATCTGGGTATGTAAATCGGAGAGTGTTGATTGGGATTGAGGTAGGCCAACTCTCCACCAAAACGACCGCGCAATGCACTGATTTCTTGCGAAAGGGCTTCACGCTCTGGCCACTTGGGGGGAAGGATTGTGAGGTGATAGAGAATGTTCATGTTAGGGGGCGATTTGACTCGTCAAGCCGGAACATGCAGCTAACACGCGCTCGTTCTGTCCCCCGAATCGCCCGCGCAATCCGTCGAGGAGGCCCAGACGAACGGCACGAGCGGTCGCCGGCTTGCCACTCAGTACAAGTTTCAGGGCCAATGCCAGGCTGTAGAAAGTCCAAAAGCCGTCTAACAAAACGCGCCCGTAGTGGTAAAACTTGCGGATAAACAAGAAACGGTTTCGGACAATGTAATAGGTGTGTAGTGTAGCTCGCAAGCTGGACGAACGCCCGAGAGAATGGAAGGCCCATACGCGTGTGTCTACGACGCTGCGATAGCCTTTCTGCCTGGCCTGCCTACACAGGTCGGCCACCTCAGTGCTGAAGAAATAGTCCTCGTCCAAAAGGCCAACCGTGCGAAAGATCTCTGCTCGTACCAAGAGCACCGTGCCCGGCACATACTCGACTGTGCAGATCGGTTCATTGGAAGTTATTTTAGCTATGTGCGAGTGGTGATGCAGAACAGGGTTCTTGCCCCCCACTGCCAAGAGCCGATCCTTTTGTTCAGCATCCAACAGCAGCGTCCCGACAAAACCTATCTGTTCATTAGCTTGAAGTGTCTCCAACAGCCTGATGACGTGCTCTTCCTCGATGAAGGCGTCATTGTTCAACAGTAGGATGGGTGCATCACTTGCGGCGAGAGCTTGTGCAATTCCCCGGTTGTTTCCACCGGCAAAGCCCAGGTTGGTCGCGTTGCGAATCAGATGGACATTCGGACATTCGCGGGCAATGACTTGATCGCTGCCGTCGGTCGAGGCGTTGTCCACTACCCAGATCGTAGGCCGCAGGCGCTTCCAGGTGGCAATGTCGTGAATACAACGCAAGGTATCGGCTGCTGCGTTCCAGTTCAAAATAATGATCGCTAAATCCATCTGAATGTCACACGCCATCTCTGGCACCGTCATGCAATTCGCGAGCCAGTTTGACTTGAATGACATTCTAACATAAGATAGCAGCACGGTCAAAACCTGATGGTTTTATTGGGGGTCGTGAGGGTTGACGGTATGCGAATTCTACACCTTGTCCATCAATATATGCCGGAGTATGTCGGTGGCACTGAACTCTATACTCAGTGGTTGGCGCGGGGATTGAGCCGGCGCGGCCACGAGGTCACCGTTTTCTATCGTCGCAGCGCCGAAGGTGTAGGACACGAGGTGCTGTCTGAAGACGGTTTACGGATCTGGGCGGCCTGGACGGGTGTGCAGAGTCCAACCCGCCGTTTTCTTGCCACCTTTGGCGACCCGTCGATGGTGCGCGTGTTCGAACGTGCCCTCGAAGAAACCCGGCCAGAGTTGGTTCACGTCCAACACCTGATGGGACTCCCGGTCGCATTGATCCAGTCCATCCAGCAGCAAGGGCTCCCTTTTATGATTACCTTGCACGATTATTGGTGGATCTGCGCTAATGCCCAATTGCTGACCAACTATAGTCAGCAGTTGTGTGAGGGGCCTCGAGCGTACCTGAACTGCGCTCGTTGTGCCTTGGCCCGCGCCGGACGTTCCCAACTTGCGCCGGCGCTACCCGCTCTGGCAGGGTGGTTGGCCTGGCGTAACTATTTGTTGCGTCGGGTCATGCAAGCGGCCAGCTGGCTCATTGCTTCCACCGAGTTTGTGCAAAGTTGGTATGCAGCGCATGGCGCGCCGACTCGGAGCCTCATGGTTATTCCACCTGGTCTTGAACTTGCACCCACCCCCCGGCCAATGCGGAAATCGAACGATTCTGTGCACTTTGCGTATATTGGAGGGCTTGCCTGGCAGAAAGGCGTTCATATTCTGGTGGACGCCTTTAGCCAGGTCAAAGGGGCGGCGGATTTGTGGATCGCGGGAGACGAGTCCTTCGACCCAGCCTACGTGGCCCGCTTGCGCGCACTGGCCTCACCGAATGTGCGCTTCCTCGGCAGACTGGCGCGCGAACAGGTCTGGGATACCTTGACTCAGGTGGATGTGATCGTGGTACCGGCTATCTGGTACGAGACCTTTTCATTTATTGTGTCCGAAGCTTTTGCTGTCGGTGTGCCGGTGGTTGCTTCTCGTCTAGGCCCTTTGGCTGATCGAGTTCATGATGGCATAGACGGCTTACACGTGCCCCCTGGCGATGTAGTTGCTTGGCGGGCTGCATTGCAACGGCTGGTGGATGAGCCAGATTTGCTGGCGCACTTGCGGGCCAATGTGCGCCCTCCCGTTACGCTTGATGAGCACGCAGCCAAGATCGAGGCTCTTTACGCCCAATTCGTTGACGGGAGTTCGCAGGCGCAATAGAATGTGCGAGTGCCGGGTTATTGAACAACAGGCCGCAGGACAAGAGCATGCCTTGTCTTGCGGCTGTCTATTGCCATATCAAGTGTCTTTTGTTATAATCCCGTCGCCTTCCGAAAGACACCCCGGCGATTGAGAACTGACGGCGCATGGCCTGATGCCCCCAATACCGTGCGGGATTGACGGTCGGCTTGAGATGATCTCTGATGAAGCTCATTATCCAAATCCCATGCCTCAATGAGGAAAAGACGCTGCCGCTAACGGTGCGCGATCTGCCCCAGTCTATACCGGGCGTAGATGTCATCGAACTGCTTGTGGTTGACGACGGCAGTTGCGACCGGACGGTGGAGGTGGCGCGCGAGTTGGGTGTTCACCATATCGTCTGTCTGCCAAAGCATGTAGGGTTGGCTCGCGCCTTCCGGGCTGGCCTGGAGGCAGCGCTGCTGGCGGGCGCCGACATCATCGTCAACACTGATGCGGATAACCAGTATTATGGCGCCGACATTGCTCGATTGGTCGAACCGATTCTGGCTGGTCGGGCTGATATTGTGGTGGGCGACCGGGGAGTGGCGACGCTCGAGTACTTTTCGCCGGTCAAGCGCCTGCTGCAGCGGTTTGGCAGTTGGGTCGTGCAGTTGGCTTCTGGCATCTCTATACCCGATGCGACGAGCGGTTTTCGCGCATTCAGCCGAGATGCAGCACTGCGGACGAGCGTCTTGAGTGAATATTCGTACACGCTCGAGACTCTCATCCAGGCCGGCGCACACCGGTTGGCGATCGAGTACGTGCCGATCCGAGTGAATGCCAAGACGCGCGAGTCTCGGCTGGTCGCAAACGTGCCCGAGTTCATAAGCAAATCGCTTCTGACTATCGCACGGGTATATGCTACCTATCGGCCATTGCGTGTGTTTCTGGCCATCGGTGGACTGTTCTTGGTGGGCGGCTTGGTGTTGGGATTGCGCTTTCTGTATTTCTACCTGTTCAGCCGAGGGGCAGCCGGTCATGTCCAGTCGCTCATCCTTGCGGCGATCTTGATTATCCTCGGTGTTCAGGTGTCGCTGATTGGCCTCATTGCTGACCTGGTCGGCGTCAACCGGCGGATGATGGAGGAGACTCTATATCGCGTGCGGAAGATGGAACTAGACCGGGCGCGCGCTGGTACGCCGGGTATATCTTCAAGGACGCAGGGCTAGGTGGCAGTGTCCAATCGCCGTTTTGGGTTGTTGCTTATACTGGTATGGGTTGCTTTATGGGCCAGCGGCTGTTCCTATTTTGTGGATGCCACGCAGCCGAATAATTCGTTAGGGTTAGGCAGCCCGGTGACTGCCACGCAGACCGTTGGGCAGACCTTTGTAGCGCGACACGGTGGACTGAATGGCGTCAGCGTGCGGATGGCTGTAGACGGTCCGGCGGGCGACGGCGCTGCGATCTTGCACCTCCGCGCCAACCCAACGGCGCAGCAGGATATCGCCCAATCTCGCCTGCCTCTCTCCCGAGTTTCAGGCCCCGGCTTTTACGAGTTCTCTTTCCCCGCTATTCGAGACACGCACGGGCAGCGCTATTATTTTGTGATTGAAGCGCTGGGGCTGCCGGACGGCAGTTCGCTTGTAGTGGGGCGTGGCCCTGGGCAGACCTACGACGATGGCGCGATGTACCGGTCGGGCCAGCCGCGCGACCGGCAATTGACCTTCCGGCTGCATTATGCGTGGGGAGCGCTCATCGTCAGTTTGTTGCTTGGTGCGTTGGCCGATCTGCAAGTTGTCGTGGTAGCGTTAGTTCTGTTCGTGTTGCCGGGTTATGCGCTACTAACATATTTGTTGCCAGATGGCAAATATGCATGGGGCGAAAAGCTAGGTCTGGCTGCTGGCCTAAGTTTGTGTGTCTATCCACTCCTGATGTTATGGGCGCGCGTGATCGGCGTGCAGCCGGGAGCGGCAACGGCATGGGGGCCGGTGATAGCAGCATCTCTTGCGCTGGCTTGGCGTTATCGTCGTGCGGCCCGTATACGGCCTGCTCAAGTATATTCTGCCCTGCGAGAGTGGGCGCGTTCGGCAGCATGTTTGCCTGACGTGACTTGGCTGTTGATGGCGGCGCTGGTCTTGGGTGTGCGATTGTTTGTTATACGGGGGTACCAGGTCCCATTCTGGGGCGATTCGATACAGCATGTGGCCATCGGCCAGTTGATGGTGGATCATGGTGGACTGTTTGACTCGTGGCTGCCCTACACGCCTTTCAGAACACTCACAGTGCATTTTGGTTTTCACAGTGACATTGCTGTTGTGCACTGGCTGATGGGCGACAGCATTCCGCGCAACACGCTCGTGACGGGGCAAATCGTCAACTTTCTGGCGATTCTCACTTTGGTTCCGTTGGCAAATCGCTTGCTCCAAAGCCGATGGGCCGGCGTTGGGACGCTACTTGTGGCTGGGCTATTGTCAACGATGCCGATGGAGTATGTGAACTGGGGGCGTTACTCACAGTTGGCAGGCCAGGCTGTGCTGCCGGTTGCAGCCTGGTTGACGTGGCAACTCGCCGAGGTCAAAGCGAGGCAATGGTGTGCCGTTCTGCTCACGGCCATTGCGTTGGCCGGCATGTTTCTATCGTATTATCGGATGCCGCACTATTACGCTGCGTTTGTCGTTGTGTGGCTCGCGGCCTATGCTTTGCCACGCTGGCGGCTGGATTGGCGTTCATGGGGCAGGTGGGCGGTGCAAATAGTCGCGGTTGGCTTAGTGATGCTGATGTTGCTTGCACCGTGGTTGGCGCATATCGCCGGTGGCACACTGGCTGCCTCGGTTGAGGCCGCGGTCGCCAGCGGCTCCACGTGGGAACAGGTGCGGAGTGAATACGAACAGTGGCGTGGCATTGCGCTTTACGTTTCTCCTCTATTAATGGTTCTGGCTGGCGGGGGGCTGGCTTGGGGGCTGACGCAGCGTGGACGTCGCATGGGAGTTGCGACTATTGGTTTGTGGGCAGTTGGGTTGGCGGCGTTGACGGCGACGCGACTGATACGGCTGCCCGGTTCCAATCACATGGCAAGTTTTGCCATCATGATCGGCTTGTATATGCCTATCGGGTTGTTGGGCGGCTACCTGATTGACTCTGTGCTCCACAATCTAGAGCCATTAAAGGCCTGGGCGAAAGTGGTCGCTGTGGGTGGGTTATTCATCGTGACGTTGTGGGGCATCAGGGAGCGCAGTGCCGTCATCAAGCATGCGTATCGCCTGGTGGCGCCAGCCGATGTGGCGGCAATGGATTGGATTCGGACCAATACGCTTAGTGATGCGCGTTTCCTGGTGGATGGGTTCTTGATTTATAATGGCCAATCGGTGGTTGGTTCGGACGCGGGATGGTGGATTCCGTTGTTAGCAGGCCGCCAGAATACCATGCCGCCGCAATACGCATTGCTGAATGAGAAACCGAACCAGCCCGGTTACGATAAGGCTGTGACCAATCTTGTGGCCGAACTGCGCCGCGCCGGGGTCACGTCGCCGGAGGGGATTAGACTGCTGTGCCAGTATGGTGTCACGCACGTTTACGTGGGACAGGGGCAGGGACAAATCGCACTGCCACCGCCGGAGCCGATGCTGCCCCTCTCGAAACTAGAGGCATCACCGCATTTCGCGGCGCTGTATCGTCAGGATAAGGTGGGGGTGTTTGCATTTGATACATCAGTGTGTCCGTAAGTTTCTGCCGCTTCAGTGACGGTCGATCACACGGGCGTGCTCAGAACGAAAACAAGCCGAGGAGTCAAGGATGTCTCTTAATTCTCTAGTCACGGGTGGCGCTGGTTTCATCGGTTCGCACGTTGCGCAAGAACTGGTGCGAATGGGCCACCAGGTTGTCGTACTGGATGATTTGAGTGGCGGCAATGTTGACAATGTCCCACCGGGGGCAACACTTCAAGTTGCTTCCATCCTCGACCGTGACACAATCAAATCGCTCTTTGAGCAGCACCACTTCGATTACGTGTTCCACCTTGCCGCGTATGCTGCCGAAGGTCTGAGCCACTTTATCAAGCACTTTACCAGAACAACCTGATCGGCTCGGTCAACTTGATCAATGCCTCGGTGAACTATGGGATCAAGTGCTTTATCTTTACCTCTTCCATCGCCGTCTATGGGGCAGCTCCCCTGCCGATGGTCGAGTCCACGCCGCCCCAACCTGAGGATTCGTACGGCA
>Ga0315279_10002081_pt1 | contig 31098 bp, 31 predicted proteins | sample YL17G06_20_MG_FD_203694 | JGI IMG/M metagenome (GOLD analysis project Ga0315279, IMG submission 203694) | Sediment microbial communities from Yellowstone Lake, YNP, Wyoming, USA - YL17G06_20 | ecosystem: Environmental > Aquatic > Freshwater > Lake > Sediment | place: USA: Wyoming | collected...
GCAGATGCGAGGCGCCGCGACGCAGGCGATGTCGGTGTGCATCGTCGAGGAGCGGCAACGAAGCAGATGCCCGCCCGCCGCCGCGCCCCTCCGGGCTGCGGCCCGCAGGCCCGCTGGTTTTGTTGCTCGCTCCTTACATACCACCTCGGGTATGCTCGTCGCTCGCGCCTCGCCAGCGGGCCTGGGGGCCTGCAGCAAAGTGTAAACGTTATTCATTGACAGACCCTAAGACTGCCGCTTCGCGAGCACGACTGCTCCAATGATCGCAACCAGGATCAATATGGATATCACTTCAAATGGCAGCAGATACTCGTTGAAGAGAACCTCCCCAAAGTGACTCACCGTGCCGATTCCCCCCGCGACGATATCAGGTTTCCGTGGAGCTTTGGCCAAGTCATAGGCCCTGAGAAGAGGGTAGAGAAGCGACAGTGCAACAACTCCCAGGATGACTGCAGCATACTTCAGATGGCTTTTCTTGTCCTGCCCGGCCGAGGCCGAGAACGGGTCCAGCAGCATGATGACGAACAGGAATAGGACCATGATGGCGCCCGCATAAACGATGATCTGAACCGCAGCGATGAACGGCGCCGCAAGCATCATGTAGATGCCGGAAAGGGCGGTGAGACAGATGATAAGGGAGATTGCGGAATAAAAGACCCTGCGCAGAGCGACAACATTAATTGCAGCCAGTAGCGCAATCCCTCCAAATAAGTAGAAAAGCAGTTTTTCCATTTACTTAAGGTTGTCCAGGATGCGATCGAGTTTCTCAGGTGTGAGATCCTCGTGATATTCCTCATTGATCTGAACCACCGGGGCCGTACCGCAGGAGGCCAGGCACTCCACTTCCATCAGTGTGAACTTGTTGTCCGGAGTCGTCTCTCCGGGTTTGATACCCAGCCTCTTCTTGAGGTGGGTCATTATCTCCTCGGAATCGCAAAGTAGACAAGAAATGTTAGTGCAGACCTGGATAACGTACTTTCCTACCGGTTTCCTGTGAAGCATGGTGTAGAAGCTGGCGACCTCGTAAACCTCGTTCGGCGCAAGTTCGAAGACGGCCGCTACTTCGCGTACCACATCGGGGGAAAGGTATCCGGCTTCTTCTTGAGCCAGCTGCAGGGATGGAATAAGGGCTGACCTTCGGCGTGGATATTTTTCAATCAGAGCCTTGATTTGTTGGTGCGTCTTTTCGGATAGCATGCCGGGGTCCGTTTCGAACTCCAGGACGGGATAAATGAAGTTAAGGAAACTCCACAAATGTTTTCAAATCAAGTAGTTGAAACAGCTCCGGGCCTTGTCAGAGAAGGGTTGATATTAGTGGACAGCTTCCAGCGGTGTCAAGGCTTTTCTAGCCCGGTAAACCACGGAGACACAGAAGTAACGAAGACTCTCGGTGATTTCCGCGTCTCTGTGGTGTGATGCATTTTGATTTGCTATGATGTCGCTATGCGAGAGAGTCTGCTGCTGGAAATAAACGGAGATACTCGTTCGGTTCCACCGATTTCGAACATCCGCGAACTGCTACAGTTTCTTGGAATAGAACCAGTGCGCATTGCTGTGGAAGTGAATCACAAGATCGTTCGTCGCAAGGACTGGGAAGCCACTCCTCTGGGGAACATGGACAAAGTGGAAATTGTCCAGTTTGTCGGGGGCGGATAGAGCAGGTCGCTGATGAAGGATTGAGTATTTCAATTGATTGATAGCTTGCGGTTTGGACGTTGGGGGCAAAAGTGACCTATTCATTGTGCGATGATGTATTGGTGTTGGGGGGGCGGAGCTTTCGATCGCGTTTGATTGTAGGCACCGGGAAATACTCTACTTTCGGCCTGATGAGAGAAGCCCTCGAAGTATCGGGGGCTGAAATCGTGACGGTCGCGGTGCGCCGGATCAATCTGAACGATCGATCGGACGAATCTCTTTTGAGCTACATCGACATGCAGCGCTACATTCTCCTGCCGAATACGGCAGGATGCTACTCCGCGGAGGAGGCGATCCGGATCGCCAATCTCGGCCGGGAAGCCGGGTTGTCGAATTGGGTCAAACTCGAAGTGATCGGGGATGAGAAAACGCTGTTTCCCGATACCGAGGCCCTGCTCGCGGCAACCAAGATCCTGGTGAAGGACGGTTTTGTAGTCCTGCCCTACACCAACGATGATCCCATCATAGCCCGCAAGCTCGAAGAAGCCGGGGCGGCCGCCATTATGCCTCTGGGTGCCCCAATTGGATCGGGGATGGGCATTCAGAATCCTGCCAACATACGCATCATCTTGGAAAACACCTCTGTGCCGGTCGTCGTAGATGCCGGTGTTGGTACCGCTTCCGATGCTGCCATCGCCATGGAGCTAGGGTGTGACGCAGTGCTGATGAACACGGGCATCGCAGGTGCGTCGGACCCCGTCGCTATGGCGGAGGCCATGAAGTATGCCGTTCAAGCCGGGCGGCTTGCCTACAAGGCCGGTCGCATTCCCAAAAAACTTTACGCATCTGCCAGCAGCTCCGTGCAGGGTGTTTCCCGCTGACGGGAGTCCATGCAAATCGAGGCATACCGAGAACGCCTGGAACAGTTCGATGAGTCCCTTAATCGGGAGCTGTATTACTACTATTCAGGGATAAAGGATCGCCTCGAAACGAGCGGGATCTACTCCGAATATTCCGACCTGTTTACCTTTGAAAGAATCCGTGAGATAGAAGCTGAAATCGAACGGGCCAAGAAGTCCTGCGAGTCGCGAAAAAAGAGCCTTGCTCGCCTGCGTTGGTTTGCAGTAGAGCACCACCTGGACTCCAGGGTCAGCTCCCTTTCGCAGGAGATTTCCGCACTTGAAGCGCAGCGCACCTTCGACTGGGACGGCAGGGAGATAGCCTTCGTCCAGATTCCTCTCCTCCTCAATCAGGAGGCGAGTGCAGTGAGGCGAGGACAGCTCAATGCCATGCGGATTTCGGCCATGAAGGCGGTCGAATCGCTGAAACAAGAACGGCTCGCAGGGCTGCACACCGCGTCGGTGGAATTGGGTTTTAAGAGCTACCTGGACGTATGCCAGAGCTGCACGGGCATTTCTTACGCGGGTCTTGCCGCGCAGCTCGACAGACTAATGGCCGCTACTGCCGCAGTTTATCTCGAGCGTCTGAGCAATTCACTGCAAGTCACGATCGGTCTGTCCGCCGATGAGGCTCGACACTGCGATGCGTGGTACTGGAGATGGAAGAATCAGGCCTGGCATTTCTTCACCCAGGAGCGCCTGCTTGCTGCCGTGGAGGAAACCTTCTCCCGACTGGATCTTCAGCCCCGGAGATTGGGAAGCATTTCGATGGACCTGGAGAAGCGGCCACTGAAGAGTCCGCGGCCTTTCTGCGTTGCCATTCGGGTTCCAACTGAGATCAAGATTGTTCTGCTTCCTCGCGGCGGATACAACGACTATGCGGCTTTATTGCACGAAAGCGGCCACGCGCACCATTTGGCTTGGATGAGTCCCTCTCTGCCGGCCGAGCATCGCATCTGGGGCGATCGCGGATTGTCCGAGACGTATGCCTACCTGTTCGAGTATCTGCTGACGGACAAGGAATGGTTGCGAGAAACATTCGCTCTCACCCCGCCGGACGGCCTGTTCCGTTTTCAGATTCTATATCGTGCATTTCTTGTTCGGCGCTATGCAGGCAAGCTGCGGACTGCGATCGCGCTTTATCAGGGAGCCGTGCCGTGCAATGCTCCTGAAACCTATGCGGAGTTTTCGCGGCAGTGCACTGGCCTCAGGCACGACCCGGAGTTATATCTGGAGGATCCTACGGAAGGACTTAACTCTGCCGACTACCTCAGGGCTTGGATTTTCGAGCCAATGTTGAGAAATCATCTGCGCAGCAAATACGGCAACGCGTGGTATCGGAACAGATCAGCCGGCAACTTCCTCAAAGAAATCTGGGAAACAGGGCAGACGTACTATGCAGACGAACTCTGCAGGGAAATAGGACTTGGCGCCTTGGATGCGCAAGTTCTCCAGGACGAAATTATCGAGGGGCTGCGGCAGTGAAGACTCTGCGTGTGAATCTGGGCGCCAGAAGCTATTCGATCATCGTCGGAGAAGGCATTCTCGGGCGGGCGGGGAAGATACTTGCCGGACTTGGTTTTAGCACGGCCCCAATCGTGGTCAGCAATTCGCCTGTATTGCGCGTGCATGGACCTGTATTATTTCGCTCGCTCGAGCGGTCCTTTGGGCCCGTGCCCATTATTCGGATCGGCGATGGAGAGCAGTTCAAGAACCACTCGACACTCCTGAAGATCTACGACGAGCTCTTCCAAGCAAAGGCGGACCGGCGTTCCTGGTTGGTGGCTTTTGGAGGAGGTGTGGTTGGCGACATTGCGGGCTTTGCCGCCGCCACGTTTATGCGCGGAATCCCCTATGCGAGTGTGCCCACTACGCTGCTAGCGCAGGTGGACAGCGCCATCGGAGGAAAGGTTGGCGTGAATCTTCCCCAGGGCAAAAACCTCATCGGCTCATTTCACCAGCCGGGCGCCATCCTCTCGGATACGGCAGTCCTGCGCACCCTGCCGAAAAGAGAGCTCGGCGCGGGACTTTATGAAGTTGTCAAGGTCGGCGCGATTCGTTCGGAAAGACTGCTGGGTTACCTCGAGCGGCATCTTAGTGAGCTCCTGGATTGCCGTCCTGCGGCTCTCCAGCACATTGTGCAGGAAGCATCGCGAATCAAGGCCGAGGTCGTATCCGGTGATGAACGGGAGGAAGGGTTGCGGATGATTCTCAATTACGGGCATACGGTGGGACATGCCTTGGAGGCCGCCACGCGCTACAAGAGGTTTAAGCACGGCGAGGCCGTCGCCTGGGGAATGATTGCTGCTTTGGGCTTCGGGAGGGAACTGGGCATGCTCCGGCCGGAAAAAGCAGAGAGGCTCGGGAGGCTGATTCACGCGGTGGAACAGCTCCCCTCATTGAAAGGAATCTCCTCTGACGGCCTCTGGAACGCTCTCGAGCGCGACAAGAAGTTTCGCTCGGGCCGCATCCAGATGGTTCTTCTGCCGCAACTCGGAGAGACGGAGATTCGCTCCGACATCGACCCTCGACACCTGCGGAGTTTTCTCAGGAGGTTCCTCGCTTGTGGAGGCCTCATTTCGGCATCCTCTGTGTCTTTGCCATGAGCCTGTCTGATGACGCTGCATTGCAGGCAGGATCAGGTCTTCGGATTCGGTTTTTCAGGCAAGCCCTTTACATTGAGTCATTGAGCCATTGGAAAAAACGCAATTGTCATAAGGTCATCCAAGAAAACGATCGCGTCATTATCGGATTTTTCAATGATTCAATGGCTCGATGACTCAGTGATTCATCTCCTGAGGTGGAAATAGAGTGGGTTCGGAGAGGGAAAAGGCACGCGCCGTGCGCGACATGTTCGGGGCCATCGCGAGCCGATACGATTTTCTCAACCACTTTCTATCCGGTAACATCGACCGGCGTTGGCGTCGGAGGTGCGTGAAGGAAATCAGCGGGAGGCTCTCCGCGCCTAACCCGAAAGTCCTTGATGTGGGCTGCGGCACGGCAGACTTGTCGATTGCATTTTCGGATCTTGGGACGGTCGTCGGCTGCGACTTTTGCCATCCGATGCTGCGACTCGGCCGAGAGAAGATCGCTCGCCTCGGAATTCGCCACAGGGCTGAGCTGATAGAGGGAGACGCACTCAACCTGCCTTTTCCCACAGGCGTCTTCGATGCCGTAGTCTCAGCGTTCGTTTTGAGAAACCTTGCTAGCGTCGAAAAGGGAGTTATGGAAATGCGCCGCGTGTTGCGGCTCGGCGGGGTGCTGGGCATCCTTGACTTCATGATGCCCCGCGGGCCTCTCCTCGGAGCGGCGTATCGGTTTTACTTCATTCGGATCCTACCCAGACTCGGGAAGTGGATCTCCGGTGTGGACGGTCCCTACAGATATTTGCCGGACAGCGTGCAGATGTTTCCGCCCCCAGAGGCGCTTTGCGATCAGATCGCACGTTTCGGTTTCCGGGATGTGGAGTATCACCTTCTGACCAAGGGTATTGCGGTGTTGTTCGTCGCGAGCGCCGGAAGCTAAGGGCCCGCGCAAAAATAAGCAGGCATTCTGCTGCAGGCCCTAAGGGGCGGGGAAGTATGTGCAAAATCCAGTTTTCGACATTCTGGTTCCTTGATTGACAGGCTTTCACGCAATAATTGAATTTCGCAGATGCGAGCCCGCCTGCTAAGGGGTTTTGGGGATCAGCCAGCCGGGAAGCGCGCCATCCTTGCGGGCTTGTTTTTCCAGGTCCTCGAGTTGGTCCTTGGCCTTGGCAAGCTCTTCCTTATTTCGATCCTGCTCGTAAAAGGTCTTTTGAATTTCCCTTTGGATGTCCTGCTGTTTGAAGCCGCTCGATTCCCGGTAAAACTGGTTCTGAAGATCGGCCAGCTTTAGAGTCAGGACATTGGCTTCGTTCTCGAGGTTTTTCACCCGCTGGCGGGCATCGGCAATGGTCTGGCGCCAAAAGCTCTCAGGACGGCCCTGAAAATCCACGGGCTCATCCGGGTTGGCTTTCGCCGCTTTGGGTGCACCCTCAGCTTCGGCGCCGGCCTTTTGCGGGGCCGGAGGAGCAGGGAGGTTGCCTGTGGTTACCGAACCCTTCTTGTATTTGGGTGTATCCTCGTTGGTGATGACCTTGCTTTCAGCCTTGACCTTCTCGCGTCGTTCCTTTTCCTTTTTTGCCAGGTCCGCGAGCGATTGAGAGTAAACGAGGGCTCCTGTCAGGAAGAGCAAAAATGCGGCAAAAACTGAAATCATGCGTTTCATTGCCAGAAACCTCGCACATATTCTATCAGAATCAGCCATCTTTTATATGACGAATTTCGCACGACGACTACCTCGACGGTTGTTTTCATTCGTCATTCGTCACTCGTCATTTTTTACTCCAATGTGGTACCACTCCTTTTTTCGGCGAACCTACAAAAACTGATACACCCTTTCCCGTTAATATTGGCGGGTCGCAATTTGAATATCGCTCGTCAAGGTTACCCCAAAGGTTTGTCTCGTCTGCGGATTTGCGATCGTGCTAGTGCCTGAGATGCTGACATTGATTTTGCGAACGTTCGATCCAACTGTCGTTGCAATACTATTGGCATCGTAATACTGCAATGCAAAAGCCGAAATATCGTTGGCGATCGTCTGAGCGCTCCCGCCGTTGGGAACCAGTTCCAGCGAGCGTGCGGTTGCATTGTAGCGAATGGTTACATCTTCTCCAGCGTCAAGGGTGTCTCCATCGGGATCTCCCTTATCGGGATTTGATGGACCCGCCGATCCAGTCAGATCGGACCGGAGGCGAACCTCCGTGCCGCTAGTGACAGTGATGCCGGCCAGGCCGGCATTGTGGGGATCGTTTCCTGCCTGGCGGATATATCGTGCCACGGTGTCCATGGCCATCCGAGCATTGTCCAAGACCGCCTGCACCTCCGTCTGATAGCTGGCTGTCCTCTGCGTCTCGGCCAGAATTCCGAAGGCGGCGGCAGAAATGAGAAGCAGGACAAGGGAAGCAGTAAGGAATTCCGCCAGGCTGAAGCCCGCCTCATTTCCACCTGCGGTTTGGATCCGCTCTGAGCGTTGTGTGCAGGATACTGTCATCGGAGCCATCACTGAGTGGCGGCGCTGAAGATTGCAGCGACGCTCACCACCTTATTCAGGAATACTCTGTTATTGGTGTTGCTGCCGGCGTCGATCGGTGTGATCGTAACCGTTGCATTTTTTGCTGGTATGACCTTTCCTACCCGAGGATCCGGCACCATGCCCACGGTCCAGGAGACGTTGTACCTGTTCAGCGTTGTTCCGTCGACCGGATTCCTGACCTGCACCTGCTGCGGTCCGTGGCTTCCGGCGGTCAGATCGGACGCCGAGGGATTTTGCCGATATAGATCCGCCAAGTACTCCAGCTTGTTCTGAGCTTGGATTGCGGCGCTTGCTTTCGATCGGGCGAGCGAGGCAGAGCCCAAGGCCGCATATATCAACTGACCCGCAGCCAGAAGCCCAAAGCTCAGAATCAGAACTGCAATGAGCGTCTCGACCAATGTGAGTCCATCTTCGGATTTCGCAACCTGAAGCAAACTGTCAGGCTGGAGTGGGCGGCGCGTTTTGTTTGTCAGAATTCCCATTGTGATACTCTGATCGGTTGGCACGCGTACTTCCAAGGGGGAATGCATAAGGCGTTGGCGGCCGCAGTTACTGGAGCTCTGCGACTCGCAATCCAGACAATACCCTTATTTATATCGGCGTAGATTGTGAATTCAATTACCAAATGACAAAAGCCGCGTCCCGCATTATAAATCCCATTTGTTCCAGTCCAGCCCGGGGTTGGTCGCGAGAGGTTTTGGGAGATCGAACTGATTCCTAACGAGGTGTAGAACTTGGACATTGTCGATGCCATAAGGAAGGTGGTTGACGGACAGCACTTGGACCGGACCGAGGCCGAGTCTGTCATGAATGGAATTATGAGCGGCAAAGCCACGGACGCCCAGATAGCGGCCTTCCTAACGGCACTTCGCATGAAGTGTGAGACTGTCGAGGAGCTCATTGGATTTGCGAAGGTCATCCGGGCGAAAGCTGCTCCAGTGCGCCCCAAATCGGATGTTGCTGCTTCGTTTTCGGGCACCGATCGCGAGATGCTGGTCGATACCTGCGGGACCGGCGGGGACGCCACGGGCACATTCAACATTTCGACGGCTACGGCCTTCGTCGTGGCCGGGGCGAGCGTGCGCGTTGCCAAGCACGGCAATCGCAGTGTCTCAAGCCTCTGCGGAAGTGCCGATGTCGTAGAAGCCCTGGGTATCCGGATTGACCTAACGCCTGAAGCGGTGGCGCAGTGCATAGACGAGGTCGGGATAGGCTTTCTCTATGCGCCGCTTCTGCACGATGCCATGCGTTACGTCATGCTGGCGCGGCGCGAGATGAAGATACGCACAGTTTTCAACTTGCTCGGGCCGCTCTGCAACCCGGCTCGAGCCAGCGCGCAGGTTCTTGGCGTCTATAACGAAAAGCTAACCGAGATGATGGCTCAGGTCCTCTGCGAACTCGGTGCTCATAGGGCCTTTATCGTTCACGGAGCCGATGGCCTGGACGAGATCACCATCACCGGTGAAACCAAGATCTCGGAAGTTCGCGCTGGTGAAGTGAAAACCTATTACCTGACTCCGGAAGATTTCGGAATAAAGCGCGCTCCGATCGATCAGATCCAGGGAGGGGATGCCAGTCGCAACGCCGAGATCATCCGCAACGTCCTCGCGAACCAGGGTGGCACGCACCTGGATGTGGTTTTGCTGAATGCGGCGGCAGGCCTCGTGGCGGGAGGCCGAGCCCGAAACCTGCGCGAGGCTATCAGCCTGGCTCGAGAATCGGTTGAGTCGGGCGAAGCCCTGTCCCGTCTGAATAGGCTCGTGGAACTCAGCCAAAAGCTTGCTGGGAACAGATAGTTGACATGCATGTCTTCGCGTCATAGGGATCAGGGGCCGGGGAGGGACCGGAAAAATCAAGCCAGTATCTGGATTTTTTGAACTTGGTGCGATAATGTCGCGTTACGCACATCTTCCTCCCAGTTTCTAGCCCGTGATCCCTGACCCCGGCGTTCAGTCTCTTTGAAGACGGATTCGGCCTACGGGGCTGACAACTACCCGATAAAAACCGGCTTCTCCCTGGAGGATATATGTTCCTGCCGGCGCAGCATTGCCACGGGGGTAGAACCGCAGGGATCTCTTCGGAGAGCCGACGATTCGCACCTGCCCTGGAAGGTGCCTCACCGTGCTTTCAAATCTGGCGCCGCTTTCCGGGTCCACCCAGTAGAAAACCTTGCCGTCTTCGTCAACCGCAAACATCGTGGATGAATTGGCCGTTACCGCATGCGTGCGGCCCCAGCGCAGCGAGGATTCCAGCGCGTGAGCCGCACCCCACAGAGTCCACTCCTGCTGAAGCCTGCTGATGTTCGGAACGGCGATGGCGATCAGGATCGTTCCACAAGCAAGGACCATCACAACTTCGAGCAGGCTAAACCCGCGGCAGGAATTCCGGATTGCCGCTCGATCGTTCACCGCCTTGACCTCCGCACCTACCTAACGGCCCAACAGCAAATTGAGCGAAAAAAACTGCGGGAAATTCCCCTCCACAGCGGTAATAACCACAGAGGCGCCGTTGCGTTGCCTTTTGCGGTTTAAGGCTAAAAAGCCAAAACCTCTTTCCAGTCAATACGCTAAGGAAATGAAGACGATTGGTGACCACCTTCCGTTCCCCGGGCCAGATCCTTGGGGCGAGCATAAACTATCCAGATGCAACCGGGTAGAAGGCTGGGACGCCACGACGACAGTGTTGATCGGAGCGTGGGCCATCAGATCGGCCGCGGGTCATGCCAGAGTCTACACACAGATGTCAAAACGTTCGCGAAGTTCGCGTGCGCCTTCTTTTGTTACGAAATACTGCTTGCCCTGTTGAACAAGCCATCCCTGCTTCAGGCACCATGAGAGGAAACCGCCGCCCACGGCGAAAGGATTGACGCCTCTCAGCGTTTTTGTTCCTTTGGACCGCAGTTCACCGAGTGTTAGGTGAGTTCGGTGCCACTCTTCGTCTTGTTCGTTGCTGACGCCCAGTTTCTTCATTAGGGCATCGTGCTGCCCCGGCGTGAGGTGGCGTGCCCCCTGGTGGAAGCGGTCATGCTCCTCCTTAGTGAGCGTCATTCCCATGTGGTGGATTCTCTTCGCCATAAATCTAACTCCTTTGGTTTCACGTGCAGCTTAAGATGAACAGCTAGGCTTGGTCAATCGAACGGAGCAAGTTTCTGTGGCGGCAATGAAGGTTTTTTGTCTGCGAGTGCGCGAGGCTGCCGGGATTGAGATCGCTGCGCGCCGAGCAGGCGCTGGCGGTAGCACGCGGCAGGTGACCCTTAGGGTCTGTCACGAAATAACAGGCCCTATTTTGCTGCGGGCCTGCGGGCCGCAGCCCGAACGGGCGCGGCGGCGGGCGGGTGTCGCGAAGCCAGGCAGCATATAGGAACGATGGAATGGTTTCTGCCGTCAGGCACCGTCCACTTGGATGTGTAACGCTAGATGATTTTTCAATAACCGACGGGAACCCGCCGAATAAGAGGGGATGCAGGTCCGCTTGATACACCTTCCCGCCTCCTGGCGGTCGAGGATCTGTAAGCCTCGACAAGCGGCGCCTCTTTGCTGAACCAGAATGCTTTCACAGTTTCTCAGCGGCGGCTGGAAGTGTACCAGTCAATTACGGGAAGGCCGAAGAAAAGGGCTAAGGCCGCTGCGGCGCCCAGCAGAGTTCCAAATGCAAGTCTGTGCTGAAGGTTCTTGCCTCGGAAGAGAATCAGGAAGAGGCCGATGACGCTGCCAATGAACGAACCAAAGAAAATCGTCAGCATGGCCAGCCTCCAGCCCAGAAAAGCGCCGACCATTGCCATCATCTTTACGTCGCCGAGTCCCAGCCCCTGCCTCTTTCTTGTGAATTTATAGGCGTACCCGACAACAAGCAGCAAGCCTCCTCCCACTGCGGCGCCAAAAACCGATCCTACCCACGGAAGTATCCGCTCGGGATCACCACCTAGAAGTGCAGCGGCGATGCTGTAGGAAACAACATCGCCGTAGAGGCTCGCGGCCTGGAATGGGCTTAACAGGATGCCCGCTATGACGCCAGGAATCGTCAGGACATTCGGTAGGATCTGGTGCTGATAGTCGATAAAAGCCAATATGATCATCGTTGAGAGGAAGACGGAGTTTAAGAATGTTGGCCTTGTGAAGTTCCATGTAAGCGCGCAGGCGAGAAGGGCAAAGCCCGTGAGGAGTTCGACGGCGGGATATTGTAACGGGATCGGCTTTCCGCAGTCGCGGCACTTCCCGAGCAGCCACAGATAGGACAGCACAGGAACGTTGTCATAAGGCCGGACGGCGTGCCCGCATTCGGGGCAGTGAGAGCCGGGGAAGACGATGGACTCATGACGCGGAAGTCGGTAGATGCAAACATTGAGGAAGCTCCCTACCACAAGGCCAAGAAGGAAATAAAACGCTAGGTATAGGTACATTCAGCAAATATACACCACAGAGACACAAAGACCACAGAGTTACCCATTCGCCCCAGCCGTGCATCCGTCCATTGACGCGCCGCCGCCGATGAAAATGGGCAATCCGCTGCTGATCCTTAGTGATCTTTGTGATCTTGGTGGTTTCCTTTTAAGAACCGCACGACCAAGACTCCAAGAGCACCAAGGACACCAAACCGGGCATTTTTAGGAGAGTTGGCCATGCACCGGGGGTGCGCCACTGCTCACAAAAAAACCTTTATTACAGTGGGGGCGGGCTTTAGCCCGCGCCCCTATAGCCCCAAGAAAGAACCGGGCTAATCATTGCTCGTATCTATCTGAGTTGAAGGTGCTCGCGTTCAATGACTGTTTCACCTGATGAAGTCACGCGGACGGGCTGAAGCCCGTCCTCACTGAAGCAGGGGGATTTTCAGGGGAGGCCCGGTGCCTCGGTAGCCTATTTAAACAAAAAAGGCCGTCCGGATCCGGGACGGCCTTTTTCGCAACGAGGAGGAAGGGTACTGACAGCTATTTCAGATTCGGCACGTTGTCGGAACTGGTTTTTGCGATCTCGAAGTCATTTGCCTCGAGCAACGTATACATTGACTGCTGGAGCGTGATGATCGACTTCTTGTAGGCGATCAGAGCCTGCAGCTCAACTCCCTGGGCGGCGGTGAGATCATTCTGGCGAGAAAGGACCAAGAAGTTCTGACTGAGTCCGGCCTGGAAGCGCTTTTCTTCGCCATCGAGTTGCTCCTGCGTGAGCTGGCGGGAAAGCTTGGCGGTTTCAACCTGCTGGCGATTCGTCTCGATTCGCTGGACTGCATTACGGATGTCCACCTGAATCTGCTGCTCAGTATTCTTCCGGGTCATAAGCTGCTGGCGTTTTTGAATCTTGATCTGGGCAAGCTGGGCATCCACGGTTCTGTTACGGAGCGGGATCTGTATGTTAAAACCCACGGCCCAGTTGATATAACCACCGCTGAACAAAAGCTTGTTAGCGTTACCTATGCCGCCAACCAGATTTGGATCGATCAATATCTTTTGCTGTCCCGTTAGCGGGTCAGTGGTGTAGGACTGCGGACCCGCAACACCGTTCGTTCCAAACGAACCTGTAAGGTCGAACCGCCATTTCTGCATGTTCTCGCTCATTCGTTGGCTGATGTCATACTCCTGCAAACTGAGATCGACCTGCTCGAGCTCGGGCCGGTTTTTCAAGGCGGTATCAATGGCCACGTCGAGATCGACCTTGTACTCCTTAAAATCTGGAGTTTCCGTCGGAATGATCACCTTGTGCCAAATCTCGGCGTTCCTGTCGTTGGAGATTAGAGCGCGCAGGCCGTTCTCGGCGTTGTATATTGTCTCTTCAGCTGAAATCAGATCTACTTGCCGTTGGGCCATGGTTGCCAGGGCTTCGGTGACGGTTATGGGCGCCGCCGTGCCGATTTCCACCTTTTTCTTGTTGTCCCGCAGGGTGATCTGTGCCAGCTTTACCGCCTCCCGCTTGATCTCGTAGTTTCGGATCGCTCCGACCAGATCCCAGTACTGTCCCTGGATGGTAGAGATGGTCTGTGCGACGCTCTGCTTGAACTTGCTGTCGTTGATTTTGATGTCGAGATTCGCAAGCTTTATCGTGCCGCGATATTGATCGATCCGAAAGTCGCGTCGCAACGGCTGCGTAAAGTTGAGGGACAGGCTGGAGTTGTACTGAGGGGTGAAGAGTGAAAACAGCTGGTTGTTATCGTTCCGGCTGGAATTATAACTGGCTGAGATTCCTCCGCCGGTTTTGAAGTTTTGGGTGATAGAGGAGTTCCAGTTGGCGAAGTCGGTCTTGTTGAAATTACCTGCCGTCGATTTTGTGTCCTGTCTTGTATTAGGGCTCTTCGTTGATCGAACGCCGAGGCCGACGGTGATGGTCGGATCGTAAGGACCATAAGCCTGGATAATCTTCTGTTGATAAATCTGCTCGTTTGTGTCCTGAATCGCGATGTTCAGGTTGTTCTGCAGAGCTAACTTGGTGATATCCTTCAAGGAAAGAGGCAGCGCCGTTCCGTCCTTTTGAGCTTTTTCGACGGGGCTCAGCGGCAAAGGCGCCATTTGCGCGTCTGCAGCCTGCTGCGTGGCTGCAGCCTGTTGTGCGCTTGTAGCCTGTTGTGCCAGCACACCAGGCGACGGCAGGTTCGAAATTGTAAAGATTAGGCTCAATACCCCCAAGACCGTTAACACCCGCCGGGGGGCAGCGGATCTGATTGTCATATCGGACTCCTAGCTAAGACAAAAGTAACCTACGCGCAGTTATCAACTCCCAAATACGTCTAAAGGTGGAAAAATGTTTCAAAAAGGAAGAGCCGGTGCCCAAGTGCTTGAACTCGGACACCGGCTCTTAAATGGATCTTGGGTAATGCTGGGTTGCAGGAACTATCTCCAATTCTGTGGCGGATCCTGCGGCGGTGGCGGATCGTTGGGCCGCTTCAAGGTAGGCCTGCTCTTCTTGGAATTCTGACCGCCTTCATCAGGGTCGGTTGCGTTCGGGTCCTGGCCACCGCCTCCGTCCGTATTGGTTCTCCGCTTCAGGGTCGGCCTCTTCTGTTCCGGAGCCGTCGCGTTATCCGCTTTTTCGGCGTTATCTATCGCCTGCAGGCGAGCTTTGACGCGGTCGAACTCAGACGTGTTGATAATGTAGTTGTCCTTCTCGGGCAGATATCGCTGCTCATCCATAGACGCGCCAATACGGTCGAGCGTGTACGGATGCGTTCGGAACCAGCCTGCCAGTTTTCCAGGCTTGCTTTTTTCCTGTTCCTGGAGCTTTTCGAAGAACGACACGAAGGCATTCGGGTCGTAGCCTGTGTTCCAGAGGTATTGAATGCCAAGCTGATCGGCTTCCTTTTCGGAATCGCGGGTGATCCCGAGAAGCTCTAAATTAATCCCCAGCCCAAGGCCGTTCTGAATAGCCATTTGTGTCCAATATCCGCCGATGAACAGGGCGGGGATCGCGGCGAGCTGGATGTACTGAGCCTTGGACATGCGCGCTGTGGCATGCCGTGCACAGACATGGGATATTTCGTGGGCCATGACACCAGCAAGCTCCGCTTCGTTGTCAGCGGCGAGGATGAGCCCTTTGTTCACGTAGAAAAAGCCGCCCGGGAAAGCAAAAGCGTTGACCTCATCGGTATCCACGACCTTGATGTGGAAAGGCACCTTGGCATCGGAATGCTTCACGATGTTCTGGCCGAGGCGATCGACGTACTCGCTGACGACCGGATCGTCGATAAGGCGGGCGGTCTGCTCGAATTGCTGTGCCACCTGCTGGCCTATGGCGATCTCTTTATCGAGGGAAATCCAGTTGGGCAGGATCCCGAATATGTGACCGGCGACGGTGCGGTTGCCGATGTTCTCGACGTCACCGTGGCGCCTGTCCGCATAACCCGGCAGTGCCATGCCCGCAGCCAGCAAGGTAAAGAGAGTGATCGAAATCACCTTTGCTGATAGTTGTTTCATATGTCCTCACTCGGGAACGGTTGTTTTCTCAGCCCGGGCCCGCTATCCTAGTTGATGTTCGGAAACCAGCGGCAGCTGTCGCATAGATCAACGTCCCCCAGACAATTAGATACGCTGGGGATAGCAATGTTTCAATCCAATATTAGGCTTAACCCCCGGGAGAGTCAAACGCATAGCGATGGGATGGCTGATTTACTCCGGAGAACTGGGAGTCCCTTGATTCAACCCGGATGAGAAGGCAGCTTGCCCTGGCAAACAACGTAGATATCACTTTTATTTACAATGAATAAGCAGTTTTCCAAGTCTGTTCCATCGTCGACTTCGGTTTGAATTATGAAAATACTCACGGCCTCACAGATGGCGGAAGTAGACAGGCTGACGACAGAGATCTATAGAATCCCGTCCATCCTTCTCATGGAAAATGCCGGCCGCTCCTTCGCCGATGAACTCGGCAAGGCGGTTCCTGACTTGAACAAAAAGCGAATCCAGGTGTTTTGCGGAAAGGGAAACAATGGCGGAGATGGCTTTGTTGCGGCCCGATATCTTTCGCTGCGCGGCGCTAAACCTGAGGTGTTGCTATTTGCCGATCCCCACAATCTCAAAGGTGATGCACTCACCAATTGGGATATCATCCAATCACTGGGAACTCCGGTGCGCATCTTGTCTGCTCCGGCCGAGGCGAGGGTGTTCTTGAAGAGGGCGCCCGTCCCGGACGTCATTATCGACGCTCTCTTCGGAACAGGCCTCTCGAAACCGATCGGACGGGAGTTTGGACCCATTGTGGACTGGGTCAATGACGCGGGCTCAACAGCCTTCGTGGCGTCTGTCGACATCCCTTCAGGCCTTTTTGCGGACTCCGCCAGCATCGCTGGGCCCTCGGTGAAAGCGAGGCTAACCGTCACCTTCACGACCCTCAAACTGGCTCTGGTGTTGTCGCCCGCTGCGGAAAACGCTGGAAATGTTTTTGTCGCGCCGATAGGGTCGCCCGCAAGCCTGCTCGAGAATTCCGAGTACCGGATGAATCTTATCGATGCGGCCCAGGTGAGAAAGGTTCTTCCTCCCAGGGCGCGAGACGCTCATAAGGGTACATATGGCCATATCTATGTGGTTGCCGGCTCACGCGGTAAGAGCGGAGCTGCCTTGATGACCGGGTTGGCTGCGCTGCGCTCCGGTGCCGGATTGGTTACCTTGTGGCTGGCGGAGAGTCTGCAACATGATGTTGTAGGAAAGTTCCCTGAGCTTATGACTGAGTCCCTTCCAGAAACTAGCGAAGGAACGCTGGACCGCCAAGCTGCCGAAAAGCTGCTTGGCCACGCCGTCCAAGCAGACGCGCTCGTTGTTGGACCAGGGCTTACCACACAACGCGCGACTCGGGAGGTAGTTCGGGAGATCGTGCGGCGATCTCCGGTGCCCGTAGTGCTGGACGCAGATGGAATAAATGCCTTTGCTTCCGTTGCAGAATCTCTGCGCAACGAGAATGGCCAAGCGGTGGTCATCACGCCGCATCCTGGCGAAATGGCGCGCCTCCTTGGGCGCACGATCGGTGAAGTACAGAAAAGCAGGTTAGAAACGGCAAGGCAATGCGCCGAAACCCACCGCTGCTTCGCGATTCTCAAGGGGCATCAAACGGTTATTGCTGCACCGACGGGACAGATTTTCATAAACAGCACGGGGAATCCCGGCATGGCAACCGGGGGCAGCGGTGACATCCTCGCAGGGATGGTGGGCCGCTTCGTGGCAGGATGGAACCGCAAGTATCACGGAGCCGATATGCAATCCTTGTCCGATTATCTATCTGCGGCCGTATATCTGCACGGGCTGGCTGGGGATCTCGCCGCCGAAGAGAAGGGCGAGGAGTCGATGATTGCGACGGATCTGATTCCGCACCTGCCGGAGGCGTTCAAGAGAGTGTGCCGCTGGGATTGAGTCATCGAATTGAGTCATTGAGTGATCGGGTCATTGAGCCATTGAAAAGAACCAAACTTGTTACAATTTTCATTCTTCAGCGTGGTTTTGGCTTTTCAATGGCTCAATGGCTCAATCACAAATTACTCAATACAATCGCCTGGCTCCGGTTGTAGATGGAGACCAAAAATAATCTCATGAGATCGGTCCACAACGCGAGGCTGAGTTTTGACGAGTTTATGACCACATCTCCGGAGGAAACGCAGAATCTGGGAATTCGGTTGGCTGAAAGACTGTCTATTCCATCCGTGGTACTGCTGCGCGGCGCCCTTGGAACGGGTAAGACTACGCTCGCGCGCGGCATTGCCTTAGGGTTGGGTCTGGAGGATGCTTCCCTTGTCAATAGCCCCTCATTTACCCTGGTGAATATATATCACGGCCGGTGTCCTATTTATCATGTGGACCTCTATCGGTTGGAGGGCGAGAGGGACCTATACTCGACTGGAATGGATGAGTTTTTTGGTGAGGATGGGGTTACTATGGTGGAGTGGAGCGAGCGGCTCCTGTTTCCTGCCGAGGCCGCCGTGGTTGTTGAGTTCGAGGATGCCGGAGGCGATTCTCGCATCATCCGGGTTGTACCGTCAGCAAGACGTTGCCCTAGAGCTTCAGTCGCTTCCAGAAAGAAAGGCATGGTCCGTTCTTCCAGGAGGAAGACGGCATTCAGGCAGAGGAGAACCGAAGAATGAGAGCAAACCTGACAGGTATCTTTCCGCCAATCCCAACACCCTTCGACTCCGATGGCGGGCTTCTTGTAGATGGCTTCAAGGAGAACCTCGACCGCTGGGCTCAGACCAGCCTGGCTGGCCTGTTGGTCTTGGGTTCAAATGGCGAAAGCGCCTACCTTTCCGATGATGAGAAACTCCGTCTCGTACGCGAGGCGCGTCCGCGCATTCCGCCGAGCAAGACCATGATCGTCGGGGCAGGGAAGGAGTCGACCCGCCTCTGCATCGAGTTCATCCGTAAGATCGTCGATCTTGGAGCCGATTATGCGCTTGTGGGTACTCCCTGCTACTTCAAAGCCAGAATGACCGACGAGGCGCTGTTTGCGCATTTCTGGAGCGTCGCTGACGGTTCTCCGATTCCCATCCTGGTCTATAATGTACCGCAGTTTACGGGGGTTAATACCAGCGCGACACTTATCGAGAAGCTCTCGGCGCACGAGAACATCACAGGCCTGAAGGAGAGTTCGGGCAACATTGCCCTGCAGGCCGAAGTCCGACGACGCACGCCCGAGCAATTCAAAATCCTCGTCGGTTCTGCACCGACTCTGCTTGCGAGTTTGATCCACGGTGCGTGCGGCGGAATCGTGGCCATTGGATGTCCGCTGCCGAGCTTGACAGTGGAGTTGTACGAAGCCTTCCGTGCCGGGGACTGGCAGCTGGCAGCTGCGCTGCAGGAGCGGATTTCTCCTCCGGCTGCGGCAGTCACAACTCAGTTCGGAGTCCCAGGTCTCAAAGCGGCGATGGAGTTGATGGGATTTGTCGGAGGGTATCCACGGCTGCCCCTCCTTCCGCTTACACCGGATCAGCGCGCTGCTTTGATTGCTGTCTTTCAATCGGCCGGCGTGCTGGAAGCAGCTCCGAAGGCATGAATCTCACTGCAGAGACGCAGAGGACGCAGAGATAAAGGACGCGGATGAGACTTCGAGCACTTCCAGGCTACTCTGCTCTGTTGCTGGACTACGTGGAAGACGCGCCTTCAGTGCGGCCGTTTCTGTCCTTTCATCCTGATCGTGAGACCCTGCTTTCTCACACTGCGCAGGTTACGGTAAGAAGATCGCCGCGCGACGCAGTCTGCAAGCTCCTGAGCGAGCAGGCAGCGGAGTTCCAAAGCGGAGAGCAGGTCCGGGAAAACATCCGCCTTCTCCGGGAGCCGGGCACTGCAGTCGTGCTTACCTCTCTGGCGCCAAGTATTCTGGGCGGGCCACTCTGTCTGCTGTTGAGATGTCTGACCGCGGCCAAACTCGCTAGGGAGCTAAGTCAAGCGGGCGTGCCATCGGTCCCGCTTGCCTGGATTCAAACGGAGGACAGTCGGAGGAACTCGGCATGTTCGATAAGCGTTCTGAATGCCGATTCGAAATTGGCTAGGCTGTCCCTGGACGAGTCCGTGCCGGATCCATTAGAGGAGACGCTGCAAAAAATCCTTCAAATTGCCCCCCCAAACTGGGACTCGGAGGTGGTGGATATTCTCAGGAGTGTCCTTGCGCGGGGCACAAGAGTCGCACTGGCTTCGGCAGCATTTCTGGCGCTGCTTGTGGACGCGTGGGGAGTGGTTTTTCTAGACCCCCGAAAACCCGGTTACCAAGCGCTTGCCGCCAACACCGTCGCGCCTCTCAAGAAAGATCCCACCAAAACATTGGCCCTGCTGGGCGAGCGCTCCGCGATGCTTGCGCAGGCGGGATATGATTCACCGCAGCGGGCGTCTGCAGAGGATAATGACGAGAACGCCGTCGAAACCTGCCTGGTTCAGAATTCAGTTCTGCCCGTTGCAGTTCTCGTAGCTGGAAGCTCCGACCTTCACGGCTTCAGTCTTGCGGTGCCGTTTTTCCAGGAGATCGGTCAAGCGCCGCCACTGCCCTGGCCGCGGGTAAGCGCGACCCTTGTGGACGCCAGAAGTCGCAAAACTCTAGAGAAATACAAGCTGGTATTGGAAGACCTTTTCGCAGGCCAGCAGGAGGTCCTCCGCACGACCGGATTGAGGGAAGCAGAACATCAGGCAGCTTCTCGCTTCGACCCCCTCATCGCGGGGATTGAGTCAAGGATTCAAAAGATGGCCGCGCTTGCGCCGGACGAGGGTCTGGAGGCGGAGGTGAGGTCATCCCGTGAGAAGATTCTTTATCAGTTGGGAAAGCTGAAAGATCGGTTTGTGTCGGCGAGCATCGTACGGCGCGAGGCTGCAATCCGCCAACTCGAACGCGCATGCAACTCACTGGCGCCGGAGTCGCAGCCGCAAGAGCGCAAGCTTGGGGCCTTGCATTTCCTCCTCCGATACTCGTGCGCGATCATTCCGCGGATTTACGATAAGATAACTGTCTGGAGCCATGATCACCAAATTATAGACGTGGACTAACAGCATGCAGATCGATGTACTTGCTTTTGGAGCGCATCCTGATGACGTGGAGCTGTTCGCGGGGGGCACTCTCGCGAAGCTGTCGGCTTTGGGCCACGCGGCCGGCATTGTGGACATGACAGGCGGGGAAATGGGAAGCCGCGGAACCCCGAGGCAGCGGGCAAAGGAGGCGAAAGAGGCTGCACGGATCCTAGGAGTAAGGGTCCGTGAAAACCTCGGGCTCCCGGACGGAAACCTCGAGGCAAGCCCGCAGGCGCGGCTGAAAGTCATTCGCGTCATGCGCAAGTATCGCCCCCTTATCGTTCTTACCCACCACTGGGATGACAGGCATCCGGATCATGTAAACACCAGCCGTCTTGTCAGGGAAGCAGCCCACCACGCAGGGCTGGCAAAGATTAAGACCGGTCAGGAGCGCTTTCGTCCAACCGCCATCCTTTACTTCAAGCTACCGACGCACTCCGTCCCGAGCTTTGTGGTGGATGTGACCGAGTTCATGGAGCAGCGCATGCGAGCAATTCAGGCTTATCAGTCGCAGTTATTCGATCCGATCAGCCGGGAGCCGGCCACGTACCTCAGTCAACCGGATTTTCTGACTCACGTGGAAAACATTCATGCCTTTTATGGCACTCTCATTGGGAGGAGGATGGGGGAAGGCTTTCTCATGAAAGGGATTCCCGAGATTCCCGATCTCGTGGAATTCTTCAAACGTCAAAGTTCCCGTCGCCTCCGCTGACCATGTCAACCAGGTGCGAAACTCCCCTTTACGCCGCCTCTGCGCGGCTCCGTATTGTGTTATGATTGAAAACGTCATATTTTGAAAGAGATCGATGTTCCGCGAAAACGCGAAGCTGTTCACCAGGCTCCAATTCGTAACGGACACCCTGCTGACGGTGGCTGCTTTCCCGCTTGCCTACCTGACGCGCATTCATCTGGATAGGGCGATCCCGCTGGGGCTCAGTCGCCTTCTGAATCCGGCGCTGCATCCCCTCATGCGCTACTCGTGGGTAGTGGCCCTCGGGATTCTATGGTGGATGATGGTGGCCTATTCACTCGGCCTCTATCGCATTTCCATCCGTCGCTCCGATTGGGAAAAGTTCAGGACAGTTCTTGAAAGCTCTGCGCTGCTCGGGCTCTTCTTAGGATTTCTGTCTTTCGCTTTGAAACTTGAGCTCAGCCGGCCGCTGATAGCGCTCTTTGTTATCTATCAAGCTCTGATTCTGTGCTCAGCCAGGGTTGCCGTCGTTCTTCACAGTAGACGGAAGAATCGATCCGGAGTGCAGGCCAACCGGAGAAATATCCTGATTGTGGGTAACAGTGCCCGGGCAAGAGAGATGGGAGAACTAATCTCTCGCTATTCGGATTGGGGCTTGAGAATTCTGGGCTATGTGAAGGTCAGCGGGACCGGGGGCATGGAAAAGGGATCCGATGTTTTAGGATCCATTTCCGAACTGCCGCAAATTGTCGAAGACAACGTGGTTGACGAGATCATATTCGTCGGCAATTCCCCGAAGGACCTGGACTGTTTCGACGAGGTCCTGGCGCTGTGCAAAGAGCAGGGGATCAAGACTCGAGTGGCCGCGGATATCTTTCCTGCCAAGATATCCCAGGTCTCGATGGAGTTTGTGGAGAACATCCCCGTCATCACCTTCAGCACAACGCCCGATCAAACCTTTTCACTCTTCATCAAGCGGGTCATGGACGTAACCATTTCAGCGATTTTGCTTGTCGTCCTGATGCCGTTCATGCTGCTGATCGGGCTGCTCGTGAAGCTGACCTCCAAAGGACCTATTATTTATCGCCAGGTGCGCTGCGGGCTGTACGGACGCAAGTTCGTACTCTACAAATTCCGCAGCATGTGGGATGGCGCCGAGGACGTTTTGTGGGAAATTAAGCACCTGAACGAGATGGATGGGCCGGTCTTCAAAATGCGTAACGATCCGCGCGTCACTCCGCTGGGCCGTATTCTCCGCAAGACCTCCATTGACGAATGGCCGCAGTTCTGGAACGTCCTCAAGGGAGACATGAGTCTCGTTGGCCCGCGCGCGCCGCTGCCGGAAGAGGTCAAAGAGTACACACGCTGGCAACGCCGACGTTTATCGGTAAAGCCAGGGATTACCTGCCTCTGGCAGGTTTCAGGAAGGAACGAAGTTGATTTCCACGAGTGGATGAAGCTCGATCTACACTACATCGACAACTGGTCCCTTCTCCTCGACCTGAAAATCCTCCTGCGCACCTTTCCGGTTGTTCTGCTCGGAAAAGGCGCCCGCTAAAAATCCCACCGCAGAAACGCAGAGGACACAAGGAGACTCGTATTTCACTGTGCTCCCCGCCCCTCTGCGGCGCGTTTCAGTTGGCTTTCGCGACGCCGACGAGTTGGTCCTTGTACTGCAGTTGGTACAACCGCCAGTAGATCCCTTTGAGTTTCAGAAGTTCCTGGTGGCTGCCCATTTCGCGAATGTGCCCGCGATGGAGCACGATAATGCGGTCCGCGTTTTGGACGGTCGAAAGACGGTGGGCGATGATAATGGAAGTTCGTCCCGCCAGCAATTTCTCAAGGGCATCGCGAATGAGGATCTCTGTCTCAGTGTCAATGCTGGAGGTCGCCTCGTCAAGGATGAGTATTTTGGGGTCGTAGGCGAGCGCGCGTGCGAATGCGAGTAATTGCTTCTGGCCTACGGAAAGGGAAGATCCCCGCTCACCCACCTGTGTCTCGTAACCGTTCTCGATCCGCTCGATGAAGTGGGCTGCATGCACCGTCTCAGATGCCTTCCGGACTTGCTCCTCGGAAATGTCGGTATTCCATAACCGGACGTTGTTCATCACTGTTCCGGAGAACAGGAATACATCCTGAAGAACGATGCCGATGGAGCGGCGAAGACCTTGCAGATCGAATTCCTTGATGTCTGTGCCGTCGACAAGTATTTCTCCCTGCTGCACGTCGTAGAATCGGCTGAGCAGGCCGATAATGGTGGACTTGCCGGCTCCAGTAGCACCTACAAGCGCAATTCTCTCGCCGGGCTCCACCTTGAAGGAAATGTCGTGCAGGACTTTCTCTGCGGGATTGTAAGCGAAGGTGACATTCCGGAACTCAACACTTCCTCGACTTACAGTCTGAGCTTTGCTCTCGGTCGGCGAGGTGACGGCGGGCGCAGTGTCAAGAAGCTTGAAGATTCTCTCTGACGAGGCCATAGCCGACTGAAGAATGGTGTATTTCTCGCTCAGATCCTGGATAGGACGGAAGAACCGGTCGGAGTACTGGACGAAAGCGACAAGAGCACCCAGCGTCAAGCTGCCTGCGAACACTTGCAGGCCCCCGTACCAAACGATCAATCCAACAGCCAGAGCGCCAACGAGCTCGAGAATCGGATAGAAGATGGCGTAATAGAAGATCGACTGAAGGTTTGCATTCAGGTGCTCACGATTGATCCTCGTAAAGCGATCGTATTGCTTTTTCTCCTGGCCGAAGATTTGTACGACGGCGGTGCCGGTTATGTTCTCCTGCAGGAAAGCGTTGATGCGCGCTATGGCCGTGCGCACCCGACGGAAGGAATCGCGCACCTTGATCTTGAACAAAAAGGTGACCAGAAAGAGCAGGGGAACGACCGAGAAAATTGCCAGCGCCAGTCTGTAGTTCAATAGAAACAGGGTAAGGACTATTCCTGTCAGGGTGCACAAGTCTCCGAAGATCGAGATGACCCCGGCTGTGAACAGCTCATTCAACGCATCGACGTCGGTGGTTACGCGCGTCATGAGGCGGCCGACCGGATTTTTGTCGAAGAAGGCGACATCCAGCTTCTGCAGGTGCGCGAAAATCTCCATTCGGAGGTCGTACATGATTCGCTGGCCCGTCAGGTTTAACACCCACGTTTCGCCGAAGCTGAAGGCGAACTCCCCGGCGAGTGTCAGAAAATAAACAAGCGCAATTGTGTTCAAGCCGGCGAAGTCGCTGTTGCGGATATATCGGTCGATGGCCACCTTGGTCAGGTAGGGTTGAAGCACAGTGAGGCCGGATGCTGCCAGTATGAATACGAGCGCAAGAAACGCCGACCGGCGATACGGCCGGAGGTATTTCAGCAGACGGCGCATGAGGCGCGCATCGTACGCCTTGCCCAGTACCTGTTCTTCGTGAAGATCAGCCGGCATGGTTTGTGACTACGACCTCTTTACGGATACGGCCACGCATATGGGGGCGATCGGCAGGCCGCCCCTACGCGGTTTCCAGCTCCTCTTCGAGGAGTTGCTTCTGGTAAAGATCCGAATAAATGCCCTGGAGTGCCATCAGAGACTCATGGGTGCCGCGTTCCACCACTCTTCCTTCTTGAAGCACGACGATCTGGTGTGCATTTTTGACCGTGGAGATTCGGTGGGAGACCAGGATCGTTGTGCGGTGCTTCATGACCTCAGAAAGCTCCTGGAGAATCTGTTCTTCGGTGTATGTGTCCACGTTCGACAGTGAGTCATCGAGAATCAAGATCTTCGGCTGCACCGAAACTGCCCGGCTTATCGCGACACGCTGCTTCTGTCCTCCGGAAAGGGTGATGCCGCGCTCTCCCACGAACGTCTGGAACTTCTGTGGAAATGTGAGGATATCTTCGGCGATGTGGGATATACGCGCGGCCCACTCGACCTCTTCTTCGGTCACGATTCCATTTTTCCCGAATGCTATGTTTTCGGCTATGCTGTCGGAGAAGAGAAACGTCTCCTGCGGGACGTAGCCGATGGCCATGCGCAGTGCGGCGAGCGGCCAATCTCTTATATCTTGACCATCGACGAATATGGTGCCGGCGGGCGGATCAAAGAGCCGTGGGATAAGATTTATCAGGCTAGATTTGCCGCTGCCCGTGTGGCCGACGATGGCCAGCGTTTCTCCTGCCGGCACGCTGATGGTGATGTCCCGCAAAACAGGCTGCGCAAAGTTGGGATACTTGAAAGTCAGATTGCGGATTTCCAGGGCGCCTCGGATAGGGAAGGGGCGCAACGCTCCGGGCTTCTCCTGGATGTCAGGTGTGGCTTCCAGTATCTCCAGCATGCGTTCCATGGAGGCGGAACCGCGCTGGAAGATGTTAATCACCCAGCCCGCCGCTATTGTGGGCCATATCAGCATGCCCAGGTATCCCATGAAAGCTACGAACTCACCGAGGCTCAGCCGGCCAGTGATAACCTGGCGGCCGCCGAACCAGAGCAGCGCCACGGTGGACATACCCAGCAGGGCAGACATGAGAGGATAAAAGATTCCCCACAAGCGGATGAGTGAGACGCTCCGCTTGACATATTCGAGGTTAAGCCTGCGGAACTCACCGATTTCGGATTCCTCCCGAGCGAAGGCTTTCACCACTCGAATCCCGGACAGGTTCTCCTGAGCCTTGGTGCTTATCGTGCTGAACTGCTCCTGGATCATTTCGAAGCGATCGTGAATTTGCTGACCGAACTTTTTGACGGTGAGCGAAGCCAGCGCCAGAGGAACGTAGGCAAGCAGAGTCAGCTTCCAGTTGATCCGGAGGAGTATTGCCGTAGCGACAATGACCGTCATGAACGTGGTCATCGAATACATGATCCCGGGGCCGAGGACGGAACGTACGGCGTTCAGATCGTTCGTGGCCCGCGACATGATGTCGCCCGTGTTGCGTGACTGGAAAAACGACAGAGACTGCTTCTGCAGATGCTCTAGAAAGTCATTGCGGAGGTCGTACTCGATCTTCCGGCTGACGCCTATGAGTATTTTACGCATCCAAAAGCGAAAAAACCCTTCGACGAGAGACATCCCGATGATCAGGGCTGCGTAAAATGGCAGCTTCTCCCCGGCAAAGGCAACCTTCAGGTCGTCGATGACGTACTTCAACACCCACGGCGAGATCATACTGGCGGCTACCGTCAGCACTACCGTGAGGAATCCCACCAGCATCTTGGAGCGATACCTGGCCAGATAGGGAACGAGATAGAATAGGCTGTACTTCCTCTTCATAGGTGAATTGGAGCAGGGAGGCTAGTCTTGCGTTCGCGACCCGCGCATATCTTTATATGGCACGAGGTCGCCCTGCCGCAACTTGAAGTCTACCGCGTACCTCGAGAACTGCATGTCGTAATTCAGATAGACCAAGTGAAACTCGGCTGTTTCGTCTGGAGCGAAGGTTTCTTTGTCCATCCGGACTATCGCCGTTTCCAGCAGGCTTCCACCGGATCCATACAGGCGAATGGAGGCGTCCAGCTTCTCGATGGGTTGAGTAGTGATGTTGCGCACGACGCCACGGACATGGAACGCCTTGTCCTTCACCTCGTCACCGAGATAGAGCAGCGCCACCAAGTCTTGTTTTGGAGCTATGCCGCTTCTGGCCTGCAGATCCTGAGACATCGTATCCACCGCACGCTGGGGTAAGACAATAAGGATGAATCCTGCAGCAACCACCAGCGCCAGGATGACGAGACCTACGCGCAGGAGATCCATAGCGAGGGACGGCCGACTCTGCAAGGTCTGAATCGTATAGCCAGAGGCGGGAGCTGCCGGCGGTACGGCTGGAGGTGTTGGAGCAGAGCTCATATCGGGAGCTACAGTCTTCTCTTCTGCCGGCAACGCGGAGGGCTTATCGAGGTTCAGCAGAATCACTGGGCTGGAGGAAGCTTCACCCGTGCGCCGCAGGCGAACCCGATAAAGCACATAGGCGAGCAATGCAGCAACCACTCCGATGGTAAAGAGTGTGACTCGCAGCTTGGATGGATCCAATAAAAGAGCAGCCATTAGCCCAGCGGAGGTTTCGGAATTCTTGATGGACGTGAGTCAATAGGCTGGGGACTTTTGTTCCAGAAGCCCTTCTTACTGGGCAAATCATTTCCCATCAGCTTCATGCTTACCTTGCCTAAGATCCGTGTTTCGAAAACTCCTAGGGATTCCAAAGGCACCCACTTTTCGGTGCCGTCTATATCACGATTCAGCGCTTCCACTTTCGCATGGATCGTGACCATGGTTACGGTTGGAGTAACGATTTCAAGAAGAGCCTCGACGGAGTACTGCGCTTTGAGCCAGTTGCCGGTGATAGTGTCTTTCCTGATAGCAACTTTGTCGACCTCACTCGGGGTTAAAGCTCCCGTGATGATCTCGGATGGCCTTGTCACTATCCTTCCCGCCTTGCGGTCTTCGAGTTCCACGCTAAAATGCATCTCCTCAAGGATCGCGTGGACGACGTTCCAGACGATGTCATACTTGTTCACGAACTTCGCTGGGTCCGGAAGATTGGGTTTCTGCGCCTGAGCTTGCAGGGGAGATGCGAATAAAAAAGAAATGAGCACCAGGCCTGGCAGGCAACCTGCCAAATCCTTCAGAGAGCTACAAATCGAACATTCTTCGCGCACGGATCGAATCGTAGCACCCGCATGAAATCAAGTCAAATTCTTCATGGCATCACACCACAAGAGTTGCGGTGATTATTGGGGCGAATGGAGTAGGGAACAGACACACCACTTCAGGTGGCAGCAGTGAAGGGCTGATTACGAATACCCAACCCGGACAAGCCGGAACCAAGGAAGGTTCGTGCCCTCCGAGCATGTGTGTGCCATCAGCCGTCAGCTATCAGCCTTCAGCCTCGAACCAGTCATTAGCTTTTTTCAGCCGACAGCTTCTAGATTAGATACTTCTGTGCCCCAACTTAAGTATCAGGCAGCTCCCTGACGGCTGAGGGCTGAATGCTGACAGCAGTTGTCCGATGCGGCGCAGGCTTAGCCTCCAAGGGACCAGAAGTTGGATCCTCTGCGAATGCGCGCCGAAGCTGCCATTGGCACGGCTTTCAGAGGATCGCTCGAAAACTTTTGCCCGAAAAAGCACAAATCTCGCGAGCAAGGGACCAAACGGTTAATCTCATTCGTCACTCGTCATTTTTAACCCGGACTCGACCGCGGTGGATGGCTAAAGGTTTTTGGAACTTGGCCACCGCGTTCAGATGGGACTGGAAATCCTTGGAGAACTGATGGGTGCCGTCGTTGCGGGAAACGAAATAGAGGAAGTCTGTCTTCTGAGGTTCGAGAACTGCCTTAAGGGAGTCTTCGCCAGGGTTTGCGATGGGGCCGGGAGGGAACCCCGCATGTATGTAAGTGTTGTACGGTGAGTCGATTTCCAGATCTGCTTTGCGGATATTCCCATCGTAATTGCCAGCGAGCTTGAGCGCATAAATGATCGTCGGATCGCAGGCTAGCGACATACCCCGTTCGAGCCTGTTGATGAGCACGGAAGCCACCAACGGCCGTTCCTGCGGGATTTTGACTTCCTTCTCCACGATCGATGCGAGAATCACGATCTGGGATACACGCCAATCCTTCCGTATGGGGTGTGCCTCTTTGAGTTTTGCAAACCTCGCCTTGAACTGATCCACCATCGCCTTGAGTGTTTCCTCCGAGGTTACCTTGTGGGAAAAGCGGTAGGTTTCCGGGAAGAGATAACCCTCGAGGCTGCGAGCTCCTGGATCCAGGTCCCCAATCCAGTCCGTTCGCTGAAGTGCGTTTTCAAGCTCATTGAGGTTCCCAAGCCCCGTGCGGGCAACATGCTCAATCGTTTCGTGAGCGGTGAGCCCTTCGGGGATTGTGATGGATATGTAGAAGACGTCGCCTCGGATGAGGCGTTGGACTATCTGCTCCGGCGTTGCGGGCGAGGTGAATCGGTATTCCCCGGCCTGCAGATGCCTGGCGCTGTTGCTCCAGCGGACGTTTAGAAGGAAGGGAATGCGAGCGTGGAGAACACCGGCCTTTGTGAGAAGCTCAGCGATTACGCTCAGCGCGGCGCCCCGTGGGATCTCCACGAAGGTTTCCGCGTTAGAAGATCCGTAATATGGAGTTCGCAACTCCCAGGCAACCCATCCGACAATGATGGCTGCTGCTGAGACAATAAACAAAACCAAGCTTAATATCCAGCGACGCAAGACCTAGTGTTCCTTCAAATATCTTTCGAGAATGAGTGCGGCAGCGAGGGAGTCGATGGTGCGGTACTTTCGCTGCTGCCTGGGGCTCATGTTATTCCAGAAATCCATTGCCTCAAGCGTTGAGAGTCGCTCGTCGACACGTTTCAAAGGCAGCTCGAATTCCCTCCGTAGGATTTCAACAAAGCGCTCCACTAAACGCACTGAGTTTCCCGAGCTGCCATTCATGTTGAGTGGGATTCCAACAACCAACTCCTGGATATCGTTTTCCCGGATTGTCGCACGAAGCCGGGAGATGAGATCGCGGCGGCTGATGAGTCGGACAGAAGCCAAAGGTCGAACTGTCATGCCAAGCTCGTCGCTACAGGCTAGCCCGATGTTTTTCGTGCCGTAATCTATTGCGAGCATGCGTCCACGAGGCATTCAAACATTGGAACATAACCGCCTCGACGCGTCAAGGAAGCCCGAGTCAGGAAGTCAGGAGCCAAATCGTCATTCTCATTGCCGGCGTTGAGAGTGTACTATATAATTTCGCGTTTAGGCCGTACGACCAGGAGGTGTAATGCTCCACAAAGGAAAACTAATTGTATCTTTGTGCTCCGCGCTGATTGTGCTCTATGTGGTTTCCGTTGCTTTTTATGGCAAAGTAGTCGCGAAAGACGAAGCCTACAAAGAGCTTTCGGTATTCATGGAGGCCTTGAAAAAAATCAATGACGAATACGTCGAGACTCCCGATATGAGCAAGGTTCAGGAGGGAGCAATGCGGGGGCTGCTCGAGGCGTTGGATCCCTACAGTTCCTTCCTCACGAAAGACGAGCTTCAGGCCCTCGAGAAGCGAAAGGCCAGCGGCATGGCCGGAGCCGGCATGATCATCTCCAAAAGGGCTGACGTCATATATGTCGTGTCTACGGAGCGTGAAGGTGCCGCAGCAGAAGCGGGAATCCGGCCTGGGGATTATCTCGTCGCCATCGATGGCAGCGGAGTTGATGACAAGAGCATCCTCGAGGTGGACAGCCTTCTGCGTGGGGAGCCCGGTTCGAAAGTGAAGTTTACCGTCTTTCGTAGTTCGCGGACCAAGCCGGTTGAGATTGAGTTAACTCGGAAAGCGGATGCTCCGGTAGCCGTCGTTTCGAAGATGCTGGATGGTAATGTGGGGCTGCTGGATGTTTCCTCCCTCGCGAACTCAACCTTGGATCAAGTCCGGATCAAACTAAAAACCCTGATCTCGGCGGGTGCTCAGAAACTCATTTTGGATTTGCGGGACTCCGCCGACGGCACGGTGGCGGACGGCGCTGAGCTGGCAAACCTCTTCCTCAAGGGCGGGGTGATTTACTACAGCCAAAACCGGCAGGGCGAGAAGGTCCAGGAGGTTCAGGCAAGTCCGGATAAGTTCATCACGGACCTCCCATTGGTTGTCCTCATAAATGGCTCGACGGCCGGGCCGGCAGAGATCACGGCCGGAGCACTCAAGGATCAAAAGCGGGCCGTTGTTGTCGGCGAAAAATCTTTTGGTGCCGGCTCTGCTCAGAAGCAGATACCGCTCAAGAGTGGCGCGGTTCTGATATTGTCAACCGCAAAGTACTACACACCCAGCGGCAAAATGGTTCAGGATGAGGAGTCC
>Ga0315279_10002082_pt1 | contig 31080 bp, 25 predicted proteins | sample YL17G06_20_MG_FD_203694 | JGI IMG/M metagenome (GOLD analysis project Ga0315279, IMG submission 203694) | Sediment microbial communities from Yellowstone Lake, YNP, Wyoming, USA - YL17G06_20 | ecosystem: Environmental > Aquatic > Freshwater > Lake > Sediment | place: USA: Wyoming | collected...
TGCGCCCTTGGCTTGTGCCACCCGTGGCCTCCAGAGCAAACCACCTCCACGCGCGGGGCCCAATTCCAGCCGCGTTCACGCGGCCTTGGTGCTGTTGCTAGACCCGCGCTTTAGCGCGGGGTGTGAGTGCCCCATGCATCCCCCCAGCCGGCTTCGAGCCGGCTTGCGCGAAAATACCCTGCGCTTAAGCCCCTCCTTCTCCCGAGGGAAGCCCGGCTGGAAGCCGGCTGCCGCTGGCCGCATCGCGTGGCTGGCCCCCTGCTAAAGCAGGGGTCTAGCAACAGCCCCAAGTCGGGAGTTTCTGGGACGTCCTCGAAACTTGCTGACGGATGGTCATGGTCTCCCCTGATTGCCCCTTCGCGTTCAGTTTCTCGCGCCATCCGTCTGCATCCTTCCTTTCCGCAAACCCATGCGCCCAATGCACTTTGCATCATCAACCTTGCCGCGCTAGAATAATTATGGAAAAAGCCAGATTTTCCCCTTGACATCCAGGCAGTATCATCATATTAGGTTTATGTAGGACTGTCATCTTTCCAGGCGAGCCGCGGTCGAGTAGGTAGCCGTGGCTGGGGAAACCAGGGGAACCGCGAATTAACGCGGAAGGGATGTGGCCAGTGGATCGTGTGTGGTGGATGGAAAGTGCTGCGTGGAATGTGGCAGGAGGCCGGTGGAATTTCCCGCCTACCACCTACCACCTACCACCTACTACCTACTACCTACTACCTACTACCTACCACCAACCACGTCCGCGTTACGTGGCTGCCAACCACAGCACTGTCGCAGAATGCATCACAGTTCCCAACAGAAAGTCACCAGTTCTCGCCAGAAAGTTATCAGTTTTGGACCAGAAAGTTGCCACTTTCGGACCAAAAAGTTGGCACTTTTCGACAGAAATCCACCAGTTTTCCACAGTTTTGCCAGACTTTTAAGGAGTTAGAGGAATGTGGGCAGAAAAAAGTTTTCGTGAGGCCCCCTCCACCGGACGACCGCTGGGCGCGTGCCTGCCGGCCAGCCGGCGGAATGCCAGGCTCCGGGTTGTTCCTTCTCTCTTCTTTCTTCTCTCTCCTCTCTTCTTGTCTTTTGCCTTTGGCCATTGACTTTTCGCACGCTGACCGGAAGTATCTACCAGTGACGACACCGGGAACACAAAACAGGCAACCGATCCTGACATTAGGAGGAATCAGAATGAGTAACATCCTGGCTATCATCTGCTCCACCGCGCTGCTTGGGGCTTGCGCCTGCGCCGCGGAGGCGATGGCGCAAAAGGTGCCGGCGATTCTGGACACGGACATCGGCGACGACATTGATGACACTTGGGCGCTGGTAATGCTGCTCAAGAGTCCGCAGTTCGACCTGAAGCTCGTGACCACGACATTCGGCAAATCCGAATACCGTGCCAAGATCATCGCCAAAATCCTCACTCTGGCCAAACGCACCGACGTGGCAGTCGGACTGGGCGCCAGGGGCCGGACTGGCAGCGGCGGGCAGGAGGCTTGGGTCAAGGACTACAGCCTCGCCACCTATGCCGGCACAGTCCACGAAGATGGCGTGCAGGGATTGATTGATACCATCAATGCCTCGCCACAGACGGTGACTCTTATCTCTATCGGACCCTCGAACACCGTCGCGGCCGCACTTGAGAAGCAGCCGGCGATTGCCGCGAAGGCTGTCTTCGTCGGCATGCAGGGCGCGGTGAGGAAAGGCTACAACGGCGGGGCGGTTGCGCCAGAATGGAACGTCAAGGCCAACATCCCGGCGGCCAAGAGGGTGCTCCTGGCGCCTTGGAAGCAAACCATCATCACGCCCCTCGATACCTGCGGCCTGGTGAAGCTCTCCGGTGCGCATTTCCAGACGCTCTGCGAAAGCAAGGACGAACTGGTCAAGGCGCTCTTGGAGAACTACCGCATCTGGAAAGGGAAGGCGCAGTTGAGCGAGCTTAAGGAAAGCAGCGTGCTCTTCGACACCGTGGCCGTGTACCTCGCCCGCCCGGAAGAAAAGCCGCTGCTGGAGCTGGAGGAACTGAACATCACCGTGACGGGTGGCGGTATCACGGCGATTGATCCGGCAGGTGTGAAGATGAGCGTGGCGACGGCCTGGAAAAGTCTGGATGGCTACTGCGATCTGCTGGTGAAGGCCCTGCAGCAACCCGTGGTGCCGAAGCCGTAAGCTGAAACTCAGCTCTTGGCTCTTGGGATAGAGTGCTGAACGTGAACTCCAAGAGCCAAGAGCCAGGAGCGAAGAGCCGGTTTCGGTGTATTCACATTGGCGGACCACGGGAGAGCGGGGGAGGCATCGCGCCTGCCGGCCCATGGGCGGGACGCTATTCGTAGCGCAGGCATCTTGCCTGCACGGTGTCCCGACAGGTCGGGAGAAGCCTGTGCGACTGGCGAAAGGAGCGGGAAGATGAAGCGGCTGGACGGGGTTGTCTGGATGGTGTTTGTGGGGTTGCTGGTTGTGTTCGGGGCGGCGGCGGGAGAACCTGAGCCGTCGGGGTTGAAGCCCGATGCAGACGGCTGGATCTGGCTTTTCAACGGCAAGAACCTGGATGCCTGGCAGAAGCCTGCCGCCGACAAATGGAAGGTCGAGGACGGCGTAATGTCTACAATTGGCAAGTCCGGAAACATCTGGACGAAGGACAAGTTCGGCGACTTCACCATTGACCTGGAGGTCAAGTGCCAGAAAGACACCAACAGCGGCGTCTTCCTGCGCTCACCCAAGGGCGAGCAGAATTGGCTCAATGGCTCTATCGAGATTCAAGTCCTGGGTTCGTTCGGTGACCGCAAGCCCGGCAAGCACGACCTGGGCGCCATGTACGATTGTCTGGCGCCCAGCGTGGCGGCGGAGAAGCCGTTGGGCGAGTGGAACCACATGGTCATCACGGCCAAGGGCAACAGCATCAAGATCACCCTCAACGACAAGCAGATCATTGACGCGGACTTGGACAAGTGGACGGAGGCGCGCAAGAATCCGGACGGCAGCGCCAACAAGTTCACCACGGCCTACAAGGACATGGCCAAGGTCGGCTATCTCGGGCTGCAAGACCATGGCGCGCCAGTGTGGTATCGCAACGTGAAGATCAAGCCGCTGGGCGAAGCGAAGTAAACGGCATGCCGCATCAGAAGACCAACAGGCTGCGGGTGGGCTGGCTCTATGTGCGCGCGCTGGTGCATGAGTTCCGCTGGACCTTGTTGTCCCTGCTGGTGCTGGTCGCTTTTGCCACGGTGCTGAACTACCTCACGCCGGGGGAAGGCAAAGCGCCGTCCTTCGACGACGCCTGCTACAACGCCTGGATGGCCCTCCTGGCCCAGGCACCCAGACCGGAGGCGTGGTATCTGAAGCTGGTGAACGGCATCTACCCGTTGTTCGGCGTGGTGCTGCTCGGCGAAGGCGTGGTGCGCTTGGGATTGCTGCTGGCCTCCAAGCGAGAAGGGGAAAAGGAGTGGATGCGGGTCATGGCCTCTACATATCGCAACCACATCGTTCTGTGCGGGCTGGGGCACTTGGGCTACCGGGTGCTGGAGCAACTGCTGGCGACCGGGCAGGAAGTCGTCGCGCTGGAGAAGGACCATGAGGGACGCTTTGTGGCCGAGGCCAAGGCCAAAGGCGTGCCGGTGCTGGTACGCGATATGAAGGACGACGAAGCGCTGGCCGAAGCGGGCGTGGCGCAGGCGCGGGCCATCGTCATCGCCACCAACGATGACATGGCCAACCTCGAAGTGGCCCTTGACGCGCGCCGCATGAACCCCAGGATCAAGGTCATCATGCGGCTCTTCGACCAGCAAATCGCCTCCAAGCTCTCCGGCGCCCTGACCCTGGACGCCGCTTTTTCCTCATCCGCTCTGGCCGCCCCGGTGGTGGCGGCGATGGCCATTGACAGCCACGTGCTGGCGGCCTACCAGATTGGCGGCGTGTCGCACGTCACTTTTGAACTGCGCGTTCAAGCGGGCAGCCCGGTTCTCAGCCGCACGGTCGCAAGCATGGAGGCTGAGTACAGCGCCCGCGTACTGGCGCGCACGTCCAAGGATGGCGCCACGCAGGCGCCGCCGGCCGCGAACTCCGGCCTTGCCGCCGGCGACGTGCTGGTCGTCCACGCCCCCACAGCGCGCATGAACGCGCTAACCGGCGCGCAAGGCAAGTGACACTTGAAAGACTCAAATCCGAAATCCGAAATCCGAAGGAAACTGAGAATCTCAAAACATAAAGCCCGGATCCGGGCACGCCATCCGGACTAGAGCATTGAGAGTTTGAAGTTCGCTGTTTCCTTCGGATTTCGAGTTTCGGATTTCGGATTTCAGCCTGGACTCCAATACATTCGCATGAGCGCCGCTCAGGCGATCTGCAGTTCGGCGACGCGGCGCACACCGGGAATCCTGCCGCTGGTGAGGTCTTCGTAGATGTCCCGAAGGTTCTCCTGCAATTCCTTTCGCGAAGTTCCCTGAGTCATGTAATCAGGGAAATCCTCGAGATAGCCCAACCACATGTCCTCATCCCACCAATAGACGTATCTTGCCTTTTTCATACCCATATCATAGCCGCAAAACGCGTCCGCGCAACCCTGCATTCTTTTGTTATTGGCTGGCCCGGATTGCTCACCACAGAGCACACAGAGAACACAGAGAAGAGAGAAGAACTGGGTCCACGAGAAGTCGGAATCATCTAACCACTCTGTGTTCTCTGTGCCCTCTGTGGTGAATAGTTCAGGCTAGTACATTCTGGTCAGCGCCGCGCCGGGGTAGTACTTGCCGAGAATCTGAGCGTGGTTGAAGCCCGCCTGTGCCATGCCCTGGGAGCCCCACTGGCACAAGCCCACGCCGTGGCCGAAGCCGCGGCCGGAAATATCGAGCGCCGGGCCGGTGTCCACGACCCGCTCAAAGAGCAGCGATTTCAACTCGCGCGGGCCGGCAAGCAAACGGAATTGGTTCCCGGGCAGGCGCACTAGCCCGCCGCTGTGGCGCAAGTTAACATGGCAGGCACGCGTGAACGGCGGCAGCGGCGCCCCCGCTGCATCCAGAAACTCTATGCTCTCAATTCTCGCGCCGCGTGGCAGAGAGATTCCCGGTCTGTCCGCGGCAGGAAGCGCCGCCAGCTTCTGCTCCAACGCCGTCTTATCGAGAAGCACCTTCCAGCGGAAAGATGGACTGGCCTGGCAGAACGAGCACGGCACGCCCGCCAGCGGCTTGATGGGGGCTTGCTCAGGGAAAACGCTGTGCGCAGGTTCGGTATGCCCGCCGCATGTGGAATGGAAGTATGCGGAGAAGGGTTCGCCGTTGAACGTCAGGACCAGGCCGCGCGTGGAGTTGACCGCGGCACTCAGGATGGGGTTGCTGTGATAGCCCGCCTTGAAGACCTGGCTCATCACCGTGCTTTCGACATCGTAAGGTTCACCGGCGCTTCTTTTGAGCTGATAGAACGCGTAGCTGCGGCTGGCGATGGCCTGGGTCCTAAGTGCCTCGGGGTGCCAGTGTTCATAAGGCACTTCACCCGCCAGGACTCCGAGCAAGTATTCCTCCAGGTCCAATTGAGCCACCACTTGCAGCGTCGCATCGGTGGCGAGCCGGACCAGAATGCGCGGCGCCAAATCCTGGCCATTGAGGCGCAGCGCGGCCGTGGGAGAAAGGCTTTCGACCCTCAGAACGTGCTCGGCCAGAGCGCTGCCCTCCACGAGCAAACCGCTGGGGCTGGCCTGAATCTGCACACTGGCGTTGGCGCCAAGGCGGCGGATTTCCTGGCCGCTGGCGCTGAGGAGGCGCGCTTCCGTTGCTCCCGCGGTGAGCTGAGCGCGCGGTGCGTCCTTCAGTACGGCCACACGGATGGCCGGCGCCTCGCGCGTGGGCAGAGAGGCCACGCCAGTCCTAGCGCCAGGGGTTGCGCCGGTGTTCTGGCGGTGGCTGGATTGACACGAAAGCAATGCTGCCAGGCCTGCGGCACAAAGCAGCAGGACACACAAGCGGCGCAAGGCCGCACCGGGAGTCTCGGCTTGTTGTTTCACTGACCTTCTCTTACGCGCCATTGGCATAGTCTCTCTGCGCCGCTTCGCGTTGACGCGAAATTGGCAGTATGTGTATCGTCAGCAACCAGGCAGGGGAAGAGGGATTCGGGGAGGCCGGCCTTCCACTGCCGACAACCAAGCGTGCGAAGCGAACAAAACAAGGTCGCTCTGAATGTACCAATACTTAAGGCCTCGCCCGTGCCATGGCGCAATCATGGCAGGGCTTCTTTTCACGCCGCGGATGAGCCCGTTAGTTGCTTCAGGCCACGGGAGTGGCCGGCCTGTTTGAGCCGGTTGTTTGCCCGGTATCCTTTTGGCCGCTCCCGCTTGCAGGCGATGGTTTCGGCGGTTTCACTGGTGGCATCGGCGTCTTTGTCGCCGTTACCGGTAGCCTGCTGAATTCGTAAACGCCTTTTCGGGCGCTGTCGGACTTCTGCTTCTCGTCGGCCATTGGTTAACCTCCTTGGTAGTAGCGTGTTGTGAGGTACTTATCCGCCTCAACTTCTGCCCGCTTAAGCAACTTGACTTTTCGGGGCAGTACCATACCAGTCATGAATTTCTTCTCGGCCTTTAGAAGCTTTTCAGCCAGATCAAAGTACTTATCATTGATTTCCTCTAGCGTGAGCAGCCCCTCGGCAACATAAAACCAGCCCTTTTCACTCTCCAGTGCGATCGCTTCGATTGCATCGCTGAACTCAGGGATGATCTTGAGGCGCTTCTTATATGGCAGAAATGACTTCGTAGCTGTCACAACCTGCGAAATGGCAATTATTAGTGCCCAGAGCATTGGATAGTGCTGCCAGATTGCCCATGCAGCGATGCTTGCCGACGATGTAAAAGCCAGAAAGATGTCTACGGCTTTGTCACGGTTCTCCGATTCCGCCGCATAGAAGTTCAAGAAGAAGACCTGGGTTCTCAAGTCTTTCAACTGCGCCCAGTAGCGTTCCTGGTACATATTCATCCCACACAAACAAGCAGGCCAGCTATGCCTGCAACCCTATTCGCCTGACCGCCGATCTTACGGTCGCCGTCCCACATGTCGAGCATCTTCTGCCTGGAACCTGCGCCATGCCGGTCTCTGTGCCTACTGCTTCGCTGCCCCCTTCTTCCACGCCCGCACATACTCGATGCTGAAGGTTGAAGGCAGGTCCTCGTCTTTGGGCAGGCCGAACCACTCGGGCATGGTTTCGCTGTCGAAGTTCAGCGTGAGCGGCTGGTGCCAGTGCGTGTTCGGGCCTTTGCGCACGAGGACGCCGTCGAAGTAGAACTTAAGCTCCTTCTCGTCCCATTCCAGGCCGTAGACGTGGAAGTCGTCGCACAGATTCGCAGGCGCGACGAAGGCGCTGCCCACCGACCAATGCTTGGTCTCATTGGGCGTATGGAAAACGTGCATGGTGATGTGCTGGTTGCGTTCTTTGCCCGGAGCCTTGCCGCCGATTTCAAAAACGTCAATCTCGGTCCACCATGGCTTGGTTTGATGGTAGAACCAGAAGGAACTCGAACCCGCCGACTTCATGGCCCGCGACTTGACCTCGAAGTAGCCGTAGCGCACCGTGTCTTTGCTCTGCACCGCGGCGCAGGTGTAGGTGTGGTACTTCTCGGCCTTGGGCATCTCGGGGGGTTCCTCTTTCTTCATCGTGAGGTGCAGCATCCCGCCTTCCACCTTCACGTTGCGGGGGGAGAAGAATCCCGGCTGGCGGCCCTTCCAGGTCGGGTTGCGCGGCCACCATTTTGTTTCGGCTAGCCTGTCGCCGCCGAACTCGTCGCTCATAGGCTCGTACTTCACCCAGCCGGTCCTGTTCTCCTGGTCCGAGAGCGGGAAAGCGTCCGTGACACGCTTGACCGGTTCAGAAAGGGTGGGCTTCAGATCCATCCAGCCGGCCGCATGGGTCTGGGCTGGCAACGCTTTCGCTGGATCAGCCGAAACGTCCCTTCCCGCAACTGCTGCGAACTCCTCCTGGCTGAGCGCGCCTTCGTCAAGTGCAATGAACTTGCTGCCGTCCGGTGGAATGGCGAGGGCCCTGACGGTTCCGCCCAGAGGCAGCGGGAAGGGCGCTTCGTAACGCATGGAGGAAGGAGTTGCGTGCGGCCCGGCCAGCCAATAGCGGATTTCCACGCCCGGCGTGGCCGAGAGCGTCACCAAGCCCTGTTGGTCCCGTTGTATCTTCGGCGCGGCCAGGAGTTGCGGGGCACGGAACAGTCCGAAGTGTGAGAGATTCGGGCGGACGCGCGACTGCGTGATGCGCAACCGAACCCTTTGCGTGGTCACGTCGTCAAAGCGGAGCAGGCGCTTGTAGCCAATCACGGTGGCGCGCGCGAGCTGTTTCCACTCTTTGCCGTCCCAGGAGTCGAGGAAAAACTCCTCCACATGCTGGCCCTGCTTGATGTCCTCTTGCAGCAAGGCGCGGTTGAAAGTGCACGGCCGGCCCAAATCGTATTCGAACGTTGCAGCCTTGGTGCCGGCCTTCGTCCCCCGCGCGAAGTCGGTGTTGAAGGTGGCTTCAAGGACCTTGCGCATCTCCCGCAGGCGCGCGGCGTCGTGTTCGTGGATCAGTCCGCGCCTGTCCGGTGGCAGGTTCAGAAGGAACTGAGCGTTGCCGCCGACGGAGCCGTAATAAATGTTGAGCAGTTGGTCGAGCGGCTTGACCTTGTTGTCTTCGGCGGCGTGATAGAACCAGCCCGGACGGATTGAGGTGTTCACCTGCGCCGGATACCATATCAGCCGGGCGTTCTTTCCGGCGGCTTCGAGCAGTCTCGCGCGGCTGCCGATGTCCTTCTGGCCGGCCCCTTCGTGAGCGCCCATGTTCAGGATGGCATTGAGCGTCTTGGCGGACTTTTCCCAGGGCTGGTCGTCAGCGCCGCAGATGGGGACCACGCTCCATTCGCTCTCGCGCACATGGCCGGCCTCGTTGCCGCACCATCTCACATCCGGCCCGCAAACGGAGATCACCGCGCCGGGCTGGAGTTCGCGCACGACCGCGTAGAAGGCGGGCCAGTCATAGACCTGGCGCTTGCCGTTCGGGCCTTCGCCGCACGCGCCGTCGAACCAGACTTCGGAGATCGGGCCGTAACCGGTCAGCAACTCGCGCAATTGGTTCTTGAAGTACTCGTTGTACTTGAGCGAATCCCCATAGCTCTGCTCGTGCCTGTCCCAAGGCGAGAGATAGACGCCGAACTCTATGCCGGCCGCACGGCAGGCGTCCGCCACTTCGCGCACAATGTCGCCCTGGCCGCCCTTCCAGGAACTGTTCTTGACGCTGTGGTCCGTGTATCTGCTGGGCCACAGGCAGAAGCCGTCGTGATGCTTGCAGGTGAGGATGAGTTCCTTCATCCCCGCGTCCTGCAAGACCTTGGCCCACTGCCTGGCGTCGAACTGCGCGGGGTTGAAGAGCTTGGGATCTTCCTTGCCGTCGCCCCATTCGCGATCGGTGAAGGTATTCATGCCGAAATGAACGAAGGCTATGAACTCCAGTTGCTGCCAGGCCAGTTGCCGCGCTGAGGGGACGACACGCGCGGCCTTGGCAATGATCTCTGCAGGCTCGTCGCCGGGACTGAGCATGATTGCTTCCGCTTTCATGTTGGTCTCCTGAGCGGTGCGGCATCCGACTGCAAGCAGAATGGCGAGGACAACGACTGTGAAGCGCAGTGTCAGATGCATGGGGCCTTTCCTCCCGTCTGTTCTGTGGTTTAACCCTCAATCCGCAATCCGCAATCCGCAATCGGGCGTCCAGGCGTGACTTTCCGTGGCTGAGGGGGTAATATGTGGGTAGAGTGGACGGCGCGAGCGGGGATGCCAGTGCCGCAACGGGTGCGAAAGATAGGAATTATGGACCGTATCAAACGTGTCGGTGGGCTTCGCGGTTTTACGCTGACCGAGGTAGTCGTGGTCATGGGCATCGTGGGGATGCTGGCGTCGGTGCTGCTGCCGGCGATGGCCCGTGTGCGCCGCGAAGCCAAGCTGGTTCAGTGTACCAACAATCTGCGCCAGCTCGGCCAGGCGCTGATGATGTATACGATTGACCACAGCAGTGGCTTTGAGAGATACCCGGACCGCCTGACCCATATGCGCGACCTGGGTTACGTGCGTGATGAGCGTATCTTCATTTGCCCAATGGACTACACGCAGGCGACCGGCGGTTCAACAGCGCTCAAGCCATACTTCTCTGCTAATTTGCCCAAACAGGACTTCCACGCCTGGGCGGAACGTGATCCACCTGTTGAATCCATCACGAACCAGTACGTCCCTCCTGTTCCCGCCCCACCCCCTGGAGGCTACCCTAGCACCCGCAACTGCTCTTACATCTACGAATTCAGCACGCGAGTGCTCCAAACTTGTACGCCCTCAGTTGACCCGCAAACCGGGCAGCCCTATATGACTTGGGGCTCCGCCTTTTACCCGAATCTGTTTTACCCCTCCTATTGGCTGGTGAGTTGGTATAGCATCGAGCGCTTTGAAGGCTCCGACGACGCATTACCTGATGCTTACGCCAGCACCGCTGGTGTGGACTCGCTCTACGTGTTTTCGACAGACGATTACCTGATCATTCCGGCAAACCCGAGGGATATGGACCGTGATGGGGACCGCCAAATCACCATGCAGGAAGCCAAATTCTGGCAACTGAATAATGGGGACCAATACACAACCGGCTGGCTTATGCCAGGAGACCAGGGCTTTCCCACGGGCTGGTCACCTGTCCCGAGCGATACTTGTTTTGACGATTCAAACATGATGCGCGAGTACCCCCGCTCTCTGATGCCTATGGTTCGTTGCTTCTGGCACATTCCACCGCCGCTGGTAGATGACCAGAATACGGAGATGACGCTCAACCTCGCTATCGGCGGAAACACATTCTTCTCCGCGCCCGGCTGGGAATGGACAGCTTGGAACTATGGGCGGACTCTTACGGGCTATTGATCTTGCCTGAACCATGCGCCCGTTGCAGTTACTGGGACAATTATCAGTTTGCGCCCGGCGTGTTCTGCGGCGTGACCGTAACCTGGCCCCACCAGGGCATGTCCCGGCGGCCGGAACGCAGCGCCTCCTCCAAGAGGAAGCGCGGCGCACGGGCCACGGCGCGTTTCAGCAGCGTGGTCCCGCCCTGCTTCACGGCGATGGGCCTGTCCAGGTCGAGGAGTTCGTCATCGAGCAGGATGCGCAGCTCCCACACAAAGCGCGCCTTCTCAATGGTGATCGTGTTGGTTGCCCGGTCCGCGGTGAGCGTCACTTCCCGCGGCCGCGACCAGGCTTTCTTCTCCTCCAGTATCAGTCCCGTGCGCAACGCCTCTTGCGCCAGGGCCTGATGCTCCGCCAGGGCTTTCGCAGCCTGTAACTTTTCGAAGAGCGGGTCTTTGGTCCGCCCGGCATCAAGCACGTACTTGGTGACCGGCGCGTTGCCCGCGCTGATAAACCTGGCGGCCTCGATCCAGTAATGGCGCGGCGGCGGCCCTTCTTCAAGGGAAACGTAGTCGAGCTTCGCCGGGCAGCGCTCACGGGATTGCTTCAGGAAGTACTCGAGGATTTCACCATTGCGCTCGTCGAAGCCTTCGTGGCCCCGCCCGGGCATGATCTCAACTCGCGCGGGCAGGTGCGCCTGAGCCAGCGCCTCCTGTTCCTGTTTCAGCAGGGCCACGGGAATGCCGTGGTCCTGGTCGCCGGAGAGCACCAGAAACGGCAGCGCGTGCAGATTGCGGTACGTCGCCGTGTCCACTGCGGGGAGCGGGGAGCCTGAACGCGACACCGCGGCGGCGAACCAATCCGGGTGCAACACTGCGGCGATCTTCGCGCCGCTGCCGCCCATGCTGCCGCCTGACAGATAGACGCGGTCGGCATCCACGCGGTACTGGCGCTCCGCCCAGCGCAACGCGCCCAGAACGTGCGCGCGCCCGAACGAGGAGGCGCCCCAGCCGTGAGCCCCATCGCTTGTGGGGGCCACGATCAGGAACTGGTCCAGCGCGCCGGGCTTGACGCCGTTCTCCCAGTGCTTGATGTAGTTGTTGCCGTTGCCGTGAGAACCGTGCAGGTCAATGATCAGCGGCCACGGACGGTCATGAGTGTAGCCCCGCGGAATCCGCACCGTCACAGCCATCTGTTTGCCGGGGAAGCCGGGCACGGCGGCCTGCCCCTGCACATACCCCTCCCCGCGGGCTTCTCCCACCGGGACATGGCCGCATTTCACCACTGCCCGCAGAACTTGCGGGGGCAGCGACAAGCCCAGAACCCGCTCCACCAGTTTGGTTCGCGCCGGCGTCTCCTGGCTGTCAAACAAATCATCAAGCAGGCGCTCGGCCTCTTGCACGCGCTGCGCGAGGGTCTCGTCGCCTTTCAAGTCCAGTTCCTTGCCGTACCAACGCTGCAGGTCCGCTGCCGGCAGGCTGCGCCGCGAGACGGCCGCCGGCTTCTCGTCTGTCCCGCGCGCGTTCTGGCAGCAGCCGAAGAGAATGCTGGAAGAGAGAACCAGCACAGGCCCAACGAACCGTTGTCCCATCCTTGCGGCTTCCTTGGCCAATGCGGCCCAGACCGGATAGTAGCCCGATCTTACTCAACGCGCGAGTCCATTCCGCGGAGATAGCGTCCAGGGCCGCGCTCATCTGTAGTTGCGTTACGGCGTGTCAGCATTTCTAATCAGCGGAATAGGAGGGGATAGCTCTAACGGGAGAACCACATGAAAACCTTGCGGGACCTCAAAGTCAAGATTTTCGCGGACGGCGCGGACAAGGCGGGAATGCTGGAGATGTACCGCAATCCGTTCATCAAGGGCTTCACTACGAATCCGACCTTGATGCGCAAGGCCGGCGTCAACGATTACGTGGCCTTCGCACAGGAGATCCTCAAGTGCATTCCAGACCGGCCGCTTTCTTTCGAGGTGTTCTCGGATGAACCTGGGGAGATGGAACGGCAGGCGCTGCAGATCAGCAAGTGGGGGAGCAACGTTTATACCAAAATCCCCATTACCAACACCAAGGGCCAATCGTGTGTGGGCCTCGTCCGCAAGCTCTCCCAGGCAGGGGTGAAGCTGAATGTCACGGCCATGCTGACCCTCGATCAAGTGCGGGACACCTCCGCCGCGCTGGCGGGCGGACCGTCTTCGTTCGTCTCGCTCTTCGCGGGGCGCGTCGCGGATACGGGCCGCGACCCTGTCCCGATGATGGCTGCGGCCATGGAAATGCTCGCCCCGTATCCCAACGAGGAACTGATCTGGGCCAGTTGCCGCGAGCTGCTGAACATTTTCCAGGCGGAGTCAATCGGCTGCCACATCATCACGGTCCCCAACGATGTGCTGAAGAAACTGGACCTGGTGGGGAAGGATCTGCACGAATACTCCCTCGACACGGTCAGGACATTCCGTAGCGACGCGGTGAAGGCAGGCTATACGCTTTAGTTTTGGCCCGCCACAAACAATGCGAGGTGACGATCCAACGCGCATTATCCACCCTAGAGCGGGGATTTTGGATTTTAGATTTTCGATTTTCGATTTAACAGCAGCAGCTGGGGCGCACACAAGGGCTTGTGGATTTGCATTTGGCGCAAGCTGCTAAATCGAAAATCGAAAATCTAAAATCTAAAATCGGCAGCCCCGCATCTGCGTGGGGGGCTCTCATGCCACTCACCCACGCAGACGCTCTCCCCACAGGTAAACTTGGGAGGCCGTTGGTTGTTTCACTCGTTGATTGACGCCGTGCCCACTTCGAGCAGCGGCGCTTCGGAGGCGGCGCTGGGAAGCGGCACTCCGCTAACGCTGACCCGGCGGCCGACGAGGCCCTCCAGGTTCACATCAGCGCGCGCGGTGAGGAAGTGCAGCGTGCGGCCATCCTGGACCAGCGCGTACTCCACCCCGGCCACGGGTGACGGAGTGCGGCGTTCGATGACGCCTTCAGCCGTGACCAGGTTGGCGCTGCTTTCAACGCCGCGCACTTGTGTCTCGAAGAATGGCTTCAGACGCAGCGACGGCGGCGGCTCACCCGCAGGTTCCGGCAGTTCCGGGAGGCGCGGCTCCACCGCCTGGGCCGGCGCTGGGATTCTCAGAACCTGTGGCGAGCGCTCTGGAGCAACTGCCTCCGGTTCCATGAAAGATCCCCTCGCCGAAGCGCGGCTTGTGGGTTGAGGTGCCTCATCGGGGGCTTTGATGACCAGAGCTCGTGCCTCGTTGACGGCGGGTTCCTGGATCCGGACCGGCGCCTGAGCGGGGACCACGTACTTGGCATTGACGCGCTTCAGAGTCCGGGGCAGGGCGGACAGCAGCGCTTCGTCGTTGGCGTCCATTGGGACCTGCGCCGCAGGCAATTCGGCAGGGGCAGGCAGCACAAGTGCCGGGGCCGGTGCGGCGGGCGGTTGTGGAACGGGCGCTGCTTGGGCCGCTTCGACCGTGGGAACAGCCTGTAATGGATCAAAGAATGCCCCGTCTCGCGGTGCACTGTCTCGTGCCCCAGCAAGCGCCGCCACTCGACTGGCTTCTTCCGCCTTGAGGCGCTCAGCCTCAGCTTCACGCTTGGCTTGTTCTTCGGCCTCAACTCTGCTTCTTGTTTCATCAGCGATTCGCGCGGCTTCGATTTCCTGGAGCCGTTTCGCCGCGGCCTCGCGCTTGGCTTGTTCCTCGGCCTCAACTCTCCTTCTTGTTTCATCGGCGATGCGCGCGGCTTCGATTTCCTGGAGCCGTTTCGCCTCGGTCTCGCGCCGGGCTTGGTCCTCGGCTTGAGCTTTGATCTTGTCCTCAATGGCAATCAGCGCCGTCTCCAACTCGTCTGCTTCTTTCCTGGGGTTCGCGGACGCGCGTGCTGTCTCCGCCGGTCTTGTCTCCGTGGCAATCGGCAGCGGCTTGGCAGGCGGGGATGCCTGCAAGTCCCTGCGCGTCTGTTCAATGGCGCGCAGCAAGTCTTCGTTGGATGGGCGGGGCGAGTTGGGAGGAGCAGATTGTATGCCGTCCGGCGCCGGCGCTGAAGCGGAGCTTGATGGGACAGCCGGCGTTGGCGCTGGAGCCTTGGTTGAACGCGCTGCCAGCGACGGCGCTGGGGCCGGCGTCTGTGTCGCGGCCGGGGCCGCGGTGTTGGACGGCTGCTGTGGAGGCACGACTCCTGACAGCGCGTACCTGGCGCTGACATAGGCCGCGGCAGACTCTGGCGCCTTGACTCTATACCAATTGCCCTCCTGGCCCAAGATTACCACGCGCGCTCCGGAGTCGAGTTTGGCCACGACTGTGGAGCTAAGGTGTCCAGCGCTGTAGACACGCGCGGTGCGCTTGGTAACGGCACTGCTGCTGCCGGCTGCGTCAGTGCTTGTCTGTACGAATTCCTTGCCGATCCATGCGGGGACGTTTTGCGGCCAGTCAACTTCCAGCCAGCCATCTTGCATGGCTCTGGCCTTCACGTAGTCGCCGCCGTGGAGCGCCGCCAGGATTTGGTATTGTGTGCCTGGCCCAGTGCGCACATTGACCCGGTCGCCGTTGATCTGGCACCAGGACGCCTCGGCCCTCAAAGTCTGGCGTCCGGAACCGGGAGCGGCCGTCTCGGCGGTCTGCTTAGGCGCGGAGCGTTGCGCAGCCGTATGTGAGTTCGCGGCCCTGGCGCGCGGGGGCAATGACGACAAGGCCAGCATCTTGGTATCGGAATCAGCCGCGAACAGGGCCAGTTCGCCCAGCAGAAGCGCCGCGAGCACTGGGAAGTGCGCAGGGAATCTGGTTCGGATCACCACGTTGAGCATGAGGAACTGTGCCTCCGTGTACTTCGCGCGGGCGCAAGACGTGTTCCCACAGTAAGAAGGTTATCGGCGTGGGAAGGAGAGCACTTGAGAGCGAAGTGCAATTCGTTGCGCTGCAATCAACTCTCGGTTACAAAGCTTGGCCTCATGGACGAACCCGCGTCGGCCGACACCGCTCCAGCCTCGCGCGCGCGGCTGGCTGTCGCCGTGCTGGCCTTCTGCTGCCTTCTGTGGGGCTATTCTTTCCCGGTGATGAAGTTCGCCGTCGCCGCTCTTGAAAGCCACCTGTACTCCTCCCCATCACCTCTCCCGCACGGGGAGGGGGTGAAACTCCCCGTTGCCCAACAGGCGCCCGGATTGCCCTTGGCCTATGAGTTGGCTGCTAACAGCACTTTTCTCGGCTGGCGTTTCCTGATCGCGACGGGGCTGTATTGGCTGTTAACGCGGACTCACCAGCGCCGTTACTCCAAAGCCGAGCTGCGGGGCGGGCTGGCGGTTGGCGGCGCCTTCGCAGCGGGGATGCTGGTTCAGATCGGCGGGCTGCGTTACACGCTGCCATCCATCTCCGCTTTCCTCACTGCGCTGGTCGTCGTCTTCGCCCCTCTCGCGCAGGCTTTCATTTTTCGCAGGCGCGTGGGATGGGTCACTTGGCTGGCGGTAGCCGTGGCCAGCGCCGGCATCGTTATTCTTTCTCTGCCCAACCCTGGAGCCGTGGAGAATCTGCCGCGGGCTTCCGGATCCCTGGCGGCCAATATGCCCGTACCGCAGGTTCCACCGCTGCCTCTGCTCGGCGAAATCCTGACCACGCTTGGCGCGGCGTTGTTCACGGCGCAGATCATGTGTCTGGACCATTACGGCAAACAGGGCTCCCCGGTGCGGCTGACGCTGGTCATGTTTGCCACGACTGGGGTGCTGTGCGCGCTGCTTGGCGGCGGACTTGGCGGGCAGGTTATCTACAACGGCGCGGCGCTGCGAGCGATCCTGACTGACTGGTCGTTTCTGTGGCCGCTGTTTACCTTGTCCGTTTTCAGTTCCGTCCTGGCGCTGCATCTCATGAACAGTTACCAGCCGTTCATTGCTCCCGCGCAAGCCTGCGTGGTGTATTGCCTCGAACCGGTCTTCGCCACACTTTTTTCGATGCTTTTCCAGACGGAAAGACTCACCTACACAACAGTTCTCGGCGGCGCCGTGATTCTGGCCGCCGTCCTCCTCGTCACCAAGCCCCAAAGTGACGGGTGACGGGTGACGAGTGCCGGGTGACGAGTGACAAAGGACAAATCACATCCGCTGATAGCGCGGGCCGCCGCCGCCCTCCGGGACAGTCCAGAGGATGTTTCCATAGGGATCCTTGATATCGCAGGCCTTGCAGTGGAGGCAGTTGGCGGAGTTGATGCGCAGGGCTGAGCCGGCCTCCTGCTCCCACTCATAGACGCCCGCTGGACAGAAATACTGGCAGGGCTTGCCATACTCAATCGCGCACCGCTGCACACAGATCTGCAGGTCCAAGACGTTCAGGTGGCTGGGTTGATCCTCCTGGTGCTGAGTACCGGAATGGAATACTGCCGTAGCCTTGTCAAGCGCGCGCGTCCCGACATTGCCGGGATCTGGCTGCCCGTGCCGTTGAAAATGAGACACTAACGTCTGGTGCGGAGGGTCGAGTGGCAGCGGGTCACGGAAGCCTTTGCCGTTGCTCAAGCGTTGCCCCAGATCGTGGATCGCGCCTATAACCAGGCCGCGGGCGAAGCCTGCACGCCAGTTGCGAACCGCGTACAGTTCGCGGCGCGCCCAACTGACCTGGAACAAATCCTCATAGCGTCCCAGCGCTTCAGAACCCAGCGGGAACCGACGCCAATCTCCGGCCGTTTGGGAATTGGCTGCCTGTCGCTGCTGGGCCAGCGCCGCCGCAATGGCTTCTGCGGCCAACATGCCGGACTTCATGGCCAGGTGGATGCCCTTGCCGCGCGCCTCATTGACGAAGCCCGCGCTATCGCCAACCAGGCAGCAACCGCCAGTATAAAAGCGCGGCATGGAGTAGTAGCCGCCCTCGGCCACAGACTTCGCGCCATGCTGGATTAGCTGGCCCTTTTCGAGCAGGCCGCGGACAAAAGGGTGCCCCTTCCAGCGATTGAACGCTTCGTGTGGATCAAAACTCGGGTTGGCGTAGTCCAGACCGGCGACAAGGCCGACCGCCACGTGCGTTTCGTCCAGGCCGTACAGGAATGCGCCGCCGAAGCATTGCGCTGCGCGTCGCGCCAACAGTTCTTGCAGGGGGAAGCCAAGAGTATGCACGATCCTGCCGGCGCGGAACGTGCCTGCGGGCAACTCCCAGAGCTCCTTCAGCGCCAGCGAGTAGGTTTGTGGTTGGCGGCCCATATCGAGGCCCTGCCGGGCCACAAGCTGCTTGGCCAAGTTGCCATGCGATCCTTCGGCCAGCACAGTCGCCTTGGCGCGAATCTCGACTCCAGGCTGGAAATTGGGCTTGGGCTGCCCATCCTTGCCCAGGCCCGAGTCACTGCAACGCACGCCCATCACGGTATTGCCGTCAAAAACTACTTCGCTGCCAGCCACGCCCTCCAGAATTTCCGTGCCGTGTTCTTTGGCCTGTTCAGCCAGCCACCGCACCAGGTCACACAGCGAGATAACGTAGTTGCCGTGGTTATCCAGGTATCGCGGCGCAAGGCAAAGGGGGATGCTCCTGGCCTTCGCCTCCGAGAGAAAGAGCAACTCTTCGCTTGTGACCGGCTGCCCGACAGGCGCGCCCTTCTGCCGCCAGTTTTGGACAAGTTCATCCAGCACCAGCGGGTCGAGTATTGCGCCGGAGAGGACATGCGCGCCGATGCTGGCGCCTTTCTCAATCACGAGAATGTTGGGCTTGGGCAAGCCGCGGCGCTTGGCCTGCTCGATGAGGTGCATCGCGCAGGCCAGTCCCGCAGGGCCGGCGCCAACAATAAGGACGTCAACTTCAAGGGTTTCGCGGTCTGCCATAGCTCGCCGGCGATTTTACCACAGAGAGATAATGGCGCAGAGAATATCCGGGGGGTGAATGCTCAAGACACCCTCTTGCAGCCGCATGGCCACGGATTACGCTATCGCGTCTGCTTCGGATTTGCCGTCTAAGGAGGCGCCCATGGCAACAGGGTTCAAGCTTGTGAAGAAGAAGATCGTGCTGCGCAGCCGCGTTTTCTGCATCCGCCACGACAAATGGCGCGGCCCGCAGGGGGGGAAAAAGTTCTTCGAGCGCGACACCGTGGTCCACCCCGGCGCCGTGGCGATCCTGCCCTTCGACGCCCAAGGGCGTGTGCTGATGCTGCGCCAGTTCCGCGCCCCGATCGAGGACTGGCTGCTCGAAATCCCGGCGGGCACGTTGGAACCGGGCGAGCCGCCCTTGGCCTGCGCCAAGCGCGAGTTGATAGAGGAGACCGGCTTCGCCGCGAGGCGCTGGAGGAAGCTGGGCGTGATCTATAATGCGCCAGGCTACTCAAGCGAGAGAATCCATCTCTACAAAGCCTGGGACTTGAGGCCCGCTCACGGCGAACAGGATGCGGACGAGCACATCGAATTAGCCGTAATGACAATGTCCGAAGTGCAGGGCGCCGTCAAAGACGGCCGGATCACGGACGCGAAGACGCTCTGCGCCTTGCTCTATGACGGCTTCGGGCCTGGCCGTTGACGAGGGCGAAGGCCCACTTGCCAAGGTTCGGCCCCTCCTATTCCTTGTCCTGTGTTGCTGCCAGAAAAAGGTTTAGCTCGGCCTCCAAGCGATTCAGCGTCTCCTCGCATCCGTGCACCAACTTGGCCATCCGCTGCCATTCCAGGCGCTGCGAGTAGATGTTACGAAAGAGGTGACGGAAATCCAGGTACTGCTCAAGCACCTTCGCCAGGTCCGGAGACATCACCGCAGGCCGGTTCGTATGTGGGCGTGTCATGCGCTCCAGCAGTTCCTTATGCCAGCCCTCTCCTCGGGGCATTCCCTCGCCCAGTTCAATCACTACTCTTTTGAAGATGTTTTCAATTCCGCCATAAAAACTGTGCAGCATCGCACCCAAGGCGGACAGTTCGATGTAGTCAGGTGACCAGCTATCACACTTCCGCAAAAGCGGCTGGAAGCTCGCCAGGAGTTGATGGAGCGTCTCCCGTTCCACGGCGATCTGCTTGCGCAGCTTACGCCACACGGTGAAGCTCTCCTTCCTCACGCAGATAGCGGTTGAAGGGGTTGTCCTGGTCGAGGTCAATCAGATCCAATTCCCGCCCCAATGCGTTCCGCGCTTGCCCCATGGCTTCAATGAAGACTCCCGGCGGCAGCCCTGAGACCGCCAAGTCAACGTCCGAGTCCTCCCGCATAGTGCCCAAGGCTGCCGAACCGAACACGTACACCTCGCGCGCGCCGAATTCCTTCAGCACTGCTGCCGCCCGTTCAATCCTCTTGCGCAAGTCCTCTTCCATCGCCCTTCTCCCCCGCGCTGGTTAAACTCCTTTGCCAGCCAGCAGTGTGAACGTTCGCGCCTTCCTATGCGTCACGGAGCACACAGAGAGGATAAAGTAAGAGGCAAAAAGTAAAAAGGCAAAAATGACAGCAGCGGATTGTCCACTTTTCCCTTTTGCCTTTGGCCCTTTTACTTTCTCTCTGTGGTTCATGGTCCACCTTAGGAATCAAACCGCCAGAGTCCTGCCGCGCGCGCGGACTCGTAGGCTTCGGCCATTTCCTCTGTGGTTACGCGGCGGTTCAGCTCGGCGTACAGCACTTTGCCGTCCGCGCTACGTGTGCCGACGCGGTGGCTCGGATGATATTGAGCCATGATGTTGACGAATGTGTCCGGCGACAGTTCATTCGCGAGGAACTTGAGAATCTCCTGCGACTCATTGAGCAGCCCTGGCATGACGAGGTGGCGAACGAGCACGCCTCGGCGCGCAAGGTGATCGGGGCCACAACGCAAGACACCTGTTTGGCGGTGCATTTCGCGCAGGGCGTCCCTGGCGCGCGCAGGATAGTCCTCCGCGTTGGCCAGACGCTTCGCCGTGGCCGGCTCCCAGAACTTGAAGTCCGGCATGTAGATGTCCACTATGCCGTCAAGCAGCGCGAGCGCCTCCAGCGCATCATAGCCGCCGGAGTTCCAGACCAGCGGCAGATTCAGCCCGCGCCTCGCGGCGATGGCCAGCGCTTCCAGAATCTGCGGCAGAACATGGCTGGGCGTGACGAAGTTGATATTGTGGCAACCGTGAGCTTGCAGGCCGAGCATCACTTCGGCCAGTTCGTCGGCTGAAGCAGGGATTCCGGCGGGGGCCTGGCTGATATCGGAGTTCTGGCAGAATATGCACTGCAGATTGCAGCGATTGAAGAAGATGGTGCCTGAACCGCGCCGGCCTCGAAGGACGTCCTCCTCGCCATGATGGGGGAAAGCGCTGGTCACGTTCGCCGCCGCGCCTGTCAGGCAGAAACCAAATTTCCCGTCCGCGCGGTCCACGCCGCAACCGCGCGGGCAGAGGCGGCAGGCTCGCAGCGCCCGGCGGGCCGTGGCCGCGCGGGTGGCCAGTTCCCCTGAACGCAGGAGCGCCAAGTAGGCCGGAGTGAACTGGTCCAACATGAACTGCTTTGTTTCCACGGCTTGCGTGACCTCTCAAAGTCTTGTATAGAGCGATTGCCGAGGAGGGCAACAGCATGAACACGATGGAAGCAATTCTGACCCGGCGGAGCATCCGCAAGTACACCAACAAGCCTGTGCCGCCGGAAGTAGTCAAGGAGCTGCTTACAGCGGCGATGTACGCGCCGTCCGCTGGCAACGGCCAGCCCTGGCACTTTGTGGTATTAACCAAGCGTGAAGCGCTTGACCGAGCCGCGGAAATCCACTCCCATGCGCAGATGGCCAAACAAGCGCCGCTGGCAATCATTGTGTGCGTGGAGCTGGACCTGGAGAAGTATCCGGGCAATTGGGTTGCAGACTGCTCAGCCGCAACACAGAACCTGCTGCTGGCCGCCCACGAAAAGGGCCTGGGCGGTGTGTGGTGCGGTGTTTACCCGAATGAGCAGCGCGTCGAGGCTTTTCGCAAGGCCTTCAACCTGCCGCCGCGCGTGGTTCCTCTTTCGCTCAACGTCATTGGCTATCCCGACGAAATGAAATCAACGCCCGAACGGTTCAGGCAGGACCGCGTGCACGAAAACGGCTGGTAACATCCGAGGTCAAAAAGTCAAAGGTAAAGAGTCAAAAGTCCGAAGCGCGCATTCCATACGCGGGGCATCTTTTGACCTTTTACTTTTGACTTTTTACTTCATCCTTCCGCCTTCATCCTTCATCCTTTTGTGAATAGTCTATCCCCCGCTGGCGGCACCCGCGCCGCCACGGCCTCCACCGGCACGGACGGAGGGCGGGGCGGGCAGGCCGCTGGCCACGGCTTCCGCGGTGGGCTCGGGCGGGGCGGGCGGGGGTGGATTGAATTCGCCGATGACACGGAAGACGAGCTTCTCGCGGGACTGGTCGGGCAAGGTTTCCACTTTGGTCTTGAGAGGCACTTCGCCGCGCAAGATATCCTCGCTGAGCGGGTCCTCGATGAACTTCTCGACAGCACGGCGCAGGGGCCGCGCGCCCATGTCGAGGTTGGTGCCTTTCTCGACCAGGAAGGCCAGAGCGTCGTCGGTGAGCACCAGTTGAATCTGCTTTTCGCGCAGCCGCTTGGTCACCTGGCTGACTTCGAGATGCACAATGCTGCCCATGTCTTCCTTGGTCAGGTGGTGGAAGACGATGACATCGTCCAGCCGCGCGATAAACTCGGGCCGGAACTCCTCTTCCATCTTCTGCGTCAGTTTGCGCTTGAGGTCGGCGTAAGTGGATTCCTCGGAGCGCCGTCCGAAGCCGATGGCGCCGGAGTCCTTGATGAGCTTGGCGCCGATGTTGGAGGTCATGATCAGGATGGTGTTGCGGAAGTCCACGTGGCGGCCGTAGCTGTCGGTCAGACGGCCGTCTTCCATGATCTGCAGCAGGATGTTGAAGATTTCAGGGTGCGCTTTCTCTATTTCGTCGAAGAGCACTACTGAATACGGGCGGCGGCGGATGCGCTCGGTGAGCTGTCCGCCTTCCTCGTAGCCGACGTAGCCCGGCGGGGCGCCGACGAGCCGGGAGACGGCGTGCTTCTCCATGTACTCGGACATGTCAATCTGCACCAGGGCGTCCTGATCGCCGAACATGAACTCGGCCAGCGCCTTGGCCAGGAGCGTCTTGCCGACGCCGGTGGGGCCGAGGAAGACGAAGGAGCCGATGGGGCGGCGCGGGTCTTTCAGCCCGGCGCGGCTGCGGCGCACGGCCTTGGCGATGCAGGAGACAGCTTCTTCCTGGCTGATGACGCGCTTGTGCAGCGCTTCTTCCATCTTGAGGAGGCGCTCGGTCTCCTGGCCCTCCATTCTGCGCAGGGGGATGCCGGTCATCTTGCTGATGACTTCGCGGACCACTTCGCCGTCCACGGTGCCGACGGTTTCCGAGGACTGTTCGCGCCATTCCTTCTTGATGCGTTCCATTTGCTTGCGCAGGATTTCGGCGCGGTCGCGGTACTCCGCGGCGGTCTCGAAATCCTGGTTGGCCACGGCTTGTTCTTTTTCCATGTCCAGCTCGCCGATTTCTTTCTCGATATCCTTGAGGTCCGGCGGGCGGGTCATCCTGCTGAGGCGCACACGCGAGCCGCATTCGTCAATAACGTCAATCGCCTTGTCGGGCAGGAAACGGCCGGTGATGTAGCGGTCGGAGAGGGTCACGGCTTCGGAGATGGCTTCATCGGTGATGCGCACGCGATGGTGGGCTTCGTACTTGTCTCGCAGGCCCTTGAGAATGGCGGTGGTCTCTTCCTGTGTGGGCGGGTTGACCATGATGGTCTGGAAACGCCGCTCCAGCGCGGAGTCTTTCTCGATGTACTTGCGGTATTCGTCCAGCGTGGTCGCGCCGATGCATTGCACTTCGCCGCGGGCGAGGGCCGGCTTGAGGACGTTGCTGGCGTCAATGCTGCCTTCGGCCCCGCCGGCCCCGACGAGGGTGTGCAGTTCGTCAATGAAGAGCATGACGTTCTTGCTGCGGCGCACCTCATTCATCACGGCCTTGATGCGTTCCTCGAACTGCCCGCGGTACTTGGTGCCTGCGACCATCATGGCCAGGTCGAGGACCACGATGCGGCGATTGCGCAGCAGCTCGGGAACTTCGCCTTCCACGACCATTTGCGCGAAGCCTTCGACGATGGCCGTTTTGCCGACGCCGGCTTCGCCCAGCAGCACGGGGTTGTTCTTGGTGCGGCGGGCCAGGATTTGCAGGACGCGCTCGATTTCATTCTTGCGGCCGATGACGGGGTCGAGTTTGCCTTCGCGGGCCAACTCGGTGAGGTCGCGGCCGAAGCTGTCGAGGGCGGGGGTCTTGCTCTCGCCCGGTTTGGCGGACGCTGTGCCAGTGCCGCCGCCGGAGCCGCCCGGTTCGCCGCCGTGCGACTCGGCATCTTTGCTCTGCTGGGTCTCGGCGCCGAGGAACTCCATGACCTCATTGCGCACGTCTTCGAGCTTGAGGCCCAGATTCATCAACACTTGCGCGGCCAGCCCTTCCTGTTCTTTCAGCAGGCCCAGCAACAGATGTTCGGTGCCCACGTAGTTGTGGTCCAGGTTGCGCGCTTCATCAATGGCGAACTCCAGCACCTTTTTGGCGCGGGGCGTGAAAGGCAATTGCCCCATGGTGACCACATCCGGTGCGGGCTTCACCAACTTCTCCACTTCGAGGCGAACTTTCTCCAGGTCCACATCAAGGTTCTCAAGGACATTGGCGGCGACACCGGAACCTTCCTTCACCAGGCCCAGCAAGATGTGCTCAGTGCCAATGTAGTCGTGGTTAAAACGCTCCGCCTCTTGCCGGGCAAAGCTTATGACCTTTCGTGCACGGTCCGTGAAGCGGTCAAACATTTTAAGGCCCTCATGCAGTCAGGAGGCAACCGTTCTTGCCTTCGCTCTTCCTTATATTACCCGACTGCGAAATCCAAAAGCACCGTTTTTCGATTCATTGGCCCCACTGGCGGCCTTCGCAGGAGTGGAGTGCGGCACATTGGCGCGTCGAAATGGCGCGTTATCAGCGTGCGGGCTCCCGCTAAATGGGAAAGGAAGCGAAGCCCGTGCCATGTGCGACTCACACTGATTATTTGAGAGATCAATTGCGAGTGCATGGTCGCTAATTCGGTGAAATGCGCGCACCACGTGCAGCGTACTTGAAGCCGGATGGAATCGGTGTATATGTACGGTTATGAACTGCCAGAGCTGGAGTTAGAATGAAAACGATTACGCTGGTAGACGACGAGCCGGAAGTCTTGGAGTTGCTCAAAGTCGCGATCGATAAGCCAGGACGAGAGTTGCATGCTTATACGGACCCGCTTAAAGCCCTTGAGGGCCTGCCTCAGCATGGCGCGGACTTGATCGTGACCGACCTGGACATGCCGGGAATGAACGGCATTGAGTTTCTGAAAATATGCCGCGAGCGTTTCCCGGACACCAAGATTGTAATCCTTACCGGTCACGGCGGCATCAAAGAAGCGGTGGTGGCGATGAAGGCGGGGGCCACCGATTTTTTCACCAAGCCCCTGGGTGTCAGCGAGCTTTCAGAGAAGATCGGCAAACTGCTGGACCTTCAGGAAGCAGCGCGCAAGACCAGAGCTTCCCATGCCGCCTTGCGGGCGATCGGCAGCAAGAAGCCCATGGAAGAGGTGCTGCGGCTGGCTGAGAACGTGGCCAAGGGCGATACGACGGTGCTGATCATAGGCGAGACTGGGGTGGGCAAGGAGGTGCTCGCCGACTTCATCCAGAGCCATAGTGCCCGTGCGGGGCAGCCATACGTGAAAGTGAACTGCGCGGCCTTGCCGGAAAGTCTGATCGAATCGGAATTGTTCGGGCATGAGAAGGGGGCCTTCACCGGCGCTTCAGATCAGCGCAGCGGGCGCTTTGAACGGGCGCACCGCGGGACGCTGTTCCTGGACGAGATCACGGAACTGCCCCTGCCCATGCAAGTCAAGTTGCTGCGCGTCTTGCAGTCGCACGAGATTGAACGGGTCGGCGGTGAAGCAATGATCAAGGTAAACTTCCGCCTGCTTTGCGCGACGAACCACGATTTGCAGTCCATGGTCAAAGCAGGGACGTTTCGCGAGGACCTCTACTACCGCATCAACGTTTTTCCGATCATTATTCCGCCTTTGCGCGAGAGGCCGCATGATACTCTGATGCTGGCGCGAGAATTCCTGAAGCGGTCGGAGAAGGCGATTGGCAAGGACGGGATGTCCATATCGCATGAAGCGGAGGCCGTTCTGACCGCTTATGCCTGGCCGGGCAACGTGCGGGAATTGGAGAATGTCATCGAGCGTGCGGTAATCATGGCTGAAGCCCCCGTGTTGGGCGCCGCGGATTTCTGGTGGCTGCGCGGACAGGGGGCCGGAAAGGGCACGGCAACCTTGACCGTACCCGCTTCCCCGACGGCCGAAACGGCCGCCACGGACGGGCAGGCGGCGCCGCCAGCGGCGGACCTGACTCCTCTCGAAGAGGCTGAACGGCAGACTTTGCTGGCCATTCTGCAAAAGAACAGATGGAACTTCAGCCGAGCGGCAGAGGAGCTGAAGATGAGCCGGTCCACACTCTATGCCAAGGCGTCAAGGTATGGAATAAAAAGGTGAGTGGGTCATTGACTAGAGTTAAAATCTGCGGCGTGACGCGCGCGGAGGACGCTCGTGCTGCGGCGCGGGCCGGGGCGCATGCGCTGGGGTTGAACTTCGCGGCGGAGAGCCCGCGCTTTGCTGGAAGCCTGGAGCGCGCTCGCGCGCTGGTCGAGCAGGCGGCGACGGGCGGGCAAGTTCTGTGGGCCGGCGTTTTCGTGAATTCGGGTTTAGAAGAGGTGCTGGGGGCTGTGCGGGCCGTCGGCCTGCAGATTGTGCAGTTGCACGGAGAGGAACCACCGGCTTGGGTCGAGCAGTTGAAACGGCGTCTGGGCGCTCAGGCTGCCGTGTGGAAGGCCTGCCGAGTGGCAACCGAGAAGGACTTGGAGGCCCTGCCGCGTTATGCCTGCGACGCCTGGTTGGTGGACGCAAAGTGCGACCCGGTTCGGGGCGGGTCCGGCAAGACTTTCGATTGGGATATTCTGAAAAACGTTCCCAGAACCACGCCCTTGGTGCTGGCGGGTGGGCTCAATCCCGAAAATGTGCGGGAGGCAGTGCGCCGGGTCAAGCCGGATTGGGTTGACACGGCCAGCGGCGTGGAGACGGCGCCGGGGATCAAAGACGCGAGCTTGATTGAGCGCTTTGTCCGCGAAGTTGAAGCCGCAGATGAAACCGCAGATGAACGCAGATGAACGCAGATGGAGAAGATGTCATTTGTCATTTGTCATTTGTCATTTGTCCTTTGTCATTTGTCATTTGCCACCGTGGCTGTGCCGTAGTCGGCAGCCAACGACCAATGCCCAATGCCCAATGCCCAATGACCAATGACTAATGACCAATGACCAATGACTAATGACTTGACAGGTTGGTTTTCAATGGATAATGGACGCGCTTGCGACAGGAACGGTGATGAGCAGAATCCTTCCGCACTGGCCTTTGTAGAAGGCGGGTAAACGTACAACCATGAGTGATGCACTAAAATCGAAAGTAGCCGCTTTCATTCAGACCTGGGACCAACACTACGGGAAGCCTGAGCCGCCCACCGTGGCGCCGCAGCCGTCTTCTGCGGACGCTGCCGCGGTCGAAGCAGTCTATGCGAAAAATGCGCAGATAGTCGCTGGGGTGGCGCTGGGCCTGCACGGTCCGCCTGCGGAAGGGGTCGAGGCGGCGCGCAGGCTGATGCAGCATTTTGTGGATTGGAATGAGGTCCGGGTTTCCCGGCCGCAGATGCTGATGACCGTGCTCGGGAAGCAACCGCGCGCGGCCGAGCGCGTGGCTCTGTTGCAGCGTTTTATCGAGACCTTCTTCCTGAAGAAACGGAACCTGAATCTGGACGAACTCTATTATTCCAGGCAAAACCGCGAGAAACTGAAGCCGGCCGAAGTGAAGCGTTTCCTGGGCGAACTGCAGGTCTTCGACCGCGAGGAATTGGCGGCCATGCTGCTGACCGGTTTCCACCAGCCGCTCTTCCCGCCGGCGGACACGTTGCGCGACGTGGCCGAGCAGGCGGGCTTGATCCAGCGCAAGAGGACCACGCTGCAGATGGCGAAGCAATTCGAGACGGCCCTGGATGCAGATCAACTCTACGCCCTCTACTCCCACCTCTATGCTCTGGCTAACGATCCGGAACGGGCGAGTCTGCTGGCCAAACACAAGAAGAAGAAATAACAGCCCTTAAATTCCAAATCCCAAATCCAAAATTCCAAGGAAAGGGATAAAATCAAAGAGGAAAAGGTTCAGGCCGCGCCCAGGGGGCGATTTGAGTTTTTCCATTTGGGGTTTCCTTGGGATTTGGAATTTGGGATTTCTCTTATTGCCTTTTCTCGAACAGCAGCCTGCCGTCCTTGAGCACGATACAGGCTCCGGCGAGCCGCGCAATCCAGCGCAGCGCATTGCCGATTCTCATGCTTCGCAGCCGCAACGTAGCCCGCAGTTTCCCGGCCTCGGGGCTCGCCGCCAGGTTGAGGGTTGTGTTGGCCTGAAGGCGGGCCAACTCCGAGAGAAACGACAAGAGGGTCTCGTCGAGCGGATTATTCGCCAGCTCGAGGCTGATACGCCTGTCCAGCGCGTCCAGGGCCTTGGTCACATCCGGCGGCTCCTCGAAATAGGCGCTCGTCGGGGACCTGCCCAGCAGTTCCTTGATACGCACGCGCACTTCCGGTTCGGACGATTTCGCGAGGGCCTCCTGGAGCGCAGGGACGGCGGCGGGGCCCATTTCCACAAGTACCTCCGATGCCCTTTGCCGCGCTTCGAAGTCCTCGGCGCCCAATTCGGCCAGCGCCTTCTGGATGGTCTCTTGTTGGGCCGGCGTTGGGATCCGCGCCGGTGTTTTCACGTATAGGCCTTGCAGATGAATGAACAGCGCCTCATCACGCAATGTGTAGCTCAAACCCGCCGGGCTTAGCAGCGACACCAGGGCCAGCTCGGCGTTCTCTTCCTGGACGCACAGATTGAGCTTGGGAGCCCTTGGGCCGGACAGACGCGGATCAAGAAGCACATTGACCTTGCAGAGCTCGCTCAGGTACGCCGCGGCCTCGCCGAGCGGCGCATCCACGAGGTTGATGCTGACCTTCCGTCGCAGTTGCTCGCGCAAGTACTCCTCCCCGTTGGCGGGAAGCGCTTCGCTGCTTGCGGCGCGGGGCATCGCCAACAGGCAAGCGCCCAAGACCAGCCAGCCCAGCCAGCGCGGCCATTTTCGATTTTCGATTTTCGATTTTCGATTTAACAGCAGCGCTGGCCTCGCAATCGAAAATCGAAAATCAAAAATCGAAAATGTCACCTTGGCGGCCTCTGCTTTCCAGCCTCAGCACCATATTGCAATTTCGGGAGCGATGCAATAACCTCGGCACTGGTCATTGGTCATTTGTCCTTGGTCATTTGCTGCCGGTTTCGGAACATCCAGGGTCGGATCTGACTAATGACAAAGGACCAATGACAAATGACGAATGACAAAGGACAAAGGAGTCATGATGCGCAAGGAAACCGATTCGCTGGGCGTGGTGGAAGTGCCTGAGGAGGCGTACTGGGGCGCGCAGACGCAGCGCGCCGTCGAGAACTTCCCGATCAGCGGGGTGGCGATGCCGCGGCGTTTCATCCGCGCGCTGGTGCTCATCAAGCGCGCTTGGGCGCAGGTCAATCTGGAAGAAGGCCTGCTCGACAAGGCTATCGGCCAGGCCATCGTCCAGGCCAGTACGGAGATCGCGGGCGCGCTTGCGGCCGGCGGTGCATCCGAGCCGCGCGCGTCAGCAAGCGGGCCGGAAGCTGCCCAATGGGCGGCGCAGTTTCCGGTGGATGTGTTTCAGACCGGTTCCGGCACTTCCACCAACATGAACGCCAATGAAGTCATCTCGAACCGGGCCATCGAGATCCTGGGCGGCGTGCGCGGCAGCAAGAAGCCGGTGCATCCGAACGACCACGTCAACAAAAGCCAGTCCTCAAACGACATCATTCCCACTGCGCTTCACGTGGCGGCCCTGGAGGCGCTGGAGCGCGAACTGCTGCCGGCGCTCCAATACTTGCACCAGGCCCTGGCGGAGAAGGCCCGCGCCTTCGATGGGGTCGTCAAGATAGGCCGCACCCACCTTATGGATGCCGTGCCGCTGCGGCTGGGGCAGGAGTTCAGCGGCTACGCTTCGCAGCTTGAGCACGCGCTCGGGCGCGCCACCGCGTTGCGGCAGAACCTGAGCGAACTGGCGCTCGGCGGCACCGCCGTGGGCACGGGGTTGAACGCCAATCCGCAGTTGGTGGAGCGGGTCATCGCCAGGCTGGCCCAGGAGATGAAACTCCCGTTCAAGCAGGCGCCCAACCTGTTCGAGGCGCTCGCCGGGCGCGACGCCGCCGTTGAGGCCTCGGGCGCGCTGAAGGCCATCGCCTGCTCATTGACGAAGATCGCGAATGACATCCGTCTGCTCGGTTCAGGCCCGCGTTGCGGCATCGGCGAACTGATCCTGCCCGACTTGCAGCCGGGCAGCAGCATCATGCCCGGCAAGGTGAACCCCGTGATGCCGGAGATGCTGACCATGGTCGCGGCACAGGTCATCGGTTGCGATGCCGCCATCACCGTGGGCGGAATGCAGGGGCATTTCGAGTTGAACGTGTTCAAGCCGCTGATTGCGCACAACCTGCTTTGGGCGATGGAACTTCTGGCCAAGGGCTGCCGCGTCTTCGCGGACAAGTGCGTGCTGGGCCTGCAGGCCAACCGTGAGCGCTGCGAGGAACTCATCGAGCGCAGCCTGATGCTTTGCACGGCTCTCGCGCCCAGGATCGGCTACGATGCTTCGGCCAAGCTGGCCCAGGAAGCGTACAAGACGGGCAAGACCGTGCGCCAGTTGGCGCTGGAGAAGGGCTTGCTGCCGAAGCAGGAGTTGGATGCGCTGCTGGATGTGAGGAAGATGACGGAGCCGGAGCCGAGGCAAAAGTAAACGGGCTTTGGGCATTGGGCTTTAGGCTTCGGGCATTGTCTCCTCACCGAGCGCACCCAAAGCCTAAAGCCGGCAACCGGAGGCCGAAAGAGCCGGAATTGCCACCACGCGCAGTATAAGTGAAACTAGACAGGGGTGCGTAGCCGGATTGTAAGCTTCCCTATACGCCCCTTTTCCAACTCCTCTAAAGCACCCCACCCGCTAACCCCCGACTTTAGTCGGGGGTGGGGTCCAGCCTCGCGGCCTCTTTACCCCCGTTTACGGGGGTTGCTGTGACGTGGGCTTAAGCCCTTGGCACTCCTGGTAACCGTCGTGAACGACGGTAATGGCGCGCC
>Ga0315279_10002083_pt1 | contig 31067 bp, 26 predicted proteins | sample YL17G06_20_MG_FD_203694 | JGI IMG/M metagenome (GOLD analysis project Ga0315279, IMG submission 203694) | Sediment microbial communities from Yellowstone Lake, YNP, Wyoming, USA - YL17G06_20 | ecosystem: Environmental > Aquatic > Freshwater > Lake > Sediment | place: USA: Wyoming | collected...
CCTCTACTCTTCCAATACAGATGTTGCCGAGCCGGTACCACATATGTGGATCCCATCCGGGGACTCAGCAGCTCTAGTCGCTGTTACTACGAAGCTTCCGGGCAGTGTGGTAATAACTGCGGGAAGCACCTCATATGGGACCACTACTGCTAATTTGAACTCATACGCCCCGCAGCCAGATAAGGTGTTGATCCAGACACCGCCGATACCCACTGAAGGAGAGGTGGAGGCGTGCCTAGTCACCATGAAGGGCGGCACCCCAGCGCCGGTGGCTCAGAACACCCTCATACAGCTAACATCATCGGACACCCAGGTGGGCAGTAGCGATGTGGATTCCGTGACACTGAGCCAGAAAACTTATTTGAAATACCTCAAAGTCAAGGGCAGTTCCCCAGGCCAGTTCTCGGTGACCATCTCCGCAAGCGGAATCCCCTCATCCAAGATAGCATTCACAGTGTTGGATACAAAGCCGTCAACCTTCAAGCTGTACCCGGTTAAACCCGTGGTAAACTACGAATTCCCGATACTGATCCAGATGTGTAACGCCGGAGGGAGCCCAGCGGTGACCTCGGATGCTGTGAAGGTAAATTTAGTCGTAAGTAACACCTCCAACATACAGGTGCCGAGCAATGTAATCATACAGGGAGATAAGACGGAGCTGATCTTCTACGCAAAGGCATTATCTACAAAACAGACAACCCTTACTGTATCCTCTCCGGGCTTCAAATCCAGCTCCATCCAGCTCACCCCGACTCTGGCTCCAATACAGATGCTACTCAAGGTAAGCAGCAAGATGCCGATGAATAAGCCAACAGACGTGCAGTTGACAGTAACAGTCGACGGCAACCCTGTGCAGGGAGTCTTAGTAATATGGAACGGTCTCGGCATGACTTACGACACGTCGTTGACGGACTCGAAGGGTGTGGCAATCAACAGCTTTACCCTCCTCCAACAGGAGGAGATCATCGAGGCCATGGTTAAAGTCGGCGGAGGCTACCTTACCGCGAGCAAGACGATAACAGCGGTCCCAGATAAGTACTACCTTAATGTGACGTCGAATGTCCCAATCACCATGGATGGGTCTGGTACCTATTATTATGGCGACAAGATCTACCTCGAAGCTCCTCAAACGGCGCCCATGCCGCATATACTCGGCATACTAGGCGGGAAATACGTATTCAATCAGTGGATCGGTGCCGTTAACTCGTTGAGTAACGCGATCAGCCTGACCATAGAGGGCGACCAATCGGAGCTCAGCGCGGAGGCGATGTACACATCTGACTACACGATACTTGAGATCGTCGTCGGAGTGATCGCGGTGGCTTCGGTCGTTGGCTTCATCGTATACAGGAAATATGGGGGTAAGTGGGGGAATTTGCTCAAGAAATCCAAGGATAAGAAGCCCCCCGACTTAGTAAAGCCGAGCCCAGTAAGACGCTGAACTTTTTTTCTTCCTGAAATGCACTTTTATCACAACCCGCCGTAGGCTTGTACAACAGGTACTAAGTCGTACACGCGTGTATGACTCGATGTTGACCACACTTGTTTTTGTGATTACATTGGTAGCGTCTATGATCAGCGCTCGCGCGCGCGAAATCCTGGTATAACCAATACTTACATTCACAATTTGCATGCTCGAAAATGTCTGTTTATTTTTTATAATCCATTGTTAGTCAAACGTTCAAGCATGGTATCGCGCGCGTCTAGAATAGTCGCTGCGCTTGAAGCGAGTAGCGCGAATGCACGCTGCGTAGTGGTAGTTCACCGTCTACGCTTAACAATGATTAAAGCTGTGATGACCACAACTGCCAGAATAGCGGCTCCTAAAACGAATGCTGTTGTCTTCCAGATTGGGGGAGGGTAATCGGCGAAGGTCATTGTGAGGCCTGATGACGTTTGTAAATAGGTTGTGGCATCGATGGTCGTCGTTACTTCGGTGAGGTAATATACTGTACTGTAGTGTGCCTGGAGGCTGTAATTGCCTCCAGGGAGCTTTAATACGACTTGGCCTGCATCGTCAGTCACTGCAAAGCCATAGCCTAAACCCGCCTGATTGTAGGCGATTATGTACGTTCCCTTCACGGGTTTCAGGTCGTTCCCCACGGCTTTAACTGTCAATTCGTATACGTCGGTTCTGATCATGTAAGGGCCATTAGACTTGACACTTACATTCGTCTGTTTTATCAGAGTATCTTTCCAGATGACCGTGAATCCATAATCCGCGGGGATTACTTTTAACAGAGTGAGTGAACCGTTGACATCTGCATAACGCGGAGTTATGTCTCTATAGCCGTTCGGCCATGTGATGTATACCTGAGCGTGGGGCACAGGATCGCCCGCTTCATCTATTACGAGGAACGTTGGGTCGAAGTAAACCACTGGCCCAATCACGAAATCATGGGTGTAGTACTCTACGAAAGGCTCCGGTGAGCCCATTTTAACCTCTTGGTAGTACCCATTGTTGTCGATCACTGAGACTCGAACAGAGTAATTTCCAAGGATGGCTGTGAGAGGATAAGTCCATTTCGCAGTGTAAACGCGTGAGTACGAGAGTATTTGTTTGGTGGTTTCAGGAAGCACCTCGATGACTTCTGACACGATATTATTGTTGTTATATAGTACCTTCATACTGACTTTTTTCACATCATAGTCCCCGAAGGGGTCGGTAACGTTGACTCTCACGGTCACGACCCTTTTCTCTTGACTCAAAGTATAGTCGAATAGATCGGTACTGCTACCATCGTAAGCAAATGTCTCGACCTTGACGGGCCGAGCATAGTCGGTGGCCGGCAGAATTATTTTGCTCGGATATAGTGGAGAGTCATACCAAATCCGGATCTCGCTTGAAGAACCCGCGTTTACCTCAACTGTTACCTGGATAGTTGATTTGGCGCTGAAGGTATGCTTGAGGTTTACGGATAATACATAGTTGAAGACCGGCACATCAACGTGGTCTCCGATGCTGCTCTTGACTCCGGGGCTTAGCTGCCCAGAGTCCCAGAGAACTGTCCCTGCCTGAGAGATCTCCTTGAACTCGAGTGTGAAGGTCACAGGCTTGTAAGCGCTGCTGTTTACCCATATTGAAACGCGCCAGTCACCATCAACAGTGACCGGGGCTACGAGTGATGGATGCATGTAAAAGCTTGCACCGATCTTTGGTAGACCGATAGGCTTATAGAAAGAGTTCTGGTACGCCGTTTTCTGGTTAATGAATCGGAAGGCCTGCGTTGTATTGAAGGTGTATTTGGTTTCAAGCCCTGCTAAGGTTGCTGGTTTATCTAAGTAATGGAAGTAGAACTCCATAGACTTGGCTGAGCCGCTGTAAGAAACGGAATCGCTGGCTGCAGAGTATCTCGGGCATGCTAATGATACTGAAAGGATTATGAGGGATAATTGAAGTGCCGACCAGATTTTTCGGTTCTTTCGACTGCCATTCATCTCAATTAACCCAGCATTTAGATATTAGTACAAATAAAGAAGCCTGAATATCTTTTTTATGAATTTGTCATCCATGAATAAGTTTAGGTTGCATGACTTAACAGGCTCTGCTTGCGCTCTCTCGTATTCGAGTTGCGCGTGCGAAGCAGACATCTAGTACTGCTTTTGTAATCCCCTAAATAAATAGATTAAAAAGAATTTATATGCGCATTTAATGTGTTCAAATTAGTTGATTCTTGATAAAAGGTATACATGATTAAGTCTTTTAGAGAGCATAATAACGAGTTTAATTATTGATATTATGATGTGCGGGAAAATATTGGAGGATAAACAACCATAGTCCATAAACCATTCTTGGGGTTTGCTGTATCGCAGATCATGTTACTCGCAGAGTCGAATAGCACTACAGCACCATGGAATGTTTTTTGCGGATATGCACCAGTATCTATCAGGGGAAGACTATAGATTGGGGATAAGTCTAGTTTCTGGTCTGTCGGCTTCCAGATAACTCCCGATGGTTCTAGGGGAGAAATGTAGGCTTCTCCCAATGCGACGGCTGAGTCTGACATCATCAATATCCCCGCTCCAGTATTCCCGCTTTTTTCTTTTCGGTATTCAATCCATTGGCAGCTAGATGGTTGAATTGGTGTAGAGAGATTACCCCATAAAGTAGAGCCGCTACCATCTATACCCGCCATATAGTATTTGTCTGTCTTGAAGGCGTTTGGTAGAGTTAACTCGAGTAGGCTTAGCCGGTTAATATCCCTAGTAGGGGGTGATGCGGTGTCTGTCAGGGTATTCGTTATCTGGTAGGTGTAGTATGAGGCTTTTGCGGGGAGTGTAATAACATAGTTGTAATAAATTGAAGGGACACTGGAGTCGTCTGGCTCGCCGTACCCGTAGTTAATGACGATGTCACGGACTATCCCCTCAACTATGATGTATGTGGGTGGCCCAGGATAGGTTGGCAATGTATCACATTCTGGATCTGTTGTTTCGGTGTAACCGAAGGATGCTTCGATGGCGGGTACTAAGTTGAATGAAGCTTTGATATCAGGCTTGTTTTTATCCGAGCTCCAGCCGCTGAGATCTAGTGTGAGTGTGTTCCCATCGAAATTGCTTTGAAGCACCTGGGTTATGGGATTAAAGTTGAAGGGGCTTGAGGGATTGAGAGCATCGGTGGTATCCCATGATATCGTTACGTCATCTATGGTATGGTCTATCAGCATTGCTATCATCATTCCATCCTGGAAAATCTTCTTCTGGTTCGATACCCCTAACGGAATTTTATAGCCGTAGCTCCAGTCCTCTACTTGGAAGGGCACTGGGATCTGTGTGGGTACTCCTGCGATTACTTCTGTGGTAGTTACGCGGATCTTACTAACAGATACACGGGGTATTGACATGCCTGTGGGGATGGTTTTTCCAAGGAAGCGAATATCGCCTCCTTGCAAGTACTCTATAACAAACGAGTCATGCGTTAGATCGGTATCGTAGTGCGCATCCCAGTTAATATTGAATTTATAGTGCCCACCGCCCTGTCCGCCTCCTGGAGGCTGATTCACGTCCCTGATGTAGATGCCGTTAACGACGACGCCGAGATTGTTTGTGACCTGGAGTATAAGGGTGTCAAGGGTAAGGTATGGGGGGACCTTGGAGAGGGGTAATTTCGCAAGGTATGTTCCGTCATCGATAAGCTGCGGATCCTCATCGGGGTCTATGAAGAGGTTTTGCTTCGATTCATAGTCATAGAGTATGAAGAGGAAGTTCTCTTTAGTTAATGATACATCGGGTTCGTTGTTCGTTAGTACGTTTACCTGGATTTCTCCGTTAGGTTTCACAAGCTGCGTATCTACAATCATCGAGGTTGTTTCTTTGAAGACTACGCCTTTTAAGCCCATGTTATTGACATCGTATTTGATGGTTACGGTTCCAGTGGTGCTGCTCACCTTTTCATACCACTGGCTGGTAAAATGCATGTCTATTATCTCGAAGGATGGGTTGAGCCTGCTCTCTGTTCTTGACAGTTGCACCAGTCCGCTTGTCAGGTAGGCGCCAGTTGCCTCATTCGCGTACTCGTCGTCTCCTGTGACGCTTGTTATCGAGCAATATAAACTGGTTGAGTAGGCGAGCAGCCTGCTGATCCCCTCGTTCAACGTCTGGGTGGTGCTTAGGAGCATGACTGGCTTAGTGAACTGGTTACTCTGGATCAAGTTGAAGCTCTGTATGGTGGCGCTAACAAGCACAATTACAACTATGAACGCTGCGATGATTGAGAACTGCCCTCTCCTTTTTTTCAATTCAACCATTATTCGGCACCCATCTGAGCATATGTTAAGGACACGTATCTCACTGTGTCGACTCCCGTGAAGTCTAGCCTATAGAGCTGTGGTTGATAGTATTGCAGGAGGCCGATGGCGACGATGCGGGAGTCAGGATACTGGGTTAGGCAGAGGCCCATGAATGCTCCATCCTGCTCGCCGTGGCGGTCTGGCATGAACGTTGGATCAAACTGGCCGTCCCCGTCGGAATCTGTCCAGTGAATGTACCCTGCACAAGCGTAGCCGGCTTTCCCTCCTATCCCCTCTCCCTGCTCCATGATTATTGTGCTCCTCCGTACATCGTCACGCAGCACAAGATTGAACTCCGTTAGAATGTCTTCGTCCAACAAGAATATACCGGGTTGTTGGCTTCCCGGGTATACTCCGTACTTCGTGTAGGTTTTTTTAGCGAATGATGTGAAAGGCGTTGTTGTTGCTCCCTTTATTCGGAGGTCGCTGCCTGTCGTCGGTGGGGTGGTTCTCCCGTTGTTGTTTACGTCTAAACCTATGAGGAAGCAGTTCAAGAGTTTCCTTTCAAGCATCGTGGCGCCTGCCAAGCCTTCACTAGGTCCACTTCCTCCATAGTTATCAGGATAACCGATGTAGCAGACATAGGTCCAGTTCGATGAGCTTGTCTTTTTACCCAGCTCCCATGCGAGTGTCAAGTTGGGTTGGTCGGTTTTTTCATTCCCTCTTTTTATTGGAATCGTGCTTCCAAGGGGGTTAAGAACTACTGCGTTGTTTATTTTATCGCCGGTCTCCCAAACTCCATCAGCATCATTGAGAAGGGCATTAAATTCGTCTGTGTCATGGATAATCACAATAGATTTGAACCATGGCGAAAGCTCGTCGATCATTGCTTGAGATATGCTTCCCACTGCTTCAGTGGGGGGGAACCAGCTCCACGCATCTTCGCAGTTGAGGATGAATAAAGTGATCTCTTCTCCATTGACGCTGATCTTGCCTTTGCCAGCTTCTGCGGTGACCCTTGGAGAGATCACAGGGTAGGTTACGGTCTTTGCCCCAGCCGGGATTTCGCCTTTAAAATTTGTTACGGTCCAGTCGGTTACATAATTGATCTTCTCCCCCGTGGTCTCAAGCTTTGTCACGCTGAGAGAGTAAACTACATTCGGGGGGATGGCTGCGTCGATGGCTTGCTGGATTGCTTCATGGGTTGAGGCGTCTGCGCTGAAAGCTGCGGTAGTTAATTGGTTGTGTTCGTCCAGCGTGCGGAGCAGCGTTAGGCCCGTGTCTTCAAGCCCTTCGCTTGAGCTCATATTCGGGGAGGGCAGGAAGGTGTAGTTTAACACGCCCACCATCGCTGTGGTAACGATTACTACAACGAACATTGCTTCAACGATCCTCATCAATTTTCATGCACCTCAATGAACTTGGAGACTTTTTTATTATTCTCAAAAGTGAATATATTAAATAAATTAACATCAATAGAACATAATGATGCAGCGTAATTTGCGTTTACTGGAGTTATATACAGTTTTTCCCTCATACGCATCACCTGGTAAAAAGGTAGATAGTTCCGCTCATGCTTACCGTATGAGTTGCCTCATAAGGTTTAGCTGGGTTAGGAACTACAGTAAGAGTGCCTCCCCACTCTATAAACTTCCCAGCTGGAGACCCTTCCAAACTTATGACTACACCAGCATCATACCACTTCTCTACTCCGCTTGCAACCTCGGCTCCGTTAACCTTTAACTTGCCTGACCCAAACACCTCGAATCTAATTTTACACTGTGTGTTGTAGGTGGCAGTCACGGTATCTGGACCGGTAACGATATATTGGTGGGATTGCGCCCCTCCATCACTCCAATCTGTAAAGTAGTATTGAATTCCACCTCCTCCGAGGAACGTTGAGTATGCGTTAATGTTGTGGCCGGATCCTAGACCCCAAGTGAATATATGAGGAGTAGTATAATCAACTCCATCTATGGTGATTGTTGCTCCAACGGGAGAAGACGTGATCGTGATCTCTTTGGATTCTGCGAAGTTTGCTTGGATTGTCCCGCTGCCGCCGATTGTAGCCGTTGTAGATGGCTCTATTGAGCTTAAGAATATAATTGAGGGGTTTGATGCGCTCCAAGTTAAGAAGAGATAGGTGAGATTTGGCGTTGCTTCAATGCCTAGATCACCAGCGTCGTACCAACCATCAGTCTGCGTGATTGTACCTCCACCTGGAGGCTCTACTATGAACGTCACCTGATACCGGGTCTTGTATGTGCCAGTCACCGTCACTGGGGCGACTAGCGAGGTCCGAGGAGACGCTGGGCTGGTGTCCGTTAGGACGTATTGGACACCCGCCGCTCCATCCACCGTGGACGGGTAAGTGTAGCTGATATCGTGGCCCGCATCAACCCAGACAAAGAAGTTCGTGGTACCGGTCTGCACCGACCCTGAGTCTATGTAGTAGGAGACCGTCGGCTCCATGCCGGACCCCGTCTGGGCGAACGTCACCAAATATTGCAACTTATAGTTGGCAGTCACGGTACCTGGACCGTTAACGATATATTGGTGGGGTTGCGCCCCTCCATCACTCCAATCTGTAAAGTAGTATCGAATTCCAACTCCTCCGGGGAACGTCGATACCGCGTTAATATTGTGGCTAGATCCTATGCCCCAAGTGAATGTATGAGGAGTAGTATAATCAACTTCATCAACATTGACTATTGCACCTGGAATGTTTGCGTTGATGGTAACGGCGACGGGAGGAGCAAATTTAGCTATGATTTTTCCAGGTCCTTTTATAGTTGCCTTGGTTGGTGACACGGATGCGTCGAAGGTTATTGATCCTTCGCTGGACCATGCCTTGAAGGCAAAGCCAGGGTCGGGAGTTGCCTCAACTGTGATCTTTGAGCCGGAGTCATACCAGCCTGCCGCGTTAGGATTGATTGTTCCTCCACGCTCGGGGACGTCTGGGTCTGTTGCAACTTCGAAGTTTACCAGATACTGTGCTTTGTAGTTCGCTGTAAGGGGAGTAGGAGATAGCACGAGGTAGTCGTGGGCTTTTGCCCCCCCGTCGCTCCAGCCAAGGAAATTGTACCGAGTATCACTGGTGGGGGGAGGAGGGGATACTTCCTCGACTGAGTGGTGAGATCCTAACGTCCATGTGAATACCAGTGGTGGGTCGTCAAGTGCGGTATAAGAGATACCATCCACCATTATGGTTGCCGCCGGGGGATTGGAGGTCACGGTGACACTTGTTGGGCTTGAGATTGTCTCGATAGACGGGTTCACCCTCCACATCAGTATCTCAACGTCGTAGCTCTCGTTCCCAACGTTCACAACTCGGCTCTGGGTGACCACACTGTCCAGCCTTGTTGGGCCGGAGCCTAAGGTGAGCTTATACCCTAGGGAGTTGAGGCCCCATGGCATGACGGACAATCCGTAATCTGGTGTAGAATCGATCCTGTAGAAGATCAATAGATAGCCAGGGATGGACTTGTAATCCGAGAGGCTTATCTTAGGTTCCTCCTCACCGGGGTTTACTAAATCGTTTTCAAAAAGCTTGAAGCGAAACTGATTATTCGGGACTATGAATTGGAAGCTGGCGGCATATTCGAATCTATTACCTGAGTAGCTTCCAGAAGGAGTGACTGAGACTTCGCCTGTAGCATAATTAGTCACGATTGGGAGCAGGGCTGTGGGGCTGACGCCTGGTTTTATGAAGCATGAGGCTGAAGCTAAATCGTTGTAGATGGCCCTCAGGTACACGAAGTAGGTTTCATCATAAGCACTCAGATCGTATTTAGTCTCCTCCGATGATATAGGATTCAGCGTTTCTGACACTATTGTCATGGTGTCGGGAAGAGTGTTGGGGTCGAGCCTGTAGAGTGTGGCACTCACTTGCGCGTCGCCGATGTCGCTTGAGGCGCTCGTCACGTTGACGCTTAAAGTCTTTGTTCCTTCGTCGAAGCTCGTTGTTATGTTGAGAAGGGGAGTGACCACGAGCTGGAAGCCATAGCGTCCGTTGGGATCAACTAAGCCTATTAGGTGCTCATAATCGAGGACTATGTCTTTTTGGAGGAACAAGCTGCCCCCGTTCGTGGATAGATCATAATAATCTTTGTCATCGTAGTTGTAAACCGAGTTTGGGGTCATTAGCCTCATCAGGCCAAAGGGGCTCGGATTCGAGCCGGGCGCCTCGAGCGACTTCAAGCCGAAGATCGTCGGCGTTGTACCTTCTGACGCCCAGTTGGCTGGCACTCCAGGGTTTTCCACCAGGTTCAGGAGGGTGTCTTTGGCTTTCCTCGTCAAGGTTTGGTCAATGCTGTAATTGTATGCGTTTGAAAGGTTCTGGGCGGTGAACACGATTGCTGCTGTAATGACGGTTGTCATGATGACGAACGAGACTATGAAGGAAGGGGTTGATGACGACATTTTATCACCTGAACCTGAGGCGGATGCCGCTCTCATCCTTTGAAGCTTCTATGCCGGTTGTTGGGGAGTTACTGTTGAGTGTTCCGCCATCCCATGTAACTCCCTCCGATAGCGTGACTCTGTGATCATAATAAACCGGGATACCCGGTAGGTTAATGTGCATCACGAGTGTGCCTCCCTCCTGCGTAGCAGTTACATTGTACTGCTGGTCTTGAATAGTGGGACCGATAGGATTAGCTAGGCTAACTGTGCAGAACTGGGTCTCCTTTAAGCTCATAAGCATTGTAAGTTGCTGAAGGGCGCTCCCGAGCTCATTCCCAGTCGCTTCTACCAAGATCAGGCTCTGTTCCCTGTAGTAGTTGTTAGTCACCTGAGTGGCGATCACGGGGAATACTATGAGTATGATCATGCTGGGGATTAGGAGGAGAAGGTTCTCTGTGACGACGTTAGCCATCTGCTTTCACCCTATGTTCCGTAGTCTAGCTTGACTCTCCCAATGTATGTTTCAACCTGATATTGATAACTCATCGGGATTGTGGCCTCTGTGGGGTAGAACTTGAAGAATAAGTTGTCGTAATGATCATCAGGGAAACCAGGATTACTTGTTCGTGGGAACTCGACTTTCACTGTTATGCTTGTTACACTATTATAGTTAGTTGACTTGATGCCGTCGCCCGTCATGACTATGGACTTTGGTTGGGGTATGCCCACGTTGAGGATGAGTTCAGGCAGATAGAGCTTGATATGTCTTTCGACGGTTGGTGTTGTTGAGCTGTAGCTTGCGTAGTCTGTTGGGTTAATGTAAACTTTAATGATGTATTCGCTGGATTCAGCCCATTTAAAGGGGGTATCAATTGACTGAGTTATTGTCAACGACTTTCCGGCATCTATTGTTGTGCCTGTGAGGGGGTAACTTGATGTGGACTCGGATTCAACGTTCGTGAGGTCAAGTTCATCTAAGTTGACGGGGCTGTACCCAGGGTTCTCGATTGTGACTGAGAAGGACCCATATGTTCCGTCTTCCACGCCGTTCCATGTAACCTTCTGGATATTGATCTTGATCGGCGTAGTTGAGTATCCGAGGTTAGTTTGGGGTCCTGATGAGGAAACATAGTACTCGTGGTACCTCATCATTGGAACTAACACGATGCGCAGGTACTGGTCAGCGCCCACGTTGCTTTTCTGGATCGCGAAAACGTTCGCGACAGGGGCTGTTGTCCCTGATGCCACGGGTTTCAGTTCTCGGGCGGAATTGACGTTTTTCGGGAGGATCGCTTCGTCGTATCCTTCCCCCAGAAAAGATTTATCGATAGGCAAGTTATACATTAAGATACTAGAGTAGTAGTTCTCCTCATAGGATATTCCTACTCCATGCTCATCAAGGCAGTTGTAGGTCACAGTGTACTTGAGTGGCGCGCTCTCCGGTAGATCGCCTGAGAGGAACTCTACTTGCCCGTACTGCGACGTGAAGTGGACGGTGTCCACCCTGCCCTTGGTCCAAGCTACGTCGTCGATCTGGAGACCCACGTTCTTCATGAATATCTTGGCGGACTCGAAGTCGTTCTCACCCTCACGGCGCGTGAGGGTATTGTTCACGAAGCTCAGTGCGATACTCACCACGAATAACGTTACAGCCATCAGCAATATCGTCGATACGATAGGTGCAACTGCCTTCGTCTTCTTAAACATAAAACGCATCGGTTAGCTGCTTCCTTCTTATTTACATCGTGGAAGAACAAGTATTAAGTTATATAGGTTTCTTAATATCTATTTATCATCCTAATATTTGTTTAGCGCGCTAAGTGGATTAGATGGCCCGTATAGCTTGTAAGAGAATCGTTGTGAAGCATTTCTGTTTCATTTATTTTAGGATGTAGAAGGAGAGGTTGAAGGCGACGTGGAAGGCGGCGGGGACGGCTAGGTTTCGCTGGAGTATGTACATCCCGCCTACGGCTAAGCCGAACGTGGCCCTCAGCAGGACAAGGACGGGGAGCATATATCCGGCAGCGGTACCCTTGATTATGAGCGAGATAACGTCATCATGGACGAGTGCAAAGGCGACAGATGACAGTACAAGGGGTATGGCGACTTTCCTAACGAATATAACTCTTTCTCCGCGACCGAGTGAGTAGAAATCCGGCCAGCCCCTCACAGCCGATCCCAGGATATAGCACCTGAAGTAGAGCTCCTCCACTACGGGGAGGATAAGTGAGCTCTCGGCAAGTATTGTGGCCTCCTTGAAGGAGCTACGCGTGAAAAAGACAAGTACCGCGGCGACAGCCGTGTAGGTCAGAAGCGTGATCCTTCGCTCGTCTAAACCTAACCAGCCATGTATGGTACACTTCTGCTCGGTTCTCACCCATATTACTGATGATGCAATCATTATAGCTGAGAGGATGCTCATCCTGAGCAAGACGGAAATTGAAGGGTTCATGTTGAAGTAGATCTGGGCGACGAATAACGTACACCATGAAATGATTGCGATGAATGCGCGTTTTCGGTTGCTGTAAATACTGTACGTCATTGACAATGTCGAGATAGTCAACATATGAGGTAGAAGTTAAAGTTATTGTCCTATAAAAGAGAGATGGATGAGAAACGCCATAACAAAATAAGGCTCAATTACAGTTGATTAATTTTTTTTAAGGTTTTTTAGCTACTTTTTTATGATAATCTGCATATGGATTGTATGTATGTATCCTAACTTATTAATGTTTAAATAATACGTAGACGATGCTTCTACTCGAGTTGGAAAAATGAATATAAGGAAAAGGAAGGCAATAAGTCCTCTGATCGCTACACTTCTGTTGATTGCGATTGCAGTCGCCGCCTCGGTGTTGACATACTCTTGGGTCATGAGTATGATCGGTTCACAGTCGGCGCAGGCGCAGACATCGATAAGGATCGACAGCATCGAATGGAATGTGGATGACAATACAGCGACTTTGGTAGTTAGAAATACCGGGAGCGTGGATTGCACCCTCGAAAGCATTAATGTTCGCAAGAATGAAAGTGGTCTACCATTTTACGTGGGCACTACAGAACCTACAACCACATTTACAATCCTGCAGTCAAAAACAGGAACTTTCACATGGACTGCCACGACCGATGATATCAAAGCATCAACGTCATACGTTGTGCGAGCCTCAACGACCAGCGGATTCTACTACGAGTTAGTCGCTTCGACGCCAACTTCCTAAACTCATATCTTTTTTTTTAAACCAATTGAGGTAGAGTTAATACATGCGAAAGGAAAACTCTCGTGATGGACAAGCAAAAAGGGAAAAAAAGTATGGTCACAACCGAACAGGAATTCGAGCCAGTTGCCGAGACCTCATCCCCAATAAAGAAGGATAATGACATATTCCCACCCATAAGAGTCTATATCAAGGAAAGAACCCGGCTCCTCGAGATCTATCCGGTTCGCATGCCATACGCCTACTCCACGATCACCTTCGACCAGGAGAGCCACCAAATAAAATACTTAGCTGTGGAGCCTACCCTGCTAGAGAAAGAGGTCCAGAGCTTAAAGATAATACAGGACCACCTCAGGACGACCCTCAACACCCCCCTGGAGCAGATAGGCAGTAGGGACAAGGCTATCGCCGTAATGAAGAATGGAATGGAGGAGGCCGTGAAGCTCTACAAGCTCACCCTAGATGCCCCAGTCTCAGAGATCATGCTCTACTACATCATCAGGGACTACCTCGATTATGGGAAGCTCGACTTAATGATGAAGGATCCCATGATCGAGGACGTCAGCTGCAACGGTCCTAAGATCCCCCTCTACATCTGGCACAGGAAGTACGAGTCTATCCCAACGAACGTAAAGTATGACAACGACGAGGAACTCGATTCATTCATCATCCGCCTCGCCTACAAGGGCAAGAGAATGATCAGCGTCGCCACCCCACTCCTCGACGCCTCGTTACCCGAAGGTAGCAGGGTCCAGCTTACCTATGGTCGGTATGCCACGAGGCAGGGCTCTACCTACACTATACGCAAGTTCAAGGAGGACCCGCTCACAATCATCGACCTCATAATAAACGGCACCATCTCAGCTGAAATGGCAGCTTTCTTCTGGTACCTCGTCGAGAACAAGATCAGCGTCTTCGTCTGCGGTGGCGTCGCCTCGGGTAAGACAACGATGCTGAACGGGCTGAGTATCTTCATCGCGCCGGATGCAAAGATCGTCACGATCGAGGATACGCCCGAGGTTCAGCTCTACCATCAGAACTGGATCAGGGGCGTCACCCGCCCGGCGACAGCCTCCTCTGGGGGTATTGAGCTCTTCGACCTCCTCAAGGCCTCTATGAGGCAGCGCCCCGACTATATCCTAGTCGGAGAGATCAGAGGTGCGGAGGCTTACACTCTGTTCCAGGCTATGTCGACTGGCCACCTTGGCCTCGCTACACTGCACGCTGAGTCGGCGGACTCCGCTCTTCGCAGGCTGGAGACGGAGCCCATGAACATCCCCCGCATGATGATAGCTAGCCTCAACTTGATCGTGATAATGGCCCGCCGAGAGATCAATGGCAAGCCCACGAGGAGAGTCATCTCATGCGACGAGGTGAAGGGCTTAGACGACGAGGGTGAGATCCTTCATGAGGCCCTCTTCCAGTGGGACCCGAAAGAAGACAAGTGGGACATGCCCTCCGAGAGCTACTTCCTTAAGAAAGCGGCTATTGCGAAGGGTATCACCGTCGAAGATGCGCTGAACGACATCAAAACACGCACCGATTTATTGACCTTCATGGTAAACCAGAACAAGAGAACCTTCATCGACGTCTCACAGTTCATAAGGGATTACGCGAAGACGCCAGGAATCGTCGGTGATTCAATCCAGGGAAATGAGCGCCGATGATGAAGAACAAAGGCCCAAAGTTCAGCGCTCAGCTTTCAAATATCCATTACATAGGATACCGGATCTTGGGAGATTTCCCTTTAAGGTTCTTTCCCTTTACGGGCGCGTTGAAGGTGAGCTTAGCAAGAGCCCATATGAGGATGAGCCACATCGTCTATATCAGCTCAATGATCTTCTGGGGCATAGTAGCTTTGATCGCCTCGGCAGCCATAGGTATACCTCTGGTATTGACCCTTAACACTCTTCTAAATCTACAACTACAGACTCTCCAGCTGATAGAGTACCTCGTTGGCATACCCTTCGCCACCATGATCATTGTTATAGTGATCTTCATGTACTATCCCATGTACAAAGCGGACGCCATCAAGAGCAAACTGGACCAGAACCTTGTTTACATAATCAACTTTATGGGGATCCTCGCCGGCTCTGGCATGACAACCGAGGATATTTTTAGCGCCCTTGCTGATACAGGTAAGACTTACAATGTGGCGGATAGCGCCGAGTCTGTAGTCAGAGACATAGGGCTCTTTGGGAAAGACATCATAACTGCTATTGACGCAGAGAGCCAGATCACACCCTCAAAAAAATATTCTAAAGTCCTCGTAGGGCTTCTCGGAATAAACAAGTCCGGGGGAGACCTGAAGCAGTACTTCGCCGAGACAGCTGAACATGAGATGGAGGTCAGGAGACGCGAGCTAACCGGCATCGTGAATAAGCTCGGCCTCGCGGCTGAGATATACACCACAATCGGGGTAGCCTTTCCAATCATCCTCATCGTTCTTCTCAGTCTAATGGGAATCTTCGGAGGCGAAGTCGCAGCCGGACTGGGTCCGGTCCAGATAATGACCCTAATGACCTACATACTCTTTCCTCTGATGTCCGTAGGTGTAATCCTTCTCATAGATGGGATGACATCGAATTGGTGAAGCTACCTGAGATAAATGTCGACCTCTTCTTCAATAGACGCTTCCAGATCGCTCTTTGTAGCATAAGCGCAACGGTAACCCTCGTCGTAGGGCTGTTTGGCTATACCCTATACGCTACCCAGATGATCCCGGAATTTACTCTGCACATATTCGCCGTTATAGGATTAATATTGGGCTTGATCCTGCCAGCATATATACTGATACTTCATGATAGACGCCGGAACGAGATCGATCGCATGCTTCCGAGAGTCCTAGAGGAAATATCCGAGGGTCTAATGTCAGGGATGACCCTCATCGAGTCGATCGAGGAGTCGTCAAAGAGGGAGTATGGGTTTATCACAAAAGAGCTTCGGATGCTCGTCGGCCAGATGAGCTGGGGGGTCTCAATCGAGGAGGCCTTCGAGAACTTCTCAAAGAGGGTAGGCACCGATATGGCTAAGAAGACGACGGTGCTCCTCCTCTCGGCCATACACCTGGGTGGGGACATGAAGTCAGTCTTCCTCTCGACATCTTCGTTCCTGAGGAAGGTGCTCGACGCAAAAGCTGATAGGAACGACCAGCTCAGGCCTTACCTCATGATAGTGTATGTGACTCTCGTCGTCTTCCTAGCCATGATGGTGATGCTATACGGCAGCATCTCCGGCCTACTCTCTATTAAGAGTCCTATCATGAAGGTGCAGATGACCAAGGAACAACTGAGGATACTACTCTTCGACCTCAGCGTCATGGAGGGGCTGTTCGGTGGCTTAATTGCGGCTAAATTGAGCGAAGGAACAATCTTCCCAGGGCTTAAGCATAGCATAATAATGCTGCTGATAAACACGCTGGCTTTCATGACTTTCGTGACCTGAGAAGCTAAGCTCCGAAACCCTAACCCTTCTTCTTCGCTTGTGTCTCTACCTTCATATTGACTTTCATCTTAGGGAGCTTTTCGATGAGCACTGCCTTCAGCTTCGTCAGGGCTTCCAAGGGTTTGGGGGCCTCAACGAGGTTTATGTTGTAGGATTTAACTATAACAGATGCCCTCTGATCTAGACCCGGCACTGCGATGACGAACACGTTCTTGTCCACGTTCAAGATCTTCCCGTACTCCGAAATGAGTTCGGACTCATGAATAGGTGCCTCCGAATATAATAGATCAAGGAAAATCTTGGCCCCGTTTCCCTCGAAGGCAGCGTCGAAGACCTCAGGAGGGCCCGACTTACTCTCTGTTTTGGCGTCTCCAAGGCGGCTTAAACCCAGTTCCTTAAAAACATCGGCGATTTTGCTTATATACAGAATACCGCTCTCCATGTCCTTTTTGACCAGCTCGCGGGGGAAGTATGAGTACGCCGCCTGATAGATGGAATTGTCGAAGTTAAACTTCTTACCGCAGACCCTGCACCAATGGCTCACGAACGGTGTGTCTATCTGCTGGTTACACTGCTCACATTCATATATGCTGCCAGTGTTACGATACTCTCCCTCAGCCATTCTCTTCCCGCATTTTGGGCAAATTAGCGGCTCGCCTAAACTGGCCACCGGCCCCATATAACCACAGGTCATATGTTCGAGCAACAATGTCTTTTTTATCTTCGACGCCTGACAGTGTGGACAGAGATAGTATACGGAGACATTGGAGCTGTTACAGTAAGGACAGCTGAGCTCCATATCGTAAACTTCTCTGTCGAGTATCTCCGCATTATATAGCTGTTCCAAGAAACCAATGGTTTTAGGCGCGTCGAACTTTATCGCCTCCTCGACATCGGGGTACCTATAACCAATTTTTAAATCGAACGCAGGATCAACTTTTTCTTTTTTCTCAAGGATATTGAGAAAAAGCGCTTCTACCTCTGGTAGCTTGTAATAATCGGTTCTCTTAGCGGACATGATTAGCCCTCAATGAAGTTTACTCTTCATCCATTTAAACGCTCTCTTCACTCCTATTCATGCCCCTAAAAAACTCGTTGGAGAGAGCATAGGCGACAAGGGCGACTGAAGAACCAAGGAAAAAACGTACAAAGCCATTTAAATGGAAAGGCTCTGAAAGCAGATAATATATTGCGCAAACAACGCCGGTTACTACAAATGCATTGATGTTGTTACCCATTTCCCGATGTCGCCACTTCTATAGCACATATTTATCGTTTCCAGATTTATAATGATTCCTTAGAAATTGAAGGGAACGTGAACGGAGACACAAAATAGTAGAAAAGTCTAAAACACCAAACATAACATATTAAGGCGATAAAGATGACCGTCAAGAAAAATAAAATACTTATAGTCGATGACGATAAGGGCATCACTGATACTCTAAGGATTATTCTGGATAGCGCGGGATACGAAACAGATACTGCCGCCGATGGCGAAACAGCGCTGAAGAAGGCAGGAAGCAGTTTGTTTCACCTCGTTCTCCTCGATTTGAAGCTACCCGACATGTCTGGCATCCAGGTGCTGAGGAAACTACACATGATATCGCCCAGAACAGTGATTATAATGGTGACTGGGTACCCCACCATGGACAATGCGGTGGAATCTCTGAACCTCGGCGCATCTGCGTACATAATGAAGCCCGTGAACCCGGAGGAGCTTCTGAGGTTTGTAGGGGAGAAGATCAAGGAGCAAGAGGAGAAGTCGACTTCCATCTTCGACAGTACGATACCACTCTATCTCGAATTAATCCGTGACGGGAATATGTGGACAGTCGACGCCATCGCCGCGAAGCTAAACATGGCGAGGACCACTATCGAGAAAATGTCGACTTTCTTCGCCCAGAACGGTGTTGTAAAATATTGGGAATCTAGGGGCATCGTTCAAATCGATAAAAATTTTAGGAAGACAAAGTCCTAACCCCATTTTGTGAACTACCTCCGTAAAGATAGTAGGTTTCCTGCTTCATCGAGGCGACTCGCCCACTTCGCTAAGGCGGGTGATAGTCGCTTTTTCATCGGGCGTTGATTCGGGCTATGCTAGCGCGCGTTCGAGGAGACGAAGGACCGCAACATGCTCGTCTCAAGGTCTCGTGAACTCCCTGAACTCACCTTATACCCTAAGAAAGGATCCGAGAGCCTCAGGATCTTCAGCTTACAGGCTTATGTCTCTGTGTCTACCGGGGTCAAAGTTTGTCCTCTTAGGGGTTCTTAGGTTGGGCCCTGGGGTGTAGGGAAAGAGTCACGGTGAACGTTGTTCCCTCACCCACCTTCGACTCCGCCGTGATGGAGCCCCCATGCGCCTCCACTGCCATCTTACAGTAAGCGAGGCCTAAACCCAAACCACCACTTTTCGTCGTATAGAATGGCTTGAACAGCCTCCTCATCGCCTCCTCCGGTATCCCGACGCCGGTATCCGAGACCTTGATGACCGCCTCAGAGCCCACCCTCTCAGCCGAAATCGCAAGGTTTCCACCCTCCGGCATCGCTTCCACCGCGTTCCGGACAAGGTTATCCAGCACCCTCCGCATCTTCAATGGGTCAAGCGTCACCGAGTCCAACCCCGCGCCGACGACCAGCTGCGTCTTAACATCCGGAGGAACAGGCGTCTCCTTAAGGCACAGCCCGGCGAGGTCCGCCAGGTCAACCGCTTGGACCGCCACGGGGGTGTCCCTGATCTTGGTGCGAAGCTCCTCAACCATCGCCACCATCCGGTCCGCAGCGTCGTCGATCGCCTTAAGCCTCTCCTCCGCCTTCTCGGGCGACTTGCGGAGCAGGTAAAGGTTACTCTTTATGGCCTGGATGGGGCTCCGGAGGTCGTGACCAATCATAGCTGCGACCTTGCCCGCGGCGGACATCGCCTCAGCCTCAATTAGCTCCTTGGTCTTCTCTTCTAACCGGTTCTCAACGTTCTCCACATAGCCACGAAGCTCCTTCTCCATATTCACGCGCTCGGTGACGTCTTTGGTGAATACAGAGAGGCCGTCTTTGGTGGGATATGCATCAATTTCAAAGACAAAGTCTATTTCGCCTAGACGATACGTATTTATTAAAGTCTGATGCTGTTTTGTCTTCAGAACATTTAGGTAGAACTGTTCAACTTTTGAGCCTTTCACATCTGGAAAAACTTCCGTGAGCGATTTTCCAATAGCGTTTTTTGCCGAAACACCTGTCAGCTTTTCAGACGCCTTATTCCAGTAAGTGTATCTAAGATCTTTGTCCATTGCGAAGAAGACATTACTGATGCTTTCAGCGAGATCCTTATAGTTCTCCTCGGACTCCCTCAGCCGCTCCTCCATCTTCACGCGCTCGATGAGGTCTCTGCCCATACTAAGGGACACCGGTTTCCCCTCGTACATAATCCTGGACGCGTTCGCCTCACAGGTCACCACACCGCCGTCGCGTCGGAGGAGCCTAACCTCGTACATGCCGGGGACAGCCTCTCCCCCCGCCCTCGCCGCCGTCCTCCGCATCACCTCCTCCCTTTCCTCCGGCGCGATAAGGGAGTAGACTGGAAGACCTATGATCTCCTCGGCGGAGTCATAGCCGAGCATGTCCACGGCAGCCCGATTCACGTAAATGTACACGTCGTCGTCGAAGACAAAGACGGCGTCCCGCGAAGACTCCAGGAATGTCCTGTATCTTCCCTCCGAAGCCCTAAGCACCTCCACCTCCCCCAACCTCGATAAAGCCGAAGCCACATGCTGAGCTAACATCTCCAGAAGCCCCTGATCTCCTCTCGTGAACGCGTTCAGACCGAGACTTTCAACATTCAAGACTGCGACGGTCTCACCATCTATTAGAACCGGGGCTGCTAGCTCTGAGAGGCTGTCTGTGTAGCCCCTGACGAAGTCGGAGTCGCCACGCAGGTCGTTGACCAGCACCGTCCGCCTGGTGTTCGCCGCTTTCACGGTGACGCCCTTGCCATCTAGAGGTAATGGGATATCTAGGATGGGCGCTCCCCTGGTTCCTATGGCTTTGAGGATACCCTTTTCAACCGATAAGAAGGCCACTTTCTTGAGGCCGAGGGCTTGCTCCATAGCGTCCAGCGTCAAATCGCAGACCCGCTGAACGTTCCCAGCCAATTGTAGTTCAGAAGCGTTCCTGTGAAGAGCCTCTAGGCTTTGTTCATATCTCCGATGCTCGGCCTCCTCCCTATATCCACTTATGGCCGATGCGACGTGTTCGGCGAAGATCTCGAGCAGCTTACGGTCCTCTTCATTGAAGTCGTCAAGTTTTTCGCTTTCCACATTGATGATAGCTACAGCTTTCCCATCAATCTTAACTGGTACAGCCAGTTCCGAGAGAGATTTTAATTCTCTTCCAGCGGGTCCTAACTCGTAATTCTCGTCCTTTCCGGCATCGGCCACGAGCTGAGTCTTCCCGGTTCTGACCGCCCTGACGGTGACTCCTTTGCCGTCCAAGGGCAGCTCGAAGCCTTCACCCACCGAAACGCCAATCATACGTATGAAGTGGAGTACACTTCCCTCAACGACGCCGAAACCACCCTGATTATAACCTAGGACGCTCTTAATGGCGTCAAGAGTCCTCTCTGCGACGTCGTCCATCGTCCCGGCTTTACCGAGCTCGGTCGCGTGCCGGTGAAGAGACTCAAGCCTCCTCTCGTAGCGCTTTTGGTCAGTGACATCGTGGAGCACGTGTTGCACAGCGTAAGTACCTTGATAGTTGATTTCTGAGTGGTAGTCCACGATATCTCTGACACTACCATCCGCCCTCAACATTCTGTACTCTAATGGTGATGGAGGCTCCTCCCCTCTTTCTCTTGCTTCCATCATCTCGATAATAATCCCCCTGTCTCCTTCCACTACCTGAGAGAGGGCGCTTGTGACAACTAATTCGGATGGATCTTTTTCTCCTGCGAGGTCTGCTCTCTTCTGGTTGGCGTAAACGATCGTATTTCCTATCGTAACCGAGATGGCGTTCGGCGAGTTCTCCACGAGGGTTCGGTAACGTTCCTCGGACTCCCTCAGCTCCTCCTCCATCTGTTTTCTTTGAGTAATATCTTTTCCGACGCCGATCATCCCAACCGGGTTTCCTTCATGATCCTTAAGAAGCTTAGTGTGAAGGAACAGCCACAGCTCGGAACCGTTCTTCTTAAGTCCCCTCCACTCCGTTGGATAAGACTCACCGCGTTTGACTGCGTCCAACTGCGAATCGGCAACGGCATCTCTCTCCTCCACTAGATTAAGTAACTTGACACTCTTACCGATCATCTCCTCAGGGGAATATCCAAAGATGTTTTTGGCTCCATCATTCCAATAGGATATGACGCCATCTAAATCAGTTACAATAACCGAATCACTCATGTTTTCAAGAATAAGAGCATGCCTCTCAGATTCCTCGTGATGAATGCGAGCCTCATCCTCCATCTGTCTTCTTTGAGTAATATCTACTTGAACTGAAATGCTTTGAATGACGTCACCACTTGCATCCCTCACCGCATCAACGTTGAGAAGGACGGTTCTCTCTTCCCCAGTTTTCGTAACTATGTTTAGCTCCTCATTTCTAAGTTCGCCTGTTTCCACCCATCTCCTAAAGAGCTGCTCTGCTTTCCCTCTTGAAGATGGCGAGTAGAGCGTGGTTATCCCAGGTTTTCCGATCAGCTCCTCTCTCGTGTATCCCAAAGCATCTGTAACAGTATCATTTACCTCGACTATGTTTCCCTCTTTTGATAGTATGCAACAGAGGACTGGCTGATTCATGAAGAACCGTCTAAACTTTTCCTCGCTCGCCGTAAGGCTCTTCACTCCTCTCGCCCGTTCGACTACGTGCTCTATATTTTTCGCTAATACTTGGTAGTGGGCTGGCTCAACCTCTTTTCTAATATAATCGTCGATGCCGACCTTGAACGCGGCCTCAGCTACTTCTTCGCTTCCACGACCGGTGTAGAGTATGAACGGTATGCTTATGTGGGATTTAATTTTCTCGGCTAACTGTATCCCGGTCATCCCATTCATCTGGTAGTCGGAGATAACGCAGTCGTAGCTCTCTTTCTCCAGGAGCTGAAGCGCCTCCTTCCCGGATGCGGCTGAGGTAACCTGGATCACCCCGTCTTCCTCTAGGAACATCTTGGCGAATTCACGCTGAGACTCCTCATCGTCAACGTGTAAAACGTGGATTAAGGCGGGGAGTAACATAAATTTTCAACTTAAACATCATTTAATATGACTTTTATGACTATGTATGTAATTATTTGGACATACTTTTCGCGGGATTTGAAATCACTGATTTTTACGATTCGTGGTTCAAGAAAGCCCATGGCTTCAGTCATGGGATGAATCGAACCCACAAAGAATCCGTTCCCCGACAGGCGAGTCCACTTTCACCCCACTCCCCACCGATACATGAGATTCAGTTAAATCATGCACATCAAACTGATTCCAATCAGAAACATGATCAGACTCTCCTACAAGCACCGCCTCAAACCATCAGCAGAACAGGTAACGGTGCTTGAGAAGCAGCTACACTTATGCCGAATGATGTACAATTCTCTCCTCGAACACAGCCTCAGCGAGCGCAGAGCGGGGCGCGGGACACCGACCCATAAGGCGTTGACGTACCTTATCCCAGCGATGAAGGCGCGGACACCAGAGTTGAACGCAGTTTTCAGTCAGGTGCTTCAGAACGTCGCCAAGCGGGTCCGAAGCGGTTTCGAGTCGTATTGGAACCGGAAGCGGGCGGAGCTGAGGGCGCACCTTCCCCGTTTCCGGGGGGAGGACAGGTATGATAGCCTGACGTACCCCCAGTTCGGGTTCCGGCTCAAAGACGGCGTACTCTGTCTCTCGAAGATAGGGGACGTGCGTGTCGTCCAGCACCGGCCCGTCGAAGGTCGAGTCAAAACGTTGACGGTGACGAGGAGCAGAGCCGGGAAGTGGTTCGCGGTCTTCTCATGTGAGGTGGAGGAGAAGGGCGTACACGGCAGGCTCCCAGCCGTGGGGGTTGATCTGGGGTTGGACAGCCTCGTAGCCCTAAGCGACGGCACGCTCATCGAAGCCCCGGGGAGCTACCGTGGGCTCGAGGCTAAATCGAGGAGAGCGCACCGGAATCTCTCAAGGAAGCGGAAGGGTAGCCGTAATAGGGAGAAGGCTAGAGTTCGTTTAGCTCGAGTCGAAGAGCGGATAGCGAATAAGCGTAGGGACTATGCGTACAAGACTGCTCGAAGCATCGTAGACCGGTACGATAAGGTGTACTTGGAAGACTTTCGCGTGGCCAACATGATGCGGAACCGTCGTCTGTCGAAGAGCATCGGGGACGCTGGTTGGGGGATGCTGAGGAGCGCGTTGACCTACATGGCTCAACGGTCGTTGGGAGTGATCGCGCTCGTCGATCCCCGGAACACGTCTCAGGTATGCTCGGGGTGCGGAGCCTACGTTGAGAAGAGCCTGTCCGTGAGGGTGCATAGATGCCCCGGGTGTGGCTTAACCATTGACAGGGATGTGAACGCGGCTAGGAACATGCTCAAGAGAGGTCTTGAGATAGGCTTGGAACGAGCCGAATATACGCCTGTAGGAGAGGTGACCACTACCCAACTCAGCGAAGCTGGGCAAGTCGCCTCGGTGAATCAGGAAGCCCACCTCATTAGAGGTGGGTAGTTCACTCTCATCTCTTAAGAATAAGTTTAAAAACCCCTGAGATGATAGTATTCTTCACCTACCTTCGATGAAAGTCGGTCCTAGTATGTGTGGAAGGAGCGTGTTTGTGGCTTCGAATACATACACAACTAAATAACTGAAATGGCGAGAAATATGGAGTTGAGAACCATGATGTCGAGAAGGTCAAAATTCGAGATATACATAGATATTTTAAATGAGATTAAGAGTGGCACAGTCATCCCTACACGTATTATGTATGGGGCAAACCTCTCATGGAAACCGCTTAAGCAGATCCTCAGTAATTTCATCGCGCAAGGGATTATAGTTGAACAAGTCTCAGATGACGGAGATAAAAGAAGAAGGAAAGTCTATGCCCTAACAGAGAAGGGAGATAACGTTCTGAAATACTTCAGCAAGGTTAAGGGACTACTGGAGCTGGAGAAGGCAGTCCAAATCCGCGATTAAACTCCTTTTCTTTACTCGTGAACGTGCGCGCTAACCTCATCTCATTAAAAAGACATCTAAAAGATGTCAAATTTCCATCGTCCCAAACATTATCGAAGATTTTTCGATATTCAGTTGCTCTGAGAGCCAGGACTTTGTGGCCTCGTTGTCTATCTCAAAGATTAGCTTCTGAACAATGCAGCTGTTCGGGAGTTCGAGTTCCACCTTTTTGTGTTCAACGTGGAGGCCGCACTGGAGCTCGCCGCCGATCAGTGAGAGATTGTCGAAGAGGTCGCCGAAGTTGCCGCCCTTTGTGGTGGTTCTCTCCCCCTCCCTCTCAATGGTCATGGAGATCTCAGGGACTTTCTCTTGGTAAATATACAGCGTGTCATCCTTCAGAGCCGATACTTGGAAGCCGTCATCAGTAATGGTGAAGGCGAGCATCTGTGGCTTTGTGATCCTCTCTCGGAACTCCGTCCACTTATTTAAGGCGACCTTGACCCTAAGCGACACCCTCTTAGGGGGCTCCTGGTAAGGCCGGGGCGTCCTGTCGGAGGCCATGATGTCCTCAAGCTTGGCCACCTGCGTGTCGAGGTTCTTCTCGTGCTCCTTTAGTACGTTGATGATGAAGTCGATCACGTCAACCTTCTCGTCGTAGCTCATCCACTTCACCCTTCCACGTGAGAATAGAGACAGAGCTATACTTTTAAATAAATTAGCCACTGAAAGCGTTAAAACAATTTCGCAACGGAATTCACGAGTATTAGGTCGAAATTCAATTATGGATTAGTAGAGTATTAGGTCAACTACCTCCCTACAAGTAGGGAGGCTTGTCCCTGAGCCTCAAACACCTGTTCACACAGTCTCGAAACAATAGGCTGGTTGACTTCAGCCCTCCACCGAATGTTCTTCGCACCGTTTAAATCCGCGTCCGCGCGCGCAACAAGCTCATGAATAAAGAACACGCGCGCGAGTAAATTCCTTTCTCTCACATAATAACCCCCCGTGATAAGACTGAAGAGAAAAGTTACGATGCGGGTTCAAGAAAGCCCATGACTTCGTCGCGCGCGCGCTCGGTGAGTCAGGAAGCCAGCCTCTTTAGAGGTGAGTAGTTCACAGTCAGCTTGTCAACAACTACGAAGCCATGAATCGCGTGCGCGATTGCATGGCATACTTAAAATATTGGATTTATAAAATGAGGTTGTAAAGCTTGAAAAATAGATATTTCTGATGGATTATTCCTACATATTACGAATCCGGAATATTTTATGGATAATAAACATCCCCTACTCGTTGGGCATGAAGATAAGATATCTTATAACAGCTGGGGTATTTATCTCCGTATTACTCATCGGTATGTCAAGCTACCTCTACGTCTACATAAGCGCCTACTTCAACTTCTTCCTGTTCAGGAAAAACAGCGTAGACGTACCACAGACCCCCGAAATACCCGAAGTGATCACGAAAATCACGGGACTATTCAGTCTATCTCTCGACCAGACGACGGCTCTTCTCGTCTCAGTCGTGGTCTTCATGCTGTGTTTACTGGTTGGGATATACCTCTCCCTTGCGACCAACAGCCCAAGAGCTCTTCTTAATGAGAAAAGATAAAGCACAATTCATTCGACTTAAAAAGAGTCGTGAAAAAATAGGTAAATTAACTTTTAGCCTTTCGCACAACTCTAATTATTTATTTAGGTACGCGCGCCCACGATTCCTCCGCCTAACAAGTTAGGTGGTCTCCTTGCGCCACACTGATGAAAACCTGTTTAGGTTCCTTAATGCATGTCCGTCGGAGAACTAGTTATATCCGCGTTGAGCCTATTGATGGTGTCCGGGGTTCTGATGCCTCTCCTCGAGTACCTTAGGCCACTCCTGGTCCTGACGATGTTAGGATACGCTTCGTACAAGGACCTCAGGACTCGAGAGATCAACGACATCCTATGGGTAGCCTTCGGAGCCTTAGGGTTGGCCCTCGATGTCTACGAGGTCGTCACGAACTCCATGCCCCTCCTGGATCTAGCTCTACCTCTGATCTTTATGGTCCTATTCGCCCTGTTATCAGGATACTTGGGCTTCTTCGGCGGGGCAGATCTCTTCGCTTTCATCATCCTGGGCTTGCTTCAACCTTCCACGCCAAGGCTTGTGGGATCATACATGGGGTTCACCCCCATTTTTTTCCCATCGACGTTGATCTCCAACTCCATCGTCGTTGCAGCATCGGCCTCTATCCTAGTTCTCCTCGAGAACCTATCTTCGAAGGACAGAGGCTCCCAGTTCTCAGGGCACGAAGCCGAGCCGGTGTGGAGGAAGCTCGTTCTGCTCATATCGGCGAGGAGGGTCGACATCTCGGAGGTGAGGGGCCCACCATTCCAGTATCCCCTTGAATATCGGGATTCGGAAACCAATGAGCTTAAGCTTCAGTTAAGACCTGATCTAGACGACGGCAGGGCCATAAAGATCATCGAAGACCTGAGGGGGTTGAACCGTCCCAAAATGTGGGTCTCGCATACCCTGCCTTTCTTATTTGCGCTGCTGGTGGGGTATATTGTCTCGGTTACCTTCGGGGATGTCATTCTATCGGTCATCAGCAGGCTTCTCGGTTAACCTTGACGAATCTTATCGCCTCAGTTCAAGGCGATGTGCGTTTTTCCTAAAAATGGGGGAAGCTGTCCGGTGGGGGGAAATACCCCCGGTTATTCCCCAAAAAAGGAAATTACTTGCCCCTTTTAGGTAGATAATACATATATTCCGTCTGATTACTGTAATAGTCAGGAAAAGGGCGTGATTCGGATGAAGAAGAGAGATAGCATGGACATCTCGGCGGACATCCTCCGCCTTGCGAGGAGTGGCGCCATCAAGACTCGTATCGTCTACGGCGCGAACCTCAACTTCAAGATAGTTGAGGGCTACCTGTCCAGGCTGACTAACCTCGGCCTCCTTGATAACAGGGACAGCCGAAGGAGGTATCAGACGACCGAGAAGGGACTCTCCTTCATTCAGAGATATGAGGAATTGTCGAAGTTTGGGTTGGGTTTACATGAATAAACCCAGTTTTTTCCATGTAAGTGGCTGCCTGGGTTGTATGGCTGAGTGTACACCTTCTTGGAAGGAGTACTGTGACATTCAGTTTGATGCTATAGGAAATCGTGACGGTTTTTACATCGATGAGAAACCACAAAGAATCTATGGTTTTGGAGAGGATTCGCACGCGCGCCCGACTGAGAAGGATCTCTCCTTCATTCAGAGATATGAGGAATTGTCGAAGTTTGGGTTGGGCTTACATGAGTAAGCTACCGGGCTACTTTAGGATCCTCCTCCCCTCCCGGCTCGACACTCGCTTCATGGCCCTCTCGATAGCCCTCCTGGGCGTGGTCTCCGACTGGATCACAACCCAGGTAGGTCTCGGTATGGGCTACTACGAGACTCACTTGATGTACAACCCAGTCCTGGCTCTAGCCATCATCTGGACCACTATAATATTCCTGTTAATGGTTCTTCCCAGGGGTGGGCGGTGGGATTATGCGATCTATTTCCTAGCCTCGTGGTCGTTCATCGGTGCGGTGAACAACATCCTCGTCATCATGGGCATATTCAGCGGTTTGGTAATCTAAACGACCAAAAAAATGCGTTCACCACAAACTTAATAGATATCTTATATATATTTAGGATATACTCTCATTATATGAGACAATTGTCTGGGGGTAAAACAGGCTGTCAATAAAAGAATTGTTGCGCGCGCGAAATTGAGGAATTAATACTTGACAAAATCAAATATACTTGAGCAGTATCTTGCCTGCGTTAAATCGAGGGTAATCGTTATACCCGCTTATACAATCCCGACATTAGTACAATTGTTTATTGTCTCAAATTTGAGACCAAATCTATTTGATGTAGTTAAAGTGTTTGTGAGTGTAATCATGGTTGCTTATTCAATTTATTGGGTCAATGATTTAGTTGACTTGCAGGACGATTTAAAAAATAAGGAACTTGGAAATCCCGGTCCTGCTAATAGGCCAATAGGTTCTAATTTAGTTTCAAATAATATATACAAATTTTTTATTGCAACGAACGCGATAGTTGGGCTACTGATAGGATTAACAATAAATTTTAACATATTTATTATTCAATTTCTTTTCTTTATGCTTGGCATACTCTATTCCGTTGAACCAATAAGACTCAAAAAAAGGCCATTCTTAAAAAATGTGACAATAGCGATCGGTGCTGTTTTAATTACATCCTCGGGTGCATTTGTTTATAGATATATAACTCCATTGAATATTTACTACGCTTTTATGAATTTCTTAGTAGCTTTCACAACGCCATCAATGCTCGATTTAAGGGATTTTAAAGGTGATATGGCAATGGGCTTGAAAACACTGCCTGTTGTTTTGGGGCCAATTTTTACAGCTAGGATGACAATAGGTGTCTCACTTGCAATAATATTATCAACTTTTATAGGATATATTGGGATTGGATTTAATGTAGCTCTACCAATTTTAGTGACTATAGTGATGTCGGCTTGGTTCTATGTAAGTTATCCTCTTTTAAAAAATTGGCAGGATCCAGTAATCGTAGATAAAATTGCCATGAAACGAATAGTACCCTTGATGTTAATATTTTATTTAATTCCTTTAGTTGATTTATTATAGATGTTTAAAGACGTTTAACATTTCAAGAGATCCTACATCTGCATTCTCCCACAGATTGTTAAAGAAATCAATAAATTTTTTAGAAATGTTCTTGTCACATAAAAAGAATGCTATGGTAAACTCATCTTCGATTATATTGGGGAACTCAAAAATGCATCTTTTTTCATCGATTACCATAAAGCTAAATTGTAGGTCAGTTTCTCTATAAAAATCAGACATAACTGGTACTTTTCTCATCATCTCTATCACATTAAATAAAGATTTCGGCGATAATAACATTCTTAATTTAGTCATTTTTTTAGACATTGTCTTTTTCGACATTAAAAGTTTAGTTTTAATCCCATCATTGGTTTTTTTCATTCCTTTTTCACCAACAACTGGATCAAAATATGTTGTAGCTAAATAAAGTGATTTTTCAACCATATCAAGTTCTTTGTTTATTCTCCTTACAAGTTCATCGTAAGATAAAATTTTTTCAACGCTATTCAAAGATTTACCGCTGAGAATTGGACCTATAATATGACCTACATTGAAATTATCCACTACAAATTCATTAATCTTATCTCTCTCTTCTAACGTTAAAGCGTTTGATTCTGATAGATTAAGTAGAAGTTCTATCCTGTCTTCATTATTTAGTACCTCTATAAGGGATAAACCCATTTTTGCGAGCACTTGACCTGTCGGAGTGTAAACGTACTTCCCATCGACCTTTTCTATAACTTTACAATCAATTAGGTCTTTAAGTCTAGAATAGTATCTCTTCGGTGTGAGGTCGAGCTCCTTAATCGCCTTGTTTGAGTTGCTTATCCCCTTCTTCGCGAGCAGGAATATTCGCATCGTGTCGAGATTAGCGAATGTGCTGAATATGTCTATGCAATGCTCAAGCGTCTCAGTAGATGGCTCGTATGTAGCCTGGGCGTCATCTAAGATCTCCAATAGGATATCCAGCTCGCTGTAGAAACCCCTATGTTTTCCAGTTTAAAACCATGTGATGCATTCTAATTTAGTTTATTATTATGGATCTGTAATGTATATCACAAACATTGGTTCTCTCATTTACAAATCGTATAATGTTGAAATATATGTCTTTAATATAGTATTGTTAATTCACAATCCATTTATTAGAAGAGAGAAATATCACTTTCTAGTGAATGTCAGGGAGAATAAAAGAAATTGAGTACACCCAAGAACCGCAAGGCGATCATCCCAGAGATAGCGACAATGATACTAGTCGCCGTCGCCATGACAATCGCAGTGACCGTAGCCTACTGGATGGGCGGCATCTCAAGTCAGTACATAACGTTCGAGAAAGTCGAGATGGGCACGCACGCACTTATAGATATGACGTACAGTGTTCTCCTGACAGCGTCAAGGCCACCAGACATCTACGCCATGTCTCTGGCAGTAATTCTTGATACCGGACTGATCGTATGGAAGAAACACAAGTTCATCTCGACCCACACGCCGAAGCCCCTGCGCAACCTCGCCTCGAGGCTTATAAGGCCCTCA
>Ga0315279_10002085_pt1 | contig 31051 bp, 18 predicted proteins | sample YL17G06_20_MG_FD_203694 | JGI IMG/M metagenome (GOLD analysis project Ga0315279, IMG submission 203694) | Sediment microbial communities from Yellowstone Lake, YNP, Wyoming, USA - YL17G06_20 | ecosystem: Environmental > Aquatic > Freshwater > Lake > Sediment | place: USA: Wyoming | collected...
GTCCGCACGGCCGAGCACATCCGCCAACGCATCGCCTTGGACATGGAACGGGACCAGCGGGCACCCCACCGAATCGCTACTGTCCACACCCTTCATCTGGCACGCAGCGAAAACAAGAGTCGCAATAATGATGCTACAGTCTCCATTTTCCCGGCAGGATTCTGGAGGCCCAGCGGCAGCGTCAGGCCGTAGCGGTGGAAGCGGATCACAGCCTTGTTGCCCTTGATCTCCATCGCGCGGTAGAGCGGACCGGTCCATGTGCGGTCGGTGGCATGATAGACCTGCGACAGTGCCCAGAGCGCGGCCCGTTGGCCGACGGGCTCCTTGTTGAGCGGGTGCATGTCGCCCACCTTGCCGCAGTCCATGGTGACCACCAGGCCTGTGTGTGGCCAGTTGACATAGGTCTGGAGATGGACGTCGCGGACGAAGGGGCTCGGGTTGTCGATGTTGTCCGCACTGGTGAGCGGGGCCGGCGGGCCGCCCCAGGGGGCCATCTCGATGATGCAGAAAGGTAGGTCCGGATCATTGAACAGTTCCCGCCAGTTCCGGACCACCGCCGGATACGTGAGCGGATAGGCATGGACAAAGTCGATCGCCCCGCCGTTGTTCACCGCGCTGTTTTCTCCCTGATAAAAAAGGGCGCCGCGGATCGCGAACTTCTCGATCGGGTGGATCATGTGGTTGTAACAGCCCGCCGGCAAGGAGAGTCCCGGCTCGCCATGGCGCGGGTCGGGGCCTTTCGGCTTGGCAACCCAGTCGGCGACCTGCTTGTCGAAATACTCCAGCAGTTTGTCAACCACCGGCGATTTCAGGCTTTCCAACGACGCACGCGTCTGCCACGACTCCGGATAGGTGCCGCCGCGGGCCGACACCACCATGCCGATCGGCACCCCAGTGGCCTGATGTACGTCACGAGCGAAGTAATAGCCGACTGCCGAGAAACGGGCGGCCGTGGCAGGGGTGCAGACCTTCCACTCGGCGCCAGGCATGTCGTCGTCCGGCGTGGCCGAAGTCTCTCTGGGAACATCCAGCAACCGGATCAACGGGAAGGAGGCCCGGTAGATCGTGTCCGCTTCAAGATTCACGCCCTCCAGCCCATATTCCATGTTGCTCTGCCCGCTGCCGAGCCACACGTCGCCGACCAGAACGTCATTGTATGCCGATTTCCGATTTTCGAATCAGCCACCACCGGCAGAGCCGGTGGTATGAGGAAGGCCCCTAAAAGGGGCCGTTAGTCGAACAACTGACCCGTTTCTTCCTGTTGCTGGAGCTTGTCTTGATCCTGGATGTACTGCCCAATCGCGGCCTCGTTCAAGCCGACCGTGCTCACGCAGTATCCTCGCGCCCAGAAACTGCGCCCGAACAGCGTCCCCTTCGTCTTGAGCAACTGCCGATGGATCCGCACCGCGCTCTTACCCTTCAAAAACCCCATCGTCATCGCCACGCTGTATCGTGGCGGCACGCTCAACAGCATATGAACGTGGTCCGGCCTCGCCTTGCCTTCCACCAACTCGATCCCCTTCTCTCGACACAGCTGCCGCAGGATTTCTCCTACCTGCCGCCGCATCTTTCCGAACAACACCTTCCGCCGGTACTTCGGAGGATTACCACATGGTACTTGCATTCCCACTTCACGTGGGCCATACTCTGCCAGTCCTTCATGGCGGTCCTCCTCGCCCTTCGGGGCCTTCCTCAGGGGGACCGTCTAACATAAAACGCCGGGACGGCAGAGCCGGTGGATTAGTGATGATTTTAGATTGGACCGTCAGAGTGCGCCCCTGGGCGGACACAGACATGGGATCGAGCACGACTTGCCAGGTGCCGTCCTTCGCGGCTTTGGCGGTTTTCCTCTGTCCTGCGAATTCAACGGTGATTTTCTCGCCGCTGTCGGCCCAGCCCCAGACCTTCACTGGTTTGTCACGCTGCAGCACCATATGGTCGCCGAAGACGGGCGACAGCCGCAGGTCCGCGGCAAGCGAGGTGGCAGCGGTGGCGGCCAAGGCCGCCAGGGCTAGGATGCTGGGGAAAAGGTGGAGGTCCTTCATGGGATGACCTTTCATCAGGGCTTTCCAGATGATCTCTCGCCCGTGACCCTCGCGGGCGCTTGACCGAAGACTTACTGGTACCGCTTACGCTAACGAAGTACAAGTGGCACCTCATACACGTACGCAACCTCCCCGTTTTTGCGTTGCTCGTTCTCGTCCTTGGGTAGGAAGGCACGAACGTACTCGACTGTGGCTTTGGACTCGCTGACGGTCAATCGCAGATGCCCGGAACTGCCGAGGATGGTGCCGCTGTTGTAGCCGTATTCGGCAGCGGTGCGGGTGTTGCCGCGAGGGTCCCCGGGTTGCGGAACTCCCTGGTACACGATGCCATCCAGGTCCTGCTTGGCGAAGAGATGGTCGTGACCGTGAAAGACGATCGTCACATGGTTGCGAACTAGCAGTGGGTGGATGGGCACGTCCCAGCCGGGCCGATGGTCTTTGAAGCCGTCGGTGCCGTCGGCGTTCTTGCCGCCCCATTCGCCAAATGGAGCCGCTTCCGCCCCGCCTCGTCCTTGCTTGTCGAGTCCGCCGACCAACTGATGGATGAACACGAACCTGACCTTCGCCTTGCTCGACTCCAGCGTCTTCTTGAGCCAGTTGTACTGGTCGGCGCCGAGCGTCGGGTCCCAGCAGTCGTCGCTCCGGCGGCTGGGCGAGTACCAGTACGGATCAAGCACGATGATGAGCGTGTCGCCCCACTCCCACGCGTAGTAGTCCCGAAGCGTCCCGGCCAGCGGGTGCTTCGTCTCGTTGCCGCCGTAGAAGCCGTCGGCAGCGGGGTTCGGGAAGTACCGCTTCCGCATCGTGTTGGACCAGACGGCCAGGCTGTCCGCGCCGCCGCGCAGCAGCTTGCTTTCCTCGCCATCATGGTTGCCCAGCACCAGGAAGACAGGGGCCGACCGGCCGACCAGGGCAAGGTAGTAGCGTTGGGCGAGGTACTGCTTCGCGGCAGCCTCGCGGCCGGCGTGTTTGCCCGTCATGAAGGTGTCGCCGAGGTCGATGTGGAAGTCGGGCGCGTCGGCCAGAGCGTTCGCCAGCGTGCGACGGTAGAGCTCGGGGCTGGCGTTCTCATCCAGGTGCGAGTCGGCCTGCACGGTAAAGACAAACGCACTGCCGGGGCGGCGCTGTGTGTGGAACGTGCCCACCGTCTCGCTCCCGGTCAGCGCCCTATCGGCCGCATCGCGCAACTGGTAGTAGTAGCGTGAGTCGGGCTTGAGCTGTGCGAGGATCATCTCCCGCGGCACGCCGTTCTTCAGCTCAAGCATTTCCGTGCGGATCGCAAGGTCGTCCTTGCCGGTTCCGTACGCGATGTACGCCTTGGCGTCGGCGTAGGACAGCACGCTCAGCGTGACGGACGTAGCTGTCGGCCGGGCCAAGATCACGTCCAGGGGATGCTCCGGCACATCTGTCCGAAAGACGCCTTGCGGACCGCGCGTCTGCCCCATCGCGCCGACCGCCAGGGCGAGACACAGAAGAGCCGCTATCTTTGCCGCCGAGGGCCTCATGGAGCAGTCACTTCTCCGTTGGCGGCCGCGTGGCAGGGACCTGCTGCGATAAGGGCTTGGCGCCGCTGACGTTCATCTGGACGGCGTAGATGCTCGACCGGGCCGTGATGAAGAGCATCCGGCCGCCCTTACCGGCGAAGCAGAGGTTCGTGGGCTGCTGGGGCACCTCGATCCGTGCGATCAGCTTACCCGACGGGTTGTAGACGAGCACGGCGTCGGTCGTGAGGTACACGTTGCCCTGGCTGTCGAGCTTCATGCCGTCCGAGCCGTTGGGCGCGAACAGCGTCTTGTCGCGGAGCGTGCCGTCGGCGTTCACCGCGTAGCGATAGGTCTTGCCGGCCCCGTGGTCGGCGACGTAGAGCGTCTTGCCGTCGGGCGTGCCGACCAGCCCGTTGGGGCGCACCATGTCGTCGATCACGCGGACGACCCTCCGGCGGTCGGGCGTGACGTAGTAAACGTGCTCGCCGTCCTGCGTCTTCTCGGCCCGGCCGTAGATCGGGTCGCTGAAGTATATGCCACCCTTGGGGTCGATCCAGAGGTCGTTGGGTTGATTGAACCGCTTGCCCTGGTATTTGTTGGCCACAACGGTGACGTTGCCCTTGGGGTCGATCTCCACGATGCGGCCGCTTGCGCTCTCGCAGACGAACAGGTTCCCCGCGGCGTCGAAGGCCAGACCGTTGGCGCTGTGGGTGTTCTCGCGGAAGATCGATACACCTTCCTCGGGCGACCATCTGTAGGTCCGGCTGGCGCGGACATCGGAGAAGCAGACGTTGCCCTCGTCATCGGCGGCCGGCCCCTCGGTGAACTGGAAGCCCTTGCCTAGTTCGAGCACCTTGGCGCCCGGAGCCAGAACGCTCGGCGCCGCCTGCGAAGCTGCCGGCACACGGACCGTGGCCGGCTTGAGGGCGGGAATCTCATAGGCCAGCGCCACCTCTCCGTCGGGGTGCTCTGCGGTGGCGTCCTTGGGCAGGTACGACCGGACGTAGTCCAAGCGGACCTTCGCGGGCGAGACGGTTATGCGCAGGTGGCCGGAGTTCGGCAGGATGTCGCCCGAACGGTAGGCATCGCAGTTGAAGGCTTGGTAGGTCGGGTCCGCCGGATTAGGGCACGACTGGTAGACGACGCCATCGAGTTCCTGCCGGGCGAAGAGGTGGTCGTGGCCCTGGAAGAAGATCGTCACGCCGGTCTTCACCATGAGCGGATGGATGGGCAATGCCCAGCCGGGGCGTTTCTGCTCGAACTCCTCCTCACCCTTCTTGTTCTTGCCGCCCCATTCGTAGAGCCCGGCGCACTCGATTCCGCCGCGGCCGGTCCCGAGCACATGGTGGCAGAAGACGAATTTCCAGCGGGCCTTGCTCTCGGTCAACGTCCGGGTTAGCCACCGGTACTGGGCGTCTCCGAGCGTGACGCCCCAGAGGTCGCGTTTCTTGCCGCCGTCCTTCTTCTTGCCGCTGTCGCGCCGTTCGGCCCCGGCCACATTGTCTACGGGCACCGTCGAATGCCAGTACGGATCGATCACGACAAACAGGGAGTCGCCCCAGGTCCAGGAGTAGTAGTCGCGCACCAAGCCGATGTGTTCGACCTCCTCGGCGTCTCCACCATAGAAGGCGTCGGGGGCGGGAAGCGGGAAGAAGCGGGTCCTTGCCCGGCCGGCCAGGACGGCGGCGCTCGCCGCGGTGCCGTCGAGATTGCAGCGGGCCGCCTGATCATGGTTACCGTTCACCAGGAAGAGGGCCGAAGTGCGGCCGACCAGGCTGAGGAATCTATGCTGGTAGGCATAGACTTGGTCCACGGCGGCCTGGCTGAGCGTTTTGCGGTTGATCAGGCGCTCGATGCTGAAATCGTCGCCCATCGTCAGGTAGAAATCGGGGGGGTCCGTGGCCGCGTGGCGCATTGTCTGGGTATAGAGTTCGGGATCGTACATCTTGCCTTCACGCTCGGGGTGGGAGTCGCCCTGCACGTCGAAGGTGAAGGTGCTGCCCGGGGAGCGTTGCGTGTGGAACACGCCCTCCGGCTCCGGCCGGAAGTCCTGCGTCCCCGGCGGCCGCGTGAGCAGCCGGTAGAAGTAACGTTGGTCGCGGTCCAGCTTGTCGATCAGGACCTCGACGGGCGTACCGGCCGGCAAGGGGGTGAGTTCCGTCTTGCCGGTATAGACGCCGCTCGCGGTGCCATACTCGATGTATCCCTCGCGCGGCTCAGGTGACAGGACGCTCACGGCAACCGACTTCTCCGTCGGTCGGCCGAGGATGATCGAGAGGTCCTGAAGCCGCTTGGCGTCCTGACCTGGCGCCAGGGCTGCCATCAACGGTAGCAGCGCAACCACGATGAAAGCACGCCTCACGGGCCCCTCCTATCGGTCCGCGCTCTTCTCAGGCGGGTCGGCCTGCACGTCCCGAGAGTAGACAGCATGCAGCTCCGCGCTGGCAAGGATCTTATCCTTCATGGCCGCCAGGAGCACGTCTCGACTGACCTCGGCCGGCATGACATCCAGCTTCACAGGAGAGGACAATGCGTAGATCGTATAGACGTAGGTCTTCAGCCCCGGCCCCTTCGAGTGCGGAGGGGCGTATTCCGTCTTGTCATTGACGCTGTTGTTGCCGAGGGTGCCGACGCCACGAACGTTCTTGGGTAACTTCGTCGTCGTGTCGGGGATATTGTAGAGCACCCAGTACCACTTGATCTGATCCGGGGCCACGTGGTGCATGATGAGGGCGAAGCTCTTCGTGCCTTGAGGCGCGCCGGTCCACTCCAATGGCAGCGTGGCCGCCGACCCGTCGCCGGTGTAATCCTTGGGAAGCTGTCCCCCGTCGACGACCTCGGGGCTGGTCAGCCGGAAGGAACTTCTCTCCGCCTTGGCTGTCGGGGCCGATGCCGGCTGGCTCTGGGCAGGCTTGGCGAACAGGAAGTCCGTATTGGGGATCTCCGGCATGTCGATAGGGGCCGAGTAAAGGTACGCGCCCTTGGGGGTGTACTTGGCGTCGAGGTTACGCAGCTTCAGCAGTGTCTTCTTCTGGTCGGCCGAAAGCGTCCGGCCCACATCGGCGAAAGCCTTGGCATAGAAGTACGAGATTTCGCCGTCCAGTTCGCCATACCGCCGCGACAGGGACAGGACCTTGTCCTTGTCCACCTTCTCCTGCTTCATGAACTGCCGCAACTGCGTCGCGATCTCGCGGCGGGTCTTCACGACCTCGGCCATGTCCGCCCGCTGCTGGTCGACGAGGCCGGTTACGAGCTTCCGCTGCGGCTCCGTCAGTGCCGCCAGGAACGCCTCGCCGCTGTCGCCGGTCAGCGATGTGCTGATCGAGAAGTTCGGGTTGCCCATGGCCGGGATATCCTTCATGTAGAAGGACCCGAAGTAGGTGGCGTGCCGTTCGGGGCAGAAGTACACGTCGGCCTCCACGCTGCCGGCGTACCAACTGAACATCTCGCTGGCGTAGGTCATGACGGCGACGTGGGCGGTGTGCGACAGGCTCCTCTTGTCGATCTGGTCCTTCAGTTCCGGCCAGGTCGCGGAGTTGTTGAAGGCCATTTTGCCAAGATACTTCTTCTGCTTGTCCGTCAGTGAGCGGACTATGCCGCCGAGCACCTCGGCCCGACGGTAGCTCAGCAGGCCGTCGAGCCCGTAGAGCTCCGCGGCGTACTTCATGACGGCGTCGCGGTTGAGCCCCGCGCTGCCGGCCGGGATGTCGCCGGTGAGTTGCCGGTAGAACGCCTTGATCAGCGGGAACCGCTTGTACGCGAAGTCCGTGAGCAGCTTCTCCTGTTCCTTGCCCAGCGCGATGAGCTGGGCCTTTTGCTCGTCCGTGAGGACGAACAGCATGTTGTTGGCCGCGCGGGGTACGAACGACGTGTTGTGGCCCAGCTCGTTCGTGTCCACGTCGCGCATGTACTGGAACCCATTGAAGTCGGCCACCTTGCCCGGCGGCAGGAAGGTGTTGCAGGCCACGTCGCCGGTCAGGAAGGCCAGGCCGTCAAAGGCGATCGTGTTGAGTTGCGCCCGGTCGGAGATGGCCTGCTCGATGGAGTACCCTCCGCCACCTCCTGGCCGGCGCCGGTCAGGCTGGCCGGCGTCCTCGCCGGGTGGATTTCGGCCTTCGCCGCCTGGAGGCCGCCTACCCTCGGCAGGACGGTCCGGAGGCGGGTCGAGTTCGCCGATCTTCTCCGGGACAAAGCCGGCGTCCTGGATTGCCTGCTGAAGCCCCGGGCCGTTCCGCAGACCGGCCGACCGAAAAGCGTCGTTGATCGCTTTGGCATCCTTCGCGGTCAGCGCCGAGGCGTCATACTTGGACAGGATGGCCTTGACCTTGGCCTTCTGGTCGGCCGATAGCGGCTGAGAGTCGCCTTGCGGGCCCGGAGGCGGCCGATCCGGCCTTCGATCGGAATCCTGCGCATGAGCGACGGTGACCATCAGGCCAACTGCGATCATGAGTGTTGCGAGTTTCATCGTTCGTCTCCTTGGGTTCTATCGGTTGAGGGCTTGCTCAGTCGCCATGGCTTTCTTTGGGTCATTCGGACCTCCGGGGGCATGGCCCTTCGCCAAGGTCCATGAACGCGGAGGGACCTGGGGAATCTACAGGCTGAGCCTGGATTTTAGGGCGGCGAGGCGACAAGACACCGCCGGGTGCAGATTTTTCCGTCGCCGCCCTGTGAGGCCTATCGCGCCCGAGTTCCGATGGCGAACCTGACGGGGCTACCGCCGGGCCGAAAAAACCTGTAGAATCCGCGTGCAGTCCCGCGTTCACTTGACATGGCAGCGACAGATGCCCGAGGAGAACCAGCCCGACCCGTCGCATGACCGACTGCGCAGTGCCGACCCGGCTGCGTTGACCGAGGCCTTTGCGCATCACCGCCAGCGGCTCTGGCGCATCGTCAATTTCAGGCTGGACCGGCGAATGGCGGGGCGAATCGATCCCGATGACGTGCTCCAGGAGGCGTATCTGGCGGCCGCCAGGCGGATCGAACACTACGGCAAGGGCGGCTTCACCTCCCCCTTCCTGTGGCTGAGGGTCATTGTGCAGCAGACGCTTATCGACGTACATCGCCGTCACATGGCCACCCAGGCGCGAGACGCCGGCCGTGAGGTGCCGATCTTCGGGCAGTACCCGCAGGCCACGTCGGCCTCGCTGGCGATTCACCTCGTCGGCGACTGGACCAGCCCCAGTCAGGCAGCGGCCCGGGGCGAGTTGCTGGACCGAGTCCAGGCGGCCATTGCGGCCATGAACCCGATGGATCAGGAAATCCTGGCCTTGAGGCATTTTGAGGAACTGACCAATGGCGAGGTCGCCGAGGCTTTGGGCATCGAGCCCAAGGCGGCCAGCATCCGTTATGTCCGGGCGCTGCGAAGGCTGAAGGAGGTACTTGCGGGTTTCCAGGGCATCCTGGAGGCGATGCAGGATGGGTGATCCCGCCACAGATCGCGACCCGCTGGAAATCCTGGCGGAGGAGTTCATGGAAAGGCGGCGACAGGGCGAGTCGCCGTCTGTGGAGGAGTATGCCTCATCTCATCCGGACCTTGCCGAGGAGATCCGCGAGTTGTTTCCTGCCATCGCTGCCATGGAACGCCTCAAGGCCCGCAGTGAGCGATCTTCGGACGGTTTGGCGTCGCTGGGGCCGATCAGGCTGGAGCGGCTTGGCGACTTCCGTATCATCCGCGAGATCGGCCGGGGCGGCATGGGCATCGTGTTCGAGGCGGAGCAGGAGTCGCTCGGCCGGCGGGTCGCTCTGAAGGTCCTACCGCGTCAGGCCCTGCTGGAGCAGCGCCACTTGGCTCGCTTCAAACGGGAATCGCAGATTGCCTCTCGCCTGCACCACACCAACATTGTGCAAGTCTATGGCGTGGGCGAGCAAGACGGCTTTCACTACTACGTCATGCAGTACGTGCGAGGCGTCGGGCTGGACAAGGTTATCCGGCGCCTGCAGGACCTGGACGGAAGCGACCGCGATGGCGCCGGTGAGGCGGAGGTGGCCGGCACTCCGGATGAGCTGCTGGAAACCGTAGTCGCTCGCGTCACAGGCAACGTAGCCGCCGGGCGTCGTATCGTGTCATGCCCTGAGTACCACCGTTTCGTGGCAGGGATCGGCGAACAGGCAGCCGAGGCGCTTGCCTATGCCCACGAGCAGGGCACGCTGCATCGTGACGTCAAGCCATCGAACCTCCTGCTCGACGATCAGGGAACCGTATGGGTGACCGACTTCGGCTTGGCCCGTGCCGCCCACGCGCCGGAGGTCACCCAGGCCGGAGATCTGACAGGAACCTTGCGGTACCTGGCGCCGGAGCGACTCAGCGGCCGGACAGATGAACGGGGCGACATCTACAGCCTGGGTCTCACGCTGTATGAGTTGCTGACGCTGCGGCCGGCCTACGACGAGACAGATCGCTCCGCCCTCATCCACCGGGTTTCCCAGGAGTCGCCGGCGCGGCCGCGCGCGGCGAATCCCGCCATTCCGGGCGATCTTGAGACCATCATTCTCAAGGCTATTTCGCGTGAGCCTCAGCACCGGTACGCAACGGCCGCCGAGATGGGGCATGACCTTCGGCGATTCCTAGAGGACCGGCCCGTGATGGCTCGACGGATTGGGCCTGCCGGTCGGCTGTGGCGGTGGTGCCGTCGTAACAGGGCCGTGGCCTCGCTGGCGGCGTCCACGCTGGTGCTGATCCTTGCCGTGGCCGTCGTGGCAACGGTCGGCTACGTCCGCACGCGAAATGCCCTGGCCAGGGAGGCCGGCGAGCGGCGGCGCGCCGAAGCGGTCGCCGCCGTGGCCGGCGAAGCGCTCGACCGGGTCTTTTCCCGCCTTGGACCGAGCCGGGTTGTGCTATCCAACCTCACCGTGGGTGGCACGGAGGGGGCGAGCATCCAGGTCGTAGGGCAGCCCGCGATCTCGCAGGAAACGGCGGCCCTGCTGGAAGAGATGCTCCCGTTCTACGACCGGCTGGCCGAGCAGACGGGCGATGATGTCGGCCTGCAATGCAGGGCTGCCGGCGCCAGGCGGCGCATCGGCGACATACGCCAGCGCCTGGGCCAGTACGACCAGGCCATCGCTGCCTATCGCCGGGCCATCGAGATGTACGGCACGCTGGCCAGGGAGCAGCCGAGTGATCAAACGTTGACCGTCAGTATGGCCGAAGCATACAACGAAGTCGGGAAGACCTGCCTCTTGATGCGAAGGGCCGCCGACGCCCAGCAGGCCCATCGCCACGCTCTGGACCTTCTCGAAGCAACCGGGGCGACATCGCCGGCGGCGGCTCGTTTCGAGCTGGCGCGGACGCACTTCTTCCTCGGCCAGCGTGTTCCTTCCGAACCCGGCGCCAAGCCGCCGGGCCCCGGCCACGGGCCGCCGCCGCAGGAGGGACCTCCCGATCGCCCGCCCTCAGACGTCAGGCCACCACCCGAGAACCGGCCGCCCCCGCCAAGGTCGGAACCTGATTCCGATCCGGGCCGCGAAATCCGGGATCAGCATCTGGAACGGGCCATCGCACTGCTTACAGCCCTCAACCAGGAGCAGCCGAAGAACCCCGACTACCGTCACTTGCTGGCCTTGTGCTACCGGGAGCTCGTTGCGCCGCCAGGCCAGGGCCGCCTGAACACCGCGGCGAAGGCCATCGAAATCCTCGAAGGACTGGTTCAAGACTTCCCGCAGATCGCAGACTACCGCCTTGATCTGTGCGAGACCTATGCCGCAGTCGAGACCATGGAGCCGGGACTGCCCCAGCGCGTGCTGCCCGTCATGGAGGAACGTCTGCGGAAAGCGATGACCCTCTCGCAGCAACTGACAGCGCAGCACCCCAACGTGCCCGAGTACCTGGCCTCGCAGGCCCGCATCTATCACAGGCTCGGCGAAGTTTTCCGCACGATGCACCGACTGGATGACGCCGAGGACAGCGACCGCAAGGCCCTGGACATCCAGACGCAGCTGGTGAGGGGCTTTCCCGAAGTTTTCACATACCAGGTCTGGGAAGCGGCATTTCGCAACTCTCTGGCCGACCTTCTCATGCTCCGCGACAGGCTGCCCGAGACGCGCGCCCTCGCGGAAACTAACATCGCCCGGACCAGCCGGCTTCTGAACGGCCACCCCGAACTCTGGTATCTGCATGCGCTTTTGATGGAATCCAATCGGACGCTCGCGGCCGCGCTGCGTCGCAGCGGCGAAGCGGCGAAAGCATCCAAGGCCGAATCCGAAGCCGAGATGCATCGGTCCATGCTTGGCGAGGGATCCCGACTCCCCTCGGCTGAGCCAACTGGCCCGCGGCCCTAGGCGAAGAGGTAGTGGACCGGCCGGGTTACGGCACACATGCAGAACGACACCGCTCGCCAAAGGCGCTGGCGGTTCTCGTCAAAGAGCACCGTGAGCGCCCCTCGTCGCCGCCGCGGAGGCGGGCTCCGATGGTGTCGGAGTCGGCAGTTTTCATCGGTTCAACTCGGTGATCGTACGCCGGCCGCGTCCGCGGTGCGTGAGTCAGAACGACGAGTCTGACCGCTTTGCGCCGAAATCTCGCCCAAGCCTGTAGACGCGCCGGCTCATTCCCCGTTCACACCTCTGGGGCTGCGTGAGTTTGCGAGGCTCTCGAGTAGTCCGGCCGACACGCTACACGGTGGGGGTATATGGGCAGGGGTGCCTGGCGATTCTGGCAGGCGGCGATTGTGGTGCGGACTGAAGCCTCACTGGCAGGAGGGGAACATGTTCGGCCAACTCATCCGAGCGGCTTTCAAGGCACGCGGGCGAGCAAAGCGGCGGGGACGAGGCAGATCGTCACCAGGAGTTTCGCGGGCGACCCGAGTGGAGTTTGAGTCGCTCGAGCCGCGTCTGCTATTGGACGGCTATGCGGCCCTCCAAAGGCCGACCGAACTGCAATACTGGGACCCGGCCACGGCGGACAACGGGTACAACTTTTTCGGGGCCATCGGCACTTCGTACCTCCTAGACATGGAGGGAAAGGTTGTCCACACCTGGCCGGTGGGCACCAACCCCCACCTCTTGAGCAATGGTGACGTTCTGGACGCCGCGACCAACGACCCCAGCGGGTACAGCGGATTCAAGGAGGTGGATTGGAATGGAAACGCCGTCTGGAGCTACTTGGAGACTCGTTCGACCTACCACCCGCACCACGATTTCGAGCGGATCTTCGACCCAGATCTCAATGAGTACACCACTCTCTACATCGCCAACAAGGACCTGACCTACGACCAGCTGGTCGCCGCCGGAGCCAACCCCACCACAACGCCTTCCACCGGCGCCCAGATGGACGCGATCGTGGAAGTCGACATGAGCGGCACGATAGTCTGGGAGTGGTGCTTCTTCGACCACATGGTCCAGGACTACGACGCCTCAAAGGCGAATTACGTGGGTGCGGGGAAGACCATTGCCGACTACCCGAACAAGCTGAACATCAACCTCGCCGGCCATAACCTGAAGGCGGATTGGCTGCACTGCAATTCGCTGGACTACAACCAGTCGCTCGACCAGATCGTCGTGAACTCAGTGCAGGGCGAGTTCTACGTGATCGACCATGGCAACACGTTCATCGCCGGAAATCCGGCCGCCAGCATCGCGCTGGCGGCCACCGGCGCTGGCGATTTCCTCTACCGCTTCGGCGACCCGGCTCGCTACGACCAGGGAAGCAAGCCGGCGATCCTCGAGGACTGGACGCTCTCGACCACCGGCGACAAGCAACTCGGCGGCGCCCACGACATCCAGTGGATCGCCGATGGACTGACCGGTGCGGGGCATTTCTTGATCTTCAACAACGCTCAGTACCTCTCTGAGCACACGTCGCAGTCCTACGTGGTGGAGATTGATCCGTACCTGGACGCCAGCGGGAACAACACGGGCTATTACGTGAACCCGCCCGATGCAGGCTACAACACGGTCACTTCACCCGAGGTGACCGACAAGACGCCCAGGCTGATCTCCAAGCAGGTCGTGTGGAACTATGCCTCCGAGAGCAATTTGACGCTCTTCAGCCAGATCGGCTGCAGCGCCCAGCGCCTGCCCAACGGCAACACGCTGATCTGCGCAGACACCGAGGGCTACATCATGGAGGTCACGCCCAGCGGCGACACGGCCTGGGACTACATCGTGCCGGTCACCAACAGCGGGGTAGTCCAGGTCATCGGCGACAACCTGCCGATGGTCAATTCCATCTTCCGGGCCTATCGCTACGAGGCGACTTTTTCGGCCTTCGCCGGCCACACGTTGACGCCGGGTGCCACGATTGCGGGACGCACGACCGTTGCCAACCCCTACGCGGGCACGGCCAACTACGAAGCCTTACAGCGTCAGACGGAGACCCAGTATTGGGATTCGACCAACGCCTACAACGGCTACACGTTCTTCGCCGCTCAAGGGACAGCGTACCTCATCGACATGCAGGGACGCGTGACGCACACCTGGGCCACCGGCACCGATCCCCGCCTTCTGGATAGCGGTAACGTCCTGGACTGGGCCACGAACACGAGCGGCAACACCGGGCTGAAGGAGCTGGACTGGAACGGCAACACCGTTTGGCAGTACTACGACACCCGCACGGGCTACCATCCTCACGGCGACTTCAAACGGGTCTACGACCCGAAACTCGGCGCCCACGCCACACTCTACCTGGCCAACAAGGACGTGACGGCCGCCGAGTGCATCGCCGCCGGGTGCGATCCGGCCGATGCGCCGTACGAGGGGGCTCAGGTCGACACCATTGTGGAGGTCGACATGAGCGGCAACGTCGTCTGGGAGTGGTCGTTCTGGGACCACGCCATTCAGAACGTCGATGCCACGAAGGCGAACTACGTCGGCACGGGCAAGACGATCGCCGACTACCCGGGCAAGATCAACCTCAACCTGCCGGGTCGGCCGCTGCGGAGCAACTGGCTGGACTGCAATTCGCTGGACTACAACCAGTCGCTCGACCAGATCGTGGTCAACTCCCGCCAGGGCGAGTTGTACGTCATCGACCGCGGCAACACGTTCCTTGCGGGCAATCCCAGCGGCAGCATCGCGCTGGCGGCCACCACGGCGGGCGATTTCCTCTACCGCTTCGGCGATCCGGCCCGCTACAGCCAGGGGAACCCGCCCTCGGTCGGCACGAACTGGGAGACGGCCACGAGCGGAAACAAGCAGATTGGCGGCAGCGCCAACGTGCAATGGATCGCCGCCGGGCTGCCCGGCGCAGGTCACCTGCTGGTGTTCGACAACAACCAGTACCTCTACCAGCGCACCCCGCAGTCCTACGTCTTCGAGATCAATCCATACTTGAACTCCGGCGGCACCGACACGGGCGCCTACGTCAACCCGCCGAGCGCCGGTTACACAACCTGGACGTTCGACAAGGACACGCACAAGGCCAACCAGTTGTTGTCCAAGCAGGTCGTGTGGACATACGGCTCCGTGAGCAACCTCGCACTCTTCAGCCACTTCGGTTCCAGCGCCCAACGCCTGCCCAACGGCAACACGCTGATATGCGCGACCACCGAAGGGTATATGGTCGAAGTGGATGCCAGCGGCAACGTCGTTTGGGAGTACATCAACCCGGTGGCCAATTCCGGGATCGTGACGGCGATCGGCGACGACCTGCCGATGACCAATGCCGTGCCGCGCGCGGTGCGCTACGCGGCCAGTTTCGCCGGTTTCCAGGGCCACAGCCTGACGCCGGGCGCGACCCTGACGGAGTTGAACGTCCCCGAGGTCAAGGTGATCCCCGCCGGGTCGTTCGTGATGGGCGACCATTTCGGCTTCGTTGACCCGGGCCACCAGACCGACGAACTGCCGCTGCACACGGTCTCAATCAACGCCTTCAGCATGGGCACGTATGACATTACGAACCAGCATTACTGCACCTATCTTAATTCAGCCCTGGCGCAAGGCCTGATCGAGGTCCGCAATGGCCTGGTCTACGCACCGGGCGGCAGCACCGTCTATTGCGAAACCCGCCAGGGCGAGTCCGCGTTGTTTGGCCTCGTCTACAGCGGAATCGATTGGAACGGCACCTCATTCTCCGTGCTGTCCGGCCGCGACAACCACCCCATGGTCGGCGTGCGCTGGGAAGGGGCGGCGGCCTACTGCAACTGGCTCAGCGCTGTCCAGGGACACCAGCCCTGCTACAACCTGACGACTTGGGCGTGCGACTTCACCAAGAACGGATACCGCCTGCCGACCGAGGCCGAATGGGAGTATGCCGCCAACGGCGGTCACGAGGATCCGTACTACCAGTTCCCCTGGGGAAGCAACACGAACACCGACGGGACGTGGGCCAACTGGGAGAACTCAGGCGATCCGTACGAGACGGGCGATTATCCGTGGACCACCCCCGTTGGCTTCTACGACGGCAAAATGCACCTGAAGAGCGATTTCAACTGGCCGGGCAGCCAGACCAGCTACCAGACCTCCAGTGCGGTCAACGGCTACGGCCTGTACGACATGGGGGGCAACGTCTGGCAGTGGGTCAACGATTGGTACTCCGCCAACTACTACTCGGTGAGCCCTTCCAGCAATCCGACTGGACCGACAAGCGGCGACTTGATGCCGGACGGCCTGCCTTACCACGGGATGCGGGGCGGCAACTGGTACAACGGGGCCCAGTACTACGGCATGAGCCGGATATCCAACCGCGATCCCGGCTATTACCGCGGTCCCCAAGACCCCAACCACCCGTACTACCATGTCGGCTTCCGCGTGGCCCTGAATACAGTCGCCAACACCGCACCGACGGTCACCGGCACCACCCGTACCCCCGCGGTGCCGTCGGCCACCGACGCGGTCTGGGTTACCAGCACGGTCACCGACGATGGCAGCGTGGCTGGCGTCAAGCTCACCTATTTGACGGGCAGCGGCACGGGCACCACGACCACTCCGTTCACCGAGACGTTTGACGCCACGGCGGTCAAGCCTTGGACCGGCACCACAGGCTCAAGCAACCCTTGGACCGTCACGGGCACCTATTTCGAGCTGCGCACCGGATCCAACTATGTCACCAGCACCACGGATTGCGGAATGGAGTACAAGTGCGGCACAACCCTCAACGCGCTTGCCGGCGCCATGGTGGCCACCACCAACACCATCAATGCCGCAGGCACGTCCGGATACGTGGAGTTCTGGCTCCAGTCGCTCACGCTGGATGGGACCGACGGCTGGACCTTCCAGCTCGATTCCGGGAGTGGCTACGTCGCTCGGCTGAGCGAACTGACCGGGAGCAACCACGGCTTTCAGAAGTATCACTACGACCTGGCCAGCAGCGAGTTGGTCAGCACGCTCAAGATGCGGTTCCAGTTCACCGGCGGTGGCACCGGCGACGACGACCGCATCGACGTGGACCAGATCACTGTCACGGTCACCGCGGGCAGTGTCCCGGTGGACGTGACGATGTACGATGACGGAGCCCACGGCGACGGCACGGCGGGCGACCATGTCTACGGCGGGCAGATCCCGGCCATGGCCACAGGCACCACGGTGAGCTATTACGTCACCGCGACCGACAACGCGGGCCTCACGGCCAGCGACCCGGCCACCGCCCCCACCGACAAGTACTCGTATATCGTCGGCCATGCGACGCCCCAACTCCAGCTCAACGAGTTCCTGGCCGACAGCACGACCTTCACGGCCACCTCGGATTACCCCACGCAGACCCTGGGGCTTTCGATCAACACGGCCGATGCCATGTCCGGCTACGCCCTGTTGGACCCGATGCACGGCAAGACCACGTACCTGATTGACAACGCCGGCCAGATCGTGCACTCCTGGACCAGCGCCTACGAGCCGGGGCGGACCGCCTACCTGATGCCCAACGGCCACCTCTTTCGGGCGTGCATGGCGCCGGGCGGACTGAGCACGGGCGGCGGCGAGGGCGGGCGGATCGAGGAACGCGACTGGGACGGCAACCTGGTGTGGTGCCTCGACTATGCCACCAGCGACTACATGATGCACCACGACTTCAAGGTCCTGCCCAACGGCAACATCCTCATGTTGGTCGCGGAAAAGAAGTTGTACGCCAACGTGATCGCGGCCGGATTTAACCCCTCGCTGTTGGATTCCGCCATCAGCACAGACGGCTACATGATACCGGACTCGGTCGTTGAGATCCAGCCCGCCGCGTCCTCCGGCGGCACCGTCGTATGGCAGTGGCATGTCTGGGACCACCTGATCCAGGACTACAGTTCCAGCAAGGCCAACTACGGCGTGGTGGCGCAGCATCCGGAACTGATCGACGCCAACGGTACCGGCACGATGATCCCCGAGTTCTGGAACCACCTGAACGGCATCGACTACAACGCCGCGCTGGACCAAATCATGCTCAGCGCCCGGAACCAGGACGAGGTGTGGATCATCGACCACAGCACCACCACCGCCCAGGCGGCCAGCCACAGCGGCGGCGCGCACGGCAAGGGCGGCGACCTGCTCTATCGCTGGGGCAACCCGCAGATGTACGATGCCGGCACGGCCAGCAACGAAATGCTCTACCAGCAGCACAACACCCAGTGGATCGCCAGCGACTGCCCAGGCGCGGGAAACATCCTGGTCTTCAACAATGGCCTGGGGCGGCCTGCCGGCGCCTATTCGAGCATCGACGAGTTCACGCCACCGGTGGATGCCTCGGGTAACTACGCCCTGACCTCGGGCTCCGCCTACGGTCCCAGTTCCCTGACGTGGACCTATGTGGCCAGCCCGCCCGCCAGTTTCTATTCCGCCGAGATCTCCGGCGCCGAGCGACTCCCTAACGGCGACACATTGATCTGCGAAGGCTTGACGGGCAGGGTTTTCGAGGTTACCGCCGCGGGCCAGATCGTCTGGCAGTACCAGAACCCGGTCTGTGATACAGGCATCCTGGAGCAGGGTTCCAGCCTGCCGGCCGATCCTCGTGGCGGCTACATGACGGCCGTGTTCCGGGCGTTGAAGTATCCGACCACCTATGCTGCCTTCGCCGGCCGCACTTTGACTCCCAGCGGCAAGGTCGAAGTGTATCCCGACTGGATCGAGATCCGCAGCCCGGCCGCCTCGGCCGTGGACATGGGCGGCATGTATCTTACGAATGACGCAAACACACCCAAGAAGTTCCAGATCCCGACCGGCGTATCGATCCCGGCCGGCGGATATCTCCTGTTCTGGGCTGACAACAATACCGCCTTGGGCAGCCGGCACACGAACTTCACGCTGAGTTCCACGGGTGGAACCATATTGCTGTACGACACCGACGGCATCACCCGGATCGATACGGTCACCTACGGCGCCCAAACGACCAACATCTCGTACGGTCGCAGCCCTGACGGCACCGGCGCCTGGCAGGCTATGACGACGGTCACGCCCGGGGCGGCGAATGCGTCCGGCATCAATCATGCGCCTACGGATATCGCGTTGTCATCGACCACGGTCTCCGAAAACCTCCCCGCGGGAACCGCGGTGGGCACGCTGAGCACGACTGATCCTGATACGGGCAACACCTTCACCTACGCCTTGGTCAGCGGCACCGGCAGTACGGACAACGCTTTGTTCTCTATCAGCGGCAGCACGCTTCTGACCGCCGCCAGCTTCGACTATGAGACGAAGAACTCCTACAGCGTCCGCGTCCGCTCGACCGACCAGGGCAGCCTGTACGTCGAGAAGGCCTTCACAATCGCCGTGACCGACGCGAACGATCCGCCAACGATCACTGGCACGACCCGGACTCCCGCGGCGCCGACGGCTTCAGACGCAGTCAGGATCACTAGCACCGTGACCGATGACGGCAGCGTGTCGGGCGTCACGCTCACTTACTCCACCGGCAGCGGCACTCCCACCACGACGACCGTCTTCACTGAGACGATGTGCTCCGCGGCGGTCAAGCCTTGGACCGGAACCGGGGCGGTGAATGCCTGGACAGTGACGGGCAACTATCTCGAGCAGCGCACAGGGTCCAACTACGGCACCGGCAATGCCTGCGGGATGGAGTATAAGGGCGGCGGAACCCTCAACACGCTCACCAGTGCCATGGTGGCCACCGCCAACGCCATCAATGCCGCAGGCACGTCCGGATACGTCGAGTTCTGGCTCCAGTCGCTCACGCTCGAAGGGACCGACGGCTGGACGTTCCAACTCGATCCCGGGACCGGCTACGTGACCCGGCTGAGCGAACTGACAGGGAGCAACCATGCGTGGCAGAAGTATCACTACGACTTGGCCAGCAGCGAGTTGGTCGGCACGCTAAAGATGCGGTTCCAGTTCACCGGGGGTGGCGCCGGTGACGACGATCGGATCGACCTGGACCAGATCACCGTCACGGTGACTTCGGGGGGAACGAGCACCTCGACCGTAACCATGTACGACGACGGCGCCCACGGCGACGGCGCGGCGGGCGACCACGTCTACGGCGGGCAGATTCCCGCCATGGCCCTCGGCACCACGGTGAGCTATTACGTCACCGCGACCGACAACGCGGGCCTCACGGCCAGCGACCCGGCCACCGCTCCCACCAACAAGTATTCTTATACCGTCCAGACTAATCAAGCGCCCACCGACATCGCGCTCTCCACTGCCACGGTCGCCGAGAACCTCCCGGCGGGAACCGCGGTGGGCACGTTGAACACAACCGATCCGAATACAGGAAATACGTTCACGTATAGCCTGGTGAGCGGCACCGGCAACGACGACAATGCTTCGTTCACCATCAACGGCAACATCCTCCAGACGGTCGCCAGGTTCAACTACGAAGCCAAGAACTCTTACAGCATCCGTGTCCGCTCGACGGACCAGGGCGGCTTGTACACGGAGAAGGTCTTCACGATCACCGTCACGGACGTCAACGAGCAACCCACGGAAATCGTCCTGTCCCACAGCAGCATTTCTGAGAACCAGCCGGCGGGGACGGTGGTGGGGGTGTTGTCGGGCACGGACCCGGACGCCGGCCAGAGCGGAACACTGACATTCAGTTTGGCACCCAGATATGGCGACAACGACGCCTTCGCCGTTGATCCGACAACCAGGGAGTTGAGGACGGTGGCGGTGCTCAACTGCGATGTGAAGAGCAGCAACAGCATTCGAGTCACGGCAACGGACACGGGCGGGCTCACCTGCGACAAGACGTTTACCATCAACGTGACGCCTGGACCGCTGGTGTGGACGGGGGCTGCGAGCGACGACTGGCAGACCGCCGGGAACTGGCTGGCGGGCATTGTCCCTGGGGCCTCAACGGCCGTCGCTTTCTTGGCGTCATCGCCGCATCAGCCGGCGCTGAACCAGAATGGAGCCGCCAAGGGCGTTGACTTCGCAGGTGCTGGCTGGACACTGGGGGGCACTGCCCAGACCTTGACCGTAGGTGCGGGCGGCATTGATAGCGCGGGGGGCGGCACCAATACGGTGAGCGCCAATGTCGCCCTCGCGGGCGATTCGACGTGGACGGTCGGTGACGGCAGCATGTTGGTCCTGAACGGCGCCCTCGGCGGCGGCAACAACAGGTTGATCAAGGACGGCGCCGGCACGCTGGCGCTGAACGGCGGCCAGGACCGCACAACCGGGCTGTCGCTGAACGTTGATTCGGGTACGCTGTCGATGGGTGAGGGATACGGGCCGCTCGTGCTGACAGACCTCTCGATCAACTCCGCCAACGCCACGCTCGACCTCTCAGACAACAGCCTCATCGTTCACTACACCGATGGGGTGCCGGGCGAGTACTCCCCCGCCTTCCTGAACGTCCGCCAGCGGATCCTCTCGGCCTACGCCGAGGGCACCTGGTCCGGGCCCGGCATCACCAGCACCAGCGCCGCCGGCCAGTCGGCCACGTACGGTCTCGGGTATGCCCAGAACGACCTGCTCTTCAACCGTTTCTCGAACTTCGCCGGGCAGGACGTGGACCCGACGACGGTCCTAGTGAAGTACACTTACATCGGTGACGTGAACCTCGACGGGAAGGTCGACGACAACGACGTGACGGTCATGGTGCTGAACTACGACCGCGGTCTGGTCAGCACACACACGTGGGAGGAGGGCGACGTTTCGCGCTACGACGGCAAGATCGACGACAACGACATCACGCTCCTGGTGCTGAACTACGGGGCAGGCTGGAAGCCGGGCAGGGGCGGCCCGCTCTGCGGCGCCCCTGTGGCGACATCGTTGCCGAAGGCAGCCCCTGAGGTCCTGATGCCACCCAACGCCACCTCATCGGCGCCGCCCGTCGAGGATGCCGACCTCGTTGTGTACGCCCAGGCTGCGCCTGCTCGCCAAACCGCGCTTGGGTCGGCGCAAGCGGCTGGCAACGATGACGCGGCGCCGACCATGGCCTTGGCGCGAAGCGGGTCATACCAAGGTTCGGCCTTCTCGCCGGTCAGCGGCACGTCTGCGGCAGATGATCCGCCTCTGGTCCTGCTGGTGGCAGCAAGTACACCCCTTGCCTGGAGCACCGCCGAGAAGGTCGCTCCGGCCCCAGGCGCTCTTCTCTCGCCCGACGGCGGCGTCGAGGACCTGCTCTTGCTGTCGGCACTCGAAGTGCCTACGAGGTAGACCAGAACGTGGGGAGCAAGTAGGTCGGCCTCCGCTTCTCTGCCACGTGGCCTCGTCTGCCGCAAGTGTGGCTGCCGACACTTCTACACCCTCTACACTCGGCCGAAGCGTGGGTGCGTTCTGCGTCTGAAGGAATGCCGCCGCTGTGGCCAGCGCATAATCACCAGGGAGCGGGCGGGATGGAGGCGGCCAGGCCACCGGCGAGGCCGAGGGGCCGCAACGAGAGGGCGCCCTCGACGCCGCGGTACAGGTTCTCCATGAGGCCCGCAAGCCCATAGAGTGCACCGAGATCGTTGAGCAGGCGCCGGCCAAACGGTGCTTGCAGACAAACGGCAAGACGTCCGCCGCCAAGCTTCGCCGCCACCATCCGCAAGATCGCGGCGAAGGGCAAGGACCTTTGTCGAAAAGTGGGTCACTGAGTGGGTCAGTCGCCACGTGGTAGTGACTTGTTAGCGAGTGCTCAGTGACTTGTCAACCACTTGTAACCCTCGTTTTCGGCCGAAAAACGCGATGTAAGTCATTGTCGGATCGGGCCTTACAAGCGACTATTTGGACTCATAATCCCTTGGTCGGTGGTTCGAATCCACCTGGGCCCACCGGTTAACCTGCGGCGGGAACGAGGGTTACGACTCCCGCCGTTTCGTTCTCTTCCTCGCCATGCGGCCCGTGATACGTATCTTACAGTCCTGCCAGCGAAACTGTCTCTATTCCGGAGATGGCTGGCAGTCCTGCAAGACGTATCAGTAGGCCCCGTCATTCCATCTCCTGCAGACATGACCCCCTACGGCGAGGCCGCGATGAAGACCCTTGGCGTCAAGTGCGTGATTCCCGCGGCAGGCTATTGACACGAGTGGTGCCAACGCCCAAAATGACATCGATATCATCCTGGCCCCCCACCTGGCCCGGAGATGCGCGTGAAACGGACGACCCTCATGCAGTTGTCGGCTGAGGCTGGCGTCGCCATCAACACGGCGCGGAAGGCCCTCAGCGGAGACCCCACCATACGCCCCCACCTGCGATGCCGGGTGCTCGCGGCTGCCGACCGGCTGAAGTACCGGCCGAATCTGCTGGCGCGGGCCTTGCGCCGGCAGCAACTGGACATGGTTCCCCTGACGCTGCCGCTGCTGAGCAACCCCTACTTCGGGCGGCTGGCGACCAGCCTCTGCCATGCCTTGGCCGGCATCGGCAAGGAGCCCGCCTTCTGCATCGACCCGGAACACCTGGTGGAGTTGGGCACGGCCTTCGCCGTCTGCGGCTGCATCATCGGCTACGCGGTGGACCGGCGGCTGCTGCAGCGGATAGCACGTCGGCAACGCGTGGTGACGGTCAACAGCTTCGTGAAGCCGCCGGCCGGGTGCGGAAACGTCGCGATCGACTTCGCGCCGGCCTACCGGGATGCAACGCAACGCCTGCTTCGGACCGGGCGGCGTCGCGTGGCGATCTGCTCGGACTTCGTGCCGATGTGCCTGGCCAAGGGCTGGCCGGTGCAGAAGTTCAACACCGTGCTGGACGTCCTGAACGAAGCCGCCCTGCAGCCGGTCAGGCCGGCCGATGGCGTGACGTTCACCACGCCGGAAGCCGTGACGGAGCATCTGCGGGCCGGCGGCGCCCCGCCCGACGTCGTCTTCTGCGAGAACGACCCCGGCGCGGCCCGACTGTTCGGCCTGCTGGTGGCGATGGGCATCCGTGTTCCGGGGGACATCCTGGTCGTCGGCTGCGACGACACCCTGCGCCTGTCGGGCACCTGGTCCATCCGGGTGGACTTTGACGAGTTGGCGGCCCACGCCACGGAGTTATTGCAGCAATTGCTGGACGGCGGGACCGGAGCGTTGGAGCGCGTTCATGTGCCCCAACTCCTGGTGCCAGGGGCGGAGGCGGGCGATACGGGCCAGATGGAGAATAGATCATGGTGAGGAAGACGCGCCCCTTCGACCGTGCGGCCCGGCTTGAGGGCCGGGGCTGTACTGTGTCCTTGCCGATCATGCTGTCCGCGGCCTTGGTCGCTGCTTCCGCTGTGCTTTCAGGGTGCGCCCGCGCCAGGCGGAGCACCCACTGGCATACCTGCGGGCGGGGTCGTCGTGGAACTCTTCCATTCAGAGGGATGCAGCAGTTGTCCGCCTGTCGGCGACATGGCTAACCGTCTTGTCGACCAGGCAAGGAAACAGGGCGTGCCCGTCTACGTGCTGGGCTATCACGTGGACTACTTCAACAACCTGGGGTGGAAGGACCCGTTCAGCCAGCCCGCCTGGACGGCCCGGCAGACGGAGTACGTCCAGAAACTGCGTCTCCCGGGACTGGCCACGCCCACGATGTTGATGAACGGCCACCTGTGGCTCTCCAGCGGCGTTGCGTTCCAGAAGTTTGGCGACCTGCTGAACGTCGAACTGAACCAGCCGCCTGTCGCAAGGCTGTCGCTGGCCGGGCTCAAGGCGGTGGGCGGCAAGGTCACGGCCGACGTGTCGGTTGAGGGCTAGTACCCCACGCCACTTGTACTTGTGGGTGCAGTCGTTCTTCTTGGATTCTGACCGTATCGATGCCACGACGCCAGTCCACTACACAAGAGAATCGGCCATTCACGCAGACCAACAACATCAAGAGACGGCGGGTACTAGGCTTCTGGGCTAGTCCTGCACGCGGCGCTCGTGGAGCGTGGCCTGGTGAGTCAGGTCACCGCCGGCGAGAACAAGGGGAAGACTCTCCAGCACGACCACACCGTGCGGGCCTTGGTCAGCCTGCCATGGCCGCAGGACGGCGAACCCAAGGTGGAGATTCCGGTGCCGGAGGGTGTGAAACTGGCGAATGCGTCCGTTGTGGTCTTCCTACAGGACCCCGCGACGCTGCGGATCTTCTCGGCTCGAGGCGCGGACGTGGAGGCGCCCAAGACGGGCCAGGCCCCGCCCGGGGAATAGAGCCGCGTGCCTACCTCAAGAGGAGCCCCCAAGGCGCAAGGAGGCCATTGGTGCGAAAGATGACGCTGACGAAGGCACTGAGTGCGTGGATGTGCGCCGGCATGGCGTTCCTTGCGTGCAGCGTTCAGGCGGAGGACCTGAACGCTCCCGCGGTGGTGGAGATCACGAGCAAGGCGGCGGCGACCGACATCTGCCCGATCGGCGTGAACCCGGACAACTTCGGCGGATGGAACGCGATGGACTACACGCAGAACCAATATGTCTTCGGCGGGGGCTACGAGCCGTTCTCCACGCGATGGAAGGGATGCGTCACCGCCGGCGGCAAGGGGTGGTTCGAGGCCGACGTCATGCCGCCCTTCTGGTCCAGTGCGTTCGCCGACAGGGGCGTGCTGGACGGCGCGCGGGTGCGCATCTACCGCATGGTGAAAGAAGACGGCCTGCCGCTTCCTATCGTGCCAGGACCCGGGTGGTGGAAATACCCGGACTATGTCGACCTGAAAGAGGCCCATCACGTGGTGAGACTGGCCGACACGCAGATCGCGGGATCGAGCCCGGCCCATCCCCACGGAGGCTATGTCAACAACCGATGCACGGTGTTCGGCCCCTATCTCTACGGCATGCGGCACATCCCGTACAACCTGTCCTGGACGGACGGGCTCTACCACAGCCCGGCGAAAGCGACCTATTACTACAAGGTCGCGGCCGTGAAGATGAACGGCAAGATCACGCCTCTCGGCCGGTGCGAGGAGGTGCGCGCGGCGGCGGGGGGCAGCGACAACGGCCCAAGAATCTACAACGTTGCCGACGGGTTCCAGGGATGCCGCCTCGCCATGGATGCAGGACAGAAGTGCAGCGTCAACCTCCACGCCAAGGGCGGCACGAATCCCCTGCGGTGGGAGATCGCCAAAGGCAAACTCCCGGAAGGGGTGGCGTTAACCGAGAAGAACGATGGCGACGACTGGCGGAAAGTCCGTGCCACGATCAGCGGCATTCCGAAAACGAAGCCGGAACCCCAACACCTCGTCATTAGGGTGATCGATGCCAAAGGCCGGTCGGACGAGCGGAACGTATGGATCAACCCGGCTGAACCGGCGGCGCCTGCCATCTACAACGCTTGGTCTTCAAGCAAGCCGCCGAGCGAGGAGGACTGCCCGCTGCCGCCGGCCGGCGTGAAGGCCGTCGCCAACGCGGATTCCATCACCTTGTCGTGGCAGCCGAGCCCGGATAAGGACGTGGCCGGGTATGTGATCTTCCGTTCCGACACGCTGTTCGACAAGCAGGAAAAACGGGTCTACCTGGCCGACCCCGCGATCGAGCCTCGGCCGGGCGACCAGGTGGTGATCGAATGGATGAGCCGGGGTCTTCCCGGACCGGAGCACGTGCCGCCGGGTTCGGTTCATACCTGGACGCCCCTCAAAGCACCTTTTTTCAACGCGGGCAAGATCCCCGATGAGACCCGGTGCGAGTTGGTCAGCCATCCCGGCCAACCGCTGCCCGCGGAATTCGAGGAACCGGGGGACACGTGTCTCAAGATCACCCACCCGTCGGATACGGTGCTCTCGCTCGAGCAGTTCACGTTCCGCGTTCCGCCTCTTGCCGGCTCGCACATGCGCGCCGAACTGTGGGCCCGCCAGGAAGGGCTGCCGGATGGGAAGATCGAGTTTGAGGTCGAGTGGCTCGACCGGGCGGTCCCGAAGGTCATACATCAGTGGCCCCTCGACGACAAGTGGCGCAAGTGCGAGTTCGAGTTCGACGTACCCAAGACGGTTTCGGGTTACGTGCGCCTCAAGTTCAAAGGGCCGGGGACCCTCTGGATGGACGACTTCCTGATGTACCGCAAGGACGCCAAGCACGCCGGCCCGTTGACCCCCGGCGCGGAGGTGTTCAACGAACTCCTGTCGGCCCAGCCCGAGACGGGCAAGAAAGGCGTGCTGCGGTACATGAGGCGCATCTTCGACAACGAGGCGCCGATGGACACGCTGCTGAAACGACACTGGATGAACCCGCCGCACTCGGGCGGCTTCTTCTACACCCAGGGCTACGGCTGTTTTCACATGCTCCTGGAGTGGTGCCTTGCCACCGGCGACAGCCCTGCGACCCGCTGCCCGCCGCAGTTCACCCTGCGCGTCGAGTTCAGCGAAGAGGACTGGCGGCATCTCGTCGAGTACCTGGCCGGTCCGCCTGACAGCCCGTACGGGGCGGTGCGTACGGCCCAGCGCGGCGGCAACCCGACGCCGTGGACGGACGAGTTCCGCGAGATCATCATCGAACTCGGCAACGAATCCTGGCACAACGGCGTCATCGGCGGTTGGACCGGCTACGGCATTTACGGCTGGGTGCACGGGTGCGGCAAAGAGCAGGGGCTGTTCGCCAAGTACTTCTTCGATGAAGTCGTGGGCTCCATGCCCCTCTGGAGGGAGCGCGATCTCGGCAGGAAGATCAAGTTCGCGATCGACTCGAACTCCGGATTGGGTTGCGACAATTACGGCGAGACGGGCATGGAGTTCGCCAAGCCCAGGAATGTCGCCTATGCGACCCACACGGCGTATGTCGGCCCACAATGGGAATACGGCCAACAAACCTCTTCGGCGTTCACCGACGAGGGGATCCAGGCCTGCCTGATGGCGTCGGTGGCAAACCAGGTCGTGACGGATGATGTGGCCCAGATGCGGGACCGGATCAACAAGGCCTGCGGCCTCTCCTTTGGCAACATCCTGTACGAGAGCGGGGCAAGCGGGTTCGACTGGCGGAACTCCAGCAATGCCGCCACGGAGCAGCGATACGGCCATTCGCTTGCGATGGCCGTGTCCGCCCTCGATGCGTGGCTCCACTGCTCCTACCGCGGCTTCAAGGACATGGCGCTCTACGCGATGGCCCAGGGAAGCATGTGGTCCAGCCATGTCACCGGGCCGGATGACTTGAAGGACCCGATGCGGCCTCATCCGCAATGGCTGGCCCTGATCCTGCGCAACCGGTACGCGCGCGGCACCACCATGCTCGAGACCAAGGACATCTCGATGCCGACTATCCTCTGGGAGGAGGGCTGGAAGAAGAAGGCGGAGAAACCGCTCATCCGGGTCTATGCGCTGAAGGACAAGGAAACCTACAGCGTATTCGTCCTGTCGCGGAAACTCGACGGCAAGCACAACGGACGGGATTTCGGCGACGGCTTCACGCCGGTCACCCTTCGTCTGCCGTTCGCGCAGGCGAGGAAGATCGCCCTGCACACGCTCGCCGGCGACCCGAGGAGCAGCAACATCGACAAGAGGACACTTGAACTCCAATCGAAGGAACTGCCGGCTTCGGTGCTCAAGGGGGGCACGCTGGTTGTCAACAGCCAGAGCGGCGGAGCGGAGCACGGCATGCCGCCCGGGTGCATCTACCTGTACGTCTTCGAGGGGCTCGAATGAACCGCTGCGAGGGTGAAGAGGCCCCAACGCCATCCGGGGGAAGGCTGCCGTTCGGCTCACCCCCTGTCGCCCACGATGAGGGCGCGATCGCGATGGCCGGCAATGACATCCGTCGCCGTCAGTTCCTGAGCCGTGTTGGCTTGGCAGCCTGCTCCCTCTGGGTGGGCGCTTGCGCGGCCCGGGCCGGAGCGAGAGAGGAGAAGCCCATGCTGCATCTGGCGACGAACCAGTACCCGTGGAGCACGTTCTACGGCCGGGACGGGCGCACCTTCGAGAAGGACCTCGACGCGGGCCTGCGCGAGGTTGCGGCCAGCGGACTGAACGGCTACGAGCCCATCGCCAACTCGCCCCAGGATGTCGAGCACCTCGCCCCGCTGCTCCGGAAGCACGGCCTGGAGATGCGCTCGCTATACGTCAACAGCACGCTCCACGACCGCGAGCAGGCCGAGAAGAGCACGGCCGGCGTCCTGGCCATCGCTGAGAAGGCGAAACAGGTCGGCACGCGGATCATCGTCACCAACCCCAACCCGATCCGTTGGGGCGGGACCGAGAGCAAGGACGACGCGCAACTCGAGACCCAGGCGGCGGCGCTCGACCGGCTTGGCCGGCGGCTCGCGGACCTCGGACTCGTCCTCGCCTACCACAATCACGACGCGGAACTCCGCCATGCGGCCCGCGAGTTCCACCACATGATGGTCGCCACCGACCCCAAGCACGTGACGCTCTGCCTGGACTCCCACTGGATCTTCCGCGGATCGGGGAACTCGGCGGTCGCCGTCTACGACGTCGTCAGGCTGTACGGCGCGCGGGTGAGCGAACTGCACCTGCGGCAGTCGGTCGACGGCGTCTGGACAGAGACCTTCGGTGAGGGCGACATTGATTACGCACGGATCGCGAAGCACCTGCTGGGCCTCGGCGTCAAGCCGCACGCGGTGCTCGAGCAGGCCGTCGAGCAGGCCACGCCCAAGGCGCTGAGCCCCACTGAAGCCCACCGCAGGAGTTGCGACTATGCCCGACGCCTTCTCGCCGACTTCGCGGGATGAGCAGACTCAAGCACAGGAGACAGGCTGATGCGGATGCCAGTGGCCCGATGTGCAGACCGTGGTGGCGCCCCGAAGACCGCTGGGCGGCAGGGCCTGGTTGTCGCCCTCGTCGCCCTGCTCGGCCTGTCATGCTGGCCGTCGTACGGCGGCGAGGCCGCACCGAACGGCGACCCTCGCTACATCCCGATCCAGGGCTGCGCCTGGCAGCTGTTCGCCTCCGACGAGGGTTGATCGAGCGACGACCCGAACGGTGTTGGCCGCGCGACGCTCAAGGGAAAGGAGCACGTATGAACCGCGCAGAATTCCTCGTGGCCTCGTGCGCGGCACTGGCCGCCTCGCTCTTCGGCCGACGTCTCCTTGATGGGGCGGAGCGCGAGCCGCAGGAGCCGCTGAGCCTCAAGTCATGGGAGGTGGTCGAGTATCCGGGTCTGCCGGATCGGTACAAGCAGTTCATGAAGGTGACCGCCTCCAATGGCGCGTTCGGCGTGTCGCGCCTCGTCGGAGGCTGCAAGGACCTCAAGGCCGTGGAGGAGATCGGCCGGAAGACGGACCTCTTGGACCACGAGGGACTGCACGATGCGATGGCGGCCGCTCGCATCCCTTTCGGTCAACTTGCCACGTTTGACATTGCCTGCTGGGACCTCCACGCACGGATGCAGAACAAACCCCTGCACGCCCTGCTGGGAACGAAGAAGACGAAGATCCTTCGCTACGGCGACGTGCGGGGGACGCAGCCGGATTTCTCGCCCGACAGGTACGCGGCCACGGTGGCCCGGTACCTCCAGGGCACCGGGCTGAAGGCGACCAAGCTGCATTTCCCCGGCGCCATGGGCACGCCGGAGAGCATTTCATTCAAGCAGGTCCTCGAGACGCTCCGGGCGGTGCGCCAGGCGGTCGGGCAGGAACCGATCCTTGCCTGGGACCCGTATCCCGGCTCGGCGGAGTCGGCCACGACCTCGCTCGACGAAGCGAAGCAGATCCTCAAGCTGATGGACGAACTCGGCTATGCGTGGATCGAAGGCCCCTTGCCGCCGGTGCCGTTCGAAAAGCAGATTCCGAAATACGTGGAACTGATGACTTGCGGGGCGAAACTGAAGATCCAGGCGGAGGGACCGGGCTCGCCCATCGGCGACGGCACGCCTTTCGAGGTGATGAGACAGTGGGTCGAGGCGGGCGCCGTCAACCAGTGCTCGACGGACGCCTACATCGCGCCGGGCGTCACCAACGCGGTACGGATGCTGGAGTACGCGAGAAGCCACCCCCAGCGCAACCTCACGATCAACTTGCACTGGGCCTGGGCCCCGCACGCCCACTTGGTCATGGCCTACGAGGAGAGGATTGTGCCCTTCGCCGAGTTCCCGATGGTCGAGGACTTCCCGAAGACGTTGCTGGACGGCCCGTTCCTGCTGGCCCCGGACTGGCCCGGGATATACCGGATCGGTTGAGCACCTGAGCCAGGGAGCACGCCGCGACCATGCGGCGAACCCTCGCGCCAACGGACCTATTGACGTTTGAATCGACAATGCAACAGGCTGGTGGCCCAAAGAGGCCTGTTTCTCGGCTAACCCAAGTTACGCAGTTCCACAAACTAAACGGCCCTGGCGGCCGCGCCAAGGCCGTTTTGGGGCAGAAGTCGTGACTACATTTGCGCAACCTCTTCGACCCGGCGTAGGCGTTGCGGGAGCGTCAGGC
>Ga0315279_10002086_pt1 | contig 31023 bp, 31 predicted proteins | sample YL17G06_20_MG_FD_203694 | JGI IMG/M metagenome (GOLD analysis project Ga0315279, IMG submission 203694) | Sediment microbial communities from Yellowstone Lake, YNP, Wyoming, USA - YL17G06_20 | ecosystem: Environmental > Aquatic > Freshwater > Lake > Sediment | place: USA: Wyoming | collected...
AACCGCCTTCGCAAATTTAAACTGGTCAGGGGAGCGTGGCGGTGGCGCGCAGAAGGCGGCAAATGCTACTGTCTCTACCTCACCTGGCGCGGCAAATACGAAATCTGGGAGTGACGATTGTGTTTACACTTCCCCCCTTCCCCGGAGAGCCAAGGATTGTTGTCCGATACATCTGTTCTCCAGACGATGATTGCATCGTGCGCCAGTTCGCCGTGAAAACGTGGGTGGAGCGCAGACTTGAGGAAGTTAAGGCCGAACTCGAATCGCTGAAATCGCATGAGAAGAACCTCCAAGAAAAAAAACAGGAGAGAGTTCGCATACCCAAGCTGGGTCAGAAGCTGTTTCTTATTCACCAAAAGATGCGGGAACGGGAGGACGAACACAGGGCGATACAGAGTTTAATGCTCCAGCTGGACGAACTGGAGGACGAGTACCTAAAAAGAGCTGAGGAAAAAGCGAAAATTTTGAAGGAGCGCGGCCACAAGCCCATCCGGGTTTGTAATTGCGGGGGTTCAAACTTCTTCACACTTGATGACGCGGCCCTCCACCTCAAGCACGTGCACCGTCTATCGGATAAAGAAACCTACCGCGACCTCGAGGGGATGGTGGAAGATTTGACCCAGCTTCGCGAAGCGATTGACGTGGCAAAGCAGAGAAAAAAGTCCCACGCGGAGCTTGAGGAGAAAGCTCGCTTCCTCGCCAAGCGAATCCTCCCACTGCTGAAGTGTCAAAGTGCTTATACCCTCAAAAAGGTCTTCGGAGAGTTTCCCCGCTGGGTTTGCCCTAAATGCCATTCCAAACAGGGTACAAGCTCGCCCAAATCCACCAAGGCTCCGGCCAAGTTTTCCACCGAGGACTTTGAAGAGGTGCCAATTCATCTCATAGAATGCCATGGTTGTTCTCTCCAAGAGGCCGCCAAACAATTTGATGAGTGGATCGATCATGCCCTGCGAGAGGCCGTTTTTTAGGTTATAACGGGGCAAATTAAGAGCTTTATTCAAAAAAGCGCTATGCAAATCAAGCGCCATTTTCAGATTTGATGGATAATTTTGGCTTAATCGCTTAAAACAGGGTGCGCCCCCTATAGTTATCGGGTATAACGTTAACAAGCGTGGAGAGGTTTTCGGGTTCGTGCCAGGGTAGGGTTTTGCATAACAGAGTAATCAGAATTACATGTCCCATCTCTTCTCTGGTCAAGCCGGGTTTAAACACCCACACCTATACGGGTATAAATACCCACTTCAAAAAACACGCCCGCCCCCTGTCTTGAGTGAGCGGAGTTATTTTTTTCGTTTCGTGCCGTGCCGTGAGGGTAGGGTCAACGTGCTCCTCCTTTTCGTCCGACCCTGCCCTGCTCTACCCTGCCCTTCCCGACTCGCACCCTGCCCAACCCCGTGCGGCCGCCCCCCTCGTGCCGACCGTGCTGGCCCTGCCTTCGCGCCGAGCCGTGCCGTGCCGGGCAGGGTCGGGTTAACGGGTTCACCTCGTGTGGCTGTCCTGGAGTAGCGAGTAGAGCCCGACCCGGACCCTGCCCTGCCCGAACCCGACCCGGCCCGCACCCTGCCCTGCGCGTGCCCTCTCTGATGTTGTGGTGCCGACGTCCCCGTTCAACGTTTACCGGAACCGTGCCCGGACCCGAAGCCGAGCTGAGCAAGGGCAGGAGACGGGCCGGGTTAGCGGGCTCGGGTTTGATTAAGCATCATCCCCCCACGATTCAACCCGGCCCGTTCCCTGTTCCCCTAACTCGGCCCTCGTTTTTTAGGGCTGGGTTAACGGGCTTCGCGGTGGGCAAAGGGCCGGGACGGACTTGAACAAACATCATCACCGATTCAGAAGTTGCGGTTTTTAGTCATGGTGTGGTATTGATTGGTGGAACTGTGAGACAATGGGTTCAAAAGATGAGGTTCTCGTAAGGAAGATTAAGGGAGTATTGCAAAATTCCTTTTTGGCGTTCTTGGCCATCGCAATCGCCTGGGTTTTCGCGGTCAGGATTTCAAACACGGGCTGGATAAACCTCCGGTCTTACAGCATTCTTGGTGCCCCCTTTTTCGAGGAAGCGCTCAAAGGGCTGCTTGTTTTTCTCCTCGCGCCGACAGTTTATTTACTCTATCTGTCCCGCGCAAAACACAAGCCTAGTTTAACGGCGTTGGCGTTATTAGCGGGTGTGTTAGTGGGCCTGCTTTTCGGACTTGTGGAGTCAACCTCCCAAAAAGAGTCCATCGAGGATCTTCTTACGGGCATACTTACGCATTCAATCTGGACGGCCGCCGTTGGTGTCGGGACTTGCTCCTTCTGGCGGGACGGGAGCAAACGCCTTCCAATTGGAACTTACCTTGTTGCGGTTTTTGGGCACATGGCGTGGAACTACCAGGTGTACTTCCCTTCGCCTCTGACTACCTCAATTGCGGCCGTTTTCCTAACGGCAGCGGTTCCGGTCTCGCTTTTGGGTTACTCGGTACACGCCTCACGGAAAAAACGCCGCCCGCTGTAATTTATTTAACACCAGAAAACAAAGGAAACTGACGAGGGCAGGTTGTTTACTTTTTCTTCAAAGCCGGTTTTTCGGGCTGGCTCGGTTGGGTCACTGGAACATCAGGTTTTCTTTTTCTTCCTCAATCCCCGCCTTCTTTTCATGGCCAGGGACGGTTGTCTCTTCCCGGCCCATCTTCTCCACGACCAGGTCCGCGGCGTGCTGGATTTCGCGCACGGTCTGCATGTCGGCGAGCCTCAGCCTGACCTTTGTTTCGAAGATGTACTGCAGGGCCTTCACTATCATGTAGGCGGTGTGCGGCTCCTCTTTTTCGAGCTGCTTTATCACGTCCGACGTGCCCTCGATCAGCTCCCTTTTGCTCCTATGGTCGAACGGCACAGGCACCGCCGGGTTTTTCTCCCTGAAGTCGGCGGCCCGCTTTGCCTTTTCCAGCTGCTTTTCGAACTCGCGCTTCGCCTCCTCGATGCACGTGCGCCGGGTGAGCGACACCAGCGCCTTCACGCGCCGGTCCTTCGGGTCAGCGACGTGGTACGACACCTTTCCCAGCCCGCGCACGGCGCGCTCGATCCGCTCCCCGAACTCCGCCCTGCGCCTCTCGGGCAGCGCCCCGCGCGACAGCATCCTGAAGACGTCCTTGTGCGGGATGTGCACCCTGATGTCCGGCATGCCCTTCGGTTTCCGGTACGAGTTGGCTGCCCACTCGAGGGACTCGACGCACGCCGTCATCAGCGTTTTCAGATGGTCGTGGTGGAGGCCCTGCACGAACTGTCCGCCCAGCTTCGTGAAGACCTCCCTGTCCCCGTCGAACGCGCGAAAACTCGGGACGGATATCGCCGCCAGCAGGCCGTGGGTGTAAAAGGCTCCACAAAAAATATCCAACTCCTTTGGCACGGCCGCCCCAGATTTATCTTTCTTGGGTTTTCCAGCCTTTTTCATTCAAACCGCCTCCTTTTTTTCAAGGCCGATTTTTCGGCCGGATTGTTCCCGTGTCGGAGAGGCGCTCTTCGATTAGATCGGCTATGTTCTCTATCGCTTCCTTCTTGGTCTTTCCCTGTGTCACGATGTCCATGACGGGGCAGCGGGCGATGAACCATTTCCCCTCCCTCGTTATTGTCACGGGGAGGGAATCGGGGCTCCAGAACTCCGGATAGAGCTTCTTCGCCCCGCGGGCCATCGTCTCCCCCAGCTTTGTCAGCCCAACCCTGTGCGCTTTTATTTTTATCCGTCGCAATTTTTCGAGCTTTGGCAGCGGCCTGGCCTCGCTGCGGGTCAGCGCGGAAACGGGTGTTCCCTCTTTCTCGGTCTTCAAGAGCCTGACGAGGAGCCGCTCCTCGCGGTCCGCCTTCCACCCCACCTGCGACCGGACGAAGGGGTCAACCCAGTCCTCTTTGACCCACGGTGGTTTCCCTTTGTCCCCAACCGTCATTTCCTTTTTTTGTTTGCGCTTGGCCGCTTCGGGCATTTTTACCACTCCGCATTTTTGACCTGGATTATGGTTTCGGGCGGGACGTCGAAGTAGCGGGCAACCGCGATCAGGAACCTCGCCAGCGCGGCTTTGGCAATAATTTCGTCCCTGTTCTCGGTGGAAAAAACAACGCCGTACAGGTCTTCCGACTCCTCCAGAACGTTGAGCTTTTTGTACTCAGGGGTGCCCTCGACTTTCTTGATTGCCTCTACCTTTTTGACGATGGCGCCGATCTCGCGCTCGAGCTCCCTCCCGACGCCTTCAATCCTGACCTTCTTTTTCGCCATTCAAACCACCTCCAATTTTTTTACGGCCGGATTTTCCATACGCTCGAACGCCGTCCTCGCGAGCCTGTCCGCCTCCGCCACCAGCGCCCTCGGCATCCTCTCGAACGTGACCTCGCAGTCCGTCCCGAGGGCTTGCGCCCGGCGCTTGAGCTCATCCGCGGCCTCCGATATTGACTCTCGGGTACGGCGGAACTGCCGTCGCTGGTCCGGCATGCCGTCTACGATGTTGTTGTCGGATATGACCCTGACCCTGGGACCGTGGACCCCGTGCTCTAGAAGCCACCGGAGGGCCGCCAATATCCCGCGGCAGGTGGCAAAGCACGCAGGCGGAGTGTACGGCATCCGAAACGCCACCGATTCCCGCGCAACGGTCTCCCCGCCCTTCTTGACTACGAAGCCGTAAGCCACGACTCCGCTGCCCACCGACTCGTCCACGTAAACCAGCACCTCCGCTGAAATCTGACTATCTGCCATCACCGCATTTTCCGGCATTTGCATCGCCCCCGCTGAGCGGCAGACGACCTGCTTTGGCTCCATTTTTTTCACCTTTTCCTGCTCGTGTTATGTGTTTTACCCATAGGTTTATCCCATAGATAAATAGGTGAAACGCATTAATATACCTTTCCCTAAGGTTAAATGGTAGGGAAACCATGACCGACAAGAAAACTGAAGTTGTGAAGGAGCTCGAGAAGATCCACCCCTGCGACCTTTCGGTGGGAGAGGTGGCCCAGAAGGTCAAAATATCCGATCCCACCGCCTCTACCTACCTGAGGATATTGGCGGCCGAGGGGAAAGTGGAGATTTCCAGGAAAGTCGGTAACGCCGTGTTCTACAGGTCCAAGAAGTGATTTTCGCAAAGTCAGCCCTAGAAAGACCAAGCGGACTCGCTCGCTATTCTTGGGTTTCTTCATAATTTTTTGCCGAGGATTCCGCCCATGTCTTTCGATAAGACCAACCGCGCTCTATGAAGTAACCAACCAAACAAATGCCCAACCCCAGCAAGCTGAGCTTACCTGTAATCAGCAAAATGTTTCCGCTCCAGGACCCGGCACCTAACGCAACGATCCAAAGTGCAAGCATGAGCAAGCCCAAGAGTGCGGGGGGTTTCCATCTCTTGGCCGGGGCTGCGTATCTGTCTACAAATAACCAGGTTCCCAAACCCAGAAAGAGGAACGCCGACGTGCTTAGCGTTAAAACCGGCCCAAACGACCCCGCCAGAACGGCAAAAAGTTGGTCTAAAAACGGGAGGGGAGACACAATCAGCCCCCCTAAAATGACTGTTGCAACAATGAACAAGGAAAACCAAGCTAAAAGAATGATGAATCCGATCGACCCGATTGCTAACTCTAACTTGTTAGGAACGCGGAACCCCTTGTTTATGTTGTTCCAGATCCAGCGCCAAGCATCCTTCTCCTTCTCAAAAATAGACGACATAGTTTTTCGCTCAGCGGCATTGTTATCAAATTTTTTATAGTAAATTACTCCTTTCCATCCACTCATTTTGTTATGGATATTTCTGGCAGGTTCTATTTCGATTTTTTTGGAGTAGTATCCCAACTTGCCACTTCCCCAGATTGAACCTCTAGTAGTTACAAACGCCATGCCATGTGACCCCAAGATTTCGCCATCTGGTTCGAGTCCTCGCTTATGCGCGTCTATCATGATAGCTTTCTCTTCCGGTGTGAGGCGAGGATACGCCTTTTCTGCCCAGCTCGGTTGGCGGCGTTCCTCTATGACAATCCAAATGCCTGGATACGTGCCAAAAAGGCTCTTCCCCAAAATCGGCTTAGTTTTCTTTACGGAAATTTTGTCATCAGCGCTGGTCTGATCGATGGCAAGCTCGACGCCCCGCTTCACCTTCGGGACTGCCCTGCCGAACGCTTTTATGCCAATCGTGTGTGCTCTCTTACGGATAACTCCGGCAAGGCGATCCTTTTCGTGGAGTTCTCCAAATTTACTGAAAATCTGCTGGGCAATACCTTCATCCACATCTTCTTCGTCTTCCCAATAGCGCACATCTGATAATTCGCTCTCGCCGTCCAGCCGAACTATTTCTTTTCCATCGACAAACGTGACTCTGATATCTACTTTTTCGTGGGGCAAAGTGGCCCCCGGCTTTACAATAATCACGTCACCGCCAACTATCATGAAACGCATGAATCGGCTGGGGTCTCGAACCACCTTGAACTCGCTTTCCCAGTCTTGAAACGCGTCATTAGACAATATTTTGTACTCGGGGTGTTCTGTCGCGTATTCCAAAATCAATCGGTCGGCGGGCGTGTGGACGGGAACTTGCTGGATAATGCCTTGGGCAACCATTCGCTCGAAGACTGGCCGCTCCTCCCCGTCAATGCGGTGCCTCGCGCTCGCGTCGACAAATATCCGATATTCGTATCCTTCAGCTTTCAGCTTTCGTATCAAGAGTTGGAGGTTTTTAACATTGGCACTCTTGCTCCGTGGGTAGTGGAGTACGTTGGATCCATCTACGACGATCTTGTGATAGACTTTTCCGCGCCGTTTCTTGGTTTCAGCCATTCGATATCGCCTCCACTTTTGATGTATGTTAGGTTACCTCGATTATCGCCTTTTTCCTCGTCAGCGGTTTTATGAGCGCCGTCATCGCCGGCTTGATCTCCATTTTCCGCAGGACGTCTTTTGGGAAGTAAAGCCCCAGCTGCCTTCCGCCCACCCGCGTTATTTTGCATTCGTATCCCCCGCCGACTTTTTCCCGCGTAGCCTCCTCTATCTTCTGGGAGGACCGCGAGTCGAACGCTTTTTCTCCGCACCGGCCGCACATGTGTCCGGAGAGGTTGAAAATCACGATGTTCGTGTCGGACATCTGTGCCCCGAACGTGAGATTTTCCGAGTGCTCCATCTGCCCCCCGCAGGTCGGGCACTCTATCGGTTTCGTGCATTTCAGCCTGATTCGGGGCCGCTTCGCCAGCTCTGCGAGTGTCACAGCAAGGAGCTTCAAGTTCCTGGACATTCGATATCACCTCCGCCTTTCATCAGATTAAGCTTGTTGCGGTTTAACTCCTTTTTTAATGGCGTGGGCAAATAATGGGTCTGACACAGAATACGCGCCGTCTTCGTCCTTTGAGAGGAAGTCACCCTTGCACAGATTTTCAACCAAGTCGCTGAACACGTTGTTTGCGACACGTTTCATTTCGTGGATTTCCCGGTCTCGCTTCAGGGTTGTCCAGCCAGTGCGCTCAAGACGCGCCGCCGTCTCCATGATGCACGCGTATCTTTTCCTGGCGGCGGGCCTTTCCCCTCGTTTCTGTGCTGGTTCTTGCTGGCCAGTTCAACATGCTCCTCTACATACTAATCGGGGCTCTGGTCTGGGATCATGTCCAGTACCTGTGGATGCTTTTGAGAAAGACAACCAGCTCCTTAGGAAGCCCTCGTTTTGAGCATCTTCTGTTCCCCCTCTTGACATTTGCATGCGGTCTATTCTTCAACATGCCCGCACCGGTGTTCTGGCTTGCTGGAACTGACTCGATTATGGACCTTACACAGGATGTTGGAGGGAAATTCGACAACAGATGGATCGTGGCAGTCGGTGCAATCATGGGCATACTACTTCTTCTGTACAAGTACTCCGAAGGTTTCATTTACTGGATGTAGGGTGTGGGAAAGCTCCGCGCTACTTGGGCACTCAATTTAGACGCGCCCCACCCACCCGCTCCGAGGACAAGTCTCGAGTTGCACCCCAGAACCCAAAAAGTCTCGAAGATTCGCCAGTACCCATTTTAAGTGTTGGCTAACTAGAAATTATTGAATCGTATGGACGGCAGACCATTATTGGGAGATACCAAAAAGGTTGGGGTCCTATTAGATTCGAAAACATTTGATGATTTATTGAGTCCGGGGGATAGACTATCCATAGCGATATTGAGGCATTGCGATTCTGATTATTTGAAGTTTGTTAGAACCCCGCTGGAAACCGCCCATAGTGAATTGAAGAAAGTAGTTGAATACAAGCCGCAAATTGAGAATTCAGAGATTAAATGGGTTGAAATCAAACGGTCGGAAGGTTTTTTGGAAAAAAGGGGGTTTGGTTACAAAATGAAAGACATAAAATCCATAGCTAAAACAATATTTCATACTAACAATATTTATCAGAGTGAATTAGATAGAATGATAACAGTTTTCATACAAGCTATTTTTAATAGATTCGAAAAATCCAACATTTACATAACAAATGATAAGGTATTGTTAAAGAATCGTCTATGGTTTGAATCTCACGTTCCCGGGGGGCCTTTAAACATCATGTCGGTTGAGGAAGCATCTATTTTTCTTGACCTATTTTTTAAGAAAAACGGTAATTATTACGCTTCTTGCAGATACTCTTTGAACAAGGGTTATTGGTACTTGCTATCCATGCGACTGAAAATACCACATTACAATGCTGGAGACCCTATGATTGATGCCTTGGCCTACAGGCTATATTTTGCTTTAATTGCATTAGACGAAATTGGAATTCAATTTTATTCCGGAGTTAGCAACGATACCATGGACAATACTCTTTATCATTTCAATTACCTGATTTCTTTAATTACTGGTATTTTTGATAATCTGGCTCTAAAGACAAATTGTTATCTCAGTATAAATTTCCCCGATCCGCGGAAAGTAAGTCTATCGAATAAAAGCAGAAGCGAATTTCTAAAAGAGGTTAGAAATAAAAATCCCAACATAAGAAACCACATTTCCTCTTGCGTGAACTTTATCAAATTAATCTATTTTTTTAGAGAATTGGTCATTCATAGGGAAGGGTTAGGCACAGCGAGTTTTGAGTATAAAAATAAAGATATCGAGTGGAAAGCTAATTTTATAAAAATTTCCCAAAAAATGGGAGATTGCATTAGGGACTGTGGTGACAGAAATGGTGATTTTGACCAGTTTACGAAATGGGGCGTTTATAAATCACACGGCCAAATATTTCTTGAGCCTTTTCATTTTTCAATTAACGCCATGACTATGCTCATAAAATTTGTTGATAAGTACTTGGAACTCCTTGGTTATTCATCATTTATCGAAAATCAAAAGAAAAAAAGAGATGAATTTACGCGTACTTTAACTTTTTTCGAAAAATATCATCTTGGACTCTGATACGTACCATCTGTACAACGCATGAACGCAATCGTGAATAGCCGCATATAAATTGGATTTCAGTATCTAAGCGAGACCATGCGGCCGTGAACGCGGCGGATAAAGGGCGGGATTTTCAAACATTGCCCCCCGAGCCCACAAATGCATTTATTAGTTAAAGCGTCTAAAACTCCAATGATCCGGCATGGCTAAAATTAGAATAATAATCCACTCGGAATTTACCACAAAGGATTTGTATAACCACGTCAAGAAACTCAAAAGAAGTCCTTGGTCGGCCGAAGATAGACCTTATGGAGGAATTACTTTCCGCCATAAGCAGTACACGGGTTCTATTGGAATAAGGGAGAACAAGCGCTTGCGGTCTAGCGAAAGAATTTATGCAACAGCCTTGGGTAGCAACGCGGGGGTGCTCGCTGGCAAATTTGTAACATGGGTTTTTGACCATTTTGGAGCAAAATTGATTGAAATAACAGTTAAACCGAGCAAGACAAAAACCAGCTAGCGAAGAAAATTGCTTCCTAGAACATCCAGCCGCGCCTGCTCACGGTGTCTTCGAGCACCCTTTCCGCGTCAGTCAGTACTCCCGCAAGTAGCTTTTGCTTAGGCCCATAAAAGCTCTGTTGGAAGGAACGGAAGTTGGGGAGGTGGAGATAAGAAGCCCCCGCCCGGGGGGCGGAGGCTGGACCAATTCCTTCTAGGAGGTGAAACTCCTTTGAAGGAACCCCATCGGTCCATCAGGAAAACGGCGGCCAGGCACCTTAAAGGCATCGGCGAGGTTTTCGAGCTGGCCCCAAACTCGCACTACGAGGCTGACGACCTCACCAGAACCCTCGTCAAAACCAGTCTCAGCAACGGCTCGGCCGAGCAGTGCCTGAGCCCATCACCGGACACCGTGCTCAGAAGGCTCCACCAGACGGACGAGGAAGCCTTCGGCCAAGCCGTCTGGAAGTCCAACGCCCATCTGCTGAAGAAGCTCCACCTCCCCCGGAGGGTCACAATCGCGATCGACTACACCACTCTGCCCTTCTATGGCGCCGAGCAGCCGTCGCTCGTCAGCTGCTCCGACCTGCCGGGAACGACGCTCGGCGTGAGGTTCGCGATGCTCAGCGTCGTCGAAGCCGGGCGGACGTTCACCCTTCGGGCAAAACAAGTGGGGCCGTTCGCTTCCAATGCCAAGGTTCTGCTGGAGATGATCGGATCTGCCAAGAAACTCGTCAGGCCAGGGCTGGTGCTCTTGGACAGGGCATTTTTCACGGTTGCTGTCATAAAGGCCCTGAAGTCGAATAAAACGCACTTCCTCATGCCGGCGAAGCGGACAGCGCCGATAAAGAGGCTATGCAGGGCATTCGAAAGAAAAGAGATTCCACCGGTCGTCGACTACACCGTGAAGACTATCGGGGACAGCGTGGATGTCAGGCTCATCTTCGTCAGGAGGAAGACCAAGGAAGGGATGAAGACGTGCGTCTTCGTCAGCGACATTGATTTCGAGCCGGATGCGGCGTCTGAGCTCTACTGGCGCCGCTGGAGGATAGAGACGAACATCCGCGAGATCGAAAAGTTCAGGGCCAGGACCACGAGCACGAGCATGAAGATCAGGAGGATGTACTACGCGCTTGCGGCCATGCTCTACAATCTCTGGATTGTCATGAGGAATGCTGTCGGAAGGCTGACGAGCCACAGGTTCAAGAGAACATTGGAGGTTCTGCTGGACGTGCTGTTGCCAGCCGCGCTGTACAGCGACACGGGCCCGCCGTTCTGAACCGGGATGCAAGACGCAAAGCGGTTGAACCACGTTTGCCAGATTTAGCGTGAGCCAGCTTCCGGATCCGCATGTTGTGGCAACGAGCGTTGAAGTGGGCATGGATTCATGGAAATCCGCCGCCAAAACCAGTTGACATTCGTCTCAAATGATGCTCGACTGGGCGAGAGACGGGAAGAATCAGCCAGTTTTATTTACCTGCGGGAGTACTGTCAGTATCAATTAACCCAAAAAGGGTAATTTCTCGATATTACCTTCTTTTGGGTAAGCAAATTAGCGTAAATTCCGCCTTGGCTCCACCCACTTTTCGAGGTAATCCGGCGTCAACCTCCTGAGGTTGATTTTCAAAAGTCAACCTTGTGGGGTTGACACCATCCCACAAAATTTAACTTATAGAAACCACATAGATTGAACTGCCTGGGAAATGGGTACAGAATAACGGCTCCATTTCCTTGGGCTGGCGCCTGGGGTGGTGAACCAACGAAGGCTAGGTTTACCGCCCGGCCCCGCGCCCCGGCGGGTCATCCGGGGCACCCGCCACCTGCCCCGCCGACAAATGTGAAGCGCCTCACATTTTCCGATTTTGGAGTAAACGTGACACATGCCTCACGGCTTGGCCCCAGTCGTCAAAGCGGCATTGTGGGGGCTAGGTACCACCCGGCGTTTTCTACCCAAACGTCTGCCCACCACTCCCACCAGGTAACGCCGAGATACTGTCGGTTTACGCCCACTTTTTGGTGGTTGTCATCGTAAAAGAGTTCGAAATGCGGATGTATTGACATGCGTTTGGATGGGGGGGAGTAGCCGTACATCGCCCAGACCTTGTTCTCGCTTGGCTCATCGTACAAGACAGTGTTTTCCGGCGCCCAGTAGACCCATTCCATCCCCATCACATCGCCGGGATAAAGATTGTCCGTGCGAATCTGCATTTTGTAGCCACGGATTGTATATTCTACCGTGAAAGTAGTACGATCCGCCAGTGTATTTTCATACAAGTCCCCATCGGCGAAATGTAGATTGCCTCGGGGGGCAACGGATCCATTAGTCACTTTGTAGTATCTCACAGGTTGCAGGTTCTCGAACTCGTTCGGGAACGGCCCCAAAAGCTCCACATTTTCTATTGACTGGTTGTCTTCGGTTTCATTCAACTGGTAGAACGCAGTGCTCCTGAACAGCTTCCAGCCGACATGGGGGGGTTGTTCTCCTTGGTCGTCGTTCAGGCTGCCGTTCAACGCAGGGGAGTACTTGAACGCTAGGAACACCCCGGCGGCGATTAGGGCAAACACGACAGCAAAACCGACAGTTGGTTTCCAAGTTTTGTTGGGCATTCAAATTCACCCCAACCTAGAAGTGACTTCCACTGACAATGTATCCGTCAGCGCTTCGAGGCTTCATCCCAAACTTTTTGACGCGCTCGCTTTGGCTCCCGCGTTGGCCTTTTCCTCAGCTTTAGATACGCGGTTGCCCCGACCGCCAGTAACACAAGCGGTACAAGCAGAAATACCCACCAAGGAAACGGGGCTTGGGGAACCACCGTTAGCTCAGTCGAGGCCGATGACGCCTCGTAACTCGTTGAGCCCGAAAAGGACCCACCAACATCGAGTGCGCCGGTTTCCCTTGCCGCATAGCTCGCTCTCGCGACTCCGCTGGAGTCTGTCTTGAATGTCCCGATGGTCGTGCCACCGGCGGTAAGAGTGACGTTCTCGTTGGGAATGGGGTTGCCGTTCGGATCCTTCAGCGTGGCCACGATCTCCACGCGGCTGTTGTTTTCGACCGAGTCGGGCACGGACAGAGTTAGAGTGGGAATCAACCGATACACTTCAACCTGTGCCAGCACGTTTTCGGTGTGAGATATTCCTGCGTAGTCTACGAACGATAGAGAGAACCGGACGGTTGTCGTTCCGAGCGTGACGCTTGAGGCGGAAGAGACCGTGAAGTTCACCGATGCGTTCTCGCCGACCTCCACGTCTCCAAGCTGGACTTCTGTGGGGGAAACCGTCAGCTGGCCGGAATTCTCGACCGTCAGGACGGCCTGGCGCATGTTTTCGTTGCCGCCGTTCGTGAAGGATATCGTGAGAGAGTTGTCCCCGATGGCCCTGACGACCTTGGAGCCGGCATGGAGGCTCGACACCTCCGGTTTGAGGACCAGAACTTCAAACCTGTACTCGTCCTGGGGCTGGGTCTCGGTCCCGTGCCAGACTTCTGCACGGACTTCATGTTCGCCTTTTGTGAATGAAATTTCGCTTTCTGCGTGCCCCGTCTGACCAACATAAACGCCTTCCACCTGCATGCCCCCCCACCAAGTAGACATGAAGTCATAGCATGTGGGCATCGCTGTGAGAACGTTGTCTAAGAATATTCTGATTGTTACACGGGCGTAATCGCCTACTTCACCCATTAGCGAGCTGGATGCGGTAGCGTCGGCTATATCGTAGTTATGAATCCCTAATTGCAAAGTTGATTGTCCCGCGTATATTTTGACGGCGCTTTCGGACGGTCTGGCAGGGGAGTAGTTGGCTCTGGTTATAACAACATCTTCTTCAACGACTTCCATGCCCGTTTGTGCCCGAACCAACCCCGGTGAAAATACCAGGCAAAACACCAGCCCAATCGTGAGTGCGGGGAGTGTTTTTTTCACCATTTCAGCATCCTGTATCCTTATTTTGGTAATACTTTGGTAATAGATTGCTTATAACTATCCTGCCACCGATAAGTGATGTGGAACCTGTGCAGCTACGTCGTCCGGGGGAAGAACCGGAAAAGAGTCTTCCTCGCCCTCGAGACCCCCAAGACCCCGACCCAGCTCTCGAAGGAGCTCAAGATCCACCTCCCGCACGTCAGCCGCGCCCTGGCCGAACTCGAGTCCAAAAAGCTCGTGGAGTGCCTGACCCCGTCCGAGAAGGTGGGGCGGATCTACAGGCTGAGCGGGGAGGGAAAAAGGGTGCTCGGGGCGGTCAAGGGGTTAGAAAGCACCCGCGGCCCCTGAGCCGTATGACACGTGGCATATTTTTGGCGAGGGTGAGGGGGAAGGCGGAGAACGGGGATGTCGTTGGGTTACTTTTTTAGGATTCCAACGAGATTGTGGGAGCGGGAAAATGAAGAAAAAACTAACTTTATGGAAACTTGCGGTAGAAATAGACGCTAAAAAGAGGACGGCCAGCAAAAAATTGGCCGTGATGGAACTTGAAACCGACACCGAATCCAACACTTCGCCTGAACCCCCCGTGCCACCGTATGTGTTGAGAAATGAGGTTGGAATACCTTTGATATATTCTTCTTCGGTAATTGACGGGAAAAAGTTACAATCAAAGTATGAAAAAATTGACAAAAAAACAAAAGAAGCGGCAAAGGCTTGGATTCATATCATAAAGTGCCAGCGCTGTTCCCTTCACTTTAAAATCTATTCGTGGTCGGATGATGTCGGGAAGCTGAGTTGTCCCGAGTGCGGGGCACAACATTTTCACGCCTTCAGCTTTCCGAGTTCAAAGTTTATCTTTGAGCTTCACAACAAGCCATAAAGAATAACATGACCAGAAAAATAGTGATATGGGTGGGTGAGAGTTTATGAAAATTGACCGAACTGAAAAATCATTGATAGGGGAGTTCTACACGGTGGCCCAGCTATACCATAGGGAATTTGTGGCATCACCTACTTTGGGCAAGACCAAGAAAGTTGATATCCTCGTGTATAACCCCAAAACGAAGGCGAGAAAGTTGATTGAAGTTAAAACTACTGATGAGAAAATTAAAAACAGTAAATTATTTGGGCAGAATTATGAGTGGATGATGAGTGAGAAGCACGAAAACATAATAGACAAAAATTTATTTTATTGTTTCGTTTTATTGAGAGGTTTAAACAAGCTACCAAGATTTTTTATCGTGCCTAATGAAGAGGTAGCAGATTACGTTAAATCTGAACATCAACAATGGCTCGCTTATAGACAAAAGAAAAATGGGAACCCTATGCGACTTTTTAGAATAGACGCTACAAAATCTAGCAAATATGAAGATAATTGGGATGTGCTAAAATGATAGAAAGTATTCATAAAACGCCTTCCGAAAACACGATGTCTTCAACCGCGCCAAAAAAAAGAGATTAACCAAGCCGTTAAAAAGTTGGTGGAGTGGTGGGGAAAATGAAGGGAGATAAGGCTATAAGAAGAACTATTTGGAGGTTAAAATATGCCTGAAATAGAATTGAAGAAAATCAAACCCAACCGCCTTAACCCTAGGTTAGAATTTGTAAAAGCGGGGCTGGATGAGCTTGCGGATAGCATCAAGGAAGTTGGGATAGTTGAACCCATCATAGTTCGCCCTACAAAAGAGGGTTATGAAGTCGTTGTCGGCGAACGGCGTTATAGGGCGGCCCAACAGGCGGGACTTGATAAAGTGCCCGTCATAATTCGTGAATTTACTGATGATGAAGTTATCGAATTGAATCTTGTAGAAAACATTCAGCGAGAAGATTTAACTGATGTTGAAAAAGGTAATTGCGTATCGGAGTTGTTGTCCCGATATCAGGACAAATACCCAACACAAGCCTCAATAGCCAAAAAACTGGGGGTTAGACCACACCTAGTAAATGATTGGATAAGAACAGCAGAAATCCCAAAATCGATGCAAAGGTTAGTAGCACCGACGGATACTCGTAGAGAAACTTTTTCAAAAGGGAAAATATCTGCCGATGTTGCACGGTCGATATCGACCCAAATAGAAGAACCAAAAAAACAGGTCGAACTTGCAAGAGAGCTAGCTGAAAGACCTGTTTCTGTTCAAAAGGCTCGGCGAATCATTAAAGAGGTTGCGAGGAAGCCCCAGAAGTCTGTTGAAGAAGTAGTTAGAAAAATTGCTGAAGAACCTTATGAACTACCATTTCGACTTGACCACAAGGAGCCTATTCTCAAAGGAATAAAAACGCAGACTTCAAGAAAAAGCATTCCCGACCCCAAGGTAAAAGTCGGTGCGACGGTTCACGCCGCCGTTTGGGAACCACGCTTCGCGGACTTGCGCGTTACATCAATCGAGCGCAAGAAATTAGGGGATTTCACTGAAGAAGACGCCAAGCGTGAGGGAGGATACACTCTAAAAGAATTCAAAGAGGTGTGGAAGAAAATTCACGGCGAATGGAACCCTGATGAATCTGTTTATGTAATCAGTTTCAAGGTTGAGAAAACAGTGGGGACTTGATTGTTGGTAGATGATTTTATTGTTTTGGGTACAGCTTCCCCAGAACGAATGAAAAACGGCAGAATAACGATATGTACTGCTGGTTATTCCCACAAACACGGTTTTATTAGAATTTATCCAACAAAAATGAACATGTCTTTACGAAGGTGGAATATAGTTAAAGTTCCTTTAGAACGCAACCCTCAAGATAGCAGAAAAGAAAGTTGGAAAATAGAGGGATCTAAATCTGAATGGGATACTTTAAACGAAAAAGTTGAAATTTTAGGAACTCTTCCGAGAGAGAATCATCTAAGTCTTATCGCCAATCTTGAAGATGGTTGTATAACTGAACTAAATGAAGCAAAAAGAAGTCTTGGGATAATAAAACCAGTTATTGAGGAATGTTCTCTTTCAGAACAAGATGAATACGAAGGAACAATTCAAATGACATTGTCGGGTCGTCCCCAGCCAAAAATCAGAGAACAATACAAAATGGTGCCCCGCGTAAGATATCGGTGCGCTCATTGCAAAGCGAGCGGATCACATGATCAACAAGTGTTAGAGTGGGGCTTTTATGAATGGTTTAGGAAGAATCCTGGCAAAGAAAAACAAGTTTGGGAAAATGCCCAAATTTTTTCCGAAAGCCACGAAATTTATTTTTTTGTTGGTAGCATTTTCAGACATTGGAGTTCATTTTCAATCATAAGCGTGCTACGCCTCCCCAAGGGGCCAGTCGCCAAACCGCTTTCCCCCTTGAAGAAATTCTAACAAAAGATGGGCGATGCGGGCGCGGGTTTATTTATTTTCAGTGCGTAGCAATTTTTGGGCAAACATATGGGAACCAAGAATCCTGAAAAGAAGGAAAAGACCCGCAAGTGCATAACCTGCGGGGACGAGATATCAAAGGAGGAATACAATAACAACAGCGGGCAGTACGATAATTGCGTGGCTGAGGACGCAGTCTACGCTTTGAAAGCAATTGAATGATGATGCTCAACGCATCTCGCGCGACAACTGCGTTGCTGAGGACACGGTTTATGCAGAGGGCATTTAGCTGTCGTACATCATCCTCGGCACGTAATTTCAAACATTCTTTCCACGTATGCCTGATCTGGACGCCCTTCGCGGGCGTATTGGAAAAGAATATGCATGTTCTCTTCATAATCCTTATGAGTCATGGCGTACTGGGGATATCTTTTGTTAACACTTTCATATGGCGTGTGCGATACAATAAACGCGTCCAGTTTTACATTTGGGTTTTTTAACTCATTTTGAACTTCATTCCGCAGGTATTCATGAAGTTTCAGTTTTGGATGGTCCAGGTCTCCAATGAAGATTAAGCCCTTGGGGTCAATGAACACAATTCTCTGCTTCTCTGCTTGTTTAATCCACATAATAAAGTCTGGGTAGAACGTATTCGTTTCAAAGAAGCCGACCCCCCTACCACCAGTCAGGTTTCTAAGGAGGTAAATGTCCACGCCCTGTAGACTACGTGGGTTAGTGTCAAAAAATTTAGCTAAATCCTCAACAAACTTCGTTTCTCCCTCGTTTAACCCGGTTGGGATTGTAATAACTCTGTCATCACCGGCACGCTTTACAAGCAACGGTTGATACAAGTGGCCCCGGAAATAAGCATTTGAAAGGTTTTTGCCCCCTTGGGGATTGTATAGTGTTCCCGAGCTTTTGGCTTGCTCAAAATCCGCCAGTAACTTCTCGTCTTCTTCAGAGAGCCGGACTTTATACTCCTTAAGCAGGCCCTCGTCACTTTTTCGCAGGGGTTTAAGTTCCAATTTTTTCTTTTCCCACGCATTTCTTTTCTTTGAATAGTATCGGTCAAAGTACCTTTTGAGAACGAGTGTTACGATGTCTTTCACGCGTTCGACGGATTCAAAAGAACTGGGTTCAATAACCTCGTCAAGACAAAGTAAAGAATACTTTTGTTGATACATGATTTCTTTGATGACGTCCTTTGAAATTGCAACATTGAACCACTCTCGCTCTTTCTTGTAGTTTAAGATTGCGAACAAGATTTCATCCCAGTCGACTAAATCAAGGATTTCTTTTCTCAGAACTTTGGGGACGCTCTGCGTTGCGGATGGCATTAACTGGGGCGCCCTACTGTCGATTATGGCCACGCGAGGCAACAAGTCAACTCTCGCACCAACGCCGTCCTCTGGCTCAAGCATCAAAAGTTCTTTTGTAAATGATTGTTCCTCTGGCAATCTCAGGATTTGTAACCCCTCTGGGAAGGGTTCGATGAGCTTTGTTTTTAGCGTTAACTCGCGGTAAACCAGAACGTCTTCCTTTTCGACAGTTCCCCTAAATACTTCCATATAATTCGCCCTGATCCCAAAGATATTGAGCGTTTCCAGAACCTCAACATACCTGGGATGTGGGGGCGGCAGGAAGCTACTCCTCTTGAGAGCGTAATCCTTTCCCTTCAATCTCACCCCCCGGCCAAACAATTGGATAATCTGCGGCCCTTCACTTTTTCCGATGTTGAGCAGTCCCATGTTAGAAACACGCCAGGAGTTCCAGCCTTCTATGAACTTCTTGGCTCCGATGAGTATGTTTAGTGGCGATTGTGAATCGTCTATTTTTTCAAATAATGACGGAGTAGTAACATCGTTCTCTATACTAATGTCCTTGGCCTTTTCCTCGACGAGTTTTAGAAAGTCAGATTTGTTTCCAATGTTTATTACTCCAAAGTGGCTTTCGGAGGTCCCCGCCCGCAACCCAATCTCGCCATCCGCGTTTTTGATGTTAACTAGATGGAGCTTCCGGCCCGTGGCCCCAGAGGAGATGTGGAAGATTTCTTTAAAAATCCCGTCATAGATTTCATCTGGAGATAGCTTTTCCTGCCTCAGATGAACGAAGTTTGTTTCTGGATATCTGGGCGCGAATACATCCCTTTTGTCCGGGTCCAAAAGACCTGATTTCCCTTCAAGTATCTTTTTAATCCATGACTTGACATCTTTTTCCTTTTCTACAAGGAGCCAGTTGAGGAATCGAACGACTTCAAGTACATCCGATTCATCCTCGTTCACCCTGCTTCCAACGAAAACCCATAATGGCTTTTCAATATTGTATCCTTCCAAGCTCTCTCCAGCGCCCTTGTATACAAGAAGTTGCTCATAAAATGACATGGCGTTTGCAAGCAGAAGAATCGGGGCCCGGGATTCGTCAAACCGTTTACAGTCGAGATTTAGCACACAGAAGTCCTTTCCGTAACCATCTCCGTGGAAGTACTTGTATGAATAATCGAAGAGAATGGCTTTTGAGTACTCCAGGAATGACTCTTCAGAACTGTTGGCAATTGCCTGACCAAACGTTGCGCTGTACTCAAAGGTGAAGCCGTTTTTGCCCAGCCGGTCACGGACTTGTTTCCACTTCCTATCTTCAGATCTCTGACCTTTGTGCCCCTCATCGACAAAAACGAGGTTTTTTGTTCCCAAGCTCGACACGTCTACAGTAACCCCCTCACCTTTTTTGTCCTCAGGCAATTTCAGTTTATGGATCTCGATTACCTTCACGACTGTCTCGTCGCTTTCAGTACCAAAATAGCCACGAGATTCCCCGTGAAACATTCGCGCTTGAATTCCGCTGGCCACCAGCTCATCAAGATGTTGTTTGGTCATGCCCTCGGATGGTGTGATGAGAATAACGTTATCAAAATCTAACTTGTTCGCCCCGCGATTGTATGTCATGAACTGCCAGTAATTAACATGCATAATCCATGTTTTCCCGCTCCCCGTGGCCATCCAATATGCAATCTTCTTCAAACCTTGAGCACTGAAGGCATCCCCTAAAGTGACGTTTGAGGCCCACTCATTCAATTCATTAACAAAAGCTACTGGATCCTGAAAGTAGGAATCCAAGTAGATTTCTGAGAAAAGTAGTGCAAGATACTGATAGTACTTCAAGGATATGTTCTGTTCCCTATTTTTCTTCAATTTCTCGACGTATTTTCTAATGTTGTTGTCATACTCCCTCAGCTTTTCCTCTGAAATCGTGTTCCCTGAGCGCACGACAATTGCATGATACATGTAACTTCGTCCATCTGAATCAAAACCTTCTTTCACGTCCTTGAACTCCTTTGTGTCTGCGACTTTCTTCATCCCGAGCTTGCTGGCTATGAACCTCGCTAGGAGCAGATGGTCTTCAAGCCTGAACTTCTTTGCCGTTTTGATAATCGCTTTCTTCGGCAAGGCTCAAGCCCCCATCAGCTTCTTGAACTCGGGCTCTATTGCCTCAGCATTTTTGACGTTGCTATCTCCGTTGATAAAAATGCGGTTGGGTTTCTCGGCAGCCAACACTATTTTCTCGATGAATTCCTTGTCTTTCTTAAGGTCAAGGTTCTTCAGGTTGCGCCAGATAACGACTATGCGCTCTTTATCTCGTTTTCCAAATACAACTCGGTACCCGCGTTCACCATCTTTAAAGACTCGGAGTTTTTCGACATCCAAACCGAGCAGATAGTTGAAAGTTTCGACTAGGTCAACCGTTTCTTCCTTCTCTTCATTTCCACTACATGTCTTGATCTTGTAATCAAATGGCGTCTGGAATTTTTCCACAGCTAGTCTCGTAGGACTTTCCCGGGTTTCGTACTCAAGCATGTAACGGAGGAAGTAATCTCTGAAGCCGTCGAGCGTCTGCTGAACGGTCTTGTCTAACTCCTTGAAAACAATGTTGTTCAACGTGTCTTCGTACTGCTCAAGATACAAGTACTTAAACATGTGGCTCACGCCCTCGGTAGATACAGGTTTGCCATCCTTCCATTCTTTAGAAAACATGACCTTTTGAATTCGTGGTTTTACCACAGTATCAAAATAATCTGCCAGCTCTACGAGAATGTATTTGCGGTTTCCACTGTCTTTTTTATTCAAATTTAGTACTGCATGACCCGTAGTGCCAGAACCAGCGAAGAAATCAAGAACCAACGCAGAATTGCCTATCAGATTCGAGGTCAGAAGACAGTCTTCCACCAAACGTCTCGATTTTGGAAAATCGAAAATTTTTTTATTGAAAATCTCTTTCATTTCCGCCGCCCCATAATTTGCAGATGCATATTCTTTGTTGTCCCACCAAGTTATTGGTAAGGATTCTTCATCCATGCGAGTTTTAAAATCTATACAAACCCTCCCGTTTGTTGCTCGCCTAACACGAAATTCATCAAGCTCAGATGATACACGTTCATGTCCGCGTTGCCAATTCTTATTTACTTCCTTCCCATCTTTTATGCCAATTGGATAAACAATCTCCTCGTCCTTCCTCGGTTTTTCATGTAAGACATATTGACGTGTAGTTTCATTCCAATCCATTCGGGGGATTCTAATTAAATTATCTTTACGAACAAAAATTGGATAAAATAATTTTGGGCGATCTTCTCTCAAGTCATGAGTTCCTGAACGTATGAAATTCGCCCATGCAAAACGTCCCTTTTCATCTTCGTTAGGAAAGCGGGCAAGTGATTTTTCAGTTTTATCAAGTGGACCGGGAATAGACTGTTCCTCCGACTTTCCAAAAAATAAAGCATATTCATGGGCCGGGGCGAGACGTCCCTTTGTTTTTCGTCCTGCGGGGTTAGAACGAACAACAGCAATACCAACTTGTTTCATGAATATCTGAGATAAGATAAATCGTAGCCCCAAAACTTCCTCATCATCAATTGCAATACAGATAATTCCATTGCGCGCCAGTACGGAATATGCTAAACGTAGCCGATTTTCAATAAGAGTTAACCAAGACGAATCTTTTAAATCGTTCTTGTACAATATTGCAGAAGCATCAGTGTTGTATGGGGGATCAATGTAAATAACTTTTACTTTCTCGCGATATTTTTTCTCTAATAAATTTAATGCTTGCCAGTTCTCGCTTTTGATTAACAGTCCCTCAATCTTCCCATCAAGATTGTCGAAAGACGCAAGCAGCCGATCCTTGAACTCTTGATCGAAAAACTTGGTGTCCAGCACAAGATGCTTGTGTGATTTGAGAAAACTTTTATCCAGGATCTTTTTTCCTTTTATGGTTTTTATTGTTTCATCTAGTTTGAACAATTCTTTCCACTCGGTAACCTGTTTCTCGTTTTTCCCAATTTCCGTGTAGAATTCCTCCGGAACCATATCTAGTGTCATACAATAATCCGTCCTGAGAACAAATTTTTTCTTCTCCCAAAGCGTCTTCTGGAAGTCCTCAATCTGCGCAAGGAAGTCAATGATTTTTCTGCTAATCTCTTTGATTACTTTCATCTTCGCTTTTTCCATCTTTATGTTCCTTTCATCCATTCTTTCAATTTCCTCAATGTCCAATACCTCATTTTTGATGTAGAAATCTAGCTCCCGTTCCAAAAACGACTTGAGATTTTTGTGGATGAAGTAATCTGTAGTATTCCTTTTTACAAATCTGTTGATGTGTTTTTCAAGAACTGTTTCTTCTCCCATCCTTTTGCGGAGCTCTTTACTCGGGCCCTTTTCTCCAAGTTCTGAAAGCAGCTTGTTAACAGCGCTAGAAACTATTTTATCCTGGGTGTTTTTTGCGCCATGTTTCTTTTTCTCCTCTTCCGTAAGCGCCCGGTAGTTGAAATAAACATCCAACTCCTTCTTTTTTTCATCCAGTTTGAATGCGCCATCTTCACACAGAATGAAGTACTTCGTTTCCCCTTTCACATTGCCCAACTCTGTTTCTACTTCTTTAAGCAGGAAGTTGACTCTGTAGTCGCCGACCCTAAAATTGTACTTTTTGAAGTACTCGCCTGTTTTTATGTAGTACTGATCCCAGTTTGCCCAGTGAAGAACAACCTCCTCCCCGTCGTATGGAATGGAGTACTTGTTCTTACCTCCATATCTCCTTTTGGAGATGAAGTCCCCTTTGTCATAGTACCTTGAAAAAAACTCGTAGATGTGGTTAAAAACGTCATTTACCTTTCCTTGAGCGATTTCAGCGGTCTTCAGTTCCTGCATTTTCTCAAGATATTTCTTGACTTTTGGCGCATCCTCGTGCTTCGTCACCCGCCCATGCTTGTCTATTGTCCCCTCGCCAAAATCGTGGTTGATTTCTGTTTTGAGCTTCTCAGCCTCGTTTTGCAGCTCAATCATGCCCACTCTGGCGTATTCCTTGAACTCCGTCTCCGCAGCTTCGATAAGCTCCTTTTCAATGAACTTTTCAATCTCTTTTCTCTTGAGGTTCATTATCTTGTAAATCCCGAAATCAAGGTCCTGAACGTCAAACTGGAACAGCTCCTTCAGGAGTTTCTTCAGCTTCTCTTGGCTTTCAACGATGGCTGCTTCATTCATGTTAGCTTCTCCCCCCACCTGCAAATCGGGTGGTGATCGCACCTTTCACAGGTCTTTTCTCCGGGGTTTGGTTTGAACTGCCCCTTCATAATGCTTTCCACAGTCTTCCCAGCACTCTTCTTTGCCCCTTCCAGCAACGACTCGTCTATGGTCACTGGTTCAACTTTCGCCTCTTCGAGATATGCCACAGAACCACTTTTGATTGGTCTTCCAAGGCTCTTTAGGCCAGCAGCATAAAGCCTAACTTGAACAGCGGTCTCCTCAAATGTCCTTGCTTCCTCCGATGTTTTGTACTCCCTAACTTCCATATGCCCACCATCTCTCAGAATCACGTCAACCTTCCCCATAATTGTCGCGTTTGGTACTGGATAATCAATTCTGTACTCCACTTCTTCAACCCTCGGTATCGGGTATTCGAGTCTATACTCCACCTCTTCAATCCGCTTCAAATCATCTCCGCACTCTTTTGCAAAGCCAATCAGCATCTTCTTTGCGCCATTCTTCAATTGATCAAACACATCGCCGCCAGCATATGGCACATGGAAATCTTCCACGGCCGTTGCAACCGCACTAATCGGGCTGTATCCTTTCTTGACAAGGTCGCCTGCCCTTCTGAGGCAGTAATGAAGACTTTTGCCAAATCCGATTCGTTCGTTTAGTCCGGGTTGGTACCCCCAAACATTTCCAAGGAGATACATGTACGGGCATATATCGTATTTGATAATCTCACTGGCAGAAAATGTTTGCATCTCCTCTGAGATAGAAGCAGGATGAATGGTTAAATCCGGGGGTTTTTTCCCGTCCTTTAGGGCTGTTATTACCTCCTCATCCATATTCTCAATAAACGGGCTCCTTTCAAAATTATTTGTTTTTCGTCTGAAATGAGTAACAATTAGCGCATCTTTCGCACGGGTGATTGCCACGTAAAACAATTTCCTTTCATCTTCTTCCTCCCCCTCATACCTTCTAGCATCGAAGCCCTCGAAGCTTCTGGGTACTCCACACCAATTTTTTAGGTCTCCGACCTTTTTTGATGGGAATCTTCCTCGAACTGTGGCAAATAGAAAGACTATCGGCCATTCGAGTCCCTTTGCCTGATGGATTGTCATCACTTGCACAGCATCTACTCCCCGTATGTCATCTGAAGGTTGTTCTTCGTACGATTGAATTGCATAACTGTTCATGAACCAACATAACCCCTTGAGATCCTGTTTCCAATGCGGTGTCCTGCCTCCAATCCTGTTGGCAGATTCGTAGTCCGTGAGTAGGCTGTGGAATCTTCCAAGATTTGCCATCACCGCAGCATCATTTTTGTCTTCGTGATTTAGCCTGTGGAATCCCAATGCGGTCAGCACGGCATGATAGATTGTGGTGAAGTTCTCATATGGGGATTTGGCTGAATTGAGGTCGGCCTTTATTTGCTTCAAGATATCTGCTGCATCATCTGGAGTGCCATGCATGTGTGCAGTGTTCCAAAAAGCTAGCCCAGTTGACAGAAGGTCGTCTCCCTTCACTTGTTCTCGCCATTTCCATGGATTTGGTACCCAGAACCCATCATCACAAAGCCAAGACAATATCCGTCCCATCGCCTGACCTTCATCTCTTCTGAAAAGACCAACTTTGCCTCCCACGATGTAAGGAATTCTACGTGCCTTTAGTTCGTCGATGAGCGGCCCTGCAGAGGTGCTAACACTCCTAGTAAGCACCCCAACATCTGAATATTTTATCTTCTTCGTTTTGGTCAATTCTTCTATCTGATCTACAACCCATCTAGCTTCGGCTTCAGGAGTATCTTGGCTCGACACGCTAATGAATCCATCCTCCCCCCTCGTTGGATTCATTGATTCATATCGTGCCCGCTTGAAGGTCTCGGCAAACTTGTTTGCGTTTTTCACAATCTTTTTGACACTTCTCCAATTTTCACGGATAGTTATCATTTCCACATTTTGGAATGTATCTGAAAATATCTCAAAGAACTTTTCATTTGATCCTCTCCACTGATAAATGGTCTGTCTTAGATCCCCCACAACAAATATGCTGGCATTCGCCCCAACAATGCGAATCAACTCCGCCTGGGCCCGGTTTATGTCTTGATACTCGTCAACAATAAGGCGTTCAACATGATGCAGGGCATCTGGCGATTCCCTGAGCTTTTGAACAGCCAGAAGGACCATTCTTCCAAATGTTAGTAGCTTGTGCTCGTCCAAGAGGGCCTCGTACTTTTTCAGCTTTTCGTAAAACTCGGGCGCCTTCTTTTTGAGTTCTTTCTCATCAAGCATCTCATCCCAAGCCATGTTCGCCGTTCTGAGGAACGTTTGGCAACTCGCCGCATAGTTGCTTTCATAATCTTTAATTCCAAGATTCCACCCGTGCCTCATGAGAAAAGCCACTTCTTGGTTGTCATCTAAAACACCGTAGTTTCCGAACCCGAAATGGTCATCAAGAATCCTTTTGGCATATCCATGGATTGTTCCAACATGCATCTCTCCAAGATTTGTGGTTGCGCTTGTGCCTGCAATTTCTCCAACAGTCTTGTAAATACGGTTCTTCATGCTTTGGGCAGCCTTTTCGGTGAATGTGAATGCTACAATCGACGAAGGTTTTACTTTTTCCACTAAGATTACGTGTGCTATTTTCCTTGCAAGAGTCTCAGTCTTGCCAGCGCCCGCACCTGCGATGATTCTGATGTACCTTGACTTGGACAAAACGGCACGTTGTTGGTCATCTGACAGTTTCGGTGGTTTTGTCAGGATTTTTTCAACTAGTTCAGAGGCAGTTTTCATAGCAAGCCCATATGAACTTGCCGTGCTCTACCGCCTTAAAACTTTTACTTCGACCGTGACTGGTTTCAATCTCCGTGGAATCATTTCATTTAGAATATTGTAGCCGGCCAAACTAATGATTTTGGTTCCTGCCACATATGTAGGAAATGCGTTCACCATAATGCTACGCGCCCTTTCTATTTCACCAGTTGCGATTGCTATTGTGGCTTCAGATATACTCTGTACTTGTTCATCAGTAAGTGGAATTTTCCAATAACTATGTTTTTCGGCTATTTCTTTCGATATTGCGATGGCTGTTTCTTTGGCAACCTGTTTTTGGCTTTTCTTTCTAAATTTCTCCAATTTCCCGCCGGAGCTTTGGGTGGAGGTGGTTTATATAGGAATAAATTCGGGGTTTTGGTGTAAATTCCGCCTTGAGCCCGCTACATCCCATGGGAAGGGGCATTGGGCTTAAGATGAGAGACTACGTGGCGATGCTGCGGTAGTTTTCAATTGTTTTGTTTCTTCTTTTTAAATTCGTAAAACACTAAAAAGAAAAAGTTAGCTTTTGTTGCCTGCTTTAAAGCGTAATTTTTCAAATAATATTCCAATTTTCAACTCAGTTTCAAATTCCTTTGATAAGCGTTCCCATTCTTCTGAATGATTGCCTATAAGAATTTTGAGCCTTCTTTTCTTTGTCTCTATGCTTCTTTGTGCGGATATTTTTACGCCCCATGTTAACATTTGTAAAATTGTTTTTTCTGTAGTTTCAAGTGTATCTTTTTTCTTACGCGGAAGGTCTGGGATCTTGTCCTCGTATTTTTGAAGGATTTCAAGTGCAATGTTGGATAGTGGTGTATTTTCTTTTTCCAAATCCCGTTTCATAATAAGAAATTCAACATGAACCGTGCCGGGCAAATCTAGAGGTTCGGGGGGAACGATACCTCGTGCAAGTTCATAGAGATCGACGTTGTAGCCAACCAATACTCCGGGGCTGTGCTCAGGGTATTTTTTCTTGTGGAGCGTGAGAGGCACTTTTTCAATAAAATGACTCAGAAAGATATAACACCATCCCAAAAGCACGCGGCATTGTGTAAGCCATCCATAAGTTTCATCGATCTTCTTGAATTCCATTCTTTGGGCAAGCATCTGCACATTTTGTTGGATGGCTCCTATACTTTTGTCGGTGGGGAGTTCCATATTCATTGTGTTTCGATACGCTTGAATCAACCTTATTGCGTTTACATAAGCGGGTTGTTTACGTATGGCCGGGAGTTCTAGGCCTTCTCTAAACAGTCCATAGGAAGGCAGTATAATTCGTCGTCGCCCCTGAGAGTGAAAATCTACTTTTGATTTTACTAGATTTGCCTTTTCCAAAAAATCAACATGTTTTCTTACCGCAGTGGCGCTGATGTGCAGTTTTTTCGCGAGTTCTCCGACGCTCATTGTTCTTTGTGAAATGTTATCGAGAATTTTTTCTCGGGGTTTTGATGATAAAGCCTTACGAAGCACCCAATCTTTTTCAGGGATTTCCAGCCCCATATCTTACACCAAATAGTTTCTGGAGTGTTATGTTTTAAAACCATTTGGTTTTTAAACCCAACGGTGTTAAAACCCAAGTCTCTAGATTAAAATGTTCGCTAGTGAGCAGGAAGAACACCCGAGGCCCCACGACTTGCCTGCCAAGTAAGCCGAACTGGGGCCCGGCTTCCTTTTTACCAATCACCACTGTTTCGAAACTTGGTTTTACTCACTCATTATGATGATCAAACGCACTTGTAAAATAAAGTAACGGAAAGTTCAGACCCTGCTTCTGCCGTGCAGGTACTTCAAGCGCCCCAGCGTCCAGTTAGTTACCCTTCAAAGGTAACATAGGAATTGGGCTATTTTTCCAGTTTTCCCGCCTTTTTCAACCGAATCCCAAATTCAGCCTTGTTCTGGTGCGGCTCGGCGACCCCACCAGCATGTGTTTGATTTTGAGTTTTGAGAGAGGCATAGCTTCCGCTAGCCCTGCCTTGAGCCTCTCGTTTTTGTCCCTGTTTTCGGGCTTTTGCCGCCAACCTTGGAAAAGTCGAACTCCGTTAGAAGCACGGGTCTGGCGGGATTCAGGCTCCCGGCCGCTTGGGGGATGAACTTGCCGAACCGGACTTATCCCGCAAGTGCTTCCATAATAAAAACCGATGCCAAAAAACAAGGGCTTCATTATACTTTTAGAGTTTTTGCTTGCTTTTGAATGTAATCAATCAATTTTTTGACATCACTAATTAATGTCTTTACTTCGGCTGTATCGGCCCCACTACCGAATGACCACTCTTTCTTTTTATTGTCAAACCCCACATAAAAAGAAGCCTCTCTATAAAGTTCGCCCGCTAGGGCCAAATTCATGCGATTTTTGCTGTCTTGCCCATATGACGATTTATTGCCTCTCATCCACTCCCCAATCTCAGAATTGTAGAGGATATGGGCTATGCTGCTAAGTTTGGCCCGATGCGAATAGAATGGATTTGGTGCTACTTGTTCGTAGCGTGAATACGCACCATAACGGTCGATTATCAGTGTGTTACCGTCGACTATTTTCTTAAAACAGTCACCTACTTTTAACCTCTGCTCTTGAAGTTTCTTAATTTCTATGAAATTTTTATACGGCTGATAGCGCATCCCATCAATTAAGAGTTGGGCTTTTCCTGCTTCTTCTGCGGCAAGGGTTACCAAGCCTAGAGCATGCTCCACACTCCCTTTTTGTAGTAGGGCTTTTGCATCTTCAAGAAATTGTTTAGCGTTTGACAATATTTTGTCTATTCCCTCCATTATCTTGTTTTTAGGTATTTCGAGCCAATCTGGATCCTTAAGAGGTTGCCCTGTGCGTTCTAATCTGAATCCGCAATAATTGCAATACTTACTTACATCAGGAATATCTTTGCCGCATTTGAAGCATTTCAAGTCATCACCCATACATTGTGTAATGTTTCAGGGATTTAAGATTCCAATATCGAAGTTAGACTAAGATGCGCTTCAAGTTATTTTTAAGCCCGAAGCGCCGGACCTCCTCATCGACACGGATGTGTTTCAAAGCACTTTTTTAGGGAAAAATGGTAAAGTAGGTTTGATGAGGCTCACCAATATTTTCCCAAATCCAGCCGATGAAGGAATCCTTAGGTTTACAATTGACACTAATCCTGAAAAACACAAGGGTTACTCGGAGCATATCGACTTCAAACCAGAAAAACATCTACACTGGATTCAGGGTAAATGGGACCTAAAAGATGGACAGATAGTCATCCGATTTGTTCACATAAGAGGTGGAAGAAGATTGACAGTAGTGAGTTATCAAGAAGACAATAAATTCACCTGTAAAATAGATGATGTAGACTCCGAAGAGGGTGATTATCATATCGAGGTGAATGGAAAACGATTGGAGGAACACATTCGGCCGAATGGAAACCTTCACCCTCTGTTATTTTGTCTTTTCAGATTGTTTGATGAACTAGTAAAAAGAGGATATGAAGAAATACCATTATATTTCTTTTTTGAAGAAGAAATAAGAAGGAACCCGGACATAGTGAACATCATTCTCAGGAATAAACCTCATGACGTCAACATCACTAGGTATTACTACGCACTGTCGTTCAAGCTATCGCATGGTAGGTGTTACTGAACGCCGATTACAGTGTGGCTGAGATTCGGAGAGCTGAGTCTATTGACTTAAAAAATGCGCAAGATAAAGTCAACAACCCTCGTGCAGGTATCAATGTTTCGAAATTCATTAGTCTAAGCAGGAGGGTTTAAATTACAACGAATTTTGGAGAAAAATAGATCACAAAATAGTGGTTTATCCCGTTGAACCTGTGGAACAGGTGATGTTCACCGTCCGGAGTTACTCTAGGGTTTCCTCGACCAGTACGTCGAGCAGGTCTTGGAGTTCGCGGTAGCGCGGGTTTTTCTTCAGCTTCTTCGCCAGCGCCTCGAGCACCTCCTGCTTCCTTTCGCGCTCCTGCGCCTCCTCGTACGCCAGCGCGAGGCCGCACCGCTTGCAGAACTTGGCATCGGCCTCGTTGCTCTCCTTGCAACGGGGGCACGCCTTCGGCGCGAGCTTTGACCTCTCGTCCTTCACCTTTTTCAGTCCGTACACGCCCAGGAGCGCGTCGTCCAGGTCCCTGCCGGAGAGGTGCACGTACACCGACGGCATCCTGCTCCCCTGCTCCCAGCCGAACGCCTGGTCCATCTGGGCCTCCGTCAGCTTCTGGGCCAGGAAAGTGGCCCGGCTGTGCCTCAGCAGGTATGGGTGGATCCGCTTCTTCAGCCCGGACCTCTCCGCGGCGACCCTGAGAATCTTCGCGAGCGCGGGGTAGCCCACGGCCTTGTACTGCTTGGCATTCCTGCCCATGTTGACCCACAGCGGGGCGCCGGGACTGTCGCGGAGCGGGTGCTCTTCAATCCACTTGGTCAGGTAGGGGACCGAGCCGACCACTATCACCCTCCTGGCGCCCTTCTTCCCCTTCAGCGCGAGCCTGGCGTACCCCTTCTCGAAGCTCACGTCCCTGATCCGCATCGATCCTATCTCGCCGATGCGCGCGGTGCTTTCGTAAAGCGTGATTATGAACGCCCTGTCGCGGGCGTTTGTCGCCGACTCGACCAGCCTGAGGATCTCGTCCTCGGTGAGCAGGTCCCCGGGCAGCTTGGCGTCCTTCT
>Ga0315279_10002087_pt1 | contig 31017 bp, 29 predicted proteins | sample YL17G06_20_MG_FD_203694 | JGI IMG/M metagenome (GOLD analysis project Ga0315279, IMG submission 203694) | Sediment microbial communities from Yellowstone Lake, YNP, Wyoming, USA - YL17G06_20 | ecosystem: Environmental > Aquatic > Freshwater > Lake > Sediment | place: USA: Wyoming | collected...
CAAAATCTTTACCAGTAGCTTTGGGAGCAGTGCGGGCAGAAACTCCCATCAAGTTGGCTACCTCCTTTATTGCTTCCTGGATATCAAATTCAGATAATCTTTGATTAGACATTTTCTTTATTCCTCCATGTATTTAATTTACCAATTCTCCAATTAACCAATTGACCAATTAATTTGGTTACCTAGTTAGTTGGCTAACAAATTCTATACGCTAAATGCTGCACTCTCTACACTAGAATACGCGATACTCGATACGCAATACGCGATACAATATATAATTATACTACCCAATTATTCCGTAATCAATAACCTGAAAAGTAGCGAGATTCTTATTGGTAGTTAATAACCAATCCACTTTTATAGGGACAGAAAAATCTGGTTGTAGTCTCCCCTTTTCTAACCAATATCGGGAATGTTGATTATCAAATTGTCCTTTATTTGCTTTAATAATTAATTTAATTGGCTGATCTAAAAATTTAACCTTTTCTAAATTTATCAATTTTTCCAGCTCTTTAATAATCCTTATTTTTAATTTTTCTTTAGGCAGAGGGAATACATTTATCAATCCAATATTCTTATTTAAGGTTCCGATAATCTTTACATTTGCTAAATGCGCCTTATATTTCTCTTGTTCTAAAATGTTTAACAATATTTCATTAGCTTCTGCTACTGTTTGACCATGATAATAAGAGTTGGCCAAGGGTTTAAGTAAGTGTTTTAATTTGCAACCTTCTCTAAATTTACTTTCTCCAACTCTTAAAATCTTTAAATTAAAATAATTAGCAATTTCTTTTATCTCTTCCTTAGTCATTTTTAGCAAAGGAGCATAAAAACCATCATATAATTTTAGACCTTTCCTACCCCAGGTATCACTCTGATTTGAACCAGTCAAGACTAATCTTCCTTTAGCTTCTCTTTTAACTCTTCCCAGTTTAGCTATCCTGGTACACTTATTGCAAGCTGGCCCTTTCTTTAAAACTTTTTCTTGTTCTTTCTTCCCCTGCACAATCCTGAGCTTTAAATCTAGATTCTTACTGATATCATGAATATTTTTTAAACCCTTACTATAGCTATATTCTCCAAAACTAACCGTAATCGCTTCCACTCTCTCTTCCCCTAAGGCCTGGAGTGCTAAGGCAGAAACTACTGTACTATCTAATCCTCCTGAAAAAGACACTACAACTTCTTCTCCTCGGCTTATTTTCTTAATCTCTTCTAATCTATTACTAATCTTTTCTTTTATACTAATCATAATCTAATCCAGCTATCTTACCCTATTATTATTTATATTTTACTTAATAAAAAAGGCCAAGACAAATTATAAATATTATTACACCATTACAATTCCTTGGTCTTCTATATTGATTTAAACTATCTATAATTAATAATCTATTAATTATATTTTTCCCAAATATTCTTGAAAAGAAATACTTTTATACCATCCTTCACCAATATAATTTAACACTGGAATAAATTGATCGGCAAGAGCATATCCTGGAAGAGGAGCAATTTTATTTTTATCACTTTGTAAAAACCAAGTGGTAGGATAGCCACTTACTTGATATAATTTAGCCAATTCTCTTTCAGTTATCTCTTCCCCATTTTCAATCACTTTATTATCCGACTCTGCATTTACTCTAACAATGACAAATTTTTTAGACAATATTTTTTTTACCTCTTCATTAGAATAGGTATTTTGATCCATTTTTTTACAATAACCACACCAATCGGTATAAAAATCAATCAAAACATATTTATTTTCTTTTTCTGCCAGGGCTAATCCCTCATTATAAGATAACCAATTAAGGGCTAATAAATTATTCTCTTTTACCACCTCTGTACCCTGCTGGTTTGTTTTAAAATATGATCGTATTCCTAAAAAGAATATTAGTATTAAAAAAATTGTTAAAATTATTATCCAATCTCTTTTAGCAGAAAAAATCTTCATTTTTAGCTTAAACCTCTTCTATTTTTATTTAAATTTATTTTTTATCACTCAATAAATTAGGTCTAGTTTTAATTTTTAAAAAACAGTTATCTTTTACTGCTTAATGAAATAATTTACTACTCTCTGTAAATTATCGGTAAGGATTAACCCACCAATCAGGATCAGTAATACTCCTCCTACCAGCTCTACAGTTCTAAAATGCTTTTTAATCTTATTGGAAAATAAATAAAATTTATTAATGGCAAGAGCAGTTAATAAAAAAGGAATTCCTAAGCCAGCTGAATAAAAGGTAAGCAGTAAAATTCCCTTATAAATAGTTTCTTGAGTACCTGCATAGATTAAAATAGCAGCCAGAACAGGACCGATACAGGGGGTCCATCCAAAAGCAAAGGCTAAACCTATTAAAAATGGACCAATTATAATATTGACCGGTTGAGTATTTGCATAAATCTTTTTTTCATAGTCTAAAAATTTTATTCTATATAAACCCGACATATGTATTCCAAAAATTATAATTATTAAGCCCGCTACTTTCCTCAGAATTGCAGCTTTCTCTAGTAAAAAACGGCCAAAGAAGGTTGCAGTAGCTCCTAAAAGAATAAATATTAAAGAAAATCCGAAAATAAAAAATAAGGAACTGATAATTATAGTATTTTTATTTCGAAATTTCCCCTTCTCTAAATCATCTAAAGACATTCCAGATATAAAAGAGATATAACCTGGCACCAGAGGTAAAACGCAGGGAGAAATAAAAGAGATAAAACCAGCTACAAAGGCAGCCAGCAAAGAAACTTCACCTAAATTTAATATTGTCATCGTATAAAGACCTCTTTGGTAAGTTTATAGTTTTTGGTTTTATAGTAATTATTAATTGTATCTTGATCTTCAGTAATTATTTTTTGGTTTTAGATTTTTTCTTATAATCTTCAATAGCTTTGGATAATCCATCAGCAGCTAAATTTGAGCAATGCATTTTAATTGCGGGAAGCCCTCCTAAGGCTTCAGCTACAGCTTTATTGGAAATTTTTAAAGCTTCATCAATGCTTTTACCCTTAACCATTTCAGTAACCATACTGCTGGTAGCAATGGCAGCACCACAGCCAAAAGTTTTAAATTTGCAATCGACTATCTTATCATCTTTTACTTTTATATAAATTTTCATTATATCCCCACAAATAGGATTACCAACTTCTCCTATTCCATCAGCATCTTTAATTTCTCCGACATTCCGGGGATTCTGAAAATGTTCCATCACTTTTTCACTATATATACTCATACTAATTCTCCTTCTTAATCTTAATTCTAATTTAGACTTTACTTATTTATTACCTTTATGTCATTGCGAGCGATCGTAGGGAGCGCGGCAATCCCTTGAGATTGCTTTGTCGCTTCGCTCCTTGCAATGACAGGAAATAGGAAAGTCGCAACTCGCAACCTGTAACCCGAAACTCATCCTATTCGCTAAACGCTATCAGAACGTATGCAATACGCACTTATTTGCATCTTTAATTTTACAACTTTCAACTTGTACTTGTTCTCCATACGAGATACTATTCACAAGATACAAGAAACGAATTAAGTTCCTAGTTTTTTACTATATACTAAATACTATATACTGTGATACTGTTTTACTTTTTCAGACCATCCCAACTACCTGTGAAAGGAGAAAGAGCTCGTAATTTTTCTATAATTTTAGGCAAAATATCTAGAACATAATCTATATCTTCTTCGGTATTATCTTTTCCTAAAGTCAATCTTAAAGAGCCATGGGCTATCTCTGGAGGTAGTCCTATAGCCAATAATACATGAGAGGGCTCTAATGAACCAGAGGTACAAGCTGAACCACTGGAGGCTGCCACTCCTTTCATATCCAAGTTGAGTAACATCGATTCTCCTTCGATAAATTCAAAACAGATATTAACATTTCCAGGAAGTCTCTTGGTTGAGTGTCCATTTAAACGAACATTTTCTATTCGGTCCATAATTCCGGTAATCAATTTATCTCTTAATTTTACCACTTTATCCACCTCTCCTCCAGCTAATCTCTTCTCTGCCAACTCCACAGCTTTGCCCAACCCTACCATTCCAGTCACATTTTCTGTACCGGCTCTCCTATTTTTTTCCTGAGCACCACCGTCTATTAAATTTACTATCTTAGTTCCCTTTCTTAAGTACAGCGCTCCTACTCCTTTAGGTCCATATAATTTATGACCAGAGATGGATAACATATCTACTCCTAAATCATTAACTTCTATGGGAATATGCCCGGTAGTCTGCACTGAATCGGTGTGAAAATATATACCCGCTTCTTTAACTATCTTTCCTATCTCTTTAATCGGTTCAATAGTGCCAATCTCATTATTAGCATGCATAATAGTTACTAATATAGTCTGGTCTGTAATCGCTTTTTTCACCTCTTCAGGGTCTATCAGACCATATTTATCTACTTTTAAATAGGTTACTTTAAATCCGTGTTTCTCTAAAAATTGGCAGGAATGCAAGACAGCATGGTGTTCGATTTGGGAAGTGATAATATGATTTCCTTTTTTTTGATTCGCCCAAGCAATTCCTTTTATAGCATAATTATCTGCCTCTGTCCCTCCGGCAGTAAAAACAATTTCCGAAGGATTCGCTCCAATTAATCGAGCTATCTTCTCCCTAGCTTCTTCTACTGCCTCTCTGGCCTCTTGTCCAAATGAATGAATACTATTAGGATTACCATATTTTTGAGTAAAAAAAGGTTTCATTGCTTCAACTACTTCCACATCTGTAGATGTAGTTGCTGCATGATCCATATAAATCCTTTTCATAAAAATATATTCCTCCTTTCAATAAATGATCATTACATTTAATAAATTAAATTAATAACACGAAAAATTATAATATATATGAGTATTTTTGTCAACTTTTTATATTTCTCTAAATCTGAAAACAGGGAACAATTCTCTGTTTCCCTCTTTTAAAAACATCAATTCCCTATTCAAAGGAACTGCGGCAATAGCGTGGCCAAAACTTTTAAAATTCTTTATAATTTTACCATCTTTTATCCCTGAATATAGATTTTAATTTTTTTGTTTTAAATTAGGATTTATCGCTTTCTGAGGATTGCTCAATAACCTCTTCTTTCTCTTCTTCAATTTTCTCCCTCCTAGAAGTTATCCCTACTATCACTGCTAATACACCACCAACTACTAAGATAAAGGGTATTAAAGCTGCTAAAGCCTTTAAGAACAATAACCACCATTTAATTAATCCCAATACTCCTAAAATTATGGCCACTATTCCTCCAACAATAATCCACATCTTACTTTCCTCCTTATAAAATAGATTTTTAAAATTTAAAATATTAATTTATCATCTAATAATTTACTCTTTCTTAATCTAATGCCTATAATTATAATGTAAAAATTTTTGTTCATCCTAATTTCGCTTTCCTTCCTAATTTTCTTTTTACTAATATAATTCAACATTATTATGATAAAATCCTCTATTGTTTATTATTTTAATGGTAATTTTTTACCATCCTCTAATACTGAAGGAATTAAATTCTCCACTATATTCCTCCCATTCTACATCTACCTTTTCTATAATTGCACTCCTTGGTCCCTGATAGCACCAATCTATTAATTTTTTAACTTTATCTTCTTCCCCTTCCATAACTACTTCGACTTTACCATCCCAACAATTCCTAACCCATCCTTTTATTCCTAAATTTTGAGCATTAGTTACAGTATAATATCGAAAGGCTACTCCCTGTACTCTCCCTGAGATTAACAGATGAGCCCTTCCTTTTTTTACATTTTTATCCATATTGAAATTATCCTTTTATTTTTTTACAAACTCAATAAATCGAACTTCTACAAATCATTCACTACAATTTTCTTCTGTCTTCTGTCTTCTGTCTTCTGAATTCTGGCTCCTGTCCTCTGTCTTCTATCTTCTTCACTATATACTCGATACTCAATACTATTTTATTGCTATAATTATTTTACTCCAAAATATAAAAATTAAAAAGGATTAATCCTATTTTAATTTTTATTCTATCTTATTTTTTCTACATCTTTTCTTTTTCTTTACTCGATACTTGATACTCGATACTCAATACAAATATTTTGGCTTTATAAATAAAGAAGAATAAGATATAATAATTTGTACTAATAAGAAAAGCAATAAATTAATACAAAGGTGGCGAAGACAAATTTTAAATTTAATCTTATTTATTCTAACTATAGTTTCTACTTTTATGGTGGGCGGCATTTGGTATGCATTATCTTTAATCGCCATTCTACTGGCTCACGAATTAGGCCATTTCTTTGTTAGTAGAAGGTACGGCGTAAAAGTCACTCTACCTTTTTTTATTCCTTTCCCCCTATCTCCTTTTGGTACTTTAGGGGCAGTTATCAAAATGAAAGGAATTATACCTAATCGCAAAGCATTATTTGACATCGGGATAGCCGGTCCTTTTATAGGTCTAATCCTTACTATACCGGTTATAATAATCGGACTTAAATTATCAGAAGTAGCAGTAATTTCAGAAATTGAGGGACCTGTTATACCTCTCGGAAGTTCCATCCTGTTCTCACTTATAGAGAAAATTATTTTCGGGCATCTTCCGGAAGGTCAAGATGTAATCTTGCATCCTGTAGCTTATGCGGGTTGGGTAGGACTTTTTGTCACTGCCTTAAACCTTCTACCGATTGGACAATTAGATGGCGGACACGTAATCTATTCTCTATTTGGTAAAAATAGTAAAATTGCCTATTATATAACTTTGGGTCTTTTAGGTCTTATCTGTATATTTGTTAACCCGTCCTGGACCTTATTATTCATTTTACTCCTTATCTTCGGATTTCATCACCCTCCACCGTTAGATGATATTAATCCTTTAGATAAAAAAAGAAAATTACTGGGTATCGGCGCCTTATTCTTTTGCATCATATCTTTTACTCTTATACCTTTTCAGATATAACCAAAAATAAAAATGTTAATCCCGTAAAACGCTCTTTTTTTCTAATTATCTTTTTTAAAAAAATGCATTAAAAATTTATCTAATACAAAACTTGACATTTTTAGCTGTAAATGGTATTATTTTATTTGTTATTAAATAATAAAATGGGAGTGCATCTAGGGTTCCGTTCTTTATAATTTCATAAAGAAGTCTGGACCAAGCGATGCAAAGCATTTTTTTCATTAATAAATGCTACACTTTCGGGATAAAAGCCTGGAGGATAGGTTCCATAAATTTGAACCAATCCTTTAGGCTATTTTTAAATAAAGGTCGAAGTAACTATATATACATTATAATATCGATCCTATATCAAAACCTTTTAGTTAAAAAGGGGGGATGACCATTCAATAAACTTAATATAATCGTAGATTTTATTTGAACTTGTAGAAAAAATAAATTTATTAAAAGGAGATCTAAAAATGAATAAGAAATTGTTGATTTTGTTAATTTTAGTATGTTTTTTATTTTCTGTTTCAGTCGCCTCAGCAAAAATTATTAGAATTGGTGGCGTAGCCCCCTTAACCGGAGGATCAGCCACTTTTGGAGCTTCTACTCGTAATGGTTGTAAATTAGCTTTTGATGAAGTAAATGCTGCAGGCGGAATTGACATCGGAGGAACTAAATATCTAATTAATTTAGTTTTTGAAGATGATCAAGGTTCTCCCGAAGTAGCCGCTAATGCCTTTCGTAAGTTAATTGACCAAGACGAAGTAGTGGCCATTATTGGTTCAGTAATGAGTAAATGTACTTTAGCCGGAGCTCCTATCGCTCAGGATGCTGGTGTTCCAGTTATCAGCCCTACCTCTACTAATATTCTGGTTACTCAGACTGGTGATTATATTTTCCGAGCCTGTTTTATTGATCCCTTCCAGGGTGCGGTAGTTGCTTCCTTCAGTTATAATGACTTAAAAGCAAAAACCGCAGCAGTTATCTTTGATAATGCCAATGACTACACTAAGGGATTAGCTGAAGTTTTTAAGCCAAGTTTTGAAAAATTAGGTGGAAAGGTAGTGGCTTATGAATCTTTTACCGGTGAAGATCAAACTACTGATTTTTCAGCCCAATTAACCAACATAAAAGCTGCTAATCCGGAGGTAATCTTTTTAGCGGCCTATTATGCTGCTGCTGCTCTAGAGGCAAAACAAGCTCGCGCTTTAGGAATAACTGCTACTTTTGTAGGCGGAGATGGATGGGATTCCTCAGAATTAACCAAATTAGCCGGTGAGGCAATAAATGGAGGATATTTCTGTAATCATTATTCACCCGAAGATCCCAGTCCAATAAACCAGAATTATTTAAAGAAATATAAAGAAACATTTGGACAAACTCCTGATGCCTTAGCTACCTTAGCTTATGATGCAGCTTTAATTTTAATTGATTCTATACAAAGAGCCGATTCTACCGATGGCGCAGCAATTAGAGATGCTATTGCAGCTACTAACTTACAGTGTGTTTCTGGTCAAATTATTTTTGATGAAAATCGTAATCCTATTAAAAGTGCTGCCATAATTAAAGTGGAAAACGGCAAATTTGTCTTTGCAAAAACTGTCGCACCATAAAAAAATAAAAATATTTAAAAATATATTGTAGATATTGAACAAAGTTTCTACATCAGGACGTTGCTTTTTGCAATGTCCTGATGTATTATAAAAAACAATAAAGATATTTACTAAAAAATTATGGAAGAATATGACCAAAAAACAACTATCTGATTCTATAAATAATAATATATTGACTTACAACAAATTGACCAATTGGAAAAAATATGTAATTATTTCTATAATTATTCTATTTTTTCTATTTCTATATATTTTATCTTTCGGAATTCAATCATTCCTACAACAATTAGTAAACGGAATCCAATTAGGTAGTATATATGCCTTAATTGCTTTAGGTTATACTATGGTTTATGGAATTGTTAGACTTATTAATTTTGCCCATGGTGACCTTTTTATGTTTGGCGCATATATCTCTTATTTCTTGGGTAACTATTTTATTGCGCATAATTTTCATTATTCTTTTATAATAGTTTTAATTCTTTCTATGGCCTTCACTGCCTTACTAGGAATGACTATAGAAAGGATTGCTTATAGACCTTTAAGATTTAAGCCGAGATTAGCAGCTTTAATTACTGCTTTAGGTGTTTCTCTATTTTTAGAGAATTTTTTTGCCCTTTCGGCTGATAATGTCCCTTTTCCCTTAAATAAAATTGTATTTGGTCCAAGGTTCCTCGCTTTTCCTGCTTTAATTGTCCCCAAAACATATAATTTAGCTGGAATCTCCATTAATAACATTAAGATTTTGGATCTTATAATAACTGTTATTCTTATGATTTTATTACAATATATCGTAAAAAAAACTATGATCGGAAAAGCTATGCGGGCGGTAGCTTTTAATAAAGATGCCTGCCTGATGATGGGTATAAATATAAATAACATTATCTCTATCACTTTTGGGATAGGAACTTCACTTGCTGCTGCGGCAGGTACCTTATTTGCACTTACTTATGGGCAATTAGGATCACCCTATTTAGGAATCTGGCCCGGTCTTAAAGCTTTTATAGCCGCCGTTTTAGGAGGTATTGGAAGTATCCCGGGAGCTATGTTAGGAAGTTATGTAATGGGTATCTCCGAAACCTTTGCTACCTCTATTAATTCCAATTTTGGTTACGGAATTGCCTTTGTAATCCTGATCGTAGTTTTAATCTTTAAACCGGCCGGACTTTTAGGAAAATTCACCAAAGAAAAGGTATAAACTGATGAAAATTATAAAAAAAATTATTAATCTAATCAAAAAATATTATAAATTTATATTAATAACCGTTCTGGTTTATTTATTAGTTGAAATACTTAATGGTACTATTCCAATAGTTCCTCGCCTTCTTAATCGTTATTATATGCAAATCCTTATGTTTGCTTTAATAAATATTATAATGACGGTAAGCTTAAACTTAATCAACGGCTTCACCGGACAATTTTCGATTGGTCACGCTGGTTTTATGTGTATCGGAGCATACACTTCAGCTTATTTTACTACTATTCTATTTAAGGCAGCAAAAATGGCTTATTTCCCTCAATTAACACTTTTTATTTTTTCTTTAATTATGGGAGGATTAATGGCCGCAATTGCTGGATATCTCATCGGACTCCCCACTTTAAAATTAAAAGGGGATTATTTAGCTATCATTACTTTAGCTTTTGGTGAAATAGTTCGCTCGATTGTCCGCGCTTCTGACGAAATTGCTGCTTTTTTAAAACAGATAGGCTTAGTTCAATACTCTGAAACTATTGCCAAAATAAGTGGACCCCGAGGATTATCAACCATACCAGCCCTTTCTAAATTTTGGTTAGTATATTTTATTGCTATATTATCAGTTATAATTATGCGTAATTTCATTTATTCTACCCATGGTAGAGCCTGTCTTTCTATAAGGGAAAACGAAGTTGCCGCAGAGACTATGGGAATTAATACTACTCGCTATAAAATTATCGCTTTCAGTATGAGCGCCTTTTTTGCTGGTGTCGGGGGCGGACTCTTTGCTCATGTCTTAAGATTTATTCACCCTGACAATTTCAGCTTCATAAAATCAATTGATTACCTTATTTACCTTTATGCGGGTGGAATGGGAAGCATTACTGGTTCTATTCTGGCAGCCACTGGTCTTACTATTCTCCCCGAATTCTTAAGAGTAATTAATTTCCAACAATGGAGAATGGTAATCTATCCTTTACTTTTAATTATATTAATGCTCAGAAAACCAGAAGGTATTTTCGGTAAGCGTGAATTTTCATTTTTAGTCCCTAAAAGGAAAGAGGTAAATTAAGTGGCTATTTTAGAATTAAAAGATTTATGCTGTTATTTTGGCGGTCTAAAAGCAGTAGAAAAATTTAATACTAAAATTAAAAAAGGAGAATTAATTGGTTTAATTGGACCGAATGGTGCTGGTAAAACTACTGTATTTAACGTGCTCACCGGGATATACCCTCCTACTTCGGGAGAAGTTATTTTTCAAGAAGAGAATATTGGAGGACTTCTTTCCCATAAAATTACGCAAAAAGGAATTGTCCGTACCTTTCAAAACATCCGTATTTTCTCAAATCTTAGTGTCTTAGAAAATATTATTATTGCCTATCACTTTCGTACTCACTATAGTATCTTCTCCAGCATACTAAGAGATGAAAATTATCATCGTGAAGAAGAGGAAATGAATAAACAAGCTATGGAATTACTGCGGCTTTTTGATTTACATACTTATTACCATAACCTAGCTGGAAGCCTCCCTTATGGCGAACAGAGAAAATTAGAGATAGCCCGAGCTTTAGCCACCAAACCAAGTTTACTTCTACTTGATGAACCGGCAGCCGGAATGAATCCTTATGAAACTATCAAATTAATGGAATTAGTTAAAAAGATCAAAGAAGATTTTCAATTAACTATTTTCTTAATAGAACATCATATGCAATTTGTAATGGGAATTTGTGAAAGAATTATGGTAATGGATTTTGGAGTCCAGATTGCAGAGGGGACTCCTCCGGAAATACAAAAAAACCCGAAAGTAATAGAAGCTTATTTAGGAGAAGAAAAAAAAGATGTTAAAAGTTCATAATTTAGAGGTATCTTATGGACCAATTCGAGCTCTTAAAGGAATCTCCTTTGAAGTTAAAGAAGGTGAAATAGTTACCTTAATTGGAGCAAATGGGGCTGGTAAATCAACTACTTTACGCACCATTTCTAACCTTCTTAAACCTCAAGGAGGAAGCATTACTTTTTTAAAGGAAGACTTGTTATCGGTACCAGCATATAATTTGGTAAAAAGGGGTATAATCCATGTCCCAGAAGGAAGAATAATTTTTGGACCACTTACAGTTCAGGAAAATTTAGAGCTTGCCACCTGGGGAAGAAAAGATAAAATAGCTATTCAGGAAGACTTAGAAAAAGTGTATGATCTATTCCCTATCTTAAAAGGACGAAGACATCAACCAGGAGAGACCCTATCCGGAGGAGAACAACAGATGTTAGCCTTAGGTCGTGGATTAATGGCTCGAGCTAAACTTATGTTGTTAGATGAACCTTCTATGGGATTAGCTCCTCTATTAGTCCGAGATATATTTCGGGTAATAAAACAAATAAACAAAGAAGGAACTACAATTCTATTAGTAGAACAAAATGCCCACATGGCTTTAGAGGTAGCTCATCGAACCTATGTCTTAGAAACAGGAAATATTATCCTGGAAGGTCCTGCCTCTGAAGTTGCAAAAAACCCCAAAGTAATTAAAGCTTATTTAGGATAATTTTTAAATATCTCTGTAATATCTTCCACCCTATAAATAAATCCCTTATTTACTTTTATTTCTTTATAATTATTAAAAAGGTTGACTAAGTTTATATTTCCAAAGAACCTGTCTGATTTTATCTTGAGTTTCTTTTAATACTTCTTGGGAAGATTTATTTATAAAGGTAACCTCTGAATCATCTAAAGAAACTATTTTCTCATTACCAATTAGGAGTGTGGAGGTAGCTCCCTCTATTAAAACATTTATTTCGTAGGGGGCTAAATCAATGCTAAGAAATTTTTCGAGATTTTGAGCAGTCTCTATCATCTTAAGGTAAATTTTATCATTTTCAGGAAATGATAAAATTAAGATAGGAATATTATCGATATAAATAGTGCCGGTACAAAAAGGCCTCTCATAGATATATTTTATATTTACTTTAAGGTAATCGGCAGTAGCTCGCTTGTCGATCTCTATCCCCTTCTCCTCGAGTGTTTCTTTCACATAAACAACCCGATCTTTAGTATCGGGATGAGTCTGAAATATTCCCAAGTCCAACGAAGGTTTGAACATTTCTCTGGTATATTGTCTTTCTAAATAAGTCAAAAAGCCTACCGGGTTATATCCTACTTTAATTAAAAGATCAATGGCAGTTAAATCTGCTTCTTCTTCGTAATCCCGGCTATACTGATTAAGAAAGGTTATAGTAGTTAACTTCCCTAATAAAGCTACATCTGGCTCCCTGGTTAAAAGAACGGCCAAAATAGTTAGCAGATTATATTTAGTATTATCTCTGGTCTGCTTTAAAGCATGATTATGAATTATATGAGCAATTTCATGAGCTAAAATCCCGGCAAGCTCATCATCTGATTGAATATAATCAAAAAGATCATAAGTTACATAAATATATCCGCCCGGGATAGAAAAGGCATTAGGTCCATCCTCTTTTAATATCCTAAAGTGAAATTTCATCTCTTTCATCTCAGAAGTTTCAGCTAATTTATTACCAATCTCAGTAATTGATAAATTCTGATTTAAATCCTCGACTACTTCATATTTTTTCTCAATATCTTCAGCTAATTTCTTTCCTAATTGCTGCTCTTTGATTAAATCTCTTTCGGCAGAAAATGAATTAAAATTAATCCATAAGAAGATTATTAAAAGAAAAACTATCACAAGAACTAATTTATTTTTTCTCATTTTTTTCTAACCTGGTCAGGGGACGGTTTTGTCACGTTTTTTATGGTAAAATCTTGAAAATGCTCTAAGACAAAATTCAGGGCTTTATCAATTCCTCCCATATTTGGACCGCCTCCTTGGGCAAAATTGGGGGCTCCTCCCCCTTTACCATTAATGAATTTACAAGCTTCTTCCATTAACCTGTTCATATCATAATTTAAGGACTCAGATCTTGCCAGCAATAGATTAGCTCTTTCTCTCTTTATGCCAAATAACAAGACACATTCTTCTAAATTTATAATTTTATTAGCTAATCTCCTTGCCTCATCTACAGTTTTATCTTCAAAGAGCTTATTTATGACTTTTATATTATCCTTTATGATTACTTCATTATGGAGTAAATCTAAGGCTTCATAATCCTGTAATTTTTCTTTAAAATCTCTTAATTCCTTCCTGATTTCTTTCCTTTCCTCTAATATTCCCTCTATCACTTCACCTAATTCAGAATCCTTAACCGTCAGTTTATTGGAAATATTTTTTATCAATTCATTTTTCCAGTAATAATCTTCCCAAGAACGCCAGCCACAGATAAATTCCAGGCGAATTTTTTCTCCCCTTTTCTCCCACTTAGTAACTTTAATCATTCCTACTTCTCCGCTCGTTCGACAGTGAGTCCCTCCGCAGGCAGAAAGGTCGAAATCCTCCACCTCTATTATTCTGGTTTCCCCCTTTCTCTCCGGCATCTTCCTTAAATTTAATCTCTTTAATTCCTCTTCTCCTTCTATAAAATAACACTTTACTGGCCTATTCGCAAAGATAACCTCATTAGCACATTCTTCTGCTTTTTTAACTTCTTTTTCGGTTAACTCTTCTTTTATAATATCTAAAGTGCAGACTTCTTCTCCTAAATGAAAAGATACGGTCTCAAGATCCCATATTTTAATCAAAGCCCCGGATAAAATATGCTGTCCTAAGTGTTGTTGCATATGGTCAAATCTTCTCTCCCAATCTATCTTTCCAATTACTTCAGAATTTATCTCCTCTTTTAACTCTTCTTTTAAAATATGAATTATCTCCTTGCCTTCTTCTACCACTTCAACAACTGAGACATCCTGGATAACTCCAATATCATAGGGTTGACCGCCAGAGGTCGGATAAAAAGCAGTCCTATCTAAAACAACTGCTGGCTGATCATCTATTTTCACTTTCTTTATAATTCGAGCTTTAAATTCCTTAAGATAAGAATCTTGATAATACAATCTTTCTGTCAAAGTATTTTTTCCTTTTCTAAATTTAAAATTAGAGAATCATTATAATAATCCTAAATCCCAAAAAAATTCTGAGCATTACGAGAGGTAATTTCGGCTACTTCTTTCAGGCTAATTCCTTTTATTTCCGCAATCTTTTCGGCAATTAGAGGGATATACTTTGGTTCATTGGGTTTTCCTCGAAAAGGATGAGGAGCCAGATAAGGTGAATCAGTTTCTAAAACCAGATTTTCTATAGGGACGTCTCCTACCACCGCTTTTAGTTTTTTAGCATTATTAAAAGTAATTACTCCCCCTATCCCTAAATAATATCCTCGCTCTATACCTACCTCGGCCAGATCTAAATCCCCGGAAAAACAGTGTAATAAAACTTTTAATCCTTTAGCCTCCTCAGCCAGGATCTTTAAGGTATCCTGATGCGCCTCTCGATCGTGAATAATAAGAGGCAGATTTAATTTCCGAGCCAAATTTATCTGTTTCTTAAAAGCTTCCATCTGACAAGGCACACTACTAGGTTTCCAATAATAATCCAAGCCTATCTCTCCGATAGCTACTACCTTTAAATTTTTAGCTATCTTCTCTAACTCTTTTAATTTCTGCTCATCTAAAAATTTACTCTCATGGGGATGAAAACCAATAGCTGCATAAACTCCCCCAAAACGAGAGGCATGCTCCAGGGCAATTTTATTGGAAGGTAGATCAATACCTATAGTAACCATCTTAGTTACTCCCTTTTCTTTTGCCTCTTTGACTACCTCCTCGGTATCTCTTTTTATTAAATCGAGATGAGTATGGGTCTCCACAAAAAATGTATTAACTTCAATCACTCCTTTTATCTTTTCGTAACTGACATTTTATCAATCTTTTAGTAAGTTATCAACTTACCATTAATCAATTAAATTACCACCTAATTTATTCTATTACCCCAACCTCTCCTCTTAAAAAACTATCTAATAATATATCTCAGTTATTCCTTTTAAGCAAATATTGAATACTACCATAATTTATTATATAATTTAGCAGATTGCATCTTTGGCAAATATTTAAAATTCATTTAAGTCAATCGATCATAATAAGAATACTTATTATAAAAATACCTATACTATAAAAATAATAATTTCTTACCAAATAGCTTTTAGAAAAACCTCCTTTAGATATTAATATTATATTGAATATGGTTTATATTTATAAGTTCAATGAAGAATATTTTTACCCACAAAAAATATAAACAATATCTGAATTTTTTTGATATATAAATATCTGATTTGAGATCGCTGGGAAAGTATAATTATTTTTAGTTTCATGGAATGGGGCGATGTATATATGGGTTATTTGTTAGGTTATGATATCGGAAGTTCCTCAATTAAAGCAACCTTAATAGAAGCTGCAACAGGGAAAGTTATTACCACAGCTATATCCCCAAAAACAGAACTCAAAATTATTGCCCGCTATCCAGGTTGGGCTGAGCAAGATCCTCAAATATGGTGGGATAATGTAAAGGCAGCGACTTCTAAGATTAGTTTACACTCAAGGGTTAACCCGGCTGATATAGAGGCAATAGGTTTATCTTATCAAATGCATGGACTGGTTATGGTCGATAAAGAGCAAAGGATTTTACGACCTTCTATAATTTGGTGTGATAGTAGAGCTGTAGAAATAGGTGAAAAGGCTTTTTCCTCTATCGGAAAAGAAACCTGCCTGAAAAGACTCCTGAATTCTCCAGGTAATTTTACCGCCTCAAAATTAAAATGGGTTATGCTTAATGAACCTGAAGTTTATACTAAAATTCATAAAGCCATGTTACCCGGTGATTATATTGTTATGATGATGACTGGTGAGATTAAAACCACACCATCAGGTTTATCTGAAGGAATTATGTGGGATTTCCAAAATAATGAATTAGCTAATTTAGTTCTTGATTATTATGGAATTTCTCCTGATATCATCCCAGAGATTGTACCTACTTTTTCAATTCAAGGAGAACTTACCAAGAAAGCAGCAGATGAATTAGGATTAAAGAAAGGAACAAAAATATCTTATCGAGCAGGAGATCAACCCAATAATGCTTTCTCCCTTAAGGTACTTAATCCTGGGGAATTAGCCACTACTGCTGGGACATCGGGGATTATATATGGAGTTATTGATAAAATAAACTATGACCCAAAATCGCGAGTAAACACCTTTGTTCATGTAAACCACACCAAAGAACATCCTCGATATGGCATACTTTTATGTATTAATGGGAGCGGAATTCTCTACAGTTGGTTAAAACACAATTTAACGAGTTCAGGAATAGCAGAAATGAATTATAAACAGATGGATAAGTTAGCTTCACAAGTTCCTGCTGGCTCAGAAGGATTGTTAATCCTTCCTTATGGCAATGGAGCAGAAAGAACCTTAGAAAATAGGAATATTGGTGCTTCAGTTTATGGATTAAATTTTAATTCTCACCGCAGATCACACCTTTTACGAGCAGCACACGAAGGTATTGTTTTTGCTATTAATTATGGTTTAGAAATAATGCGAGATTTGGGAATCATTACTACCACTGTAAGAGCAGGAAATGCAAATATGTTTTCAAGTTCGCTTTTTGGAGAAGTGTTTGCCACTGTTACCGGAGCTAAAGTTGAGATTTATAATACCGATGGAGCACAAGGAGCAGCTCGAGGTGCAGGACTGGGTGCTGGAATTTATAAAACTTCTCAAGATGCTTTCGCTGGATTGAAGGCAGAAAGGGTTATTGAACCTAATAAAAAATTAAAAGGAATATATCAAGATGCCTATAATAGATGGGTATCTATTTTAAAAAATCTATAGAAATGCCCTGGTAAATGCTCAAAACGAACACTCACGCCTTTTTCTGGCTTTCAAAATCTGAGAATGCCCAGTAACCTAAAATAATCAGGTTTATCGGCGAAATGATAGATAGTATCCCAAAAAGAATCGGGTTCTTACCGTGCTTGGCTGCTATCTTGCCAAAGCATACAGCAATGTAGATAAATACAATCGTCATCACCATCCAACCTAAGGTATTCATGTTAGACATCTCCTTTCTTTTTTGAACTTTCGCTTATCTTGTTTATTCCCGATATTGTTTTATGCTTAATATTATGCACTGAATTAGGAATTTTTTCAACCTCTTCTTTATTTAATGCTAGTGGGAGTTTAAAGCAACCCCTACTTACAAGTAGGACAGGCATCTTGCCTCGCCGGTCATTTTACAAAAAGTTAGAAAAAGTTACCGAATTATTGAGCTGGTTCAACCATTCCCTGTCGAATTCAGAAGAAAATGGCCTGTCTGCGTGCTAACACGCACAGGCAGAGATGTGTCCCCATTTATTCAATTTAAACATCCCCTATGTTATCTTGGTTAAAACTTTATCCCTTTTTTGGGTTAAAAGAGATACTACTACTATGGTCAAAAAGCTTAGCGGTATTGAAATAATTCCTGGATTACTAAAAGGTATCGGCGCTGTGTCTGGGTTAAGGCCGTAACTCGCATACATACTTGGTGATAGAAGAATCATTCCTAAGGATGTAAAAATACCAACAATAATCGAAGCCACAATGCCCTTTACCGTGGTTTTCTTCCAGAATAAAACCATCATAATAGCTGGTAAATTAGCTGATGCTGCAATAGCAAATGCCAACCCAACCAGAAACGAAACATTCATTCCCTTAAAAAGAATCCCAAGAATTATGGCGATAATACCTACACTAAAGGCAGTAATTTTGCCAGTAATAACCTGTTGCTTGTCTGTCATTGATATAATCCTAAAAGAGCCAATTAAATCATGTGCAACAGCACCTGCTGCTGCAATAAGAAGACCACTTACTGTGCCCAGAACCGTTGCAAAAGCAATGGCCGATATTACGGAAAACAAAAAAACACCAAATGATTTAGCCAGAAGCGGGGCTGACATATTGCTTGAGGTCAGATTAAGCACTCCACTGGACATTGCTCCCAAACCCATAAACAAAGTAAGCACGTAGAAAAAACCGATTGAAGCGATTGCTACCATAGTAGATTTTCTGGCGTCTGCAGGTGTTTTTACTGTAAAGTAGCGAATAAGAATATGCGGTAATGCCGCGGTGCCGAAAAACAAAGCAAGCATTAGAGAAATAAAATCAAGCTTTTCAGACAGTGAACCCTCTACCTTAAATTGTAAACCAGGTCGCAATATCTTATTGCCAGGTGTCTCAATCGAATAATAGACAGTTACTTTATCCTCTCCATCTTTAAATAAAATACTTTTCCAACGTTTTACTACGGTGTTTTTGTCTGTAAAATATGACAAGAACTTAAAAGGAGTAATGCTTCCAGTCTTTGCTTGCTCGCCGCTTTTGCCACCTATCTTTTCGAGATTTCCAACTTGACGAAGCTGATTATCTTTTGAGGCAAGCCTTCCATTAATAAAAAACTCACCATTTGATGATCTAACTTCAGACTGTGTTTCCTTCAAAATAATATCTCCTTTTGAATCAATATCCTTTAACCACCAAGATTGAACACCATCTTTGGAAAGCTTTAAAAAGGTAAGCCCTTGATTGGTAACTTCACCCTTTTTAAGGTAAGAGGTATCCACTGGTACAATTTCATCTTCCTGAAGTTGTGCTTGAATAGTTGCATATTTATAAAATGAGACTCTTCCACCTTGATCAGGTTCGGTGTTTAAACCTCGGATAAATAAAAAAATACATAGAACTGTTGAAAAAATTATTAAAAGTGATCCTTTAAGAAACTGAACATAGGTCGTAGAGGTCATCCCCGCAGTCGCTACTATAGTAATAACTATCGAACCTACCATAATAACACCTACGTAATGAGGGAGTCCAAAAAGTGGTGTTACTAGAGCACCGGCACCTACCATCTGAGGGATAAGATAAAAAATGGAGATAATCAATGTGCTTATTCCTGCAGTAAGACGGATAGCTTTTGAGCCAAACTTTGAATCAAGTATATCAGCGAAGGTGTATTTTCCTAAACGCTTCATGGGTTCGGCTACCACAAATAGCGCAACCATCCATCCAGCCAGATATCCAATTGAATAAAGAAATCCATCATAACCTACCGTTGCGATCATGCCACAAATACCCAAGAAAGACGCGGCTGAGAGATAATCACCGGAAAAAGCCATACCATTTACTGCCCAGTGTATCTCCCCGTGTGCAGCGAAATAACCTTTTGAAGTTTTTGTCTGTTTCGCAAAATAAAAAGAAAGCCAAAGAACCATTCCCACAAAAATAACAAATATGAAAATAGGAAGTAGTGACATTATTTACCTCCTTTTTTCGAGAAGGTATTATTTAATTCAGCTTCTTTTTTTGAACACATGCTATTGTAAGTCAAAGCAAGAATCAAGGCAAATATTATTAATCCAATTCCATAGACAACTGCTAGATTAAGACCACTAAAAATTATTCTTTCCATTAAAAGTGGATTACTTATATTAATACCTATAAAACCAAAATAAACGAGTGCGTATAGTAAAATCATATATATCCCAATTCGCACCTTATAAGCTGATGTATTTTCCGGATCCGAACTTTTTGAAAACATTTTAATCTCCTCTGTTAATTTATTTTAATAGATACCAAGCTTTTATGGACGTAGAACTTTTATAATTCAAACTCTAGGGGTTTTTTCGCTAAGTTAAAAATAATAAATAAAGAAAAACACATATATAATTAAGAATTTTATCATATCTTGAATTAGTTTCAAAATAAATATTCCTCACCCCTGGTGTAAAATTTACACTACCCTAGTGGAAATTCTCCACTACCCCTAGTGGAAAAATTCCACACTAACAACAACAAGTAAGAACAATAACCATATAACAACAACAATATTAGGGTGTAATTTTTCCCTGCTGCTGCTGCTGTCATTTCTACCCCCGCTTTCGCGAGGGTAAACTCCAGCAGGAATCTATTCTCTTTATCATTAAACAAAATAAATTTTAATATTTTTTATCCATAGGTTTCTTTTTTGCCCCTTTTTTGCATCTATATAAGTAGAGGGACAAATATTTTTTTATCTTCACTGTAGTAAAATGACCTCTTTTTTGCTTCTTATAAGTAGAAGGGAAAATATTTTCTCTCCTCACTCCCTCTCCCCTCTGAGGGAGAGGGTTAGGGTGAGGGGGAACATTTTCTGTCATTGCGAGTGAAGCGACGAAGCAATCTCATAAAAACTATTCAAGGAAAGGTAAAGACTATGGAAAGAAAAATACCAGCCAATAAAACTAATTCTTATACTCTTATCCAGGACTACTTCTTAGCCCACTGGGTAAGTACCATTGGTCTTGGCCCAGCTATACTCTATCTAGAGCTCTTAAGTTACTGTCATAAAGGAAAAGATACTGCCTGGCCTTCGATTAAAACTTTAAATAAAAGGATGGGTACTACTACCAAGACCTTAATCAGATACCGCAATACCCTGATAGAATACGGTTTAATCAAAAAAGTAGTAAAACAAAAATCTTCCTCGGGAGGATATGACCATAATCTTTATCAGATAGGCTTATTAGATAAAGACCGGATTCTTCTTCCTAAAGGAGAAAGACTACCAGAAGATAAGGAAGAAATCATCTCCGGGATAGAGGAAGCAGCTCCTTCCTCTAATCAAAATAATCCCAAGAAAGAAAGGATAAAAGAAGAATTGAAAAAATTAAATCTGGATAAAAAATCAATCGATAAAATAATTTTAAATTATTCCTTAGAGGACATTGAGGAAAAATTAGAACTTCTCCAGATAAAGAGAAAGGTAGTAAATCCAGCCGGCTGGCTCATTGCTTCTCTTAAAGAAAACTATACCACCTTAGAAGCATCTGAAAAACCAGAAGAGTTAATCCCTCCAGTAAAACAGAAAGAAGAAATAAAAAGACTACCCAGAGAAGAGGAATTAAAATGGATTAGAAAGATAAGGGAAATTATTTCCAAGTAAAAAATATAAAGAACCAGTCTTTTAAGAAATAGTTATTTCTTCTTTATTCACCCTTAATGTTTCTATTAATGGACCTACCTTGTTTAGAATTAAATATAGATTTTTTAAAGGAGTTTTAACTTCCTCCAAATCAGCAACTTCCCAAATAGTCTTCGCTGAAGATGTAGGTAGGTAATGGTATATCTTGTTTCTTCTCTATCAATGTTTTTATATAAAGCTTTTTTACCTCTGAAAGATTAGCAAGTGCTTCTTCTGGCGTATCTCCATGGCTCATACATCCTGATAGATCTGGATGATAAGCCATATAACAAAGTAATCTTTCAGTAGATTGGTCAGGGACAACTCTAACTGAATATGGTAATTTAATATAATCTTCTAATTTAGTTTTTATATTCTTTCATATTATTTTTGACAGTACCTACAATAAATAAGCAGATAATCGAACTTATAACCGTGAAGATTTACTCTAATTCTCATTCTTTAATCCCAATTAATTTTATCAAATTGCTTTCGCAATTTAATTCCCTGCTCCTCATCAATAGATATAACAAAGCTAATTTTCCCTAATATGCTACGTTTAAACTTTTTTAAGCAATCCCGTGTTTGCAATGCTGGACCCTGAATTATACAGCGATGTAATAATGATCTGAGAGACCTTCTATATTCCCTCATAACCTTTGGTTTATTATCATTTACAGAAAGTTTGGTTACTACTTGAGGCGCAGAATTTTCCATAAACTTGATACTCTTCTTCTCATTTATTCTAAAACCTTCTTGAGTAACTATTTTATGAAATAAATTCTTTAACCGGCTGACCCTCAAAGACCCCGATAAAGTAATATCATCAATCCAGAAAGAACACCTTAAATTATGTTGTTCAGATAATTTCTGAAATCTATTAGCCATGGGAATCAAAACAATATTTGCCAAAGCAGGACTTGTAGGAAATCCAAGCGGAATACGACCATTGCATGTAGTTAATTTTACTAACAAATCAGCAACAACTTCAGCACAACCAATACCAAGTAAAGCATGGCCTACTCGTTTAGAACTAATAGAAGGAAAAAAATCCTCTATGTCCAAAGTAGCTACCACTTTTTGCCCGCAATGAAGCTCAGCATTTTTGTATATTGACATTTTTTTTCTACCACCCTTTACAACAACGGGCAGAGCAACTTTTTGAAGCACTTTTCTATTAAGCACATTTAGGATATCTTTAAACTTTCCATGTGGTATTACGAGGGTTCTTGTTTTATTTCCTTTGCTAAATCTTCTATAACAAAAATAACTCTTTAAATTACTACTAACCTCTATTAAAGTTTCGGGGGTAAATCCCAATATTGAAGCTAACTGCTCTATTGATTTTATATTACATTTTTCGATCATTCTTCCCCTGTAATTTTAAAAACTCGGCTAAAAGTTTCTTTACTTTATTAAAAACTTTCTTTCGTTTACCAGTTAAAGATTTTGCATCGTAAGCTTCTATAAAAAAATAACCCACTGGGGCTTCTAAATGGGAAGCAAGAGCCTTGGTGAGTTCTAAGCTTGGTTCTCTTTTGTCGTTTTCGATGCTAGATAAATATGCGTTAGAAATACCAAGCTTTAATGCTAATTCTTTTTGTTTGATACCTTTATTTTTGCGGAGAGTTTTTATTATTATTCCAATTTTCATATATATAAAATCTGTATCCTCAGATATTGTATGCAAGATAGTGGGATATTGAATAATTTGATCGTGCCTATCACTAACTTCAAGAACAATTGTCTAAGAAGTTTCTGAGCACTTACATCATCTAATAAAAAATAAACTTCTAATTCTGTTTTAATAGAACGTAGTTCATTTAGATGACTCTCAAGTTCATCCAATATCACCACTTCAAGAGGGTTACTGTGTCGAGCTGCTTTTAGTGAAATAACTATCTTATAAGCACTCTCTAACACGTCTGCCGCTCTTTTAATGTAGTAGTATTGTTTATTCATTTTTATATCTCACCTCCTTTCTTTTCTCAATATATCTATAACCCTTCTAAATAGTGGTAGCAAAACGCTACCACACATCTTGAAAAACAACGTTTTAACGTTGCCGTTGTTCAGCCACCAGAAACTCTTTAATACAACTTATAAGTAACATTGTAAACACGGAAATTTTACCATAGTTAACTACTAAGCAATAAAAAAAGAATATCTTCAGCTGAAAGTGTTTAAAAAATAATCACCTAAAAGGATAATTAAAGTTTCAACACTTAACGATAAATAAATAATTCGACCAATAATGGCCAAACCATTTTATATCGGGAAAGGAGTATGAGCTTAAAACAAACTACTTGAACGGTAAATTGAGAAAGAGCTTGGGCGATGCGCCCTACTGTTTTATATTATACAGAATAATTCACAATATGTCAAATAAAAGTTTAACTCGCAGTTAAACTTTAGAATATGGAAAAAATATTTCACTCTCTATTTTTTAGAGAGCGTAAATTTCCCTTTTTACTGCTTTTTAGTCACAACTATAGAGCTATGACAGTGGATAAAAAACAATGGGGGGGTCTTTACTGGGAGTTAAACCTTTATTCTAGACAGTTCATTAAACTATTTGTCAAGGATAAATATTTGCTTTATGACTTTTCCCATTAATTTCTTTAATGTCCTATTGTCAGAACAATTGTCTCTATACACTTTACCTAGATACTTTAAAATCTGGCCAATCTAAGGGCTTATATTTTACAAAAAGGGGCTTAGAGTTCATGAAGCTTTCATAAATTGAAGATACTTCTTTCTCAATTTGAGTAAATTCTTTCTTATTATCGTCAATCAGTTTTTTCAAATGCTCTATCTGTGTATATAGAATACCATATTTACCCAAAACCAATCTTTCAGAACTCTTTTCAATTATTCTACGTAATTTATTTAATACCCTAAAAATGTAAAGTATAAACTCATTAGAATTAACAATATCACTCTGGTCTAAAATAATTTTTAGTCCAAATACGCCTAAATTTCTAATATAGAATTCATAGAAAATATCTCTATTTGCCAATTCTAACAATATCTCACAATACAAGATTAATATCTGATTAGAAAAATCGGCATTTCTCTTTACAATATTAAACATCTTTATAAAATTAAAAGGATATACTAAAATATTAATATCACATAAACCTCTATTAAACATTTTTAAAATTAAATATGTATAATTCTCACAACATTGCTTAACCACATCTTTTTTTCTTGATTTTGAAATATCGGTTTCTTCAATTACTTCATAAATAATATCAATAATTCTATTTAATCCTTCTCTAGCACAATTATTCAAATTATTTTCGATTGCCCTATCGGTAACATCAAACAATATTTCCATCTGATTTACCACAGGATTAGTATTGGAATTTTTTTCTTGTTTTTTTAATAAATCAACTATAAATTTTTTAACCCCTGCAAGATAAACAAAAAAATCAATATCTAACACATTCTTTGATTCAACAATTAATAATAGTATATATTTTATAGTATAGGTTAATTCTTTTAAGCTTTCTCCTATTATATTTTTATCAATACAACCTAAATAAGTTGTAAATAACCAATCCAAAATAGTTTGTAATATTAATTTTTCATGTTCATTTATTGCAACCTGGGCGGTATTAGTATCTAACCCTCTAAAAAATTTAAAGATTCTGTTTATTTCTTCTGCTTTTTTAGATTCCTCCAATAAAAATAATATTTTTAATTCTAATGTGGAATAAAAAGTGCTAATAGCCAGACTATCTTTCCTTTTTACAGTATTCGCAAACATCTCTTCCAAAAAAAGGTGAGGATTTTTATCTATATTAATAAAATCATCCTGTAATCGAAAATAAGAATATTTTTCCAAATAATTTGATATATCATCATATTTTAGGCTTAAAATTACTTTTTGTACCTTATTATTTATGTAATTAGAAGTAAGGATTAATTTTATAAAGAAATACAAACACGAAATGCATATTAAAAAAAGAAAAAAAGAAAGGTAATACAAATTAACAATTTTATTTGAATAATAACTTATTCTGATAAAAGTAAGTGATATATAAGAAATCAATATTGTAGATAAATATGTTACAAATAATAAATTAAAATTAACATCTTTAAAAAAATCTTTTATTGAATAAGAAACATAATTTTTCTTAAATATTTGAAAAGATACTAAAAATATCGCTATTATTATCCCAAATATTGAAGCTAAAATGACAGAAATATCTGAAAATAATTTTATAGTTAAATCATAATTGTTAAAATCGATATTTAAAAAATTTGGAAATATGTAAGGAGAAAAAATTGCACCTAAAAAAAATATAATAATTATTAAACTTATTATAAAGATTTTATAAATATTTTTACTCTTTTCTTTAAATTAAAATATACTCTGAAATTGAAGAGTTTGGCCTTAATATTTTATATATTATAATTTTTTAAAATATGATTAAAGTGTAATAATAACACGCCAAAGGACCTTCCCCTGTCGCTTCAAATAATATGTCAATAATTTTAGCTTTTGATTATAAATTATTACTTATTCTTCTTTTTTGAAATAAGCAAATCTAAAAAATTTTTTTCTTTCTACTTTGCGTACTGGTAATTTTTTCCATTAAATACATCAAATATAAATATTCACTATAGGCATGATCCATAACAGCCAAACAAAAATTATATAATTTAATAACTTTTTTTAACTCCGTAATCGAAAAAATTAGAAAATCATCTAAATTTTTTGCTTTAAGATCCCTTGTTAATAAAAGTTGTTCTTTTTTAATAATGTTACTGTTATATAATACTATTCCCTTTTTCTCTCTTTCTTTAAGATAATTTCTATAGTAGTTAACATTACTAATCAAATATTTTTCCCTGTAATACATATAATATTTTGTAATGTCATTGCTTTTTGGATATATTTTAGGATAAATTCTATTCACTAATTCAAGTAAACCATTTTTTTTGTAAGGATTATGAAAATGTGTTAATGTTTGGGGGTAAGTAATAATTGAATAATCAAAACCGCCATTTTCAACGAAGATTCTAAAACTTTCCTCATTATTATTTAATTTTTCATATTTAGTATCTTCTTTTATTTTGTGTAGTTTTGGAATTAAAAATTCATTCTCGAAAATATCTCTATTCATTTCAAAAATTAAATCTAAGGTTCGATCGGCGGAAACCCTTTTAAATACAATCTCTAACAATTTTTTTCTTATTTCAATCTCAGTATTAACAATAAAAAAAGACGTAAAATATTCTTGAAAAGTTCTATGTGTAAACGTATAATAAAAACCTTCCTGTATAATCAAACAAACAGATTGGAGTAAATCTTTTAAATATTCATCTTCATTAAATTCAATATTTAAAATTTCTTTAGCTCTACTTAAGTAACCTTTAATTTCTTCATTAGTAAATCTTATTTTTTCATCTAAATAACTATTCAAACTAAAACATGAAAAAACTTTTTTGAATTCATTTTGGCTTAAATTTGAAAATATTTTTCTACTATAACCAAATTTTGTCGCATCATGCCTGCTGTATAACATTTCAAATATTTGTTCATATAAAAGACTAACTTTAGCCGGTATTGCCGAATATTCAACATACGTCATTAACATTAAAGTTAATAAAAGAGGATTTGTTGCAAAAGACTCATGATTTCTGAAAATGATATCAAAATCACTTAAAAATTTATCTTTAATGCTATTTTCGTAATTTATTTTCTTTATTAATAATTTTGCTTTTTCTTTAGTTAAAGGTGATAATTTTAATTCTGTAAAATGAGACCAAGAAATAAAGTTATCATAAGGCCTTGAAGTAACTATGTAAACATTCTTACTAAAGCTTTCTCTCATGTCTAAAATTTCACTATTAATTTTATCCCTGATTTCAGGACTGACCTCATCAATCCCATCAAGAAAAATAATGAATTTACCGTTTTTTAATATTTTTTTAAATAAACCTACATCTTGTGGAAAATTTGATTTTTTAAGTATTTCAAATAAATCACTAAATATATCTTTTTTAATATTTCTTATTTCTATAAATATTGGAATGCCTATCTCATTTTTAATGCTATCTAAAAATAAATATTTCATTAAGGTTGATTTTCCACCACCAGCTATTCCTGTAATAATTAAACCATTATTAATTTCTATTAAATTCTTTACGCTTCGAGTATCAATGATTTTATTATTTAATTCTAAATCAAGATCAACGTAAAAATCTTCTATTAACACTGGGTCGTATTTATATAAAATTGTTTTTGTATATTTATATTTCTCAATGGATAATTTAATATACTCTTCAAATGCTTTCCCAGTTTTTATTTTATACTCATTATATTTTTTTTTAAAGATTCCGGTAAGACCACCAAATATTTTATCAATTCGTTCATTAATTACATTTGAAATTATTTTTTCGAGCATTTCTTTATCATCAAACAAAATAAACTAATCCTTTCATTATTAAATTTACTTATTAAAATATAAAAATATAACTTTCTTTATAAGAGATTTAATAAGTTTTTCTTTATTTGATATAAAACTAAGCTTATAACCAAAATTAAAACTGTTTACGCTTGATTAAAAGTTTTAACTTACACATAAATTTAAATAATTTATAAAAAAGCAAGGTAATTTTTTATATTACCCTATCTATTTTTAGCTAGCTTTCATATACTACAATTCTAGTTAAAATCCTTCTTTTTTAAAATAGAAAAGCCTTTCAGCCAATTACTAAGGATTGATTATATATGTCATCCCATTGTATAAATTTAGAAATCAATTTTAAATTTATTAATCTATTTATTCACGAAATTTTTTGCCAGTTGTAGAAGTATAATTTTTTCTTTTATGTCATGTAAATTATAAGGTAAACTTAAAAAATTTCTTACTTCTTCTGAATTTTTGAACTTAGGGCCCATTTTTAGATGGAATTCTAATAATATTTCCACGTACCGTTTTAATTGATATATTATATTTTCTAAGATTTCATTTTCTGCGAATTGGTTACCATGAGTAAAACTATTTCTTAGTTTTCTCAACTGCTCAAGAACGATTCTATGATAATTTTGCTTTTTGCATAAGAAAGATACTCTATCAATTGTCGTTTGATATCCTTCATTCGGATTAGTAAATGTTAACTGTTCCAAAATACTCCATAAATTTAAAAAAGTAGTTTTCCAATTTATCGAATCAAGTGCTATTCCATAATCGGTGATAGATTGAATTAGTATTTTACTGTATTTAATTTTATCTAACCTTTTCCTAACATATTTTTCATATTTATAAATCCATTTTAAATGTTTAGTTGGGTCAAAACAAGGTAAGGGATATTGATATTCAAGGTCATACCACCAAATATCTTTTGCCAGCTTACCGCTTGGGTAGTGTAAGGTACTTAAAGGACCGCTTAAAAATTTATTAACTGGTTTTGGAAACCCGGATGATATCCTTAAATATTGACTTCTATTGACTGCTAAATTCCAAATTCCTCTAAAAAAATTGTAAAATTTTATCGCTTTATCCATTGCATCAATTGGAGTCCTGGCGGATACAAATGTTTTTACATGTATGTAATTATCTGGCAACTTATTCTTAATTGAATATTTTGCTAACTTGTATATCTCATTAAACTCTTTAATAAATTTATTAGATATTGAAGAACTAAATATTATTAATTTATTATTCGCTTTACATGCTTTCATCTTTGTTTGTTTAGGAACTGACAATGAGGATAATAATACAAATTTCTTAGGTTGTATCTTCAGATATTTTATTTCATATTCTTGTATTTTTTCAAGTAGGATATCCGGGGTTATTGTTCCAAGTTTTCCACAGTCAAAAAGAGCTTCTGATAAAATATTTAGTTTTTCTAAATCAGGTATTTCATCCGATAATTTTAAAAGATTAAACAATACAATTTTATTCTTTTGAAAAGTAAAACCTTCAAAGGATACATTTCCTGAATTATTAATCTTTTTACATGATTCTATTTCTTTCGTTATTTCTGAAAGTACCTCTTTAGTATCCCATTTTGCAGTCATAATATTTTCTCCTTATGCCTTGCTACTTAAAAAATATAAGAGTCTGTTCTTTACATTTGACATATCGTATTCTTAAAATATGATAAAAGCGTAATAAAGAACGACTACTGCCATATTATAATCATTTGAGAAGACATCCGAAACCTAAACTTATCAGACCCATTACTAAAAATTAGAAAAAGTTACCTAATTATTGAACTAGTGAACTACTACAACTATCCCCTATATCATATTAAGTTATGCTAATCACACTTTTTTTGTTATATCCTTTTCCATTCACTTTCTCTCCCTATAACACCGAGGAATTTAGATCTCTCCTTATTCGTTAATTCTTGACCATATGATATTCCCCGTGGCCTTTTATAGGAGTGAAATAGATATAGTTTTTCTTTTGCACGAGTCATAGAAACATAAAACAAACGAGATTCTTCAACAAGATCACCTCTAGGATTTGGCACTATATCATCTTCTAAACCTACCATAATCACAACATCTGCCTCAAGACCTTTAGCTTTTTTCATAGTATTCAATTGCACCCAGCCTACACCTTTGGTAGTTTGAGGATTAAATAATTCTGTTATCTTAGTTATATCCTCCATTAATTTTGATGGATTAACCCAAATACCAGATACAACTGCCAACTGTTTGATAAACTCACCGCACTTTTCTTCTTTAAAATTAATGAATAAATCACTCAACTTCAAAAGCCCATCCCGAATTTTCATAAGGGTTTTATTGGGTTCTTTTAGATTTTTAATGACCGAAAATAGATCGTTTTCCTTATCGACTTGTTCCCATAATTTAGCAATTTCGGTTTCTTCTTCGATTCGTTTCTTAATAGTTTCGGGATTACAATTTTGGTCCTTTCTTGCTCCTGGGACTTTGGCTATGCCATTATTTATGAGTTCTTCAACAACTAATCGTGTTTTAAAACTATTAGAAGGAATAGTTGCCCAATCTATAAACAGCTTTGCAATTTTCACTCTTTCGGGCAAGAAACTTATTGGACAACTATATACTATGCCTCGTTTGGATAATTCTTGAGTAATTAAAGGAAAAAATTCTTTCTTTGGCACGAGTATTAAAATAATCTTTTTCTCTTGGATGAATTGCCGAGCAATTACAGCAACCATTTTTGCTTCTGCTTTATCACTAGGCATTTGCCATATTTGAGGTTCTTCACCGCTTGGAACTTTATATTCTAATTTTTGTTCCCCAGTCCAATCGGTGTAGTATTTTTTTAAAACTTTAATAGCGTCTTGCATTATTTTTTCATGACATCTCCAACTATATGGTAATGGTGGAGTTTCTGAACCGGGGAAATCTTCTCCAAAACGCAAGA
>Ga0315279_10002088_pt1 | contig 31017 bp, 28 predicted proteins | sample YL17G06_20_MG_FD_203694 | JGI IMG/M metagenome (GOLD analysis project Ga0315279, IMG submission 203694) | Sediment microbial communities from Yellowstone Lake, YNP, Wyoming, USA - YL17G06_20 | ecosystem: Environmental > Aquatic > Freshwater > Lake > Sediment | place: USA: Wyoming | collected...
TCGCAGTCCGCCACGTTCGTCGCCAGCGGCTTCTCGGAGAACACGTGCTTGCCCGCCCGCGCGGCACGCACGACCCCGTCGCAATGTAGGTAGTTCGGCGTGGCGACGATCACGCCGGCGATGTCATCGCGCCCCAGTATCTTGTCGCCGTTATCGGCATAAGCCTCCGCGCCGAGCTCGTGTCCCAGCTTTTCAGCAGCCTCGGCGACGATGTCGGAGACCGCCACTACCTCGGCCCGCTCCAGGCCGGCGCAGGCTTTCGCCAGCGACGCGCCCATGCTGCCGCAGCCGATCAGCCCTACCCGCAGCTTTTCCACTTTCGCCTCCGGGGGAGAATTGACGCGCATATTCGCCCACGCCGCCGACAGACCTCTTGGCGGGCAGCCCGGCAGGGGGCAACATGCCACGCCCGCCGGCAACGCCGATAGGGTAGGCGCCTGGCCGTTGAGGTGTGACCGAATTGCTGGGTTAGCGTGGTCGAGTAGAGCCCAGGCTTCGGCGACTTGCTTCGAACGCCTCTCCCTGCCAGGGCCTCATCGTGGGGTCCCCTGGTGAAGGGATCCACCACGTGCAGGCCACCCGCGACGAGCGCGGCTCCTATGCGATGCTCTATGTGCCGGCACCCGGACAGGCGGTGACGGTGGATACCAGCAAGCTCTCGGGCAAGCAGCTTAAGGCCTGGTGGTACGATCCCCGCACGGGCGCGGCGAAGGAGCTGCAAGGCGACTTCCGCGCCGGCGGGAAGCTGGAGTTCACTGCGCCTGCCGAGGGCCCGGACTGGGTGCTGGTGCCCGACGACGCGGCGGCCGCCTACCCGCCGCCAGGGACGAGAGCGGGGGGCTAGCCGCGCCTGAGCCCGTCCGCGCCCGCACACCGACTATTGCTTCCGCCGCACCAGGCGCAGCGCGATATCCTCCCCGTAGCTCGGCGACGCGAACTGGGCCACGCCGCCGCCATGCGTGACCTCCTCCCGCCGGTCGATCGCGCCCGTCACCGGGTTCAGCCACTCCGCCACGTACTGCCCCTTCGGCACCTCGAGCGAAAGCGTGACCTGGCTACCTCCGAAGACGTATACCGCGTACTGCTTCCCGGGCTCCGCCAGCACCCGCGCGCGCTGCCCGTCCGCCAGTCCGCCGCGGACGATGGACTGATCCGGCCTCATCCTGATGAAGTCGAACCCGTGGAGGAAGTCCTTCAGCACGCGGAGTTGGTGTCGCAGTGCGACGCTGCCTCCGCCGGGTTGGGTGTCGGGGTACCGGAAGCTGCCGTCCTCGTGCCCGACGGTGAACGAGTAGTCGAGGTTGTTGTAGAGCCCACCGCCGGCGAGCAGGAACTCCCACCCCTCCATGCGGTAGTGCGTGTCTCCGGTGCCCCGGAACCCGGTCTCGTTCTCGCCGATGACCCGCCCGAGTGAGGCGTTCATGGCGACCGTGTCGGGCGGGTTCGCATAGTGGAAGTTCAGGATGGAGACGGCCGCGTGGGGGTTCTTCACCTCCTTCGCGCCGTTGGCGATGTTCTGCGAGATCAGGTGCCGCTGGGGCAGGGAGGTCTCCGTCTCCACGATCACATCGGCGATGTGTGACTGCCAGTCGACCGTCACCCCACCGAAGTACGGCTCATTGCAGATCTCGTAGTAGACGTTGTCGAACCGGTTCAGCTCCGTCACGATCTTGCGGACCATCGCCTCCTGGATCGCGAGCAACTCCGGACTCTTCCCCAGGGCGTACACCTCGGTGCGCGGCACATTGCCGATGCCGTTGACGTTGTTCTCCGGATACCACGGGCTCGGCACCCACCGCGCGTCGCGGTAGAACGGACAGAAGAGACAGACCTCGACTACCACTCCGCGTTCCGCCGCGGTCTGCACGAAGCCCTTCAGACGCGCGAAGTAGTCCTCGTCCCACGCGTGTAGGTCGAAGCGGTTCCCTCCGTTGCGGCAGCCGGGGGTGCTGCTCCGTTTCCAGGGGCAAATGAAGTCGCCCGCCGCCGGTGCGAGTGTGTTCGCCGTGATGCCCAACGCGCCGGAGGGCTCCACATATGCGCCCGTGAAGATGCGCGTCAGGTTCAGCCCGTCCTTCCGCAGCGTGTCAAGGTACTTCCGAAAGTCGAAGGCGCGGTTCAGCACCGCCCCGTAGTGCTCGCCCGAAGTGACCAGGACCGTGGGGCGCCCACGGAACAGGAAGTAGTGCGGGTTCGCCGGATGCAGCCTCAGCGGGTCCGAGGTGCTGGTCGGCGTGGTGTGCGCTCTCCTCTCCGGGCGGCTCCGGGCAGTGGAGGCGGGGCGTGGGTGCTGCGCAGGCGTGGCCGGCGCGAGCTGAGCGCCGAGCACCAGTCCACACAGCACCGCCAACCTAGCCAGCCACACGCGTCGCACCATCGTCGTCTCCTCTGCCCTCTCGTCTGGATTCGTCCGCCCCAATCGACTCCCTGCCGGCAGCCGACTCGCCGCAGCCAAGCAGCCTGCTTGCTAAGCGGGTTCACCATGCCCGTCCCGCTCACACGCGTTGACGGTTGAACCACATCCAGCTTCGAGACCGCTGCAGCGCGCGCCGCAAGCGCAGGCACGACTCGCAGCGCCAGCAGTGCTCCTCGCCGCCGCGATAGCAGCTCCATACCAGGTCGATGGGGGCGCCGATCTCGCGCCCCAGGCACGCGATGGCGGCCTTGTCCAGGTCCTGGGTGTAGCTGATGAGGCGGGGATGCCGCAGGGTCGAGAAGCGCAGGGCGCGGTTGGCGGCGCGGACGAATTGGGGGCTGTTGTCGGGGAACGTCGCGGCCTCCTCGGCGTTGAAGCCGGCGACGATGAGATCGCAGTCAAGCGCTTCGGCGAAAGCTGCCGCGATGTTCACGAAGATGCCGTTGCGATTGGGCACCCACACCGCGCCGGCGCACTCCGCGGTCGCGCCTGTTTCCAGGTCGCGGCGGGATGGCTCCGGGACCGCCTGCTCGCTGCGCGTGAGCGCGGATTCGCTGATCCGCCCCAGCCACGGCAGGCGCACGACTTGATGCCGCAATCCCAGCCGCCTGCACATGGCGCGGGCGGCCGCTATCTCGCGCGTCGCGGCGAGCTGACCGTAGTCGAAGGTGAGGGCGCGCACGACCTCGGTTTCTCGGTGTGCGCGCTGGAGATTGACAGCCGAGTCGAGACCGGCGGAGAGCAAGATGATGCTGCGCAGGCGCGCCATCGCTGGCTCACCGCTCTCGTCGCTCGCCATAGCTGGCGGCGGACCTGGCACTTTCGTGGACGGTGACCCTGACCGGCCACACTTTGCGCTCGCCAAGGCCCGGCAGCTCCGCCAGGGCGCCGGCGACGTGATGGAAGATGTGGCGGGCGATGTTCTCGGTTGTGGGGTTCTGCTGCTGGAAGGCAGGCACCTCATTCAGGTGCCGGTGGTCAAGCTCGCTGACCGCCGACTCGCAGATGCGCTTGACCTCGCGGAAATCGAGGAGCATGCCGCGCTCGTCAAGTTCCTCGCCCGCGATGTAGATGATCACGCGGTAGTTGTGGCCGTGCAGGCGGGCGCAAGGGCCCTCGTAGTCCTTGAGGCAGTGGGCCGCGGAAAACTCGGTCTCGACGGTGAGCTCGTATACCGGCTCGACACCGCGCGCAGGCGCCGCGCTGACTTTCTCCTGCTGCACGGGCTTGAGCTTGCGCGTCCCTCCGAGCTGGCTCACAACCTCCGTGCGCACGCGCTCCAAGTCAACGTCCATCGAGCGCAGGATGCGCGCCGCCTGGCCTTCTCCTTCGCGGATCAGCCCCAGCAGGATGTGCTCGGTGTCGATATAGTTGGGAAGACCGAGACGCGGGTTGAGCTCGCTTGCCTCCTCCAGCGACAGCTCGAGCACGCGTTTGGCCTTGGGGCTCCAACTGACGGGGGCGTCGTCCGGGCCGCGCCGCTTACGCGGTCCCGCTTCGCGCGCAAGTTCGCTGCGCACCCGGCCCAGGCTGACCCCCAGCCGCTCCAGGACGCGGGCGGCTATGCCATCGCCCTCGCGCAGCAGGCCCAGCAGCACGTGCTCGGTGCCGACGGTATCGCCGCCGAGCTTGCGCGCCTCCTCTTGCGCGTACTGCACCACGCGCGTAGCAAGGCCGGTAAATCGCTGCCACACATTACCGTCGGACATATGCCTGTGCTCCTTGCATGGCGGCGCCGCGACAGCAGGCCCCCGACCTAGCGCCCGCTCCCCGCCAGGGGCAGCGGTTCCGGCCGCTGCCGGGCCCGCGCCACCAATTCCGCGAGCGTGGTGCGCTCCAGAACTCCCGCCATCTCCTCCCGGGCGCGCGACCACATTTCTTGCACCACGCAGTTCTCGTGCGCGGGACAGCGCCCCGGCCCGCCGAGGCAGCGGAAGAGCACCAGCGGCCCCTCGAGCGCTTCGACTATTGCCCGCACCGTGATGTTCTCGGCATTGACCGCCAACTCCACCCCGCCGCCGAATCCGCGCGTGGTGACGACCAGGCCCGCTTTGGCCAGGTCGCGCATGATCTCGGGCATGAAGCCGGGCGGGATGCCCTGGCGGCCAGCTATCTCCTCGAACGTGCTGCGCCCGCCGCGCAGCCCCAGGTCGAGCATGGCGCGAACGCCGTATTCGGCTTTTGCGGAAAGCTCCACCGCTTCCTCCGATGACCCGCACCGATCGCCCCCATCGCGCCCTATGCGGGCGCTTCGGCGTCGGGCGTATCACACGCCTCGGCGTGCGCGTGCTCGGCGACCAGCTCCTCGTGCCCTTTGAGATCCAGGCCCTTGCCAGTGGTCTTCTTGAGGTAGTCGTCCACAGCCTTGTGCAGCGCCTCCTCGGCCAGCACCGAGCAGTGCATCTTGACCGGCGGCAGGCCGCCCAGCGCCTCCGCCACCGCCTTGTTAGTGATGGCCAGCGCTTCCTCGATGGTCTTGCCCTTGACCAGGTCGGTCGCCATGCTGCTGGTGGCGATAGCCGCGCCGCAGCCGAAGGTCTTGAACTTGGCGTCCACGATGCGCCCGTCCTTGACCTTGATGTACATGCGCATGATGTCGCCGCACACCGGGTTGCCGACGTCGCCGATGCCATCGGCATCGGGGATCTCGCCCACGTTGTGCGGATTGGCGAAGTGCTCCATAACCCTCGTACTGTATTGCATAGCAAGCTCCACGGCGCAAGTAGCGCCGAAAGTTGAGCATCTTACTCTGGTTAGTGTACTACGGTTGTCGTGGGTGAGTCAACATGCGTGATGCTCCGGGTGTGACCGCGGATCTTTGGCATTGCGCACGATCACTCCTCCCCCCTCCAGGGGGAGGAATAAGGTGGGGGTGAAAGGCCGTAGCCTTTTGCCCTCACCCGGCCCGCCCCGATACTCGGGCGGCCCGACCTCTCCCTTCGAGGGAGAGGAGTTCACTGGGCAGCCAGACCAAAGGAATCCGGTCGCAACCCGATGCTCTGGCAATGGCCCAACGTGATTATGGGTGCCCACGCAGCACGCTGCAATCCGACCCTACCCCATCTCGCCGAAGTGGTACAGCACCAGCGCCGCGGCCACTACCCCCGCCGTTTCCGACCGCAGGACGCGCGGGCCGAGCGACACCGGCCGCGCCCCCGCGGCGGCAAGATGCTCGACCTCCTCCGGCGCGAATCCGCCCTCGGGTCCGATTATTACGGCGGCGGATCGGGGCTTGCGGAGGGCCTCCAGCGCGTCGCGCAGAGGCGCGATTGCACCGTGGTGGGGCATCAGCGCGAGGTCGAAAGACGAGAGGCGCTCGACCATCCGCTCGGTGGGCATCGGTTCGCCAACCGGGACGAGCCATGCCCTTCCCGACTGCTCCACCGCATGGAGAGCGATCTTTCGCCACCGCGCCAGCTTCATTCCCTCGCCGCGGGCGGGCCGAGCAACTGTGCGCCGGGTGATGAGCGGCACGACCTCGGCGACCCCGATTTCCACGCTCTTCTGCACCACCCGCTCCATGGCGTCACTGCGGGGAATGGACTGGAAGAGCGCAATCCTGATGCCCGGCTCGGGCGCGGGTTGCACCGCGCGCTCAACGCGGAGGGTTACCCGATCCCTGTCCACCGCCTCGACCACCGCCTCGTACTCATGTCCGCGCCCATCGAACACGCGCAGCCTATCGCCGCGACCTAACCGCAGCACGTGCGCGGCGCGGTGGTGCTGCTCGCCATGGAGCACCAGTGCCTCGCCCTCGATGCTTTCAACCAGAAGCCGGCGCATCAGTCCTCAACTCCCACACCATGGTCAACCACTCCCCCTCCCGCCGCCGGTCGCGCACGGAGAACCCCTCGGCCTCGCCCGCGACCCGCACGGCGCGCTCGTGGGCGGTCGAGATGCCGGACGCAATGAAAACCCCGCCGGGCGCGAGGTGGCAGCGCACCTGCGGCGCGAGCGCGGCCACCTGATGCGACGTCAGATTGGCAACGATGACATCCGCGCCTGAGCGCAGGCACCGCAGGCCGTCGCCGCACGCGACGGCGACGATGTGCGCGACCCGGTTCAGCCCGATGTTCTCCGCGGCGACCCTGGCCGCCGACTCGTCGATCTCCACGCCGACCACCCGGCGGGCGCCGAGCTTAGCTGCGGCGATCGACAGTACGCCGCTGCCCGCGCCGATGTCGAAGACCAGCTCGCCGCCGCGAATGCATCGCCCCAACGCGGCCAGGCAGCCTCGGGTCGTCGCATGGTCGCCCGTGCCGAACGCCATGCCGGGATCGAGCTCGACCACAGCTTCTTCACCGGACTGGGCGGCGTAGTCCTTCCACGTTGGCTTGATGACTATGCGCGGCGGCACCCGGACGACGTCCAGGCCCGCCTTCCACGCATCTTCCCATTTGCGCGAGCGAACCCGGCGCACCGCCACCGCGGCCGATCCGACCTCCAGCCCGGCGGCGCGCAGGGCCGCAAGCCGCTCGCGGATCCGCTCGAGCGCCTTCGCGGTATGAGCCGACGACACATAGGCCACCAGCCCCACTTCAGCGCCGCGGGGCTGCTCCTCCACACCATGCGAGACGGAAAGCATAACGTCGGCGACCCCTGCGACGGCCTCCGGCGCCACCTTCACCGTCACCTTGGCCCACAGCGGCTCTCGATCCCGCGCCGGCATAGCGTCCTCAGTGCGGACGGCTGTCCTCGTCCAAAGGAAACAGGATGCGGATCGCCTGCACGTCCTGCAGGGCCGATCCCGCCCAGTCGGGCAGGGGCGCCTCGGGGCTCGCGCCGATGCCGAGGTGAGGCATCGCCTGCCAGCGCCCGTCCCGCTTGACTTCCACCAGGAACCGCCCCAGCAGGCGCACGTCCCAATCCTCGGCATACAGATCCGCGGCATCGTACTTGGGGCGCAGGTACTGGCAGAACAGGGGCGCCACGCCCTCCCACGTGGGATCGCGCGAATCGAGGGGGCCCACCACCATCCACTGCGTGAGGAGACGCACGTAGGAGGTCTCGGGGCTCATCGCATGGCCGGCGGGTACGATCTGGAAGCCGCCGACCTCACCGATGAGGGAGGTGGAGACATCGATGACCCCCGGGTGATTGGCGCGCAAACGCCCGATGGAGGCGTAGAGGGTGCCGGGGAACCGACCCACGCCCATGACCGGGCGCAGCACGGTGCCGATGGGCTTGCAGTAGCCATCGGGATACTCCAGGAAGATCTGCCCCTGAAAGCGATTCTCGAACACGATCTGCGACGGGTAGGGGCAGGGACGGCGGATCGAGATCACCATCACGTCGCCCAGCGCCGGGACGTAATCGGGCGTCAGCGGCTCCAGCTTGCCGTCGCGCTCGAGGAATACCGGGTTTCCCACCAGCGGGGAGTAATCCCCGCCGAAGATGCACGTGCCGGCGGGGATGTCGGTGTAGATGCTGGCGTCGGGGCTGCGGGTCTCGAACGGCTCCCGCGAGCCGGGGGCGAACTCAACCGGCAGCAGGGAGAAATCCATGCCGCGGTCGAGCTTTTCGTTCTGGCCGACCTTGATGTGCAGCGCGTTGACCGCGGTGGCGGCGACCGTGCCCGGGGGGCCCCACGTGCTGGCGGTGAACGAATTGCGGTCGATCTTCGTCGTATAACGTAGAACCGAACCCACGGGTCGCCACCCACCGCTCGCGGTAACCGCGATGACCCCGCCGGGGCGGTTCTCGATGCGAATCCTGCCGATCTCCGTCAGCGGAGCGGTGTTCTCGGCGAGCACCTCCGGGGACGGCCCCGGGTTCACGGGAGGCGCGATGTAGGCTGCTCGCGTGGGAATGCAGGTCGCCGCAAGCGCGGTCAGGCAGACCCCCAGCATCAGGCCCTGGCGACGCCGCGGAGGGCGGGTGTGACCGTTTTCCTTTGGCATGCGCGACAGCCACGCAATCCCTCTCCCTTGAGGGAGAGGTCGGCCCCGACCAGTCGGGACCGGGAGAGGGTGAGTGTCCGGGGTGCGTACCCTCACCCAGCCTCTCCCTGCCAGGGAGAGGAGTTTTCTGCCCCATACTAAGGATCCGCGAACACACCCCGGAGGGCGGAGCGCTTTGCAGCGACGCCGGAAGCTGCTATAATTACCTAGGATGAGTCTTGGATAGGTGTTTGGCAACATGGGTGCTCCCCGCGATATCATGACCTGTGGCTGCGGCCACCACATCGGTCCCCGTGAGATCCTGCAGACCAGTCTGTATCTGAGCCTGTTGGGGCCCAGTTTCGTGTACGTTCGCTTTCGCTGCGGGCGCTGCAAGCGGGTGGGTGAGCAGCTCGTGCGCGAGGAGAAGTGGAATCGCGCGATGCTGCGCCACGAGAGCGCCGCCCTCTCGGCACAGGAGCGGCACAAGTTCGAGGCGCTCGGGCCCATCACCCCGGCCGAGAAGATCGACTTCCACTACGCCCTCGAGAAGCTGGATTCGCTTTCCGCGCCCCAGCGCGGGAAGCGCTAGCGCGCCTGGGTTTCGGCTTGCCGCCGCTGCCACACCTCGCACTCCGCTCTCTCGCCGGTCCCGCCGGAAAGGCTCAGCGGCCCACTGCCAGCCGATCTCCCAGCAGTTCCGGCAGCCCCGCCTTGTCCATCTTCTCCTGCACGCGCGCAACCGGGTACTCCACGCGCATCACCTTCACGCTGCGCCTCGTCGTGTCGTAGATCCCGAAGCTCGCCAGCGGGTTGCCGTCGCGCGGCTGCCCGACGCTGCCGCAGTTGATGACGTAGGTCATCCCCCGGTCGAACTTGATTTGCCCGCCCTGTGCCAGCGAGCGCCGTGCGATGTGGGCCGCGCCATGGGCGTGGGCGTAGTACTCCGCGATGTGGGTGTGTCCGATCAAGCACACCGGTGTGATCATCTCCGCGAACACGCCCCGCGCGTCGCTTTCCGAGGTCACGTAGTCCATCGGCTGCGGCAGGGAGCCATGGACGAGCGTGAGCGAGTTCTCCATGTCCATCAGCCGCAGCGAGAGCAGGTACCCCCGGCTCGCCGGGGTGAGCCGCTCTTGCGTCCACACGATGGCCTCGCGCGCATACCAGTTGAACCAGTTGATGTCGTACTTGCCGACGCACGCCAGGTCATGGTTGCCGACAACGCACTTCAGGCTCGGCAGCGCCTTCACCACCTCGACACACTCGTTGGGATCCGGGCCGTAGCCGACAATGTCGCCGAGACAGATGTGGGCGTCAACGTCCCGCAGGCGGCCGAGCACCGCCTCCAGCGCTTCGAGGTTGGCGTGAATGTCGGAGATTATGCCGTAGCGCATGGGCCGACTTCGCTGAAGCCCGTGGCGCACAAGCGCCTGCCGCCAGCCGGGCGGCCGCGGCGCACGCCAAAGGGCGATGTGCATGATTTCCGCGCGCTAACTCGGCTATCCTGCGTGAGCGCCCGTGCGCATATGAGCCTCGGCGCGTCCCGGCTGCGACAGGCCAGGCGCCCCGCGGCGCCGAAGTTAGTGTTTATGACCGCAAAGTATTGGGATCGCACAGCACTTATCCCTCTCCCTTCCAGGGAGAGGATTCAGGAGAGGGTCAGAGCTTCCTGCGCGTTTACCCTCACCCAGCCTCTCCCTAAGAGGGAGAGGGGGCGCACGCGTGCCGCGGCTCTGCTCGCCGTACTGCTATGGGCTCTGCTAACCAGCCCGCACACATGCGCGGCTATTCCCCGCATAGAGATAGCGCCAAACCCCGTTTGGCAAGGGCAGTGCGTCTTCGTCTTCGTGCGCCCGGATGCGCCGCCCACCGCCGGGGAATGCCGCTGGGAGGGCGAGACCTATTCGCTCTTCCCGGCGGGCGACGGCTACCGCGCGATACTGCCGGTGGCGCCCGACGCGCCGGTCGGGCCGCGCGACCTGGTAGTCGTGCTGCAGGAGCCGGCCGGCGGGGTGGTTCAGGCGACGCGCACCGTGAAGGTGGTGAAGCGCGATTTCGGCGTGCAGAAGCTGCGCATGAGCAGGTCCACCGCCCGGCTGTACACCGACCGGGACGCCGAGCGGGAGCGGGAACTGATACACGGCGCCCTGGCGCGCGTCAGCGCGGAGCAGCTTTGGCGAGGCCCGTTTGCGTGGCCCTGCAAGGGGCGGGTAAGCACCGGCTTCGGGCTCGCGCGCTCCGTCAACGGCGAAATCGAGTATCGCCACAGAGGGCTGGATATCGCCGCGGCCGCAGGCGCCCCCGTGGTTGCCGCCGCGGCGGGAGTCGTGTCCCTTGTCGCCGACGACTTCAAGCTCCACGGCAATACCATAGCCCTCGACCACGGTCAGGCCGTCTCAACACTGTACCTGCATCTGTCGAAGATCCACGTCAAGCAGGGCCAGCGCGTGGCGCGCGGCGAGCGCATCGGCGCGGTCGGTTCCACCGGCGCGGCCACGGGCCCGCATTTGCATTGGGGGGTTTACATCCACAACCAGGCGGTCGAGCCGCACTTCTGGCTGAACTTGCCGCCGGAGTGCCGCTGACCGTCTGGCCGGGCGGGGCGCAAAGCTGTAGGGGCACGGCATGCCGTGCCCCTACACTCCGCAATCCGCGTTGTTCCGCGTTTATCCCCGGCGAACTTCTGCCTTAGAAGTCGTAGTCGTGCTCGCCGCCGCCGGGAGGCCCGGCCGGGGCCTTGTGCTTCTCGGGCTTCTCGGCGACCAGCGCCTCGGTGGTGAGCAGCATGGCGGCGATGCTCGCCGCGTTCTCGAGGGCGGTGCGCGTGACCTTCACGGGGTCAACGATGCCCGCCTTGACCAGGTCAACGTAGTCCTCGGTGATGGCGTCGAAGCCGATGCCGTCCTTGAGGCCCTTGACCTTCTGCACCACCACCGATCCCTCCATCCCGGCGTTGGAGGCGATGGCACGGAGCGGCTCCTCGAGGGCGCGGCGGACGATGGCGATGCCGGCCTTCTCGTCGTTGTCCTTGGCCTTGAGCTTCTCCAGCGCGGGCGCGATGTTGACCAGGGTGGTGCCGCCGCCGGCAACCAGGCCCTCCTCAACCGCGGCGCGAGTGGCGCTGAGGGCGTCCTCGAAGCGGTGCTTCTTCTCCTTGAGCTCAGTCTCGGTGGCGGCGCCGACCTTGATCACGGCGACCCCGCCGGCGAGCTTCGCCAGGCGCTCCTGGAGCTTTTCCTTGTCGTAGGACGAGTCGGTTTCCTCGATCGCGCGGCGGATCTGGGCGATGCGCCCCTGGACCGCGTCCTTTTTGCCGGCGCCCTCGACGATGGTGGTGTCGTCCTTGGTGATGACCACCTTCTTGGCGGTGCCCATCATGGTGGTATCCACGTTCTCGAGCTTGATGCCGAGATCCTCGGAGATGAACTGGCCGTTGGTAAGGATGGCGACGTCCTCCAGCATGGCCTTGCGGCGATCGCCGAACCCGGGCGCCTTGACCGCGACGCAGGTAAGCACCCCGCGGATCTTGTTCACCACTAGCGTTGCCAGCGCCTCGCCCTCGACGTCCTCGGCGATGATGAGCAGCGGCTTGCGCGCGGAGGCGACCTTCTCCAGCACCGGGATGAGGTCGGCGACGACGCTGATCTTCTTCTCGTGCATGAGGATGTAGGGATCCTCCAGCACCGCCTCCATGCGCTCGGGGTCGGTCACGAAATAGGGCGAGATGTAGCCCTTGTCGAACTGCATGCCCTCGACGATCTCGACCGAGGTGGTCGTGCCCTTCGACTCCTCGACGGTGATGACGCCGTCCTTGCCGACCTTGTCCATGGCGTCGGCGACGAACGCGCCGATCTCGCGCTCGTTGCCGGCGATGGCCGCGACGTTGGTGATCTCGGCTTTGCCGGCGACGGGGATGGAGCGCTTCTTGATTTCGTCAACCGCCTTCTCCACCGCGCGCTCGATGCCGCGCTTGAGCATCATGGGGTTGGCGCCCGCGGCGACGAGCTTCATGCCCTCGACGACGATCGCCTGCGCCAGCACGGTCGCGGTGGTGGTGCCGTCGCCCGCGACGTCGTTGGTCTTCGACGCCACCTCCTTGACGAGCTGGGCCCCCATGTTCTCGTAGGGATCCTCCAGCTCGATCTCCTTGGCGACGGTCACGCCGTCCTTGGTGATGGTGGGCGAGCCCCACTTCTTGTCGAGAACGACGTTGCGCCCCTTGGGGCCGAGGGTCGCCCGCACCGCCTGCGCGACCGCGTTGACCCCGCGCTCGAGGGCGCGGCGGGCGTCCTCGCTGTAAACCAGAATCTTAACTGCCATTGAAAACCTCCTGCTTCTTGATTCGGCTAACTTGTCCGAGGGAATGTCATTCTGAGCCGAAGGCGAAGAATCTTGCGTGCGTGAGCGAGATCCTTCGCTGCGCTCAGGATGACGGCTACGCCGTCACTTGATGGCGAGGATCGAGTCCTCATCCAGAATCACGTACTCGGTGCCGTCGACCTCGACCTCGGTGCCCCCGTACTTGGAGTAGATCACCGTGTCGCCGACCTTCACCTGCATCGGCGCGCGCTCGCCGTTGTCGAGCACCTTGCCGGTGCCGACCGCGACCACCTCCCCGTCCTGGGGCTTCTTCTTTGCCGTGTCCGGCAGCACGATGCCCGTCGCGGTCCTCTCTTCCTCGGGCCCGGGCTTAACGACTACCTTGTCCCCTAGCGGCTGAATCAATCCTGTCACCTCCCTGATTACGTGGATTAGCACTCTCGGCGAGAGAGTGCTAATTTCAAGCTTCATTATAGCCTGACCTCCCGGCTTGTCAAGGGGCACGCCCCCTCATCCCGGCACTTTTTCAGCGCCGTCAGCTGGAGGATTCGCTCGCCCGCCGGCGAAGACCGGCTGGCGTGACCGCGGTACCGATGCCAAACTTCCACGACCTGGCCGTATCGCGCCTGGCAGACCTGCGGCTGAGCGTGTTCGTCCCGGCGCAGGCGGTATCCCGCCTCCTGGGCGATGCCGCCGGCCGCCGCAAGGCGGCAAGCCTGCTGCGGGCCGCCGGCGTCACCAAGGTGTATCTCGACGTCTTTCGCGGCTATTTCCCCGACGAAGGAACGCTGCAGACCGCGCGCGACATGCTGCGCGACCTCGGCTACGCGGTTGCGGGCGGCATCACCACCGTCGCCGGGAAGGGCTGCGGCAAGCCGTCGTCGCGCGGCGCCCACTGGCTGTGTTGGTCAGCGCCCGAGTCGCAAGAGGTCATTGCCCGCGCCGCAACCCTCGCCGGGCGGCTGTTCGACCAGGTCATCGTGGACGATTTCCTGTGCACGATGTGCCGCTGCGAGCGCTGCGAGGGCGAGCGCGGGGACCGCGAGTGGGGGCGCTTCTACCGCGAGCAGATGGTCGATCTGGCGCGCCGGCTCATCATCGAGCCCGCGAAGAAGGCTAACCCCAGGGCCACGGTGATCATCAAGTACCCGCAGTGGTACGACCGCTTTCACCGCTTCGGCTACGATGTCCGCGAGCAGCCGCGGCAGTTCGATCTCACCTGGGCGGGCACCGAGACCCGCGACCCCGAGGTCGAGTACGTGCAGCCCTACCAGGCGTACTTCAACCACCGCTGGCTGCGCGCCCTCGCCGGCGAGCGCATGGGCGGCGCGTGGTTCGACCGCATTAACACCTCGCCGGAGGTGTTCGTGCAACAAGCCTACCAGAGCGTGCTCGCGGGCGCGAAGGAGCTGATACTCTTCGACTACCGCCATGAGTTCTTCGCGCCCGGCGCGCCGCACATGGCGGCCCTGCTCGAGCACTTCGAGCGGCTGTGCGACCTCGCCCGTGCGGTGTCGAGGCGCTCCCCCATCGGGGTGCACGCCTACAAGCCGCCAGACAGCGACGGCGACGACGAAGCGTATGTTTTCGACTATCTCGGCATGTTCGGCGTGCCATTGGTGCCGTGCAGCGAGTTTCCGGCGGCAACCTGTGCAGCGTTTCTCCCGCGACACGCCGCACACGATCCCCAGCTGCGAGCGCACCTGCGGGATCTGCTCAAACAAGGCGCCGCGGTGCTCGCGACGGGCGGGCTGCTGGAGCGGCTCGCTGACGCGCAACTGCTGGCCGCGTTCGGGTATGGGAAGCATCCCACGTGTGAATGTGACCGCTGGGCGTTCCGGTTCCGCGTCGGAGCGGCGCCGCACTCGGGGCCCGGCTTCGTCCATTTCACCCGGGCGCTCAACCCGAGCAAAGCCGAGGTGCTCGCCTCCGCAGTCACCGCCGACGAAGTCTTCCCGGTGCTGACCGCATGTGATGAAGGAGGCGCGTCGCGCCTGGCGGTCAGCGCGCACACGATGCGCTACGCCCCCGACAGCGACCGCGTCACCGTCGGCGAGCCGGTGCCGCTGATTCACCTCGCCGACGGGGTGGTGCAGGCGCTGCGCGCGCGGGTCCTCAAACCGCTGGGGATCGAGCTTGACATGCCATCCCTCATCGGCTTCTACCCATTCGAGGGAGGCCCGTTGGTGTTCCAGAGCTTCGGGCGCCGGGCGGCGGAGGTCACGCTGGCGCTTGCTCAACGCCGGTGGGGGAAGGTGTCGGCGCTGACCAACATCTTCACCCGGCGCCGCCTGCGACCGGATGCCTCGGGCGCCTACAAGTTCACGCTGGCGCCGCAGGAGGTGGCCCCGCTTAGCATCACCTCAGCCCGCCGATGATGCTGAGCGGAGCTCGCGTCCGCGAGCTAGTCTGACCCAGCCGCGGACGATGTCGGGGAGCTCGGTGATAACTTCGCGGCCGAAAAGCACTTCGTCAACATAACCCATGTGGAGCATGTCAACAATGCGGCAGAGGTACGAGCGCCCACACTCCCACCAGGTGTACCGTCCGTCGACCATGAGATAGTGCTTGACGTCAATTCCCTCGTGCTCACGAAGCTCCTCAAGCTCCATGCCGTCGAGTAGAGACTCATAGATGCCGTCAGCCACGCGGCTGCCGAAAGTGGTGGTGTAGTAGTATTCCTTGATCTCCCACACGGCCACCGGATTCACCGCGCCCGGGAACGCCCCATCAACCCTCCGGGCTAACGTGCGAAGCGGGACACCGTCCGCCGTTACCGTGGTCAGACGCCGGGGGTCATAATCACACGGCAAGCCTTCGGCGTGCGCCCGTATGAGGATGTTGACCATCGCCGTGAGGTAAGCCGGGGCCCTTTTTTCCCCTTTCTGTTTGTTCATTGGGATTGGGCAATCGCTTTCACCCAGGATCTTCAGCAGCTTCTGGAACTGCCGCCGGGCTTGCTCCGCGCTCATCAGACGCGGCTTAACGTATTCGTTAAGAGCCTGTGCGCGGTAAATGAAGTAATGCAGGAGTATACGGCCCAGCGCAGTGGGTTCGTCATCCGGTCCAACGACGTGCCTGGCGTCCAAGCCCAAGGCGCGGAGGGCTCCGCCCACTTCTGAAAGGGTCGGTACTCGGACCTGTCCAGTTCCCCGAACGGTATAGCCAGTCTGTTCGCTAACTAGACGGACGTTCGCCCAGAAATGCTTCGGCTGGTTCAGAAAGCGGCGGTTTGGCTTCATGGCAGGGATTCCTCGAATACGCGGATGAATTCCTCCAAGGACATCCCAACCGCTGTACAGATCTGGCGAACTTCCACGAGGTCCAGGCGCCTCTCACCGGATTCGTACTTGCTCACGAAAGACTGGGGCTGGCCGATCCGCCTAGCGAGGTCTACCTGCGTCAAGCCCGCGTCAGTCCTCACTCGGCGAAGAAGGGCTCGCAGGTGGTCTTGTTGGTCTGTTGGAGTGGTCTTGCTCACGCCAGCATTATATTGCGCCTTGACAGATATGCCAAAATAGGATATTGTGATATTGGTGAGTTCAGGCCCAATGCCTTGTGCGGAGGCTGCCGTGCAGTTGTCGCTTACTATGACCGAGGGGGCTGGTCGGCGGGTCGTCAACCCGCTGAAGACCCAGTTGTTGAAGTGGATCGGGAATAAGCAGAGATTCGCCACTGAGATAGTGTCGTACTTCCCGGACCAGTACAGTGCTTACTATGAGCCCTTCCTTGGAAGCGGCGCCGTGCTTGCGACCCTTAGCCCAGAACGTGCTATTGGGTCTGATTGCTTCGGGCCGCTGATGGAGATTTGGCAAACGCTGGGAGATGCACCCGACACCCTGAAGGAGTGGTATGCCGAGAGATGGCACGCACTGACGGCCGGAGACAAGGTGCAAGAGTACGAGCGGGTCAAGGCTTCGTATAACGCGCGTCCAAACGGAGCGGATCTGCTTTTCCTCTGCCGCTCGTGCTACGGTGGGGTTGTACGGTTCCGGGAGTCAGACGGGTACATGTCGACGCCTTGTGGCGTTCATCGGCCAGTCTCACCGAAGGCGTTCGCTCGCCGCGTGGATGAGTGGCATCTGCGGACGGCCGGCGCCACATTTGCTGTCATGGAATATGAGCAAGCGATGAGCATGGCGGAGGAGGGAGACTTGGTCTACTGCGACCCGCCATATAGCCACACCCAGTCGATTCTGTATGGCGCCCAGTCCTTCGATCTTCGGCACCTTCTCGACATAATCGCGGGGTGCAAGGCTCGGGGCGTCCGCGTAGCTCTGAGCATAGACGGGAGTAAGCGCTCCGGCAATCTCATCTGCAGCTTGCCGATACCCGACGGGCTGTTCGAGCGAGAGGCGCTCGTGGACTGCGGTCGTTCGATGCTCAGACGCTTCCAGATGGGGGGCCAGACGCTCGAAGGCGAAAGAGTTGCCGACCGGCTATTGCTGACGTACTGAGCCCCGGAACGGCGGAGCAACGGGCCGAAAACCGCGCCCGGCACGCCGTGGCGCCACCGATGCCGACGAACCGCCTGCCACAACCGTCAGGCCATCACGATCCGACCCTACTTCTTCGCCTTCTTCAGCGCGACCGCCAGCTCCTTATGCGACTTGGCATACTCTTCCACCGGCACACTCTGGCGCCACGCATCGGCCGCCTGGCGCAGCGCGAGCACGCCGGCCCGGATGCCCATGGGATGCCCCAGGATCGCCCCTCCCGCCATGGGCAAGATGTCCACGCCGTACGCTTCAAGGTTCTGGACGAGGTTGTCGGCGCCCAAGCCGCCCGACAGCGCCGGCACCATGTCGCGCAGCTTGCCCATCGGCTCGCGGAACAGGTTGACCAGCTCCACCGAGCGCGCCGGCGTGTCGGCGATCAGGTAGCCGTCGATCATATGCGCGCGCATGAAATCTCCGCCCAACATGCGCACCATGCGCGCCACCACCTTGAGATCGACGCCGAAGCTCGGGAACCGCCCCCACGCCGTGCGACCGCCGGTGTGCACGTAGATCGGCACCGGCAGATCATCCCGCTCCGCCAGGATCTGGATCGCCGAGAACCCCGCGGCGAAGCAGTTGAGCATGAGCCCGCTGGCGCCGTTATCCACCGCGATGCGCGCCGTGTCAACGATGTGGTCCGGCCGCGTGCTGATGTGGGGACAGTAGATGACCTTGCGCCCCGTCTCCCGCTCGGCCTCGCGCAGCGCCTGTGACACCAGGCGCGCCTTCTCCGCGAGCGGGCAGTAATCGGGGTTGCTCATCTTCTCGTCGTCCTTGATGAACTCGATCCCGCCCAGCGCCGCCTCGCGGCACTTGTCGGCCACCTCCTGCGCGGTCAGCCCGGCGCAGGGCTTGACGATGGTGGCGATTATCAGGTCGTCCGGCCCCGCGCCGATGAAGTCGCGGCACCCCTTCATTCCGAACTTGGGGCCGGGCAACTGCCGCAGCAGCGCGTCCGGCAGCGCGAAGTCCACCATGCGCACCGAGTCCACGAACATGCGCTCGAACAGCGGCCCGCCGGTCATGAACAGCCAAAAGCTGGGCACGAAGTAGGGGTCGATGGGCATGTTGATCAGCGGGTAGGCGATGGTGGCCAGTGCTTTGCCGGGGCCGATGTCATCGAGGCGGTGGACCTCACCGCGGCTGCGCTTGAACAGATCAGTCGGCTCGCCGCCGCCAACCCAGTCGCCGGTCGTCTCCTCGGAGGCGATCTTGTCCGCCGCCGCGCGCATGTCGCCCTTGGTTTCGAGGTAATACTGGGCGAGGAAATGCCCGTCCGGAGCCTTTTCCAACTGAACCTCCACGAAATGGAAATGTGAGGGCCTGGCCTTGAGGGTTCGACCTGCGTGCGGGCGTGTCCTGCCGGAGGCGGCCAGGGCGCATGGCCGGGCGGCGGCGCCGCCGCGGGATCATGAGCCAGCCGCGCCCCGTGCGCCGGCCGGGTTCAATCTCCCGCTCAGCCACGCGCACACGAAGAACAACGCGGCGAACACGACGAACGGCGCCTGGAAGCCATGGAACAGCAGCCGCAGATACTGCCCAAGCAGAATGGTGACCGCGACCCCGAGGTCGCGCCACGCGTAAAGCCCGGCGATCGTCGCCTGGCGCGAGGCCGGGGCAGCGGTGTCGCCGGCCAAGGCGAGCACCACCGCGAGCACCGTGGCGGTAACGGCCCCCAGCGCGGCAGCCGCCACGACCAGGCTGGCGGCCGCAGGCACGGCGACCGGAAGCAGCAGGGCCGCTCCGCCCATGGCGAATCCGCCTGCCAGCACCCGCGCGCGGCCCAGGCGGTCCGACAGCATCCCCGCGAACGGGCTGATTACGGCCCGCACCACGTAAAAGGACATGGTGATCGGCGCCACCGCTGCGATTCCGTACTCCTGCTGGATGGAGGAAGCGAAGACGCCCAGCAGCAAGCCGTAACCCATGGCCGCCGCAAACTGCAGCACCCCGACCACACGCCCGGCCGCGCCGATGGCGACACCCAGCACGGCCGTAAAGCGCGGCAACTCGCGCGGAAAATCGCGCCGCGGCACAAATGCGATCACCACGTTGCCGACCGCGGTGAGCGCGATCGCGCCGATCAACATGCCCCGCCCGCCGACGGTGCGCAGCAGCAGCCCCAGCACCACCAGGCCGATGACGAAGCCGACATGGGTGGCCGCGTAGAATACGCCCGCCGTGCGCCCGTAGTGCTCGCGGCGCGAGGCGTCGAGCACGTGCGCGCTGCTGGTGATCCACAGCAGTGCCGCTCCCCAAGACCACACGAACGCAGCCGCCAGCAGCGCCCATAGGCGCGGATAGAGCAGCACGACGGCCGCGAACAAGGTGTACATCGCCGACCCGATCACGATCGCCCGGTGGTCTCCCAGCGCCCGAATGGAATAGCCGCCGAGCAGACGCCACAAGACGAAGCCGAGATATACCATCGCCAGAACCAGCGAGGAGCGCATCGCCCCCCACGTCGTCGTCCGCTCCAGGTAGGGGATGAGGAATTGCTGCAGGGCCCCGGCGCCCATGAAGATGAAGAGGAAGGCGCCGGAGAGCACCCACAGGTCGCAGCCGGGGTCTTTCTTCACCGCACCGATGTCCGGGGGATCTCGGTCGATGACACGGCACCGACCGGCGACGGGGCTGGCCCGTTGGGCCTCCGCCTATCGTGTCCGCGGCCGGCCAGGCCCGGTCTCACAATCGCCCCATGCGCCGCAGCAACTCGCGCGGGTTGTCCTCGATAGTCTGACGCGCCTCGTCTTCACTCAGCCCCGCGCCGCGCGCGACCGACTCCGCCTTCTCTCGCGTCAGCAGGTCCCCCGGCTGGTGGGCGTCGCTGTTCAGCAAGAACTTCGCGCCCGCCGCGCGCCCCACGCTCACCACGTGGCCGTTGGTGAGACTGTGCCCCTGGCGCGCCGTCACCTCGAGGAAGACGCCGTTGGCGGCGGCCGCCCGTGCCGCCTCGGGCGTGATATGACCGGGGTGGGCGAGCACGTCCACCTGCGGGCAGCTTGCCGCCGCCAGGTCGGTGCCCGGTTCCACCGGCTCGACCGGTGACTCGCCGTGCACCACGACGTACAAAGCGCCCACCCGTTTGGCAGCGCGGGCCAGTTCGGCGATGCTCGCCGCCGGAACGTGCGTCAGCTCGATGCCGGCGACGGGGATGATGTCCCAGTGCGCCGCCGCCAGCTCGCAGTCCTTCAGCGCCGCGGCGATGCACATCTCCATCGTCCCCGGGCCGGCGTGGTCGGTGATGCCGATGCCGGTGTAGCCGTTGACTGCGGCGCGCCGGATCAGCTCGATCGGCGCCAGCACCCCGTCGCTCATGAACGTGTGGGTGTGGAAATCGTAGAGCACAGCCTGGGCTTGAGCGCTCATATATGCCCACCCGAATGCGAGATTATGTTGCCTCGGCAGCGAGCCCTAGTGCGAGGCGAGGGCCTGCGCTATCTCCTCAGCGCTGACGTCGTCCGCGACCACGGCCTCGCCGATAGCGCGCGGCAGGACGAACCTCAGCTTGCCGTCGCGCGCTTTCTTATCGGCGGCCATGATGCGCACCAGTTCGTCGCCCGGTGCGTCCGGAGCCTGCACCGGCAGGCGCATAGCCGCCAGCAGCGACCGGATGCGCGCGGCCTCCTCCGCGCTCAGCCAACCCCTGCGCTGCGCCAGCTTCGCCGCCGCCGCCATGCCGATCGCCACCGCATCGCCATGGCGGCACTTGCGATAAGCGCCCCATGTCTCGAGCGCATGCGCGAACGTGTGCCCGTAGTTCAAGATGGCGCGCAGCCCTTGCTCCCGCTCGTCACGGCACACGACGTCCGCCTTGATCTCACAGGAGCGCCGCACCACATGCAGCAGCACCGAGCGGTTGCGCGCCAGCAGGGGCTTGCGATGCGTTTCCAGATACTCGAAGTAACGTCGGTCGGCAATAATGCCGTGCTTCACCACCTCGGCGAGGCCTTGCCGCAGCTCGCGCGCGGGCAGGCTCGCCAGGGTGTCGAGATCCGCGGCCACCCCCGCCGGCTGGTGGAAGGCCCCCGCCAGGTTCTTGCCCTGAGGCAGGTCCACCGCGACCTTGCCGCCCACGGAGCTGTCCACCTGGGCAAGCAAGCTGGTCGGCGCCTGGACATATGGTATCCCGCGCATGTAGGTCGCCGCCGCGAAGCCCCCCAGGTCGCCGATCACGCCGCCGCCGAGCGCGATCACCCCGGACGAGCGGTCCAGGCCCGCCGCGAGCATCTCCTGCAATAGCATCTCCAGTCGCCGCAGCGATTTCTGGCGCTCCCCCGCCGGCACCGACATCTCGACGGCCTCCATGTCGCACGCCGCGAGGCTCTCTCGCGCGCGGCCGCCGTACAGCTGCAGCACTCGCGGGTTGCCGACGACCGCGACGCGTCTCCCCGAGATCGCCCGGGACATCAGCGGGCCGACCTCATCCAGCGCGCCGGGGCGGATGACGATGGGATAGCTGCGCTCGCCGAGGTCAACGCCTACGGTAGTCGCGATGTCCACCGCGGCTTGCGCCGCCTGCTCGATGGTGAGATCGGAGGTGTCCACCGAGCAGTCGGCCTGGGCGTAGCAGGAGCGCCGCTCGGCGAGCAGCTCGCCGATGCGCGCGCGTGGATCGGGCACCGCCAGCAGGGGCCGTCCGCCGGCGGCGCGGGTGCGCCCCCAGATCACCTCCGGGCGCGCGGTCAGGCAGATCACTATGCCCGCGCGCCTGAGCGCCTCCATGTTGGCCGGGTCCTTCGGAGCGCCGCCGCCGGTCGCCACCACCAGGCCCCACCTGCGCGAGAGGCGCGCGATTTCGCGCCGCTCCAGCCTGCGAAAGCGAGCCTCCCCCTGCACCTCGAAGATCTCGGGCACGGTGCGCCCCGCGCGCTCCTCGACCAGGGCATCGCAGTCCACGAACTCCATGCCCAGGCGGCGCGCGACGCGCCGGCCGACCTCGGACTTGCCGGTGCCCATGAAGCCGATGAGGGTGATGTTGCCCAACTACCCCCCCCCGACCGCGCCGAGGTATGCTCTGACGTTGCGCTCGATCTCCGCCATCGTGTCGCGGCCGAATTTCTGCGTCACGGCGTCCGCCAGCACCAGCGCCACCACCGCCTCGCCCACCACGCGCGCAGCCGGCACCGCACAGACGTCGGATCGCTCGGCATGCGCGGGCGCCGGCTGGCCGGTGGCCAGATCCACCGAATCGAGGGGACGCGTCAGGGTGGGAATCGGCTTCATCGCCGCACGCACCACGACGGGCTGGCCATTGGTGACGCCGCCTTCGAGGCCGCCCGCGCGATTGGTGGGCCGTGCGACTCCGTGCGCCCCTTCGCCCCGGACAAAGGCGTCGTGCACGGCACTGCCGCGCAGCCCCGCCGCCGCGAAGCCGAGACCGATTTCGACTCCCTTGATGGCCGGTATGCTCATCACTGCCTGCGCCAGCAGCGCATCCAGGCGCGTGTCCCACTGCGCGTAGGAGCCGAGCCCCGGCGGCGCGCCCTCGGCCGTGACCTCGAATACGCCCCCGACGGTATCCCCCGCCCCGCGCGCGGCGTCGATCTCGGCGCGCATCCGCTCGCTTGCGCCAGGGTCGGTGCAGCCGACATCGGAGGCCTCGGCGGCGGCGCGCAGCTCCTGCCAGGCACGTTCGTCCGCAGGCGCCTGGGCCCCGCCGATGGAAAGCACCCGGCTCCAGATTTCGATCCCGACCTGCGCCAACAGCTTGCGCGCCACCGCGCCGGCGGCCACACGTGCGGCGGTCTCGCGCGCGCTGGCGCGCTCGAGCACGTCGCGCAGGTCGCGCCGGCCATACTTGAGGGCGCCGGCGAAGTCGGCGTGGCCGGGCCGCGGGATGCTCACGGGCGCGCCCGCCGGCTCGCCCGAGGGGGCCATCTCGGCGCGCCAGTTCTCCCAATCGCGATTGGCCACGATCAGGGCGACCGGGCTGCCGATGGTCTCACCGAAGCGCACCCCGGACAGGATGTCCGCGGCGTCCTGCTCGATGCGCATGCGCCCGCCGCGGCCGTACCCACCCTGGCGGCGCCGTAGCTCGTGGTCGATGTCGGCGGGCTCGAGCTTGAGGCCTGCGGGGATACCGTCGACGATAACCAGCACTGCGCGGCCATGGCTTTCGCCTGCGGTGAGCATTCTCATCGGGCAGCCTCTACAACCGGCGAGGCGGCACGTGGTCGGTGCCGCCTCGGGTGATAATGCAGGCGCTCACGGGGCGCCCATCATTTTGACAGCGGAATGGTCATGAAGGGCACGCGGCTTTCCTCCAACGACGGCGCGCCCTCTTCCTCTATGACGTGGGCGGTGAGGAATATGAGGAGCTCGGAATCGCTCTCCGTAAAGGTGGTGCCCGTGAACAGGGCCTTGCCGATGATGGGTATATCGCTCAGGAAAGGCACCTTGCGCTTGCTGGTGCTGACGTTCTTACGGATGAACCCGCCCATGACGATGGTCTCGCCGTTGCCGACCCGCAGTCGCGTCGGTAGGGCGGTGGCGGTTGGCTCCGGTATCTTCTCACCGTTGGGACCGGTAATGAAGCCGGCGACATCGGAGATGACCGTGGAGACGTCGACGGTGATGGTGTTGTCGCCGTTGACCTGGGGCAAGACGCTAAAGGTCGTGACCACAGGCAGCGCGTTGAGGGTGTTGTTGGTGATCACCTGGCTGCCGGCGAATCCCGGCGGTTGCACGACGGTGGAGGTGGTGAAGTAGAAGAAGGTGCGGCTGATGGTGAAGGTCACGGGCTGGTTGTTCATGGTTGCGAGGCGCGGGGCGTTGATGATGCGCGCGCGGTCGTTGTTGAGCATGGTCTGCAGCAGAGCGCTGAATCTGCCCTTGACGAAGGAGACGCCGACGTTTCCGCCGGCTGCGATGCCGGCCACGTCCACCGAGGTCTCGCCGCCGATCCAGCTCCAGTCTATGCCGAACTGGCGCGCGTCATCCACGCGCATCTCGACGAACTGGGCCTCCACCATGATCTGAGGCACGCGCACGTCGAGCATCTCGACCAGCTTGCGGAACTCCTCGATCGCCTCCGGCGTTCCCTGCACTATCAGCGCGTTGAGCGGGGCGAAGGCCACCGGCGGCTGGCTCAGCCCTTCGGGCAAGAGGTTGACCAGCGGCCCGGACGGCCTGCGCGCCTCCGCCCCCGCCTGACCGCCGGGTATAGCGGTGGGGGTGAGCTCGCCAGGCTGAAGGACGCCTGGTAGCGTCAGTTGGCTCAGTTCCTCGAACGGATTGCGGGAGACGGCGGATGCGGTCTCCGCCCTGGGCGGCTTCACCGCCTTGGTGGCGCCCAGGGGCTCCCCAACCTGCTGGCCGGGGGCGCCGTAGGGAAAGGCGGCCTTTTGCATGGCGCGAATGGCGTCGGTGTAGGGCTCGGACGCGCCACCGAAGAGATAGGCCAGATCCTGTGCCTTGTGGTGCTGCAAGATGATGACGTCGCGTACCTTGTCGTTGTGCGGCGCCGTGGGGAGCGGTGCCTCCTCGGCACCCTGCTGCTGGGGGGTGGCGCGGCGCGGCTGTCCGCTGACAACATAGACGTCGCGTTCCTTCCACCAGTGCAGGTTCTTTGCGCTGGCGACGAGGTCGAGGATCTCCTCTGGCGTCTTCCCCGACACCTCAAGCGAGATAGTGCCCTGCACGTCGTCGGTCATCAGGATGTCCACGCCCTGCGCCTTGGCGATGAGGCGCAGCACCTCCTGCACCGGGGCGTCCTTGAGGGTCATGCTGGGCTGAAGGGTTGGTGCGCCGGGTTCGCCCGCCGCGGGCAAAGAGATGAATGTGACGACTGTGATGCTTAGAGCGAGGATAGCGGACATGAGCCTCGCTGCACGTATCATTAGCGCCCTCCTACCTAGGCCCGCGATGACCCCCGTGACGCCGGGGCTCATTCGCCGAAACCGCGCCTGGCCGCATGCTGCCGCGCCAAGCCGGCAAACTTTTGATCGCATTTACGTCAAAGCGCGAGCCGGCCTGCTGCGACGATGACGAAGGCCGGCCGCGATGGCGGAGGACATTTCTACGCGTAGCCCCTGCTTACCTGCTAGAATCCTCCTAGAGTGCCACCCAAACCGCCGCCGTAGCCACCCACGCCCCCGCCGTAGCCACCCACGCCGCCGCCGTAGCCACCCACGCCCCCGCCGTAGCCACCCACGCCGCCGCCGTAGCCACCCACGCCCCCGCCGTAGCCACCCACGCCGCCGTAGGCACCCTGGCCGTAGCCGCCAGCGCCGCCGTAGGCACCCTGGCCGTAGCCGCCAGCGCCGCCGTAGGCACCCTGGCCGTAGCCCTGGCCGTAGCCGCCAGCTCCGTAGCCGCCGACGGCGCCAGCACCTCCGATACCATAACCCTGCATCCCGCCCCCACCGCTGGCTCTCGAAACGACTGCGGTGCCGCCAAACCAGAGCGCCATGTCCACAACCGAGGCGTGGCGCACGGGGATGATCCCCAGGTAGGTCGCGCCCTCAGAGGTCGGAGCGCCGGCGTAGGACGGAGGCGGAGGTGGCGGCGCCTCCACTCCAGTCGCAGGGGGCGCGGGAGGCGCCGTCGTTGCAGCCGGACGTATGATGTATGTGTCGCCCTCCCTGACGTAGGTCAGATTGAGGCTGTCGAGCACCGCCCGCAGCGCGTTGTCCCACGCCACGTCGTTGAGGGTCGCGTTGACATCACCGCCCGCCCCGCCTTCGAGCACGAAGCTCTTGCCGGTGTCCTTGAAAAGCATGGTCAGTGCGCTCTGCAGGGGGGCGTCCTTGAGTTCGAGGGAGATTCTGTCAGAGTTCTCCTGCGCCAGCGCGGCGCTCGAAAGCAGCACCAATCCCAGTGCCAGTGCGCACACCACCGCCCACGCTGTCTTCCGCATCGTACACCTCCCGCTGCTCGTAACCCGCAGCTGTGTCGAGATTATACCGTCGTCTGGCCGCCTGTGCAAGCCCTGGCGCGCCGCTGCGCCCCGGCGACCCGGCGCCGGCAGGCCGCGTCATAGCGGTTGGAGCATGGTTGGAAGAGTCGGCCGTCCGGCGGGCGCGCCCACAGGCACAGACCCAGGCGCCGGGCCCTGGCCGCGGCTGCGCAGGGGCACTTCCGTTTCTTTGCCGCCCTTGCTGGTCAGGATCAGGCCCTGGGGGCTGATCGCCTGCACCGTATTGCCGTCCACCACATCACCCGGCTGGACGACGGCGGTAATCTTCTCGCTCTCGATTATGGCCCATACCCGGTCGTTCCACAGCACGCCCGCCACGCGCCGCTGCGACACTCCGGCAAAAACCCCCGGCCGCAGCCGAATCGGCGGCAGCACGTCAACCATCACCGGCGGGATTCCCACCACCTCCACCGCCAGCGGCGGCGGCGGCGGCGGCGGCCGCCTCTGCTTCTCGGGCGGAGTAGGCGGAAACAACGGCGCGAACGGATCCGGCCGAGATGGCCCCGGTTGGGGCGGCGCCGGCGCCTGCGCAGCGGCGGGGGCCGGAGGACCCGGCGCGGCGGGTGGTTGGGGAGCCGCCGCTCCCCGCGGCTGGGTCGCAACGGCTCCGAACGGTGTGCCCCCGCTCTCGCTCCCCACACTGGCGGTCGGTTCGGCCCGCGGCCGGAAAAGCAGGAGGTACAGCGCCGCCGCCACAACGATCACCAGGCCCACAGCGATCGCGAGCCTCTGCTTGTCCTTGGCGCTCATCGCTCCTCTCCCTGTCTATGACGCATCCTAGCCGCGCGCGGTTCCATAGGTCAGCCCCCGCCGAAGCCAGGTATCCGCATGCGCCCGCCACCCGGCCCCGGGCCGGCCATGGGAGCAGTGGTGGGCGCAGGGGCGGCCGCGGCGGTAAAAGCCCTCTGCGTGACCATGTACACTGTCAGCGGCAGGTTGGCCGTGAGGTCGGGACTGGTGCCACCGAGCCTCACGGTGCCCACCACGCCGGGCAACGGCATATCCTTGAGCTGGCGCAAGAAGGTGACTATGGAGGGAAAGCTCTTTGCCTGCAGGGTGAATGTGCCCATGGGGAAACTGGTCATCGGCGGCACATCCACTGGCTGCAGCGGCGATGCCGGGATAGTAATGCCACTGACGTTATAGCGGCGCGAGGCGAAGAAGTGATAGATTTGCGGGCCGATACCGCTGGTGTATTCGCGATGCAGATCGAACATGGCCTCGAACGGATCCAGCGATATCTTGGGCATCCTCGCCATGAACTTGTCAGCCGCGGCCTTGTTCTGAGCGAGCTGTTCCTGTGCCGCGCCAAGAGCGGACACCGCTCCGGGCAGCTGGCGCCAAGTTTGCTCCTGTTGCTGCTGCTGAGCCTGCAAGTCCTTGATCTCGCTCGCGGTCGGCTGCAGGAAAGCCAGAGCGAATGCGACCAGCAACGCGATGAATATGACGCCCCCCACCGCAACTATGTGCAATCTCTTGATCCGCGAAAGAATACCCATTTGCCGTCCTCGAACATCGAATCCTGTGGCCTGCGCCGCCCCCGGCTGGCCTATTGCGAGAACCCTGGGATGGCCACCCTGCCCGCCGGCTGGCCGCCCGCCGCAGCGGGGGCTCCCGCTGCGGGGCCAGCCCCCAAGGGCGGACTAGGCGGATTCAGCTTGGCACCCTCCTCCGGTCTGAGAACGCAGGTGAAAGTTACGCCTACAGGCAGGCGGTTGGTCTGCTCCGCCGCCGCGACAGGGGCGGCCGGAGCTGGGCCTGCGCTCTCCTCGCCGCCCGAAAGGCCGAACGCTAGTCTCATTCCCCCGGCGCCGGGAGCAGCAGCTGCGGGTGCGGCAGCAGCGCCACCGCCCGAAGGCTGGGAATAGCCTCCGCTGACCCCTGAGATGCTGAATGTCACGTTGGTGTACAGCGGACAGCGTATGAGGTTCAGGTAAGCCGTGCGAAACGTCGTCAGGCTCTCGGTGGCGCCCACTATCTGAACCTGGCTCGGCGACGGCGTCAGCGAGTTCACCTGAACCCTGGTGTAGATCCAGCGCGCGATCTGGGTCAGGGTATCCGCCCACGCCCCGTGGTAGTTGTCGATGTTGGTCTGCCACTGCGGCCACCGCGCGTACAACTGCGTCTCCGCCTGGGTGGTCGTGGTGACGGCTTCGATCTGACCGACCTGAGCCGCACGTCCTTTCCAGTACTCGAGCTCGACTTTCCCATCCGCGAGCATGCGCTTGTACTGCATCATCACCAGGCCGAGAATCGCCGCCTCGATCAGGATCACCACCACCACCAGCACAATGACGGAGCGCAGGCGCCGCTGCTCCAAGATGTGTGCCGGCAGCAGGTTGATCTTTATCATGGTCTCACTCCAGCACGTCGCGAATGGCCAGCCCCACGGCAATCGGCAACAGACACGCAATCTCGTCGAGGTAGGCCCGGCTGTAGAACGGGGGCAAAAAGTCCAGTTGCTGCACCGGGTTGGCGACCTCCACAGTGATGCCAACCTCGTTCGCGATGAAGGTCGCGAGATTGGGCAGCCTAGCCGTGCCGCCGAAAAGCAAGATGCGATCCACCGTCGAGTCGGGGTAGCGCGATCGGTAGTACTCGAGGGAGCGGCGGATCTCGGTCACCAGTTCCGACAATGCGGGCAGCATCGCCTCGTAGACGCGGCGGCTGATCGCCTCCGTGCTGAGCTGTATGCTGGGCCGCGGCCGAGATGGCTCTGCGGGCCTCCCGGGCGACTTGGGTTGCGCGACCGGTGCGGCGGGCGCGCCTTGCTCCGGCGGCCGGCTGAGATCGAAGATCTGCTCCGGCACCGCAGGGGCAGCGCGCCGCGGCGTCACTTCATCCTCGAGTTCCGCCGACAGGTCAAAGACCGGCTCCGCCTGTCGCTCGGCCTCGGGCGTCTCCTCCTCAGGCGCGGCCGGAGGAGGGACGGCCGCTATTGGCCGCTCGTCGAGCACGACCATGCCCGCTTCTTTCTTCAGGCGCTCGGCCTCGCCGAGGTCGCGGCCGAGGTTCTCGCTGATGGCGTTGGTCAGGCTGTCGCCGGCCATGGGCACGGGACGGTTGAAGCTGAGCAGGCCGTTGCGGATAATGCTGATATCAGTGGTGGTGGCGCCGATGTTGACCAGCGCCAGCGTTTGATCGTATAGACCGTCCGGCGCCCGCACGTCCACCAGGGAGCGGGCGGAGGCGAGGCCTTCGATATCCAGGGCGCGCGGCTGCAGCCCCGCAACCTGGAATGTTTCAAGATAGGCGTTGATCATGTCCTCCTGGGCGACGGCCAGCAGCACCTCCATGTTCTGCTGCTCCTCCGGCAACTCCTCTGGCTCGACCAGGGGCTGATAATCCATTATGACTTCGCTCGCTGCAAAGGGGATATGGCGCTCCACCTCCCAGCGCATGGTATCGGCCAGCTCGGCCCGCGACATCTTGGGGACTTCGATCGGACGCACCACCAGCGAGGATTGCCCAGCGACCGAGGCGATGACGTCACGCGTGCGGATCCCCTGCGCCTGCACCAGCCCGCGGATCGCGCTGCCGAGCGCCGACGCGTCCACGATAACACCGTTGGAGATGACTTCCGGGGGGGTCGGGCGCACGCCCAGATTCAGGAGCTGCAGGGACCCGCGGGTCGCCCGCATCTCGACGACCTTGATCAGGTTGGTGCCGATGTCCAACCCCAGCACGGTCATGTCACGGGCGATGGTAGGAATGGCTGGCATCTGCTTCCCCTCGCTGTGGCGAACGACGGCCCTCGTTTCCGGTCCCGATTATAGCATATGCGTGTCGGGCTCGCAACCGTGCTCGTCCCTCAAGGAAGTTCCGGCGCAAAAGCCTGGTAGTAAAGATCGCTGTCCGCCGCTGCGGGCGGTGCCGGCTGACCTGTGGGCGCGCCCCTGGTGCTGCTCCAGAACAGCCACACCTGCGGGTAGGCCGGGTCTTTGACCGCGCTCAGGCCGAACTCATTCGCCGCGTGATCCACCACTACCCTGCCCGCCGCGTGCTCGGGCTGCCAGTCTCCCGCGAGGGGTGCGCTCTCGCGCATGGTCTCGTACATGATTTCGGCGGCGCCGGTGGCGACTCCCTCCTGCACCCAAAATACCCACAGGCGGTGCCGGTAACCTGCCGGCAGCAGGTTCCCGCCCGCGTCCCGGTAGCGATAAGTCTCGATGATCAACGCGGGATTGGATTCGTTCGCCGCAGCGGTCGTCAAACGCAGCAACTGTGGGGTGTAGTCCAGCCTGACACTGCCGGCGACCGACCCCGCAAACCGCACCAGCCCCAAGCCCGGGTGAAAGTCCACATTCCCCAGGGAGGTGCCCTGCAGGACGCGCCACCCCTCGGCGTCGGGCGCGCTCACCCCGGTTCCCCCGATGTCCGCGCCGGCCACGTAGATCTTCAAGTCCGTCGTCTGCGGAGGTGCGGAGAGCTGCCACACCTTGTGGCGGCTGGCGAAGACCGTGCGGGATGCATCCGGCGACAGCGGCTCGCCGGAAATCCGCGCGAACGGCGCTTTGCTGAGTTTGCCCGTCAGCGCATCGGGCGTGGGGTTGTACCGGGCAAGGTAAATATCCCAGTTGCCATGGTAGCCCGACACCCCAGAGAAAGCCACCCACAGGTAGCCCTGGTAAAGCCCAGCGTTGATCAGGCCGGTGGCGGGATCGGGCCTGCGGTCGAGCGCGACGCTCGGATCGCGCGCAGCCACCAGGCCGCTTGCGGCGTCGGCCTGGATCGGCGCCTGATCGGGGCGGATGTGGATCTCGACCGGCTCGACTTTCTCGACCCAGCCGTCCAGCCACGGGTTCCCGGCCCAAGAATTCGCCGGGTTCCGGCTGCGATAGCGCAGCGCGAGTTGCCACGGCAGCGAGCTGCTGTGCTGGCTCAACACGACGTAGTTGTGTTCGACGCCGCCCGCGGTCCAGAACACCGGCCGCGGCTGCAGGCGGAAGAGGTCGGTCACGGGTTGCCCGCCGGTCGCCA